>Ga0306923_10007568_pt1 | contig 10838 bp, 10 predicted proteins | sample sta12Can44000108_FD_203841 | JGI IMG/M metagenome (GOLD analysis project Ga0306923, IMG submission 203841) | Lab enrichment of tropical soil microbial communities from Luquillo Experimental Forest, Puerto Rico - statanox.12C.anox.44.000.108 (v2)... | ecosystem: Environmental > Terrestrial >...
TGATAGAGTAAGGAGCTGCGGCGCAGGAGTCCGGTTATGTGCAGGTTTTCGGACGCCGGCAACGACGGGGGCCGGCGGTGCCGCAGGCGGCCGGTCCCGCAAACGGCTATGGAAGATGACTCGCCAATGAGTAGCAAACGCACAGCGCGAGGCTCGCCCAGACCGCCGCGCTGAAATAAAGCGACATCCAGGCAATCTCGTCCTTCCATTCGGCAATGTCGTGTGTCACGACCCAACGAACGCTCGCGTCCCGAAGGCCCTGCAGAGGGCTCAGTCGTCCGATGCCATCGGCACTCTCGGCCCGCCATCTCGTCAGATACATCGGAACGTCGATGGTCGCCAGAAACACCAGATAGCCTGCAATCCCGATGAGCGCGGTGACGAGGACCGCACGAACCGGACCCTCAAACTCCGGCAGCAACCGGCAAAGGCCGATCGCAACCATAAAGAAGGCAACGGCCCATATGGAATTCTCGATGGCATTGCCCAGGTAGTTCTTGGTCAGCACCGCATGCCATGAGAAGCATTCCGCGATGAGTATCAACGGCACAATCACCCACGCGGCGCTCAGGGTGGTGTCCGCTCCCGTCATCGTACCCAGTCGGTGCAGAATAATGGCCCACTGCGCCGCGAAGCAGACCTCGGCCACGGTTGCTACCGAGCGGCCGACCGTTACGCTCGACAGCCACGTGTCGAACAAGCAGATCCGCTGAACATCCGCACGCGGGAGGAACGACCTGAATGCGCAGCCGCAGACATAGGCCGCAGAGAAGAAGAGCATAAGCTCGATGTCGGGCCTGCTGACGAGACTGCCGGTTCGCGGTTCCTGAAGATAGCGGTACAGCAAGAACCAGGCTGCGATATTGGCGCCGCTCACCAGCGTTAACAGGCTCCACCACCAGGCCAGGGGATTTGACCAGGCCAGGGACCTTGACCGCGCCGGCCATTCCCCACTCATGGGCGCTCCGAATGTAACCGAACTGACATTTGACCGTAATAATACTGTCACAGTCTGGTTCCGACCACGAGAAAAAAGTTGTGCGGCGGCGAGTTGCGCGGTGCTGAGGCGTGACAACCTGACCTTGGAACCCTGTCTCGCCGGGCGGGTTTGATGCCTTGAAACAGGGCCGGCCGCGAGAGAGAACGATGAAACACTTCACGAGAGATGAGCTTACAGCGCCCAAAATAGTCGATCGGAGGACCTTCCAGGCAGACCTGGACGCGTTGCGGGTTCGAGAGAAGGCTCACACACGAGAGGGCGACGCCATTGCGGCCGCCCGCCGGCGGCTGCCCATGGTCGAGATGGATGGCGGCACGCCGCTCATTGGTGAACGCGGCGCGGTGACGTTGCTGGACGCCTTTGAGGGACGCCGGATGCTCATCGCCTACTACTTCATGTGGCGCACGGGCCACCCGGCGCCGGAGCAGTGCGAGGGCTGCACCTGGGTTACATCACAGGTCCGCGAGCTGTCCTATATTCACTCTCGCGACGCCACCTTCGCCGTGTTCTGCCAAGGCCCCTATGAAGAGAGCGCCCGATACCGCGACTTCATGGGCTGGGGAGATGCCCTGGTATTCGGCTCCCCGGGATTCGCTCGACACTCTCCTGGTTGGGCGCCGAGTGGGCATGATGCACATCGTCTGCTACCTGCGACAAGGAGCCAATGTCTTCGAGACTTACTGGACGACGATTCGCGGCGTCGAGGCGATGGATAACAGCTATCGGTTGCTCGACCTGACCGTCTACGGAGAAGTGGGAGGATTCGCCGACCGGCTGGCCGCAACGGTTTTCAGGCAAGCAGAATTTCCGTACCGATGGACGTCCCACCACGCAGTGGTCTCGCCTGAAGGCCGGATATTCGGACGACCTGGGAACCGGCAGGCGCTGAAGCGCGCCTGTCGATGCCTCTTACCGCAGATCTCGATGACGTTCGATTATCACGCGGTCTTGCAGCTCGCGGCACCTCTCCCCGCAGGGGAGAGGTCGGATCGCGCTTGCGCGATCCGGGTGAGGGGGCCGGCTCGATAACGGTTTGTGACCCCCTCACCCGGAATGTGCGCGCGCGGCGCGCACATTCCGACCTCTCCCCTGCGGGGAGAGGCAAACCGCGGCTGCCTCAACGTCAGCGAAACACGCTAATAAATGCGAATGCAAGGACCCGTCAAAAAGCGTATATCTGACGGGCCGTTAAGGTGGCAGTGACTGCTTGACCGGCAGCGTCGTGGTCCAGCCGCGGGTCGGACTCGACACTAAATCCACTCTCGTGCAAAGCGGCTCGCGCGGCGCATATTCGAGATGGAGCTCACGACACAATGCGCACCCCAGCCAAGGAAAGGGGTTCACGCATCTCGCAATGGCTGAGAGCGATATTCGTCGGATGCTTCGTTGTCGCCGTGACCGCGACCGGATTATTCGCCTACCGGTATTTCACGCTGCCGAAGACCATGACGATCGCGGCCGGATCAGTCGACGGCGAACCGGTTCGCGTGATGACGGCAATTGCAGGCCGGCTGACGAACAGCAATTCGAGCATTCGCCTCAAGATCGTCGGACTGGGCAGCGGTCTCGAAGCAGCAAAGGCCTTTTCGACCGGAGAGGCTGATCTCGCGATTGTTCGAGCCGACGTCGCAGATCCGTCGAAAGCGCGCACGGTCGTCCTTGTCAGCTATGGCGTCGTGATGATCATCGTGCCACCCGGCTCCCCTGACACCCTGGACAGCCTCAAGGGGAAGACGATCGGGGTGATCGGCGAGGAGATCAATCGCAACCTCATCGAGGCCCTCGGTCGCGAATACGATTTTGCGGGCGCGAAGGTCCGCTTCAAGGACCTCACGATCGCCGACGGCCAGCAGGCGTTCCGATCGCGCGAGGTGAACGCGCTGCTCGTCGTCACGCCCAACTCGGAGAAATACCTTTCGCTCCTTCGCGGCATCTTTGCGGGAACCTCCAAGCGCAGGCCGCAACTGGTGCCGATCGACTCTGCCGACGCCATTGCGAATGTGGCGAAAGCCTACGAGAGCTATGAGCTGCCGAAAGGCTCGGTGCGAGGCTCGCCGCCTGTCCCCGACGAGGATCTCACGACACTGCGTGTTCCCTATTATCTGGTGGCCCACAAGAACATCAGCGAGAGTGCGATTGCCGAGCTGACGAAAGTGATCATGGATGCGCGCAGGGACCTGCTCACGGAATATCCGCTTTTGGCGCAGGTGAGCGCGCCGAGCACCGACAAGGACGCATACATTCCCGTGCATCCCGGTGCGGCGGCCTTCTACCAGGATACGCAGCAAAGTTTTCTGGATAAATACGGCAATGAGCTCTTTCTGGTTCCCATGGTGCTCGGTCTGATGGCCTCCCTGCTGACTGCGGCCCGCAAGATCGTCGGATTCGGGCCCCCCGACAATATCGCGAGTGCGTTGGACCCCCTTCACGCGTTGGCTGCCCCGATCCGGCACGCGCGCAGCGAAGCCGAGTTGAGCGCAATCGAAGAGACGATTGATAATATTGTCGGCGCACAGCTGCGCAGGCATGCGAAGGGCAAGAACCGCGCCGCTGACGCCGCGGCGCTGAGCGTCACCGCCCAGCGACTCGAGCACTTGATCCAGCACCGCAGAAGCATGCTTTTGGCAGCCGACCCGAAGGCACGATTCGAGCCTGTAGAAGATCAGCCCGCTAGTCTTCGTCGGTGAGTAATCTGCTCGACCGCTTTGGTTGCAAGAGGCACCCACATTTGCTCCGCGCCGAACACGAGCTTCAACACCAAACAAGTAGCTGGAACGCTTTCATAGACCACAGTGCCGAGCAAGCCGAGGATGAGAATGGGGACTCGAAAAACAGGAACCGCAGCTCTGGCCGTCCTCCTTGTAGTTTCGGTATCCCGGGCTCAATCGCCCCATCAGCATGAAGTCTCGCCATCTCAAGGCACGCCGCCGGCCAGCGTTACGGCCGAATCTTTCACATCATTGATGATGCAAGCCATGGAACGCATGCACAAGGATATGAGCATTGTCCCGAGCGGCGATCCCGATCGTGACTTCGCCGCCATGATGATCCCCCATCACCAGGGTGCCGTCGACATGGCGAAGGTCGAATTGCAGTTCGGCAAGAACCCGGTCCTGCGCAGGCTTGCTCAGGGCATAATTGTCGAACAATTACAAGAAATCGAAGTGATGCAACGTGAGCTGCGGCAACTTCCAGCCGCTTCGAAGGAGCCGTGACATGAGAGGCTGTCTATCCGCGCTTGTAATACTGACCAGCACGCTGTCGGCCTTTGCTGGTCAGGCGCCCGGCGCTGCCGAGCAGCCGGACATTGCAGTGAGCGACCACGATCGTTTCTATACGTCCGATCAATTCTCGAATACCGTGTCGGTGATCAACCCGGCGAGCAACAAGCTCTTGGGCGTCATGCGATTGGGTGATCCAACACCCGGCAATCTAAGCCCGCTCTACCGCGGCCAATTGCTTGTCCATGGAATGGGCTTCTCGCCCGATCACCGCACCCTGCTGGCTGTCTCGATCGGATCAAACTCGGTCAGCTTCATCGACACGGCAAGCAATACCGTAAATCATGTGACCTACGTGGGGAGGTCGCCGCACGAGGCGTTTTTCACACCAGACGGCAAGGAGGTTTGGGTCAGCGTGCGCGGCGAGAATTATGTCGCGATCCTGGACGGCCAGACCTATCGTGAAAACTCGCGCATCGAAGTGCCCAATGGGCCGGGCATGACGATCTTCTCCCCGGACGGCAAATATGGGTACGTTTGCTCCAGCTTCAGCCCGGAGACAGTTGTTATAGCCACGGCGACCAAACAGATTGTCGGGCGGGTGAAGCAGGAAAGCCCATTCTGTCCCGACATTGCCGCTCCGGATGGGAAACAGGTTTGGTTTACGCTCAAAGACATCGGCAAGGTTATGGTCTTCAATGCCCAGCCGCCGTTCGAAGTGATAAAGGTGCTTGATACCGGCCCGATCACCAATCACGTCAATCTCGTCCGCACTGCGGGGGGTCAGTTTGCTTATGTAACGGTTGGTGGACTTAACGTGGTCAAAGTCTTTCGCACCTCGGATTTCGAGCAGGTCGCGACAATCGAGACCGGCGCCCTCCCGCATGGGCTGTGGCCCTCCGGAGATGGTACGCGCATCTATGTCGGTCTCGAGAATGCTGATGCTGCCGCCGCCATCGACACACGAGAAAATAAAGTGATCGCCACCATCCCGCTGGGCCAGGCACCACAGGGTGTCGCATATGTGCCCGGCGCGGTTCCGACCGGCGCGGGCCTCGACAATCTTCAGCCTGGCGGCGTAGCCGCACTGTCAATACAGCTCAGGCTCTCACCCCCGGGCGGGAAGGCCATGACGCAAGTCACGTTGTTCGACCAAGGCCTGGTGCAGGTCCTGCAGGCCGCGGTGACAGGCCTGGAGCCCAAGCAGCCATACGTTTTGGCACTGGCATCACAGCTGGACGGAGGGGGGAAATTGGAGCCGATCGCGAGCTTCATGACGAATCCGGCGGGTGCGGCTATTGTGAATACCGTGGGTCCGATCCGCCAGGTCGTCGAAGTCTCAACTCCAGGACTCCGGCGCTACCTCGTGATTGCACGTGGATCATCCGAGCAGCTTGGGCAGCCCGTGCAACTACAAATGCCTTGAGGTGACAGCGACCGCCCATGAGGGGTCGGCTTGATGGTCGCTTTTGATGTGGTGGACGGCGTCTGCTCCCGGCGACGTGCCCTTGCGCACGCCGGTCACCAACGTGGTGAAAGTCGCGCCGCCCGTGGTCAATTACCAAGGGCAATTCCCCTTAGTGACGCCTCGGGCTGTCCGAAGCGGAGGAAATGCGCTGGTAAGATTCATGCAGACGCTCACCGACGGCTATATGCAGCGCGATCGGAAATGAGCGGGAGCAAGAACTTCGCGGTGCCGAATGCATTATTGGAGCCGTCGATGGCGTCATCGCCACCGGTGCCATCGGGGGTGCACATCGAAGTAAAATAACCCACACTTCGGTTAGACTCAGCCGGGCGCATTTGGAGGCTAAGCATGGACAAGCGGTTTTCCGCTCCATCTCTGTCAACCCGCCGGCGCTTTCTCGGCGCGGCTGGGGCCGCGACCCTGGCGCCGGTGACCGCTCTTGCTGAGAACATGGTCAAGCTTCCGCTCCCGGGCGGGCCGGATGAACGGGCAATCACCACGGCCTTTCCACAGAAGGGAGCGCTCATCCTTCAGCGTACCCGCCCGCCTTTGCTTGAAACACCGATGGACGTTTTCGACAGATCGGTATTCACGCCGAACGACCTGTTTTACGTGCGCTGGCATTGGGCCGGCATTCCGAACGAGATCGACGTGAACAGCTTCCGGTTGACGGTGCACGGACACGTGAACCGGACCATGTCGCTGTCGCTCGACGAGCTCCTCGCACTCCCGCAGATGGAGCTTGCTGCGGTCAACCAGTGCTCGGGCAATTCGCGCGGCTACTTTCAGCCGCGCGTTTCCGGCGCGCAATGGTCGAATGGGGCGATGGGCAACGCGCGTTGGGCCGGAGTGAGCGTCAACTCCGTTCTCGATCGCGCCGGCGTGAAAGCCGGCGCTGTCCAGGTTCGCTTCAAAGGCCTGGACGATGCGGTGCTACCCGAGGCACCGAAACTGATGAAATCGCTCGCTGTCGACCACGCGCGCGATGGCGAGGTCATGCTCGCCTACGCGATGAACGGCGAGCAGCTTCCGCTGCTCAACGGCTTCCCGCTGCGGCTGATCGTGCCGGGTTGGTACTCCACGTACTGGGTCAAGATGCTTAACGACATCGAGGTGCTTGATCATCCTGATACCAACTACTGGATGAAGACCGCCTACACCATTCCTGATACGCCGCATGCGAGCGTGCGGCCGGGAGAAACGGGGTTCAAGTCGGTGCCGATCAACAGAATGGTACCGCGCTCCTTCATCACCAACATCATGGCGGGTGAGAGGCTGCAAGCGGGTGCCCCGAGGCTCGCTCGCGGCATTGCCTTCGGCGGCGACAGCGGCGTAGCCCGGGTAGATTTCTCCAGCGACGGCGGCAAGAGCTGGCAGCGGACGCAGCTTGGCAAGGACGAAGGCAAATACGGCTTTCGTCAGTGGCAGCAATCGTTCACGCCGGTCGCGGGTGCACAGGTTCTCATGGTCCGATGCACCAGCAGCAGCGGCGAGACGCAGCCCGATACGCCGAATTGGAACCCGAGCGGCTTCATGCGCAATGTCATCGAACAGACGCACATCCTCGGGGCCTGAGGAGAAGAACATGTGGCGCACGCTGTCGTCAGTTGCCCTTATCACGACATCTGTGCTCGCACCGCTTGGTGGGCAAGCCGCGCAGAAGTTCTCCCTGAAATCGGTGAGCGTCGATCTCCCCTTCGGCGATCGCAGGTTCCCGGATGGGCCGGGAGCGGATGTGGTCAATGGCAACTGCCTGGCCTGCCACTCCGCCGGCATGGTGCTCAATCAGGCGGCTCTGTCGAAAGCGCAATGGCGGGCCGAGGTCGAAAAGATGCGCGACGCTTTCAAGGCGCCGGTCGATCCCAAGGACGTTGATGCGATCGTCGACTACCTCATTCGTCGGCCTTGGGCGGCGAAATAAGCCGAGACAGGGCGCTGGTTTCGACGCTGCACCTCAACCGGGCGTAGCGGTAAGCGTGGTTCCCACCGCACACCCGCGTCGGGAGGGAACAGGTGTCGGCTCTCGCGCGGAGTTGCGAATAGTGACCCGTCCTTTGGAGCCCATCCTTCATTATCGCATGTCGAGGACAAAATCGAACTGCGCCGCAAGGCCGTCCGGAATTTCCGCCAGTCGCATCACCAACTCGCGCCGGAAAAGGCCGTCTCGCGGGTTGGCGGGCTCGTCGGGAAAATAGAGCTGGGTCGTGAGCACTGGCCGCTCCGGAGCCTGCACTTTGACATGATAATGGCGGGTGCGACCCGGATAGAGCGCAGGCAGGATGGTGCGGAAGCGATAGCGGCCCTCACCATCAGTGAAGAGGTGTCCGCGATAGCGGAACCCGGTGGTGTCGTATTTGCCATGCTCATCGGCATGCCAAAGGTCGACCAGCGCTCGCTCGACCGGGCGGCACGAGCGGGTTAACACCTGGCCGTTGATCTCGACCAGTCGACCCTTGGTATCGGGCTCGACAAGATTAGCGCGTCGCGGCGAGCTCGGTTTGAAATATGGTCCCTCGGTCTGCCGGATAGTCTCGTCACCATCGTGACATTGCGGAGTGGAAGCGGCGCCTTGCGCGAAAGTCAAAGCGGGGTACCCGATTGCGAGCCCAAGGCTGCTCGAGGCCAGGGCTCTGCTCAGAATTCGGCGCCGTGACAGATGGGCGGACATATCATCTCTCCTTTGGCCTAAGATATGAATTCGTAAGCCAATTCGACTCAAAAAGTCGGCAGGTACTCGTCGAGGGTCGAGCGTCGTAAATTTAACAGATAAGCGGGGCGAGATCATCATGCACCTTGAGGATCGCCTCCCTCTTGCGGATGAGGCGGCGAGACACAGTCCCGTAATACCTTCTGGCGATTTTTTCGAAAGAAGCGATTGACGCGCAATATGGGCTCATCCCAAGTGTGATAGGCCCTGCTTGGTTGAGGTTGCTGGCGAGAAACCAATGAAGCTGCAGTGAACCCAATGTCCGATCGAGTCATCAACACCAACGGTGCAGCCATCCGCGTCGAGGAGAGCGGAGCCGGAGAGCCGGCGCTCATCTTCCTGCATTATTGGGGCGGCTCATCGCGCACTTGGCGCATCGTCATCGATCGGCTTGGCGACAAGTCCCGCTGTATCGCTCTCGATCAGCGCGGTTGGGGCGCCTCAATTGCCACGGACGCAAGATATGACCTATCCGTAATGGCTGACGATGTTGAGGCCGTCGCACGCCAACTTGGTCTCGGCCGCTATGTGCTGGTCGGCCACTCCATGGGCGGCAAGGTCGCACAGATTGTTGCCGCGCGCCGACCGAAAGAGCTCGTGGGATTGGTGCTGATCGCACCTGCGCCGCCGACGCCGATGCCTGTGCCGGAAACCGTGCGCGCCGGCATGCTTCAGTCATACGGCTCTCGTGCGGGCGTGCTGCAGGCGCTTGCCGTGCTCGGTGGCGAGTCACTGTCGAGCGAATTGCGCGAGCAGGTGATCGAGGACACGTTGCCCGGTGCGCCCGAGGCCAAGCGTGCCTGGACCGAACGTGGCATGATCCAGGACGTAACGGCAGGGCTCGACGCGGTAAGGCTTCCCGTCACTGTGGTCGTAGGCGACCGCGATCAGGTCGAGCACGAGGCTGCGCTCAGGGACACTTTCGCCCGCTTTCTTCCGCAGACAAGCTTTCGGGTGTTGCAGGGCGTCGGGCATCTTTCTCCGCTGGAAGCACCGGATGCCCTGGCTGACGCCTGTAAAAATATGCTTCACTCGCTTTGAGCGAATGATCGTTGCTACATCGCGACCGCTTTCGGGAACTCTGCCGCCAAGTGATCAATGAAGACGCGGACGGATGGCAGCAGGCCCTGTCGATACGGAATGAGAGCCGTGATCGTGGAATCGCCAGCATGCCAGGCGGGCAATACCCGCCGGAGTGCTCCCGATCGAACATCTTCGCGACATACGTAGCCGGGCAGCGCGACAATGCCGAGACCGGCGATCGCCGCCTGCTTGAGGGTGATCATGTCGTCACTCAACAGCCGAGGCGTCAATCGCATCACGACTTCGCCCTTCGCCTTGCTCGTATGACGAAGCCGCCAAACGGGAGCAACCCCCGTGCGCATCATGAACAGAGAAGGATGGTTCTGAAGATCTCGGGGTGTTTGTGGCGCTTTGCCAGCGTCGAGATATGCCGAGCCTGCGAACAGGAACCAGGGGGCTGGCGTTAGCGTCCGTTGCACCAGGGTCGAATCCGGGAGCGGGTCCGAATGGGCCCTAATCGCGACGTCGTAATTCTCGCCGACGATATCGACAATCTGGTCGGTCGCGTGCGCGAATATGTTGACTTTGGGATAGCGTACGAGAAAGTCAGGCATCATATCGCGCATTGCGAACTGCATGGTGGCGACCGCCGCGGTGCAGCGCACGGTGCCGGTCGGTTCATTCATCCGTTGGCGTATGGCGGTCTCAGCCAGTTCGGCCTCACCCAACATCACCACTGCGTGGCGATAAAATTCCTCGCCGGCGTCAGTGATCGCGAACCGCCGGGAGGTGCGATTGAGCAACCTGACCCCGAGATTACTCTCGAGCTGCTGAATACGGTGGCTCAGCGTCGACTTCGGAATTCGTAGTGTCCGACCGGCGGCCGTAAACCCGCCTCGGTCAACGACCTGCACAAAATAAAAGAAATCGTTCAAGTCCAGCACGTGGATCGTCCATTTAGTTGGACGCTGAGTTGCGATTTTCGCGACTTTTGGGCCGACAGTCCACCCCTTAATTTCCTGCGCTTAGATCGAAGATCGCGATCACGCTCACGATGCAGCGTCCGAAAGTCCAAGGGGAGGCCGTAGGGAGCGGCGTCAATTCAATCCACAGGGCTCGGCGCCGCCGCGACAATGCTTGGCGTCGCATCGCTCACCGCAACCACAACTCACCTTCTTTTCGAGAGGAGAATGTCATGCCCGATCCAACCCGCCCCTACGAGCCGCTTACATCTGAAAACGCCGCTCTGGTCCTCATCGATCATCAGGTCGGCCTCATGACTGGGGTTCGCGACTATTCGACCGGAGAGCTCAAGCACAACGTGGTGGCGTTGGCCAACGCGGCTAAAGCCCTGAAATTGCCGATCGTCGTCACCACGACTGCGCGCGACAGCATGTGGGGGCCGACCTTTCCGGAGCT
>Ga0306923_10007575_pt1 | contig 10835 bp, 8 predicted proteins | sample sta12Can44000108_FD_203841 | JGI IMG/M metagenome (GOLD analysis project Ga0306923, IMG submission 203841) | Lab enrichment of tropical soil microbial communities from Luquillo Experimental Forest, Puerto Rico - statanox.12C.anox.44.000.108 (v2)... | ecosystem: Environmental > Terrestrial > Soil...
CGGATCGTTCGGGATGCCGATCTTGCCGCCCTGCGGGAGCTGGTCGAGCGACTTGATCTTGCGGGAGTACACGCCCATCGGGAAGACGACGGTCTTGCCGACGGCCGTGATCTTGTAGCCGCGGTCCTTCACCTGCTGGTCGAGGTACGGCTGGTGCTGGAACGAGTTCGCGTCGAGGTCGCCGTCGGCGAGCGCGGGGTTCTGACGGGCGTAGTCGGCGAGCTCGATCACCTTCAGGTCGATGCCGTCCTTGGCGACGATCTTCTTCACCAGCTCGGCGAGCTCGGCGTGGGGGCCGTTCTCGACCCCGAGCTTCACGGTCTGGGCGGCGAGGGCGGGACGCGCCACGAGGGCGGCGAGGGCGGCGACTGCGAGGATGCGGGCGAGGCGAAGGTTCACGTTCTGGTCTCCTAGTCTTGGGGCGCCGTTTTAGTTAGCGGATGAACGTCCTGTCAAGCGGATGATGGCACGAACGTCTGGCGCCGCCGAGACGTGAGCCCGGATAATACAGCGAATCCGGAGGCTTCGATCGGTCTTTCCGTCGCGGCGCGGTCGCGCGCCGGCGTCCGTCATAACGGACGCACCGCCAGCGACACGAACAGGGGGACGACGGCAGGCCGGCGCCAGCGCGGCCGGCGCTCGCCCGGAGCCATCGCGGAGCGGCGACTCGCGTGAGGAGATCTCAGCCCCGAGCGCGCGGCCGTCGCCGCGGAGCGCAAGGCGACGGCGACACGCCGGCCGCGCAACGGTTCGCCGGCCCCGCGGCGCGGCCTCACAGTGCGAACAGGCCGTGGGCCCGAGCTGCGGGCCCCGAGCCCCCTACCCCCGCAGCCGCGCGCCGACCTTCACCAGCCGGCACACCCGCGCCGCGGCCTCCTCCACCAGCCCGGCGCCGCGCGCGATGCACTCCTCGAGCGTCATCGGCGCCGGCACCGTGCTCGCCACCGCGTCGATGCCGGCTTGGAGCACGTCGTCCGCTCCCTCGCCGAGCCCGCCGGCGAGGCACACCACCGGCACGCCGTGCCGCTTCGCCGCCGTGGCGACGCCCACGGGCGCCTTGCCCATGGCGGTCTGGAAGTCGGTGCGCCCCTCGCCGGTGATCACGAGGTCCGCGCTGGCGACGAGCGCGTCGAACCCGGTGGTCTCGAGCACGATCTCGACACCGGGCCGCAGCTCCGCAGGCGTGAAGAAGAGGAACCCCGCGCCGAGGCCACCCGCCGCGCCGGCTCCCGGCCGCCCCGCCACGTCGCGCCCGGTGGCCGCGCGCGCGACCTCGGCGTAGTGCGCGAGCGCGGCGTCGAGCTCGCGCACCATGTCTGGGGTCGCGCCCTTCTGCGGCCCGTACACCGCCGACGCGCCGCGCGGGCCGGTGAGCGGGTTGTCCACGTCGCAGGCGACGACGATCTTCGCCTGCGCGACGCGCGGATCGAGCCCGGAGAGGTCGATCCGCGCGAGCCGCGAGAGCGCGGCGCCGCCCTCGGGCAGCTCCGCGCCCCGACCGTCGAGGAACCGGATCCCGAGCGCGCGAGCGAGCCCGGTGCCGCCGTCGTTCGTGGCGCTGCCGCCGATCCCGACGACGAGCTTGCGGAGCCCGGCGTCGAGCGCGGCGCGCACGAGCTCGCCCGTGCCGTACGTCGTCGTCACCCGAGGATCGCGCCGATCCTTGGGGACGAGCGGCAGCCCCGACGCCGCGGCCATCTCGATCACTGCAGCGTCGCCGCTCCCGAGCACGCCCCAGCGCGCGCGCACCGGCGCGCCGAGCGGGCCTCGCACCTCGCGCTCCTCCACGCGGCCGCCGGTCGCGGCCACGAGCGCGTCCACCGTGCCCTCGCCACCGTCGGCGATCGGCACCTTCGCGACCTCGGCGTCGGGGAACACCGCCCGCACGCCGCGCTCGATCGCCTCGGCCACGGCGAGGGCCGAGATGCTGCCCTTGTACGAGTCGGGAGCGACGACGACTTTCACGGCACGAGCCCCGGGAAGATGAACGCGTAGCACCACGCCATCGCGCCGAGGCAGATCACGAACGGGATCGTGTAGAAGATCGTCTTCCGCATGATGCGGCCCTCGCTGCCGAGGAGGCCCACGGCGGTAGCCGCGATGACGATCGACTGCGGCGAGATCATCTTGCCCGCGGCGCCGCCCGCGCTGCCCACCGACGCCATGAGGATGTCCGAGAGGCCCATGCCCTGCGCGGTGAGCTTCTGGAGGTTGCCGAAGAGCGCGTTCGCCGAGGTGTTCGAGCCGGTGAGGAACACGCCGATCATGCCGAACACCGGCGCGAGCACCGGGTAGACGTACGCGCTCACTGAGGCAACGACCGCGTTCGCCATCGTGTTCACCATCGAGATCTGCTTCACGCCGAGCACGCCCCACACCGCGAGCTTCGTCTTCGGGTCCACGATGGGGAGCGCGAGGTTCATCACCTCGGAGATCGAGAGGATGCACGCCACGGCGACGAAGGACGGGATCATCTGCTTCGCGGTCTTGCCGAGCTGCACGCCGGCCGTCTTGTACGAGATGCCGAGGAACGGGAACGCGAGCGCGCCCGCGATCAGCATGATGGTGCCGGGGCTCTGCAGCCAGGTGAACGCGTAGAGCTTGTTCGGGTTGTAGATCTGGAACTTGAGGAGCATCCACTCCCAGCCCTTTGCCTTGCCCGCGAAGAGCGGCTTCGTCGACGGCAGGTTCACCGCGATGACGAGCACGGCGAGGAGCAGGTAGGGCAGCCAGGAGAGGAACAGCTCCTTCGGATGGAACTCGCGCGCCGGCGCGGCGGCGCCGAGGCTGGCGGCGCTGAAGACTGGGTCGGCCTCGCGCTGCGTCGAGAGGTAGATCGACGTACACGCGAGGCACACGAGACCGGAGAGGATCGCGGTGAGCGTCGCGCCGAGGAAGTTCGAGACCAGGAACTCGGTGATCGAGAAGGAGAGGCCGGTGACGAGGATCGCCGGGAGCGCGCCCTTCACGCCCTTCGCCTTCGACATGATGAACACGGTGGCGAACGCCATCACGAACGCCATCGGCGCCATGATGCGGCCGGTCATCTGAGAGAGCTTCATCAGGTCGAGCCCGGTGGTGAGCGCGAGGGTGTCGGTGGGGATGGCGAGCGAGCCGAACGGCACCGGGCCGGTGTTGGCGACGAGGCACACGAGCGCCGCCATGAAGGGGTCGTAGCCGAGGCCGACGAGGATCGAGGCGGGGATCGCGACCGGCGCGCCGAACCCGCAGATGCCCTCGAGGAAGGCGCCGAAGCCGAAGGCGATGAGCAGCGCCTGCGCGCGGCGATCGACCGTGAGGCTCGCCATCGCGCCCTGCATCTTGTCCATCCAGCCGGTCGCCTTCAGCGTGTTGTAGACGACGAGCGCGCCGAACGGGATGTACATGATCGGGAAGAGCCCGAAGAGCGCGCCCTGCCCGGCGGCGAGCAGCGTCACCTTCGCGGGCAAGCCGAACCAGAAGATCGCGACCAGCACGGTCACCACCCAGGCGATGGGCGCGACCTTCACGGCGGGCTTCATGAGCAACGGGAGTCCGATGAGCAGGACGATCAGCGGCAGCGAGGCAGCGAGCGCGGCGACCATGTTCGTTCTCTCCGGGGCTGGGTGGCGGAGGTCGCACGGTAGCGCGTTCCACGCCCCGTGAAGGGGAATTCCTTTGCATGCCAGGCGCGCCTGCGACGCTTCGGCGCACCGTGTCGAAGCACCAACGGCGAGAGCCCCCCGCGCTCGGCGGCGCGAGGGGCTCCCGGGATTGCCTTCGAAGGGATCGCACCGCGCCACGGCGGGCGCGGTGCGAGATCAGGCGGCGGTGGGCGTCACGGCCCGACGGCGGTCACGACGGCCTGGAGCTCGGGGTCGGTGAGCCCCTGCGTCATGCCGAAGCTCTTGATCAGCGACAGCGAGATGCCCTTGCCCTTCAGGTTGCTGCTCGCGAGCGCGCCGTGGCAGCCCGCGCACTTGCTCGCGTAGAGCGCCGCGCCGTCCACCGGCGGCGTGTACGTGCAGGCCTGCGAGAGGGCCGCCGGCGTGCCGCCCGTGCAGCCGGCCGGCGACGACGTGGCCACGGTGCGGGCCTGCGTACCGTTCGACTGGCACGCGCCCCACGCACTGTAAGTGAACGAGGTGCAGGCGGTGACCGGCGGCGTGTACGTGCAGGCCTGCGACAGCGCGGGGGTGCCGGTGCAGCCCGCAGGCGTGGAGACCACCACGGTGCGCGTCTGCGTGCCGTCCGACTGGCAGGCGCCCCAGGCCGAGTAGGTGTAGGAGCAGGCGGCGGGCGGAGGCGGGACGTAGCTACAGGACTGCGAGAGCGCCGGGGTCCCGGTACACCCGGCGGGCGTCGACGAGGTCACGGTGCGCGTCTGCGTGCCGTCCGACTGGCAGGCGCCCCAGGCCGAGTAGGCGTAGGTGCAGGCCGACGGCGTGGGCGTCGTGGGCGTGGTGGGCGGCGTGGTGGTCGCCAGCGCTGCGGCGATGGCGTCGATCTGCGCCGGCGAGAGCCCGCGGGTCATGTTGGCGGCGGTGATCTGCGCCGCGGTGCGGCCGAGCTTGGAGCTCGTCGCGAGCGGACCGTGGCAGCTCGCGCAGTTCTGCGCGTAGAGCGCCGCGCCGTCGATGGGGGTCGGGGTCGGCGTGGTGGCCGGGCCGGCCGGCATGTTGGCCGGCGTGAACGTGCCGGCGTCGAGGTTCGCGAGCGAGCCGGAGAAGATCACGGCGCCGGTCGCCTTGTTCGTCACCACGACCTTGCCGCCGTCCACGGAGATCTTCACGTCGCGGAGCATCGCGCGGAGCGCCGCGTCGGGCTTGTCGTCGGTGAACGGATCCGCGGGCACGCCGTAGAGGTCGAAGAGCGGCTTCAGCTTGGCCTGGAGGGCGGCGACGACGCTCTCGAAGCCCTTCACGGTGCGCCTCCGGCCGTCACAATCCGAGCGCTCGTAGGCGTCGTCCGAGGTGCCGCTCGTCGCCGCGGCGACGGCCGCGGAGGTGATCGGGTTGATGTTCGCGCGCCCGTCCTCGGTCGCGCCGGAGTACATGCGCGTCGTCGTTCCCGCGTCGTCCTTCGACTCGGCCTTCAGGAGGTACGGCGGCGTGAGGCCGCTCGCGTCGATGGAGAACGAGCCGTCCGAGCCGATGCTGGACGTGCGCTCCAGCGCCGGCTGAGACGCGTCCTTCAACGAAACGGTACCCGTGAGGGCTGCTTCACTCGAGACGACGCCGTTGACCGTGGAGGGGGTGGTCGAGGGCGTCGTGGCGTTCGGCGAGCCACAGCCGATGAGCGTCATCGTGCCGATGAGCGCGCAGACGGCCATGCCGGCGCCGTGCTTCAGGGTGCGGCGGGTTCTGACGAGGACCTTCATTCCGACTCCTGGCTGGGGTTGCAGCCGATGGACCGAGCGGACCCATGTCCGTCCGCACCACCGTCCCGCAACCAGGTGTCACATGCATAAGGTACAGCCTACAGCCGACGGGTCGATGGCTCGCTCGGACGCCTGCTCCTCACGCGCCTCAACCCTTCGGAATCACGCCCGGCCTACATGTAAATGATTCTATTCAACAAATTTGAAACGTCTCCCCTGGGAGGAGGAGGCCGGACTGTACAAGGGCACGACCGCGCGTCGCACCCGAGGGATCAGGCGGCGCGTGGATCCTGTGCCGGCTGGTCGGCCGGGGAGGTGGCGAGGAACTTCACCTCGGGGTGCTGCCGCTCGGCCCAGCCGAGCGCCCAGTCGTCCTGGAGCAGCACCACCGGGCGGCCCTCGTCGTCCTCCACCTTCATGCCGCCCACCCGGCGCAGCTCGGCCTCGGCGCCGACCACCCAGCGCGCGTGGGAGTAGCCGATGTGCTCGATGTGCACGGCGGTCGCGTACTCGTTCTCGAGCCGGTGCTTCAGCACCTCGAGCTGGAGGGCGCCCACCGCGGCGACGATGGGGTCGATCGGCCCCTGATCGCGCCGCTGGAAGAGCTGCACGGCGCCCTCCTCCGCGAGCTGGCGGAGCCCGTCGAGCATGTGGCGCCGCCGGATCGGCTCCGCCGGCCGGACGGTCGCGAAGACCTCGGGGGCGAAGCGGGGCACCGCGGCGAACGGCTCGGCCTCCCCGTCGCTCAGCGTGTCGCCGATGCGGAAGAGGCGGTTGGTGTCCACGAGGCCGAGCACGTCGCCGGCGAAGGCCTCCTCCACCTGGACGCGGTCGCGGCCGAGCACCTGGAAGGCGTTGGCGAGGCGCACCGGCTTGTCGGCGCGCGGGATGCGCACCGACATCCCCTTCGTGAAGCGGCCGGAGCAGACGCGCACGAAGGCGAGCCGGTCGCGGTGCGAGGGGTCCATGTTCGCCTGGATCTTGAAGACGAAGCCCGAGAAGGCGGCGCCGGCGGCGGGCCGGAGCGCGCCGCTCCTCGTGACGCGGTCGGACGGGCTCGGGGCGAGGTCGACGAAGCGGCGCAGGAACGGGCGCACGCCGAAGTTCGTGGCGGCGGAGCCGAAGAACACGGGCGTCTGCTCGCCTGCCAGGAACCGCGCCGGTTCGAAGGCGTCGCCGGCTGCGTCGAGGAGCTCGAGCGCGCCGCGGAGGTCGGACAGGCCGCGGTCCCCGAGCAGCTCCGCGAGCGCCGGATCTCCGTCGGCCAGCACCGTCTCGTCGGCGATCTCGGTGCCGTGACGGCCACCGGAGAAGAGCTGTGCCTCGCGCCGCTCGCGGTCGTACACGCCCACGAAACCGCGGGCGGTGCGCATCGGCCAGTTCACCGGCACGGTGGCGATCCCGAGCTCCTGCTCGATGGACGAGAGGAGCGACAGGGGGTCCATGCCCTCGCGGTCGCACTTGTTCACGAAGGTGACGACCGGGATCTTCCGCAGGCGGCACACGTCGAAGAGCTTGCGCGTCCGCGCCTCGATGCCCTTCGCGTTGTCGAGCAGCATGATCGCCGAGTCGGTGGCGAGGAGCGTGCGGTAGGTGTCCTCGCCGAAGTCGGCGTGGCCGGGCGTGTCGAGGAGGTTGCACTGCGTCCCCTCGTACGGGAACTGGAGCACCGACGAGGTGACGGAGATCCCGCGCTCGCGCTCGATCGCCATCCAGTCCGAGGAGACGTGGCGATCGGCCCGCCGCGACTTGATGGAGCCGGCGAGGTGGATCGCACCTGCGTAGAGCAGGATCTTCTCGGTGAGCGTGGTCTTGCCGGCGTCGGGGTGCGAGATGATCGCGAAGGTGCGGCGGCGGCGGATGTGGGCGGCGATCTGCGAGCTCAACGGGGCTCCGGGGGTGCGGGCGGCGCCCGGGTGTACCGGGTGGAGCGCGCCCCGTCAAACGGTGCGCTACTGCCCGCTCGCCGGGAGGCCGAGGGCCCCGAGGAGCTCGCGCGCCTTCGCCTGGAGGATCTTCGTGTTGCGCGGCCCCATGCGCAGGAAGTGCTTCTCCACCTCGGCGCTCTGCTCGAGCTTCGGGTCGGCGAAGACGAAGAAGCCCTTCCGGCCGACGAGCGCCACGTCGCCTTCCTGCACGGGGGCCGCCGCGACGCGGCGCAGCGCCCGCGCGGTGAAGTCGTCGAGCCGCGCGTCCGGGTAGCCGAGCGCGTGCAGGGCGGTCTCGAGCGGGCCGCGGAGCGCCTGGTAGGCCGCGGCGGCCGCGTGCGCGTCCACCGAGGCGACCGCGTCGGCGAAGGCGTCGTAGCGCGCGTAGGAGGCGTCCGCGATCACGGTCTTGTCGCCGCGCGTGGCGACGGTGAACGGCTCCTTGGGCGCGAAGACGGCGAGCGGCTTCCGCGGCGACTCCCCGTGCACGAGCGCGGAGATGAGGAGCGCAGCCTGGTTCACGGAGTCGCCGGCGGCCGCCTTTCGGTAGAGCGGGTTCGCGGAGATCGTGTCCACGAGCTCACGGGCGCGCTGGGGCGTCGGGGGCGCCGGAGGAGGCGTGGGCGCAGGAGCAGCGACGGGCGGGGCCGAGGGTGCGGGCGGCGGCGGCGCTTCCCCGCGCATCCAGCGCAGCGCGAGCGCGCCGAGCGCGGCGACGATCGCGAGCCCGAAAATGATCCAGGGCGCAGGGCTCGATCGGCGCAACGCGGTGTGCTCCGAGTCGTGGCTGTGCCTGGGCCGCACACTGGAGCCATACCGCGCCGCGCGAACCGGCGCGACGCCTGCCCCGGGTCGCGCCCTCAGTAGCCCGGCGCGGTGGGCGTGGCTGGCGTGGGCGTGGGCATGGGCGTCGTCGGGCTCGAGGTCGGCGTGGCGTTCGGGTCGATCGTGATCGTGCCGTTGGGCGTCGCCATCGTCGCGAGGTGCGCGGTGCAATAGAAGGGGACGACCGTCCCCGCCGGCGCGCTGGCCGGGATCTGGATCGTGCGCGTGCCGTCGCCGAAGGCGCCGGTGTCGAACGTGACCCCGTTCACGCCGCCCGGCCTGTAGGCGCCCACGCTCGCTTCGCTCGTCACCGAGTGAATCATCCCCGGGTCATTGTTCTGGACCGTGATGGTCGCGCCCGGTGGGACCGAGAAGTTCAGCGGCGAGTACCGCAGCGCGGCGATCGTGATGACGAACCCCGATGGCGCGGGCGTGCTCGTCGTCATGACGGGCGTGTTTCCACTGTTGCTGCTCCCGCCACACCCTATCGCCGCCAGGAGCGCGGCGGCCCCGATCGAGATTCCCAGAAACGCGCGCATATGGGCCTCCGGCCATACTCGACTCGCGTACTCGCAAGTTCGACTCTCGCGCCCGCTCCCGGTTACGGCCGCTCGTGGGGCTCGCCCCCAGGGGGCCGCGGCGCCTGGATCGAGCGCAGGACCGAGGCCACGACGCGATCGCAGCGCGGCGCCAGGAAGGCGAATGCCCGAGGAGCGGCCTCGCCGACCTCGGCCGCCACCAGATCGCGGAGCGCCAGGCGGGCGCGGTGGAGGCGCACCTTCACGTTCTCGTCGGTCGTGCCGAGCGCCTGCGCGGTCTCGGCGGTGGAGAGCTGCTCCACCTCGCGCAGCGTGAACACCACCCGGTACGCCTCCGGCAGCCGATCGATCGCCCGCTCGAGCAGCTGCATGGACTCCCGCCTCGACGCGCCGTCGTCCGGCGCTTCGAACCCACCGCCGTCTTCCCTCATCCGCGCCTCCGCAGCCGCGAAGCGGCTCTCCTGCCGGACCCGGCCCAGCGCGACGTTGAGCGCGATGCGCGTGATCCACGTTCCGAAGGAGGACGCGCCCTCGAAGCCGGCGAGGGCGTCGTAGGCCTGGAGGTAGGTCTGCTGCATCGCGTCCTCCACCTCGGCGTCGTCGCGGCGGAGCACGGCGCGGATCGCCCGGTACACGCGCTGGTTGTGGCGGCGCATCAGGAGCTCGAAGCACGCGGTGTCTCCGGCCACCACGCGGCGGACGATCTCCACGTCGGGAGGCGCGCTCGCCCGCAGCGTCTCCAGGTCGCTGCACGGATTCATGTGAGCCCTCGCTCCCCGTTCGACGCCCGGCGCGGGCGGACGTTACAGGCGTAACCGAGCGAGCGGCGCCGCATCGAACCTGGTGAGGTCCAACAGCGAAGGAGCCGCCATGACGGACAAGCACGTGGAGTCGAGCTACTGGACGCTGCGCATCGTGTTCGGCGTCATCCCGATCGTCGCCGGGCTGGACAAGTTCACGAACCTCCTCACCGACTGGCAGGCGTACCTCAGCCCGCTCGCCGTGAAGATGCTGCCCATGAGCGCCGGCACCTTCATGCACCTCGCCGGGATCGTGGAGGTGATCGTCGGCGCCGGGGTCCTGCTGGGGTACGCGCGATGGTTCGGCTGGGTGGCGATGGGCTGGTTGCTCGCGATCGCGCTGAACCTCGTCTCGAGCGGCCAGTTCCTCGACGTGGCGGCGCGCGACGTGGGAATGGCCGCCGGCGCCTTCGCGCTCGCCCGGCTCGCCCCGCTGCACGAAGGGGCGCACGTCCGCGTGGAGCGCGCGGCGAGCGTGCACGCGTGATGAGGCACTCTCCCTCTCCCCCGCTCTGTGGGGGAGAGGGCGAGCGCCCCGAGCGCGAATCAGCGCGCGATGGCCGCGAGCGGCTCCACGAAGTCGTAGCCGAGCGCGTGCGCCACCTCGCGGTGCGTGACCTGGCCGCGGTGCACGTTCAGGCCGGCGAGGAGGTGGCGATCGTCCTGGAGCGCCTTCTTCGCCCCCTTGCCCGCGAGCGCGAGCACGAAGGGCAGCGTCGCGTTGTTCAGCGCGAAGGTGGAGGTGCGGGGCACGCCGCCCGGCATGTTGGCGACGCAGTAGTGGATGACCCCGTCCACCACGTAGGTCGGCTCGTCGTGGGTGGTGGCGCGCGAGGTCTCGCAGCAGCCGCCCTGGTCGATGGCCACGTCCACGATCACCGAGCCCTGCTTCATCCGCCGCACGATGTCGGCGGTGACGAGCTTCGGCGCCGCGGCGCCGGGGATGAGCACGCCGCCCACGACGAGGTCGGCGGTGGTGCAGTGCTTCTCGACCGCGTCGCGCGTGGAGAACACGGTGTTGAGCGGCCGGCCGAACTGCTTCCAGAGGGCGCGCAGCGCCTCGGTGTTGCGGTCGAGCACCCAGACCTCGGCGCCCATGCCGAGCGCGATCGACACCGCGTGCGTGCCCACGACGCCGCCGCCGAGCACCACCACCTTCGCCGGATCGACGCCGGGGACGCCGCCGAGCAGCACGCCGAGGCCGCCGTGCGCCTTCTCGAGGAAGTACGCGCCGGCCTGGATCGACATGCGGCCCGCAACCTCGGACATCGGCGCGAGGAGCGGCAGGCCGCCGCTCGACGACGTCACGGTCTCGTAGGCGATGCAGGTCGCGCCCGAGGCGACGAGGTCCTTCGCCTGCTCGGGATCCGGAGCGAGGTGCAGA
>Ga0306923_10007577_pt1 | contig 10834 bp, 10 predicted proteins | sample sta12Can44000108_FD_203841 | JGI IMG/M metagenome (GOLD analysis project Ga0306923, IMG submission 203841) | Lab enrichment of tropical soil microbial communities from Luquillo Experimental Forest, Puerto Rico - statanox.12C.anox.44.000.108 (v2)... | ecosystem: Environmental > Terrestrial >...
GGCAATCGCCAATCTGACGCCCAGCCGCGCGAGCAGGCTGCCGAACCTTGCGACCGCCCGGGAGCAAGGCTTGACAGAAGTGGCCATCGACGGTTGGAACGCTTTTTTCTTCCCAAAGGGAACGCCCAAGCCGATTGTCCGCCGCCTCAACCAAGCAACGTCCGAGGCACTTGACACACCGTCATTCTCATCGCTGCTCTCCTTCCTTCGCTTGAGGAATCACCAGCGGAAAGGGTCGCCTTCCCGCCGGAGAGCAGCAACCTCATGTATGGGATGTATTAGGTGAAAGGACTTCATCTAGTTTGGGCGGCGCCGTAATTGATTGGCTTGCAAGGCGCCGGGGTGCACGGATTTGAGCCATATCAAAGCGGGGCTTTCCATTTTGCCGCTTGTTGCTACACCCATGCGGCCATCTGAAGCCGCGGGCGCAAGCAAAAGCAATGAAAAATCACGGCAAAGCTTCAAACCCGGGAGTTGTCGTCATCGTCGTTAGCGATGATCTCGCCGTTCGAAATTCGCTTAAATTCTGGTTGGTGCAAACCGTGGATCAAAGCGCTGGTCATTTCAGCGGCGTAGGATAAGTTGGCAACAAAGTTGTCTCTCTCGCTCCGGAGGTCGGATTATGAAGATTAGTTTGCAATTAGCGTTGCAAATGGCAATCCTAGCAACGGTTTTCGCCGCGCCGGGTCGCGCGGAGGACACGGGCGCCATTTCGAAGCGAGACCTTGAAGCCAAGCTACAATATTGCAAAACCTGCCACGGGTTGTCGGGGCAAGGCTTTCGTGGATCTTCTCCCATGCCACGACTCGCGGGACAACAAACCGAGTATTTCGAGAATCAGTTACGGGCCTTTGTTGACCGGAGGCGGGAGAATAAGTTCATGTTTAACGTGGCCCACGTCCTGAGCCCGGCGATGATAACGGATCTCGCCACGCATTTTAGGGATCTCAATCCTAAACCCTTAGGGGGCGCCCCAAGGGAACTCGTGCCGACGGGAAAAACAATCTATGAACAGGGAGTTGCCGACGCCAATGTTCCTCCATGCCGTTCCTGTCACGGTCCAGAGGCTAAGGGTAACGGGGTATTTCCTCGTTTAGCAGGTCAGCTCCATGATTACATCGCAAGGAAGTTGGTGAACTGGAGCAAAGAGCGGGGTCAGGATCCGGCAAAGCCAGACACGTCAGCCATCATGGAACCGATTGCGCACAGCTTGACGGAGTCACAAATTGCACCCGTCGCGGCCTATCTCAGTTATCTGGAGTAACATTTTCCTTTTGGTTCCAGTCGTGAAGCTCCTCGTGTTCAACACCCCGGTGGCATGATATTCGGGCTACCTGATAAAACTAAGATATGACGCGAGGGCCTCAATTTCGTTCGGAGATAATTTGCTCGCGATTCCGGGCATTGGAGGCTCTGCGGCCGCATGATACCCTTCGCCCCACTCCTCAAGTCTCCTTTTCAAGTACCGGTACGCCAGTCCTCCCAAACGAGGAATTTCTCGAACGCCCTCACCATTCGGGCCATGACAAGCAGCGCAGGACACAATATTGAAATCTGGAATTCCCTCCTCGTATATCGCCCTTCCTATAGTTGCCAGCGCCATATTCCCGTCATTGGCAGCCTTAGGGGGTAACGTCGAAAAATAAAATGCTAAACTGCGCGCCGTGTGGAAACTGACACCCTCTGCGGCACCCCACATATACTGTTGTGAAGCTGGATTGTCTCGCGTGTGCTCACGAAAGCTCAGAAGCTGGTTCATGATATATGCTGGTCTCTGTCCGGCCAATCGTGGCGCGGTCGCAAAACCTTGCACCGATGTTCCGTGACACCAGGCACAGTTTCGGATGCTGACGGTCACGTCACCTGCCAACGAAGGAACCGCAGAGCAAACAATTGCGAGGATCGCTATCTTTAGTCTGACCGATTTCATGATCCGAGCTCTCACTTCATGCTTTTAGTGAATCGGTGACATTGAGTTATTTCAAATTACTGACGTAGGCCGCCACGGCTGCAATTTGTGACTTGGTCAAGCCGTGCGCAATCGGTTCCATGATGGCTGCTGACTCGTTTTGCCGTTCTCTGTTCCAATTCGTCAATTCCTTTACAAGGTATGGATAGAGCTGGCCGGCCAAGCGAGGAATCGGCCCTTCGCCCTTAGCCTCTGGACCGTGGCAGGCGGCGCATGCAGGAACATTGGCTTCGGGCATTCCATCGTCGTAAATGGTTTTGCCCGTACCCTCGGGAGGCTTTGGGGCGCCCCCAATGGGCCGAGCATCCAAACTCCTAAATTGTGCGGCCAGAGCTGTTCGCATTGCCGGGCTGAGACCGTGGACCTTAGCCATATTTATAAAGAGGTCTTTAGCACGCCTGCGCTCAGCAAAAGCCCGTAACTGATTCTCGATGTACTCGGCCGTTTGTCCCGCGAGCCGTGGCATAATAAGATATCCACGATAACCTTGTGCTGATAAGCCGTGGCAGTCCTTGCAATATTGTACCTTGCCCTGAAGGCCTCGCCGTGAGACTGCCGTCTCCGCGTCGTCCGCGCGACCCGCCGCGGAGAAAACAATCGCCAGGATTACTGTTTGCAACGCCAATTGTAAGCTGATGACGACCTTCATAATCCGGCCTCTGCCCGTTTCGAGTGTCATGGCCTGACGCCGCCCAACAGTTAGTCCCTTCGTTTTCTCGCCGCCTCTAGGTGCTCCCGCGCCTGAAGACGCTCCGACCGTTAGTCACCAAACGACGACCACATGTGGAAGTTCAGGCCGAGCTTGACCGTTTGAATGGTCTGCTTGATATCCACGGGGCCCGAGACAGAAAGATTGCTGTCTGACATCAATACGCTCTTATGCCCAAAATCATAAAAATCGTATTCGATCTTAACCGACCAATTCTCCCATATCGCCCATTCGATACCACCACCGGCCGTCCAGCCGATGCGAAGGTCCAGCCCTTGAAAGTTAAACGGTGTTGGATTGGTAATCGCCTGAAACACACCGGTGATGCTGTACTTTTCGCTTGCGCCAGCAGCACCGCCCTTTACATACAGCAACAGTCTATCCGACGCATATCCCAGCCGCACAGTTCCACTTGCAATGAAGTCCGTCCTTGCCGTCACGAGCGCTTGGTCGCCAGAATCACCCAGTGGAAGCGCAACGACCCTCTGATTCCAGATATTGGCGCCTGAGACGGCTCCCTCGAAGCCAATGACCCAGTTGGCGCCAACGGCTTGGTAATCGCAGCCGAATTGCCCGCCAATCAGATATCCGGTTGGAAGGAGCTCGACCGTAGTAACCCCAACTGTGGCAGGGAATCCGAGCAGGCGGTCTTGAACGAGCTGGACGGGATCGGTGATTTCTTTACGCGCCGAGCGTCCTCCAACGTGTCCGCCAGCGTAGCAGCTGGTCCAGGTAAAGACAGGGATGTACGCCGCAGGCGGCGGGGCGACCGGCCAGTCGGCGGCAAGGGCGGGCGCTCCGATGGTCAAGAGCGACGTCGCAGCACTTGCGAGTAGCAGTTGTTTCATAACAGAACCCTCCGTTCGCATGTCGACCGTCCTTACATGGCAAACCATGCATACAGGAATAGAGTATTGTTGTTGTGGGCGCCATTCGAAGTGCCGTCGAACTTGTCGTACCAGGTGTATTGCAAGCCAATGCGCGCGTTGGCCCACGGCCATCCCGGTGCTTTACTGACGCCGTATGGGATGTAAGCGATCTCCGCGATCCAGCCACTGCTGTCCGGGCTTAAGCCACTGGCAAGGCCGGCATACAGGATCGCATCAGGCGTGCCCCAGGTGTTGAAGTATTGGCCGGTGAACACGACTCTATTGTCGGCGCCGAAAGCACCTGAGGCTTGGAGCCGAAGGGTATTGAGGTCGTTGGTCGGATTAGCGGACAGACCGTTCGCGAAGCTGGCATTGAGCTGCTGAAATTCGCGAATAAGGCTGCCGCGCAGCGTCAGCCAATAGCCGCGCCCCTCGTACTGATATTGGGCATCGACTCCGATGTCGGCGAAATTATCCGTTTGCGGAAACGTCGCGGTCGTTCCCACTGGATTTCCCGGACCGATCCAGGGATTAACCCTGGCCAGCATTCCGAATGCGCCGACCATGAGCCAGTGATCGCCCCAGTGCGGCTCGAGTGCGATGCGCCAGTATGGCGCTACGCCGTCAAACAATCCGGGTGCACTGAATGGATCCACTCCCAAAGAGTTCTGGGTGTGAAAATCAAGGGTGCGATAAGCCGTCGCCTCGAGATAAAGGATGTCATTGATAAAGGCATAGGCGCCGACGCTGCCCACGTGCGCCGCGAAGGTACCGTCGATGAGGGTCTTCGTCGCTGGCGTCGGTGCAATGTTGGAGACCGCGTAGGGAAAGGTCCATGCCGGTGTGGTGTTCCAGACATCCTGGACGGTTGGATTGTTGTTCGCAGTGATGCCGAAAATGACGTCCATGCTGCCAATCTTCAGCGTGTTGGCGTAACGGATGTCGGTATTATCCCATGTCCAGGAGTGACCGAACGGATCGGGAAATCCCCCCGGAGGAGGCGCGTTGTAGGTCAGCTGCGCGAACGCGCCGATGTTGTCGGTGATGGCCCCACCCCAAAAGAAGCTGACTGGAGTGAGCACCACGTTGTCATTACGTTGGTAGGGATCGGTCGGCAGGGGCAGCGGCGCTTCGGTGTGGGTAAAGCCGATGATCCCCATCATGGATATCGGCGGCACCCATATTTTATCCGGATGTCCGTCAAGCTGTTCGATGGCCTTGGCGTCCGCCGCCTTCTCATAGATCCCATCGACGTAAGCCGCCAAAACCGCCTCGTCCTTGGTATGGGCTAACGCCGGAAACGGCAGGTCCGCCGTCATGCCGTAGGCAACGGCCCGATCGAATTTATCCCTGACCGAGGTCGGAACCGGCGTCGTGCGGAATTTGCCGCCGCCGATCGTATAGCCAAATAGCTTGAATCGGCGGCCGAACGGGGTAAGCGCGGGGAGATCGGTATGGCACGTACCGCAGGGCTGTCCGGTCTGGCGTGCGAAGCTTGGCAGCGCATGTGCTGGATGAGTAGAGAATCCAACTACGAAAGCGCCTAGGACGGCACAACAAACGGCAATGACCGGAGCGAAAGCGCGCCGTTGCGAGAGTGGATGCTGCCGCTCGCGGTGTTTCATGACACTCACGGAGGGAAGACCGACATTCATCCTTAGGCCCACTCCGTAGCCCCCACTATGCCGATTCCGGACAGGCGAAATTTCCTCGAAAAATGTCCCATTTTTGCAACACGGTGGTGTGGCCGTGCACAACAGCCCCAGTCGCTTGCCGACAAGGATCGCGCCGCCGATCATCGGAGCGGATGTGTTCCGGTTTGATATAGGGGCTTAGCTGAAGGCTGCAGCGATGGCGTGGCTCATCGCGTTGACCATTCGGCGGCTATCGAAAGCGCAAGCATGATGGCAAGTTGTTGCGAATGCCGAGGTCGTTGACCTTCAAAGTAACCACAGTACCGTCTGCAATTCGCACTTGCGCGCCAATGCAAGCTAATTGAGATGTGCCGCAATATTTTTGAGATAGATCAAATTTCAATGGGCCCCACTAAGTGAGAATACCTTGCCTCAAGGAATTGCCGCGACGCTCATGCGCGATCGACGCTCGATCATAACAACACAGCGAATCCAACGGTATCGAAGGATTGTCGATCATTTCGAACAGGTCGCGCGCGCAAATCTAGAACAGGTCGTGCACGTGGCAGATTTGAGCCGCGTAGCCCGAGTCAACCAGCGTACTCTGTCGAGGGCCTTCCGCGAGATCCGCGGTATTGGTCCCTACCGCTACCTCCAATACCTTCGGCTGAGCGAGGTCAAACGAGTCCTTGTGTTGGAAGGAGGAACTGTAACGCAAGCTGCGATGCAGTTTGGCTTTCGTGAACTCGGAAAATTCGGGGTTCTGTACAGAAAGGCCTTTGGCGAAAGCCCGTCAGAGACAAGGCGACGCCGGCAATCGATGCCCGCCGTATATGATCTCGACCCTCCGCGCGTTCCGAACAACACGGAGGGAACCGCACCGTGAACATGAACGACTTTCACTTATCATGCCCAAACACTGGCGGGCTGGTCTTCTGACGCCGTCTCAGCGGACACCGCCGACAACACCTACGTCAGCACGCACCGTCCCGCCTGCTCGCAAATTCACCGCATCAATCCATCAACCGGAATGAGAGACGATGAGAATTAGGCGCTGAGCGTCGCGGCAATTCCTTGAGGCAAGGTATTCTCATTTAGTGGCGCGCAAGTGCCCGCTCCGATGATCCGTGGCGCGATCCTTGTCGGCAAGCGACTGGGGCTGTTGTGCACGGCCACACCACCGTGTTGCAAAAATGGGACATTTTTCGAGGAAATTTCGCCTGTCCGGAATCGGCATAGTGGGGGCTACGGAGTGGGCCTAAGGATGAATGTCGGTCTTCCCTCTGGGAGTGTCATGAAGCGCTGCGCTGCCCAGCGGCGGCGCCGGATCGGATGGCGTTATGGGTTGGTGCCTTTGCAAGGCGTGTTCGGTATCATTGCTGACGGCGGCATCGGCATCGCCGGCCGCGCGCACGTGGCCGGCGCTGCTCACAGGCGTCTTCGTCGCCGCGCTCGCTACAGTGGCGCCGGACGTTGCACATGCGGTCGACGGCACCTGGACCGGGGGCGGAGCGCCCGTTCCCAACGAATGGACCCAAGACAACAACTGGAGCTCGGCGACCGTGCCCGACAACACGGCGACGTTCACTAATAATGCCGCCCCGACCTCGGTGACGATTTCCAACGATGCTTCGATCAATACGATCCAATTCACCGCCGCGGCGCCCGCTTTTGACTTCACAACGAGCGGTACGGGAATCACATTCAACGTCAACGGTACCGGCATCGTCAACAATTCCGCATTCTCGCCAAGCTTCATCAACAATGACACTCTGAACTTCAACAACGCGAGCTCGGCCGCAAACGCCACCATCACGACCAACAACGGCGGCGTGTTGTCGTTCAACGACAACAGCACCGGCGGCAACGCAACCATCACCACCAACAACGGCGGCATGCTGTCGTTCAACAACAACAGCACCGCCGGCAACGCAATCATCACCACCAACAACGGGGGGCTCACGCAATTCAACGACAACAGCGACGGTGGCATTGCGCGCTTCATCACCAACGCCGGCGGCATCGTCGATTTTTCCAACACGGGCGGGCCGGCCGGGGACGGCAATATCAGCGCCGGCTCGATTGCAGGCGCGGGCAATTATTTTCTCGGCTCGAACCAGCTCACGGTCGGCGGCAACAACCTCAGCACGACGGTGAGCGGCGTGATCAGCGATTGCGGTCCCACGGGGGTTGAGTGCGTCGCCGGCACAACCGGCGGCGGGCTGACCAAGGTCGGCACCGGCACGCTGACGCTCACTGGCGCAAACACATATACCGGCCCGACGCTGGTCAATGGAGGCGTTCTCAACGTGACCGGGTCGCTGGTGTCGGCCGTGACGGTCAATTCCACGGGCACGCTGACCGGCATCGGCACGATCGGCGGCCTGGATGTCGCCATTGGGGGGACGGTCGCTCCCGGCAATTCTTCGATCGGCACGCTCGGCGTTGCGGGCGATATCACTTTCGAGCCGGGCTCGATTTATCAAGTCAAGGCCAACGCGGCCGGGCAGTCCGACCAGATCAACGCGACCGGCATGACCACGATCGGCGGCGGCACCGTGCAGGTGCTGGCGCAGAGCGGGACCTATCTGCGGCAGACCCGCTATACGATCCTGACCTCAAGCGGTGGCGTTACCGGCAAGTTCGCGGGCGCCACCAGCAATCTCGCTTTCCTCACGCCGCTGCTGAGCTACGACCCCAATGATGTTTTTCTGACGCTTGTCCGCAACGACATCACGTTTGCGTCGATGGCGCAGACGCGCAACCAGCGTGCCGTCGCCGACGCCTTGGATCGCAGCCCGCCGCTGACGCCGCTGGTGCGGGCGGTCGCTAATCTTACTTCGGCCGGCGCGCTGCAAGCGTTCGATGCGCTCTCGGGCGAGGTCCACGGCAGCGCGCAGGCGACTATCATCGACGACAGCCGCTACGTCCGGCAGGCGATCTTAGGCCGCTTGCGCCAGACGCCCTATGAAGGCGGGGCCGGCGCCATGTCTCCGCTCGCCTCGGGCGGGCCGATGCTGGCCTATGCGGATCCCGCTGCGGACGGGGGATTGGCTGACCTGGAAGGCTATCGGCCCTGGCCCGCCCCGATCACCTCGCCGCTCGCGGCGCCGGCGCAACAGCCTGGCCTCACGTTCTGGGCGCAGGGCATCGGCGCCAAGGGCAAGATCAATAGCGACGGCAACGCCGCCGACGTGAGCCGTAACCTCGGCGGGGTCTTCGCCGGCTTCGACCGCCGCTTCGGCGAGTGGCGCGGAGGCTTGGCCGCGGGCTACACCAATTCCTCTGTGAGCGTCCCCGCGCGCGCCAGCTCGGTCAACATCGATACCGCTTATGTCGCGGCCTATGGGGGCGCGAGCTTTGGGGCGTGGAATGTCCGCTCAGGCGCAGTCTTTGCCTGGAACACGATCGGCACAAGCCGCTCGATCATCTTCCCCGGTTTTACCGAACAGGCGAGCGCACGCCACGGCGCCGCGGAGGGGCAAGCGTTCGGCGAGCTTGGTTACGCCATGAGCTTCGGCAACATCGCAGCCGAGTCGTTCGCGGGGCTCGCCTGGGTGCATTTGAGTACGGATCCCTTCAGCGAAATCGGCGGCGTAAGCGCGCTGGACGGATCAAGCAGCAATGACGACGTCGGCTATTCGACCCTCGGCGCGCGCTGGGCGAGCAACTACCTGATGCCGAATGGCATGATGCTGACGCCGCGGGCGACGCTCGCTTGGCAACATGCCTTCGGCACGGTGACGCCGACCGCGGCGCTTACGTTCCGTAACACCGGCGCAGCGTTCGGCATCTGGGGCGTCCCCATCGCGCGTGACGCAGCGCTCGTCGAAGCGGGGGGCGATCTACACCTCAGCGCGCAGACTGAGTTTGGCATCTTCTATGTAGGCCAGCTTGCCGCCAACGCGCAAGACCACTCGGTCAAGGGCAATTTCACCTGGCGATTCTGAAGCAGCCTGTAAGTCGCCTGTATGTCCGAGATGCGATCAATGACCCGGTCTGATACAATTTGGGGCTACTGCCGGTTCCGAAGACACCGATTTAAGTGTGAACATGGAAGCGCAAGGTCCATGCCTTTTTGATCGCTGGACGACGATCGCGAGGCGACCAATAGCCAGCGCACCGATAGCGGCCGCACCGAAGACTGCCGCCCCGAGCAGAATGGTGGTCGCCTCCCCTTTTTGATCGAGATCAAGTTCAGAGACCGGTAGAGCATGCTTTCATCTCTGAAGCGCGACAATGCGTGTTCAGCGATCTTGAGGCACGGGCTGCGGTTTCCATGGCCGACCCGCCGACAATGGCACAAGTTTACAGACATCTTGGGCACCAGCCGACCTGCGGGCGTTGCGCCCACACCATTCGGGAGATCATGGGCGATGACAAACGAAAGCAAGTTTCGCCATGAGACGGTAACGCACTGCAATTCTGGAGCAGCCGAGTTCTTGGCGCTCGCCGAAGAACTTGGCATCGACCTGGGCGCTATGGTTGATCCGCGCACCGAACTGAGCTTTGCGATGGCGCGCCGCAAGTGCAGCCAATGTACCTCGAAGGAGAAATGCCGGCAGGCACTGCGCCAACGAATCGTGACACTCAGCGAAGTTGCTCCCTTCTGCCCCACGGTGGACCTGTTTGTTGAGCTGCTCCGCCGCCAGCCCTATGGCCGCGTGAGAAGGCGTCCGCGAGGTCGTTGACAACATCATCGTTCAACGCCCGTTAGGTCGTGAACCATGTCTGCAGAGGAGGAACTTCTAACGGTGGTACATGAGTCTTTTACTTCCGAAGACGCTCATGTAGCCGTCGGCAACGTCTACGAGGTCATGCTCGCGAATATCGTGGTCCACGACAGAGCGCGCATCCGGCAACACACCCTGAGGCGGCTTGTTGAAGCAGACAACCATCCCGGCTTTTCACAGGAAGAGGAGTCCCGTCGATGTGTGACTATGGTCTGCACCATGTCGCGACCCGGCCTGCCCAGATCGAGGGCAAGCTGGTGACGACCAAATTCCCCAATTCCATCACGCGCGGTTTTTCGGCAATCGGCGAGCCACATGTTGCGGTCTGCCTGCTGCCCGGCAAGCCATCTCCGGTTTTGTTCGTGCGGCGTAGAATCGCTTTGGTGTGAATCTTGTTGGATCGGCGCACCTTCTGGCCGCTACTTTCAAGGAACAAGCCATATCAAAGCTACTGGCTGAGTGCTTACGACGTTGCCAGCACGCGATGGAATGAGGCGACCGCGGGGGCGGTTGAAGTGACCCCTTCAGCACTCCCATTTGATTTGGATCAAAGCTTCCGTTGGCACCGCCGACATCATGCTCCCTACGCAGACAACCGAGGGAGCCGTCTGATGCCAATAGACATCATTGTGGTCGCGCTTATCGCGGCTGCTTTTGCCATTTTCGCCGCCACATTGTACTGGGCGGATCTGCGCACGCGCGGGCTAAGCAAGTAGGCAGTGCGTCTGCCTCAAAACCATGGCCCCAATGCCCGCTCCGTCGCGACCGCCGATTCGGCATTGCCCGCTGTGCCGGATTGCAATGCTGAGCAGCAAGTCGGACGAAAATAGTGCGCAGTTCGACACGTTTTCGTGTCTCAATTGCAAAACCATTATTAGTCTCACTGCGCCACCGAAGAGCCCTAAGCCGAACCAGTGAGG
>Ga0306923_10007578_pt1 | contig 10834 bp, 6 predicted proteins | sample sta12Can44000108_FD_203841 | JGI IMG/M metagenome (GOLD analysis project Ga0306923, IMG submission 203841) | Lab enrichment of tropical soil microbial communities from Luquillo Experimental Forest, Puerto Rico - statanox.12C.anox.44.000.108 (v2)... | ecosystem: Environmental > Terrestrial > Soil...
CGAAGATCGTTGGAATAAGCTTGCGGCATGCTGGTGAGCGGACAATCGCCACCTTCAGCTTACCGATTATTCTGTGGATTCATAGTGACTATGAAAATGCCTTAGTCGCCGCAGCTCCAGCGGCGTAGAGCGACGACGATTTTGTAGCCAAGCGCGGGAGCGACCTGGTGCAGGCCAATCGAATTGACCCAGGCCGCGTAGCGGCCAAACAGGCCTTACGTCTCCTCCCGCCGGAGCCACCAGCTCAGCCCGCCAACTTCAAACGGAGCAATCACCGCATGCGCCGCAATCGCCAGCAGTGTTCCAGGACCTGCTTTTTCTTGTTGAGCGCGAGCGTTGTGGCTGCCCCATCCTTTCGCCTGAACTTGGGCGAAAGGGTGGGGTGGCGGAGCTAGCTGCTAGCTGCCAATTGCTACCCTCTGGCCACTCTATAATCGAACTTTATGCCCCAATTCCCTCCTGTCGGCGAACAACTGGCCTATCTGCGCAAAGGCGCGGCCGAAATCATTCGCGAGAGCGATCTACGCGAGCGAATCGAGCGCTCCATCGCCACCGGCAAACCCATGCGGGTTAAGGCCGGATTTGACCCCACCGCCCCCGACCTCCATGTCGGACACACCGTCCTCATCCGTAAGCTCAAGCACTTTCAGGACATGGGCCACACGGTCATCTTCCTCATCGGCGACTTCACCGGCCTCATCGGCGATCCTTCCGGCCGCATCACCCCGCGCCCACCGCTCACCCGCGCGCAAATCGACGCCAACGCCGAAACCTACAAGGCCCAGGTCTTCAAAATCCTCGATCGTGACAAGACCGAAGTCCGCTTCAACAGCGAGTGGCTCGACAAGCTTGGCTACGAAGGCTTCGTGCGCCTCGCCGCGAAATTCACGGTCTCGCAGATGCTCGAGCGGGAAGACTTCCACAAGCGCTTTACCGAAGAAAAGCCCATCGCCATGCACGAGCTGCTCTACCCCATCGCGCAGGGCTACGACTCGGTCGCGCTCGAAGCCGACGTCGAGCTTGGCGGCACCGACCAGAAATTCAACCTGCTCATGGGACGCCAGCTCCAGCGCGACTACAACCAGCTTCCGCAGATCGTCCTTACCATGCCGCTACTGGAAGGCACCGACGGCATCCAGAAGATGTCGAAGTCTTACGGCAACTACATCGGCATCACTGAGCCGCCTATCGAAATCTTCGGCAAGGTGATGTCCATCTCCGACGATCTCATGTGGCGCTATTACGAGCTCCTGACCGACGTCACTACCCGCAAGATCGACGAGCTCAAGCAGGCGCTTGCCAAGGGCGAAGCGCATCCCATGAAACTCAAGCAGGAGCTCGCTCATCGCATCGTTGCCGACTTCCATGGCCGCGATGCCGCCGACCACGCCTCTGCCGACTGGTCGCTAATGTTCCAGAAGCACGAGACGCCGGATGACCTCCCGCTCGTGACGGTGCACTTCGCCGACGTCGCCGCCCCCAACGCGACTTTTCCCGGTTCCTCGAAGGAGGGTGGCGCAGCTGTATCTGTGGGTACCCCACCCTTATCGCCTTCTGTTGGCGATCCGGTGGGATTCGATCATCCCGCAGTTCAGGTCCGCCTCGACAAGCTTCTCGCCGCCACCGGCCTCGCTACCTCGGTCTCCGACGGATCCCGTAAGATCAAACAAAACGCCGTCAAACTCGACGGCGAATTGAAGAACGATCTCGTGGCCTCCATCAAACTCGGCTCAGACTTCACCCTCCGTGCTGGAAAGAAGATGGTCAAGGTCAGTGTGCAAGGGTAGGTTTTGTTCTCGCACGCTCGTGATAAACCCCGAGCCGGGTGCCCCATCCTTTCGCCCGATTGCGGCGAAAGGGTGGGAACCAAGAACTTTCGATGCCTTGTCGTCCCGAGCCAGGTCGCCGCGGTGAGCGAGTCGAATTGGGACTTGCTTCTCAATCACAAGAGGAACGTCTGGTCTACGACGGCCCCATCACCGCAAACCCCATTCCACCTCCCGCGATCCGTCCTGTCCGACGCGGGGAGCGCTCCTGCCTCCCCACCCATGCGACGACGTACGAGCGTCCTCGCTTCGTCACAGCGAGGATATGGCAAGAGAGCTGGTCGCAATTGCAGTACGAAGACACCAACAGCCCACGATGAATCAGTGTTTCGGCAGCGGGTGGAATTTTCAGGACGAGAAGGGGTTCGATGCAGTCAGCCGGCAGTTGAATTTGTTCGAGGGTCAGGAAACCAGTGGCCAGAGACATGACTACCCCTCCACGCGCGGATTAAGTAGCTTCCGCGCTAGAACATCGGGCCCTTTTCGAGGGCCCAAAGCGGATGTGCAAATTATCGTCGTCAATCGTCGAGGGCAACACCGCAAGGTGCCATTTTTGCTTCTTAGACGCGAAGCGATATGTAAATACTTCTCGATTGCTAAAAAATAAACGTGCGGGCGCAATCGCGAAGGTTTCTTACGTGGTTTTATCACTGTCGGATTGAACCATGGTCGCGGGCAGGCTAGCTGCTAGTTGCTAACAGTTAGTCGCTAGCTGCTAGCTACTCCCCCGTCGCCGTCTTTTCATTCGCCAGCTTCTTCAGCTCTTCCGGTGTCGTGTTCAGCAGATTCCGCAACACCGCGACTTCAGCCGTAATGCCCGTTACCAGCGCCGGCTGCACGTCGGGAGCGAACAGTGACGAGTGATTCGAAGGCATATTCTGTCCCGCCGTCTTGGCCTGCGCATACTTTTCCGGTTCAGCTCCGCCCACCGCGAAGTAAAACCCCGGCACACCCTGTTCAACAAAATACGAGAAGTCCTCCGAACCCATATTCAGCGGAAGCTCTTCTACGTTTCTCTTGCCCAAAGCCGCCTCCAGCACGGCGGTCAGTCGTTTCGCCAGCGCCGGATCGTTGAACACCGCATCCGTGCTCTCGTAGTGTGAGATCTCCGGCATGCGTGCGACGCCCGCGGCCTCCGCCTCACCCTTCACGATACGGTCAATCGCGGCCAGCACCTGCTTGCGCACCTCAGGTTTCACCGTGCGCACGGTCAGCCCAGTTGCGCCTGGTCGGGGATGATGTTGTTTTTCGTTCCCGCCTGGAAGTATCCCACCGTGACCACTGCGGCTTCGCGGGGCTTGACTTCGCGTGAAGCTATGGTTTGCAGCGTCAGCACGATCTTTGCACCCAACACAATGGGGTCGATCGTCGTATGCGGCGCCGATCCGTGGCCGCCCTTGCCAAAAATCGTGATGCGAAGCGAATCGGCATTCGACGACATGAATTCCGGCGTCACTCCTACCTTGCCGGCCGGGAGTTCGTTCCCCACGTGCAGTGCGACCGCGACATCGGGCTTCGGAAACCGCGTCATGACGCCGTCCTCGACCATGGCTTTCGCTCCAGAAATCGTTTCCTCCGCCGGCTGCCCGATGATGACCAGAGTGCCGTGCCACGAGTTCCTCGTCTGCGCCATGACCTGCGCCGTGCCGATCAGCGACGCCATGTGTAAGTCGTGTCCGCAGGCATGCATTACCGGAACATCTTTTCCGGTGGGGTCTGTGGAGCGCACCTTGCTCGCGTACACCAGGCCAGTCTTCTCTTCCACCGGCAGCGCATCCAGCTCTGTGCGCAGCATGACCACCGGCCCAGTGCCGTTCTTCATTACCGCGACAATACCTGTCCCCCCGACATTCTCCGTTACCTCGTACCCGAAGCTGCGAAGCTTCGCCGCCAGTTTCGCAGCAGTCTGGGTTTCATGCGACGACAACTCGGGATGCTCGTGCAAGTCGAGATATAACGTGTACGAATCCGGATACACCGATAGCACTTCCGTGGAAACCTGGGGCGCCTGCGCCCACACGGACACACTGCAGGTGAGGACAACAACCATGGTTTGTAGTTTGAACATGGTAACGGGATTATACCCAGCCGCCCTCGACTCTAATCGCAGGTGCCGATCGTGGGTGGCCGACATTTGCCTGAAGTTGGCAAATGTGGGTTCAAATCGTCATTCCTGATGGAACACCTTGTGCGCGATGTCGGGCCAGAACTCTTTCAGGACATCGAAGGCCGCGTCGAGCCCCACTTGTACTCCCCAGTTGTTCATTGTGTTGCCTATACCGCGCTTCGGGGCCGGATAATACGCATTGGAGATTCCTGCGGCAGCCAGGTTTCCTGCTATTTCCGAGATGTTGAACTGCTCTGTCGCTTTGTCGCTTCGAGTCACCAGGACTCGGCTGGCGGCGTACCCCGTGCGGCTCCAAAAACTTCCGTGCCCCTTGGTGAAGTAGCGAGGATCCTGTTTGAAGACCACCGGCAGCAACCACTCGGTGAAGGTATTTCCAGAAGCGTTATCGACAAAAAAGCGCCAGTAGTACCGGCCGTATGCAGCTGGTCCCTCGCCGAATTCCGGATAAGACGCCACAGCCATTCTCAATCCCGCAACAAATCCGACGTAAAGGAATGCCGAATAGTCGAAGGTATCATTCACCATCAGCTTGAACTTCTCGTGCGGTGTCAGTGGTGGGAGCTTCAGGTCTGAGCTGACCGCGCGGTAGTTGGGGATCACCCAGAGAATGCGCGTCGGCTGCTTCTTCTGATCAATCGGCTCGGGGGAATCCGGCAGCGGTTTCGACTCTATTTGAGACGGCTGCCCCGGTTGGTTCGTCTGACCACCCTGACCGTCCTGCGACTGTGCTTGTAGCACGGTTGAGCCGGGGGAGTCAGGTAATGCTTCGTCAGTCGCCGCCATGAGTGGCGATTCCTGCCCGCGCGACCCCTCCGGCATGGTTACAACTATCAATAACCCAAGCGAAATTCCTACGAAAATTCCTCGGTGTGCTGACATGCCATGAAGTTCCGCAATGGTCGAAGGGCCTAAGGTTGTGCATCGCATGAACAAACACGGTCTGCCCATGACGACACTCGGACGGCACGCCCGTCCGATCGCAACTCCAGAATCGGACTAGGGGGCTACAGGTTACACTAACACGCGGCTGCTAAATCCCATGGAGCCGCGGCTCCATGGGTGTTTAGAGCCCTCTTGTCTCATGGAAGTCGCATTAGTTTTTTATCGTAGGTGTCGGGTTTGGGTGCCCCACCCTTACTGTCTGTGGCCCACATTTGCCTGATGTTGGCACCGGAGGGTTCACATCCAAACTAGTTGTCAGCTGCTTCCTCACTCCGTCCTCAGCGCCTTCATCGGTTCCACCGTGGCCGCACGACGCGCCGGCAGAAGCGCCGACAGCATGGCCACTGCCGCGATCATCAGGGTTCCGACAATCAGCACCACGGGATCCGCTGGACTCACGCCATAAAGCTGGCTTCGCACCGTGCGGCTCAGCAAAACCGCCACCGGCAGCGTGACCACGATTGCGATGCCCGCCAGCCACAGCACATCGGTTAGCACCAGCCGCATCACGGCGAGACGCTGCGCTCCCAGTGCCATGCGAATGCCGATCTCGCGCGTCCGCTGCGCCGTCACATACGCCAGTACGCCGTAGAGCCCGATCGCCGCCAGCACCGTCGCCAGGAACCCGAAGCTTACCGCTAGCATCGCCACTAGCCGGTCATTAGAGATATTGTCGGCGATCTGCTCATCCATCGTGCGCATGGTATCGATCACCAGCTTCGGGCTGGTTTGCTGTACCGCATGGCGGATGGTCGTCTCTGCCGCCTCCGGCGCCTGCCACGTGCGCACGTAATACTGCATGAAGCCGGCTTGGGGGTGATCTTCATCCTGGAAGAACGGCCGATAGACCGTCGGCAGAATGTCGGCTCGCAGCTGTTGGTGCTTGGTGTCGCCCACGACGCCGACGATCTCGATATCGAACTTCACATCCGAGCCACTGCCGCGCGCGATCAACTGCCCCAAGGCATTCTTGGGCTCGCCGAAATACTTGCGCGCAAGCCACTCGTTGATGATGGCTACTTTCGACTTGCCGTTCTCGTCCTGCTCGGTAAACCCTCGGCCGGCGACCAGCGGAATGTTCATTGTTCTAAAGTAAGTTGGCGTAACGGCAGACCACTCCGCGTGAATGTCATCGTCAGGCTTATTGCCGTGACTGGCAAGCGAGATGTTGTGCTGCTCGTTGTCGCCGGTCAACATCGGATCATTCGTCCCCGCCACCGAACGCACCCCCGGCTGGGTGGGCAACGCATCCAGTAACCGCTTCTGCACCACGATCGCATCTTTGGGCTCGTAGCCTCCTAGCGTCGGGTCGATCCCGAAAGTCACCAGGTGATCGGTTGTGAAGCCCACGTTCAGCGACTTGAGGTTCTGCAGGGTGCGAACAAACAGTCCCGCTCCGACGAGAAGCAGCAGGCTCAATCCGAGCTGCACCGCAACCGAAATGCGGCGGAAGCGCAGGTGCCCGCCGGTGCCGGTCGTGGTCTGCTGCTTCAGCGAATTCACTAAGTCGGGATGCAAAAACCGCAGGGCCGGAGCCAGGCTGAACAGCACGCTGACCAGAAACGCCAGTCCAAAGTTGAACAGCAAAATCCGCACATCGGGATGCGAGGAGTATGGCAGCTCGGTAGCCGCATCGCCCGCGATCTGGCGTGCCAGGAACGCAGACACCACCGGAGCAATCGCCAGCCCCAGCGCGCCGCCGATCAGTCCGAGCAGCAGTCCTTCGATCAGCAATTGCCGCACGATCTTCCAGCGTCCGGCTCCCATCGCGTAGCGCACTGACATCTCTTTCACGCGCGCCGACGCCCGCACCAGCAGCAGGCTCGACACATTCACGCACGCCATCAGCACCACTAGCCCTACCATCGCCATCACGATCAGCAGTGGTGTTCGGATCTGTTCGCGCAGCGGCGAGAAGCCGCGCCGCTCGTCGAACACCCGTAGCCTCGACTCTTCGACGAAGTGTTTGGCAAACTGTGCCGTCTTGTCCTTGATGTCCGCCAGCTCCATCGCTCGTAGCGAACGCCACAGCGGAGTCATCGCCGCTTCCCCCTGCGCGGCGCTCACACCAGGCTTGAGGCGGGCAATTACCGTCAGCCACGCCGAGCGGCGATTGTCCAGGTCGTTCCAGCCGGGAGTGACCAGCGGCTTCGTCATCATGGGCACGAATATCTTCGGTGTGTACCCGGCGATGGTGCTGTGAAAGTTCGGCGCTGCGACTCCGATAATCGTGAATGGATGTCCGTTGATATACAGCACCTGATTGATCACGCGCGGATCGGCGCCGAAGTGTGAGTTCCAGTAGTTGAAGCTCAGCACCACCACCGGATTGCCGTTTTGCGCCGCATCGTCGGCGGGCACAAACAGGCGCCCCATCGCCGGCTTCACTCCCAGCACATCAAAGTAGTTGCCCGATACGATTTCACCCGAAACCAGATCGCTCTGGTTGTTCCACTGCACGCCAGCGCCGATCTCGACATTCGCCAGCATGCCGTCGAACACTTCGCTCTTATCGCGCAGGTCCTGGTACATCGGATAGGAGAAATAGCTGTGCGAGTCTCCGCCGTACGAGCTGATGCGCCCCGTGTTGGAGCCGACATACTGCAGCCGCACCAGCTGCTCGGGATGACTCACCGGCAGCTCACGCAACAGCGCCTGGTCGAGCAGCGTGAAGATGGCGGTGTTGGCCCCGATGCCCAGCGCCAGCGTTAGGACCGCGACGATGGCGAACGCAGGCGACTTGCGCAGTTGACGAATAGCGTAGCGACAATCTTGCAGCATGAAAGCGACTCCGGCGGTGGTGCTGGGGTTCGATTGACCTCGTGAAATCTGGATGACTTGCCCGAGCTCTTAAGAGCACTTGCGCCGCCACTGTGGGAGCTTTCTGTATCAATGAGTTAGGAGCCAGCAACCGGGACATCTGTTCGCTCGTGCAGCCGACATGTCCGCCTGCGGACATTCGGGAATTTTCGTGGAAGCGCTCCTTTTGTTTTCAAGGGTATCCGCCCTTTCGCCTGATTTTGGCGAAAGCGGTGGGACAGGCAGACACCGCCATGACAGTCCCGCCTGGGGGACGCCATAAGAAATCAACCCTTCAGCGGTGGGAAAGCCGCGTTAAGATCCCTGAGTCCCCCCCCGGGGACGACACACCGCAATGTGCCGTTCATCCGCGAACGCGAGTTTCGAAAAAAGGCTAATCTGTCCCAACCTGACGCGCATTAATTTCCAACCTCCTCCATAGCTTCTGGAGTACCAAGGTGCCTTCGTGTTCGTTCGGTGGTGAAATGGAGAACCCGCCGGGCGCGCCTAGACCCCCCATCGTCGTGTAAATTTCGCCCGCGAAAATTCTGTTGGGAGACTCCAGCTCCTTGACCCGCCGCCGAGGCGGGAACACAATATCCCCACTTGCGCCGCTCGGTGGGGTTGCTTTTCATCGCAATTGGACGGGCAGCATGGCAGTGGATTTCACACTCGTCCCGGGGCGCGGGCTCTTGCTTCTCATTTTGCTGGTTGTCGTCACGCCTTGCTGCGTGACCGCCCAGCAGAGTCAGTCGAACCCGCCGGTACTGACAGCTACGCCTGCCGCCGAAACTTCCGAATTCAAAATCGTGAAGCGCGTCGACGAGGTCAACCTACGCTTCACCGTCACCGACTCCCGCGGGCACTTCCAGAACCAGCTTACCAGCGAGGACTTCTCCGTCCTCGACAATCATCGCCCGCCGGCTGCCATTCATTTCTTCCAGCAGCAGAGCACGTTGCCTATGCGTGTCGGCATACTTATCGATATCAGCGCGTCGGTAGCCCAAAGCTTCAAGTTCGAGCAGAAGGCCGCCAGCGTTTTCCTGCAGAAAGTCTTGCGGGCAGGCTACGACCAAGCTTTCGTGGTCAGCTTCGACAAAAACGTACATCTGCTCGAGGACTGGACCAGTGATCCCAACGCAGCTTTCACAAAGGTGTCCACGCTGCGGGCTGGCGGTGACACTGCGCTCTACGACGCCGTCATCTTCGCCTGCGGCAAGTTGCGTCAGCAGCCGTCTGACATCATCGCCCGTCCGGTCATTGTTCTGATCACCGACGGCGAAGATACCGCCAGCAAGGCTCTCCTCTATGACGCGCAGCAGGCTGTCGCCAGAGCTGACACTGTTCTCTTCGCCCTGAGCACCAACGTCGTCACGCCGGGACAATATCCCAAGGGCGAAGCGGTGCTCGATCTTCTAACCGGCCCGTCGGGTGGCGAGATCTTGCCGGCGCATCAAAGCTGGCAACTCGCCGGAGCCTTCGCTGAAATCGAGCGGGCACTGCGCAGTGAATATGTGCTCGGCTATCAGCCTGCCGATCTCCAACCCGACGGAAGTTTTCGCCCAGTCGAAATCCTTCCTCACAAATCCAGGCTGCAGGTCCGTGCCCGCAGTGGCTACTACGCACCGCGCGAAACCGTCCTCCAGCAACCCTTCTGATATCTGCCCCGACGGGCGAGATAATCATCGCTGCGCCACACCTGTGCTTGGAACTTCGAGCGGAACGTCGACCGTGCCGATCTGCCGGGTGGTCTTGTCCATGACGCCAATGCGCAGGTTGTACTTGCCGGTCGGAAGCGAGATGAGCTGATGGGCCGGGAGCCCATAGGCCTGCACGGCGGCGTAGGCCTGTGGTGGAATGGTCGCGTCAAGCGTGTCAGAGGCATGGGCGACTTCTTTGCCTGAGCTGTCGAAGGCAATCACCATGCAGTCAAGCTGGACGTGCTTCTTGTTGTCGGGCGTGTCGGCGAAGTCAACGCCATTGCTGTCGATGACGTAATTGACTTTGACGTCCTTGCGAGTGGCGTCAGGAAGCTCCAACGAAGCCGTAAGCATCATCGATGTCGCGGGAGGCATGCCGGGTTGCAAAGCAGCACGCAACGCAGCGGTCCCAGCGGCGCTCGAAGTGACCGGTGGAATGCTGTAGTAGCCACGCCGGTACGCCAGCTTGTAGCCCTTGTTGGGCACCTGCACGACGACGCGATGATAGCCTCCGGTGTCGTCGTCTTTGGGCGGAGTGTAGGCCAGCGTGTAGTAGGTCGCGCCGTCGTTGAGGCTGCGGTTGATCACGCGCTTCAGGTCGTTGGTGTTGACGAAGGCTTCACCGCCGGTCTGCTCGGCGATGGTCTTCATGGTGGTGCGGTCATCGGTTAGCGAGACTGTTTCGGCATTGATGGTCGCTCCGAGATTGCTGGCAGAAGGCGCAACTACGCCCTGTGCCACGCCCGGAGAGACATCGTTCATCATCTGGTTTTCAGCGGTGGCAACGCTGATGTCGATGCCCAACGACTGGAGTCCGCGAACATCGACGGGATACACTGCGACGCGCGAGGTGGCGAGCAAAGAATCAGTGGTGCGGATCTGGTCTTCGAATCCGCGGAAATTGCGGAACGGATCGGTCGATGCGGGATCGGGCTCGATCTGCACCGGAAAACTGCCCGAAAGCCAGATGAGGTTCTTGCGTCCTGGGTAGCCGGAGACAACTTGCGCCAGTCCGCGCATGGCGGCCAGGGTGAAGATTGCGCGGTCGGTGGTGCGAAAGGCTTCGTGGTCGTTGTAGCCCTGCGAGATGCGAGCCGCCTGGGCGTAGGCGATGGATGTCGTATCGAACGAGCCTCCGGAGGAGGGCGCTCCCGACGCGGGGGCCGCTTGCTGCGCTGTGCTGGTAATGCCGCTGATGGTGCGCTCACGCTCAACCATGGTGGTCAGGATCTGCGACTTGCCGGGGTTCAGCAATTCTGCCGACTGCAGCAGTTGTTGCGGATCTTCCGTGAATCCCTGCAACATCTCGAGATTGCGGGTCAGCACGAAAAGCGCTGTCGGCTGCCCCTGAGGTATCGACTTCAGGAGCTGGAGAAGTTGGTTGCGTGCATAAGATTGGTCCGAGACCGCCGTGTTCAGCAGATCAAACAGGACCACAG
>Ga0306923_10007579_pt1 | contig 10833 bp, 12 predicted proteins | sample sta12Can44000108_FD_203841 | JGI IMG/M metagenome (GOLD analysis project Ga0306923, IMG submission 203841) | Lab enrichment of tropical soil microbial communities from Luquillo Experimental Forest, Puerto Rico - statanox.12C.anox.44.000.108 (v2)... | ecosystem: Environmental > Terrestrial >...
CGACGGCGCGCCGCCTGTGCGACGCGCCCGCCTTGCCTTCTTTTTAGGCCGCTGGCTCAGAAGATCAGTTCGCTGAGCTTGAAGGCGCCGTACAGCGACAGCACCGACAGGCCGATCACCGCGGCAGTGATGAAGGATTCGGCGTCGACGTTGACGGACGGCCAAACCCGATGAAGGAGCTTACTCACGACGCACTCCTGTTCCCCGACTCTACTCTCCCTGTTCAGCCCTTTGACCCGACTCCTGCGATCGTCACGGCTGATAGCCTGCGATCGGGGGGCATGTGTGGCCCCGGACTGGGGTCGGGGGTGCGGTGCCCGGGGCCACTTGTGCAACCGGGGGGGACTAGAGCCCGGTTTGCCCTTGTCATGCGCGTGTCAATTGACCGTCTGTCCACCCGCGCATTCGGGGTACTACCCTCATGAGTCGCAGCAGCCGCTAGATTGGTTCTATGCTGCGGCGGGAAAACGGCTAGAAAAGACTCGGCGCCGAAAAGGCCAATCAGAGGGGGGACTTATGACCATCCGCGTCGCCGCAATAGGCGTCAGCCACTGGCATGCGCTGTTCGACGCCGCCTATCTGCGGCACCTCAAGGCGATGCCGGACGTGGCGCTGGTCGCAGTCCACGATGCTGACGCCGCGATCGCCGCCAAGCGGGCGGCCGCAGTGGGCGATCCGCCGGTCTATACCGACTACCGGGAGATGCTGACGTCGTCCCGCCCCGACTTCGTCGTGGCGCTGAGCCGGCACTCGCAGATGGCCAAGATCGCCAACGACCTGATCGACCAGGGCTATCCGTTCCTGATGGAGAAGCCGATGGGGATCAGCGCGGACGAGGTCGATGGGGTGGCGGCGAATGCGGCGAAGCGCGGCACCTACGTCGCGGTGCCGCTGGCGCAGCGCTATGCGCCGTTTGCCAAGCGCGCCCACGAGCTCATGGCCACCGGGCGGATCGGGCCGTTGTCGCACATCTATGTCCGCATCAACCGGCCGGCGCCGGCGCGCTACGCGGCCTGGGATTGCCCGTGGATGATGGATCCGGCCGAAGCCGGCGGCGGCGCGCTCCGCAATCTCGGCCCGCACGGCCTCGACATGTTCCTGCACCTGACCGGCGAGGATGCCGAAGTCACCGGCGCCCAACTCAGCCACCGGGCCCATGCGCGCCCCGTCGAGGACTACGCCTCGGTCATGCTGCGCTCGGCGAGCGGCATTGTCGGCACCGTCGAAGTCGGCAATGGCTTTCCGCGCGACGGCACCGACGGCGAATGGAAGCTCGCCGGCCGCGACGCCATCCTGACCATGAAGGACGGCGTCTTGAAACTAGCCACCGCCGCGGGCGACGAGACGCTGCCCGGCACCGAGATCGCCGCGCCCTACTTCACCGCGGTGCGCGACGCGCTCGATCACTGGCAGCGCGGCGCGCCGCCGCCGATCGGCGTCGCCGATTGCGCGCGCGCGGTGCGCCTGATCGACCAGGCTTACGCGTGCGCTTGAGCTTGAAGATGTGACGCGACGTCAGCGGTGACGGAACGCCGTCAGCGCGCCGACCAGTGCTTATCGCAGTGGCGGTGGAAGCTATTGTCGACCCAGCAATGGCCGCGGCTGATCGACGGGCCCCAGAATGGCCGGCCGTAATAGCCGCCGACGACAGCGCCGGCCACGGCGCCGACCGGACCGGCAACCACGAGACCCGCCCCCGCGCCGGCCGCGGCGCCGACCATGTCGGCCCGCGCGCTCCCGCTCAACGCGCCGACGGCAGCGAAGACAAGCGTCGCCATAACGAACTTACGCATCGCACTCCTCCTCGTTCCCTCTTGCGCGCAAGCGGTAGCACCGCACACCTTTTCATAAGGTTGACGCCGCTTAACCGGCCTTTTCTTAAGGTTGACGCCGCGTAACCGGGGACCACGATGGCGGCGGATTCGGGAATTTCGGGTGGCCGCTATGTGGCGCCGACCACGCGGCGGTCGATCTCGCCGATGCTGTTGACGCCGGTCAGCGCCATCGACGTGTCGAGCTCGCTCTTGATGATCTCGATGGCGCGGACGACGCCGGCTTCACCGCCGGCGCCGAGGCCGTAGATATAGGCACGGCCGCACATGCCGGCGCGGGCGCCGAGCGCGAGCGCGCGCAGCAGATCCTGCCCGGAACGGATGCCGCCGTCGAACAGGACTTCGATCTGCGAACCGATGGCGTTAGCGATCGACGGCAGCATCGAGATCGACGACACCGCGCCGTCGAGCTGGCGGCCGCCGTGATTGGACACCACGATCGCGGCGGCGCCGGTCTTCGCCGCGATGCGCGCGTCCTCGACGTCGAGGATGCCTTTGAGGATGAGTTTGCCGGGCCACAGGCTCTTGATCCACTCGACGTCTTTCCAGGAGAGCGTCGGATCGAATTGCTCGGCGATCCACTTCGAGAGCACGGTGACATTACTCATGCTGGGATAATGGCCGGCGATGTTGCCGAAGGTCTTGCGCTTGCCGCGCAGGATCCCGAGCGCCCAGGCCGGCTTGGTGGCGATGTCGATCAAGTTGGAGATTCGAATTTCCGGCGGCACTGACATGCCGTTCTTGATGTCGCGGTGACGTTGGCCGATGACCTGCAGGTCGACGGTGAGCACGAGCGCCGAGCATTTGGCGGCCGCCGCCCGCTCGATCAGGGCGCGGATATAGCCGCGGTCCTTCATGACGTAGAGCTGGAACCAGAACGGCTTGGCGACGCTCGCCGCCACGTCTTCGATGGAGCAGATCGACATGGTCGACAGCGTGTAGGGAATGCCGGCGGCCTGGGCGGCACGGCAGGCGTGAATTTCGCCGTCGCCGTGCTGCATACCGGTCAAGCCGACCGGCGCCAGGATGAGCGGCAGCCGCGCCTCCTCGCCGAGGATCGTCGTCTTGGTGCTGCGGCCGGAGACGTCGTTCAGGACGCGCTGGCGCAGCGCGATGCGCGCGAGGTCGGCGCGGTTGGCGCGCAACGTCTGCTCGGCATAGGAGCCGGATTCGCAGTAATCGACGAACGCCCGCGGCACCTTGCGGTGGTAGGCCTGCCTTAAATCCTCGATGCAGGTCATGGTCTTCATGGCGTCGTCCCCACCCTTGCCTTGCGCCTTTGATAGCACAGGCGACGGCCTGCCCGCCGCCGTGGGAACCGCCGGCGCCGGTCGGAGGTTATTTTCCATGTGACCGTGGGAGGGAGGCCAAAAAGGGCAACCGGAAATGGACAAACATCGCTCGTACCGATCTTTTGACGAGGCGCTCTACGACGGCGTCGGCGACGACAGCAAGGCGCGGAAGGAACTCGAAATGGACCGCAAGAAGCGGCTCGACGACGCGTTGGAACGCGGGCTCGAGGACACCTTCCCCGGCTCCGACCCGGTGGCGGTGACCCAGCCGCCCCACAGCCCGCAGGACCGGAACCAAGCCCAGCCACGGCACCGGTATTCAGACGACTGATATTGCAGCGGGTTTCGCCCCCGCTATGGTAAACGGCGGGTGCCCTCACACAGTAAGATTGTCGAATATTTTTTGAAGCGGATGTGAGCCAGAACGGGTATATCGTCGCCTTGCGAAGGCTTCTGCGGCGGGGACTTCTCGTATGGTCCGTAAGTACTTCGGCACCGATGGCATTCGCGGCCGTGCCAACGGTGTCATTACTCCTGAGCTGGCGCTGAAAGTCGGCCAGGCGGCGGGGCTCACGTTCCGCCGCGGCGAGCATCGCCATCGCGTCGTCATCGGCAAGGACACGCGGCTCTCCGGCTACATGATCGAGACCGCGTTGGTTGCGGGCTTCACCTCGGTAGGCATGGACGTGCTGCTGCTCGGCCCGATGCCGACGCCGGCGGTCGCCATGCTGACGCGCTCGATGCGCGCCGATCTCGGCGTAATGATCTCGGCCTCGCACAATCCGTTCGACGACAACGGCATCAAGCTGTTCGGGCCGGATGGCTACAAGCTCTCCGACGAGGTCGAGCACGGCATCGAGCGGCTGATCGACGCCGACATCACCAAGAAGCTCGCCAAAAGCCTCGACCTCGGCCGCGCCAAGCGCATCGATGGCGTCCACGACCGCTACATCGAATTCGCCAAGCGCACGCTGCCGCGCAACCTCTCGCTCGAAGGTTTGCGCGTCGTCATCGACTGCGCCAACGGCGCCGCCTATCGCGTCGCGCCCGACGCGCTCTGGGAGCTCGGCGCCGACGTGGTGCCGATCGGCGTCGAGCCGGACGGATTCAACATCAACCGCGACTGCGGCTCGACCGCGCCCGACGCGCTCGCCCGCAAGGTGCGCGAGATGCGCGCCGACATCGGCATCGCGCTCGACGGCGACGCCGACCGCGTCGTCATCGTTGACGAGCACGGCCATCTGGTCGACGGCGATCAATTGCTCGCCGTGATCGCCGAGAGCTGGCGCGACGACGGCCGCCTCGCACAACCCGGCGTGGTCGCCACCGTGATGTCGAACCTCGGCCTCGAGCGGCACCTGCAGGCGCTCAAGCTCGAACTGATCCGCACACCGGTCGGCGACCGCTATGTGCTCGAGCACATGCGCCAGCACGGCTTCAACGTCGGCGGCGAGCCGTCCGGCCACATAATTCTGTCCGACTACACCACGACCGGCGACGGCTTCGTCGCCGCGCTGCAGGTACTCGCCGTGGTGAAGAAGGTCGACAAGCCGGTGTCGCAAGCCTGCCACCGCTTCGAGGCGCTGCCGCAGGTGCTCAAAAGCGTGCGCTACCGCGGCAAGCCGCTGGAGAGCACGAAGGTGCGCTCGGCGATCGCCGAGGCCGAAGGCCGCCTCAACGGCCACGGCCGCCTGCTGGTCCGCCCCTCCGGCACCGAGCCGGTGATCCGCGTCATGGGCGAAGGCGACGACAAGACCATGGTCGAGGAGATTGTCGACGGCATCGTCGACGCGTTGTCCGACCACGCGGCGTAACGGCCGTGCTGGGCGACTTTGTCAAACGGCGGCGGCTTAAACGCGATGGTTTTGCCTTGGCGCTAGGCTTCTTGCCGGCTGCGGCGGCCCGGGAGCTGACGGGCGTTGTCCATGCGGTCTCGTCGGCCGCACAGACCATCGCGGATGCAAGCCTCGCCGATCACTGGCAAGAAATTGCTGAAGAGCATCGAGCAGACACCGTTCCATCTGCGGAAGTGACCGAATTCGCCGACGTCACTGCTGCGCTGGCACATCGACGCCGATGGCGGTCAGATCGGCAAGGCGATGTGCGTCAAGTCTGGCTGCCGCTCGACGCTGTCGGCACCGACCTGCCGTCGTTGGACACCATCCCGGGCACGCATCGCAAGATGCGCAAGCTGCCGTGCTTGACCAGCGGCGACTACGATCGCGACGATGTATTCGCCGCGGCGCGGGGCACCGCCGTCACCCCGCGACTCAATCCGGGGACGCGCTGATATTCGATCAGTACACACCGCACCGCGGCAGCCGACGTCGCGCAAGGAATTTTCCCGCACCTCCTGCGAACTGCTTTCGCCTGCGATTAGCGGACGATTCCGGCCGATCGCTGCGGAGACGATGCGTCCGCGGGCCGATTAACCATCCGCCGCCTTGAAACGAACACATCGGTGGCCCATATGAACTGTGCGGCCTCATTGGCCAGCGGCGAGCCGCGTGTACGGGACCCGGCAGACGGCTTCTAGCTCGCTCTTTATTTTTCTTTCACCGACAGCCCAGATCGCGCGGGGTGTCTTGTTTCACCCGCAGTACAGGCTGCCGCGCATTGCGCAGCGGCCGTGCAAGCGCATACGCAAAGAAGGCTTCTTCATTGAGCTCCTTTCATAACTTCGGACTTGGCGACGCGATCACACGCGCACTGGCCGAGGAAAAATACGGCACGCCGACTCCGATCCAGGCGCAAACTATTCCGACCGTCATGTCGGGCCGCGACGTGATCGGGATTGCGCAGACCGGGACCGGCAAGACCGCCGCATTCGCACTGCCGATTCTGCACCGACTCGCCGCCAATCCGCGTCCGCCTGCGCGCAAATGCTGCCGGATCTTGGTGCTCAGCCCGACGCGCGAACTGTCTGGCCAAATCCTCGACAGCTTCCGCGCCTACGGCCGCCATCTGCGCATCAGGGCGGCGCTAGCGATCGGCGGCGTATCGATGGGCGCCCAGGTTCGTTCGCTGCTCAGCGGCGTGGATGTTCTCGTCGCCACGCCCGGCCGATTACTCGATCTCGTCAGAAGCAATGCGCTCCGGTTGGACGAGGTCGAATGCTTCGTTCTCGACGAAGCCGACCGGATGCTCGACATGGGCTTTATCCATGACATTCGTAAGGTCGTCGCCAAGCTTCCGATCCGGCGGCAGACGCTGATGTTCTCGGCGACGATGCCACGCGCCATCGCCGTGCTTGCGGCGCACATGCTGCGCGACCCCGTCAAGGTCGCGGTGGCACCGGTCGCCTCGACGGTCGAACGCGTCGAACAGCGTGTCATCCGGGTCGATCGCGCCGCGAAGCCGGCAGTCCTGATCGAGACGCTGCGGCGCGAGACGATTGACCGCGTTTTGGTCTTCACCAGAACGAAGCACGGCGCCGACAAGGTCGTGCGCGGCTTGAACCGCGCGGGTATCAGCGCCGAGGCGATACACGGCAACAAATCGCAAAACCAGCGCGAGCGCGTGCTCGCAGCCTTCCGTAAAGGCGAAGTCCGGATCCTCGTCGCCACGGATATCGCTGCGCGCGGAATCGACGTCGATGGCGTCAGCCACGTGGTGAACTTCGATCTGCCGAACGTGCCCGAAACCTATGTGCATCGCATCGGCCGTACGGCGCGTGCGGGCGCGGAAGGGATCGCGATCTCGCTGTGCGACGGCGAGGAGGTGGCTTTCCTGCGCGATATCGAAAAGCTCATTCGCATGAGCATTCCGGTCAGCGACAGGCGTACCGACCAACGGGGGGCGGAGCCGCCTGCCGTTAAGCGCGCCGCGCCCCCCTCGCCGGTCGACGCCAGGCCGCGGCACTGGCACCGCGGTGGCCCGGCGCGTAAACAAGCTCGCAATAATCAACCGGCGGAGACCCCGCGCGGCATCGATTCCATTGCCTTCATCCGCCGTAACAGCGCGCCGGGGCGCGACCGTGCGCAAGGCACGCAGCCTTCGGTCCAGACTTGGGCCCGCCAATCAAAAGGAACATAACGTGCCAAAAGAAGAACTCCTGGAATTCGAGGGTCTCGTCACCGAGATTTTGCCGGACGCCCGTTTCCGCGTTCAGCTCGACAACGGACATCAGCTCGTCGCCTATACGGCCGGCAGGATGAAGAAGAATAGGATCAAGACCCTGGCCGGAGATCGCGTGACGGTGGAAGTATCACCCTACGATCTGGAAAAGGGGCGATTGATCTTCCGCCATAAGGACGAACGCGCCGGCTCGCCGAGCCGTCCGCCGCAGCGTCAGCAATTCCGGCGGCGGTGACGGCCATGGCCGGCGATGCACCCCATAGCAACGCAGACGTTAGCGACCAAGACTTGAGCGACCAAACCTAGCGGGAAACCGCGGCGGGGCGATGCTGATATTTATCTTCAAATCCGGGGCGAGCCCCGAGCTTTGCGCGTTCAACGGCGACCTGGCTGCGCTTACCGCAGCAGTTCAAGCCGTGGCTCGCCGTCGGCGCCATCGCACCCGATCAGGAGCCGCCGTATAAGCTTTCGCGCGATGTGATCGAGGCGGCGATCAACGGCCGCGGCTTTCAACTTTTTCGCCTGAGCAAAAAGGCTTGAGGGCCGTTCTGGCGAGACGTGGAAATGAGGGCCGCGGCTACAGATCGCTTGGCAAAACAGTCATTTAACCCTGAGATTGACGGCCGACTCTTTGCCCCGGTTGCTCTCGATCTCGTATTCGACTGTCTGACCTTCGTTGAGCGACCGTAAGCCCGCCCGCTCGACGGCTGAGATGTGGACGAACACGTCCTTGCCGCCGCCGCCGCCAGACGGCTGAATGAACCCATATCCCTTCGTCGGATTGAACCACTTCACGGTACCTGTCGCCATTTCGGCCTCCAATATTAGCGGCTTACCATACGGGGGGCTTCCGAACGCGACAAGGGCCGCGGCGTTGACATTCGCGTGGGGTGAAAGCTCACCCCCGCGCCTTCAAAAAATGCGCGAAGGCCTTCAGCGTCGTCTCCGAGACGTGATGCTCGATGCCTTCGGCGTCGGCTTCGGCGGCTTCGGTCGGCACGCCGAGGGCGCGCAGCACATCGACGACGAGGCGATGGCGGACGCGGACACGGTCGGCGAGTGCATGGCCTTTTTCGGTCAAGAACACGCCGCGATAGGGTTTTGCGGTGGCGAGGCCGGCGCGCTTCAAACGCGCGATGGTCTTGATCGCGGTGGCGTGGGAGACGCCGAGGCGGCGGGCGATGTCGGTCGGCCGCGCCTCGCGTTCGCCGGCCAATAGGTCCGCGATCAATTCGGCATAGTCCTCGAGCACGGCGGTCGACTGCGCCGACCGCGTCTTGCCGAAGCGGCGCGCCTGCGTGCCCTCTGCCGGAAGCGTACCTTCCGCCGCTAGCTTGGCCATTGCGACTGGGTATCCCGCTCAACCACCTTAGAAAATTGGCGCACCGGCCGCGCCGCGGGTCAGACCATACTTCGACGGCCGTGTCAAAGTGTAGCCTAGGATACAATGTCTAGCCGTTGACGCAAGGGGTGCGGCTCCCTATCCTTGTAACCGATGCTACATTTTCGAGTACGTGCTGCCAAAGGCAGCCATTGCCGGAACTTCGGCCAATGACGGCGCCGCCGCTGACAAGCCTCGACGACGCCGTCAACATGACCGGCCCGATCGTGCGGCCGGCGACCTTGTCGGACCGCGCCCTCATCACGGCGCGCGCCGTGCTCGACGGCCGGCGCGGCGGCGTCCGCACGGTGCTCGCCTTCGCCGGTCCCGCGGTGATCGCCTCGATCGCCTACATGGACCCCGGCAACTTCGCCACCAACATCCAGGCCGGCGCCAAATACGGCTACGGGCTCCTCTGGGTGGTGCTGCTGGCGAACGGCATCGCCATGCTGTTCCAGGGCCTCTCCGCCAAGCTCGGCATCGTCACCGGGCGGAACCTCGCGGAGCTTTGCCGCGCGCAGTTCCCGCGCCCGGTGGTGTGGACGATGTGGGTGGTGAGCGAGATCGCGGCCATGGCGACGGACCTCGCCGAATTCCTGGGCGGCGCCATCGGGCTGTCGCTCCTGTTCCACACGCCGCTCATCGTCGGCATGGCGGTCACCGCGATCGTCACCTACGGCCTCTTGATGTGCGAGGCCTACGGCTTTCGGCCACTGGAATTGATCATCGGCGCCATCGTCGGCGTCATCTGCCTTTGCTACGTGGTCGAGATCTTCATCGTGCCGGTCGATTGGGCGTCGGCCGCCTATCACATGGTGGTGCCACAGATCGCCGACTCCGAGGCGCTGCTGCTCGCCGTCGGCATCATCGGCGCCACCGTCATGCCGCACGCCATCTTTCTGCACTCCGGGCTGACGCAATCGCGCGTGCCGGTGCGCAACGACGCCGACCGCCGCGTCGTGCTGCGCTTCTCCAACCGCGAGGTGGTGATCGCGCTCGCCGTCGCCGGCCTCGTCAACATGGCGATGGTGATGATGGCGTCCGGCGCGTTCCATGCCGGCCATCCGGAAGTGGCCGAAATCGAGACCGCCTATCACACCTTGACGCCGCTCCTTGGCGGCGCGGCGGCCAGCGTGTTCCTCATCTCGCTCATTGCCTCGGGCGTCTCGGCCTCGACCGTCGGCACCATGGCCGGGCAGATGATCATGCAGGGCTTCGTCGGCATCCGCATTCCGGTGTGGCTCCGCCGCCTCGTCACCATGGTGCCGGCCTTCGTCGTGGTGGCGCTCGGCGTCAATTCGACCAATGCGCTGGTCATCAGCCAGGTCGTGCTCAGCATTGCGCTGCCGCTGCCGATGATCTCGCTGATCGTGTTCACGAGCCGCGCCGACATCATGGGCGCGTTCGTCAACACGGCGCTGACGCGCAACCTAGCGATCGCGGCCACGCTCGTGGTGCTCACCCTCAACGTCGTGCTGATCGCGCAGACGCTGCTCTAGCTAGCTCACATATTGCCGTGGCCGCGCTTGATGGTCTGGCGGATCACTGGCGCCGTGACCTGATCTGAAATTTGGATGTTCCAGATTTCGCTTTCGCCTTGCGCGGCGAAGTCGGCGAACAGCTTCGGGATGACCGACACGTCGCGGATTTCGTGGCCGCGCAGACCGAAGCCGCGGGCGATGTTTTCCAGCGCCGGCCGGCCGAATATGGCCAAACTGTCATCGATGCCGTCGGCGCGCAGCTTGTGAAACTCCGAGCCGTAGCCGCCGTCGTTCATCGCGCAGATCAGGATGCGATAGCCTTGACGTTTGAGCGTCTCGAGCTCCTGGATATGGAACAGGAGCCCGCCGTCCCCTTCGAACAGCACGATCTTGCCGTCGCGGCCCTGCCGGCGCGCGGCTGCGACGCCGAGCGCGTACGACAGGCCGTTGCCGACGGCGCCGAATTCGCGGACCGTCGTGTAGCGCTCCGCCGGCCTGCCGCGCATCTGGGTGTTGAAGTAGGCCTGATGGCCGCCGCCGACGACACAGTCCCAATCCTTCGGCACGACCGCGTCGATGGCTTCGATCACCGCGCGTGGATCGAGCACCCCCGGCGCGATGTCGAACGGCATCGAGTCAGCAGGCTCGGTGGCGATGCGATGCGCGAGCTCTTTCGAGCGGATCGCCGCCGCCGTCGGTTTGCCGGCGCCGAGTTTCTTGTCGAGGCCGGCGAGGATGGCCTCGACGCCAACGCGCGCATCCGACCTGAC
>Ga0306923_10007581_pt1 | contig 10830 bp, 11 predicted proteins | sample sta12Can44000108_FD_203841 | JGI IMG/M metagenome (GOLD analysis project Ga0306923, IMG submission 203841) | Lab enrichment of tropical soil microbial communities from Luquillo Experimental Forest, Puerto Rico - statanox.12C.anox.44.000.108 (v2)... | ecosystem: Environmental > Terrestrial >...
AGAAGCTCTGCTGCAGCGCCCCATGTACCCCGCTCCGCAGAAGTGGCGAACGAGTGGACGCCGGCCCCAAATCTGAAAATTGATGGAATCTCATTTCGGTATTCTTTTTGATGAGTTCCAAAACGGGCATTCAGATGTAGCGCCGCTTTTGTGTACGACTTATGATTCGATTTGCGGATAACTAAAGGACTATTCAAGATTCAATGACTTCGATTTCCCAGCGTTTTCTGTCTACCACGGCACCTTACCTGCCGACAACCTATAACCCACTGACGACCCGCTACAACAATATGCCCTTTCGGCGTGCAGGGCGGAGTGGATTGTTGTTGCCCTCGATCTCGCTCGGCCTTTGGCAGAATTTCGGCGATGCCGACCCGATCGCCAACAGCCAGGCGGTTCTGCGGCGTTCCTTTGACCTCGGCATCACCCATTTTGATCTGGCAAACAACTATGGCCCTCCGCAAGGCGCCGCCGAACGAACCTTCGGATTGATTCTCAATGCCGATTTCCGAGCTTATCGCGACGAAATGATTATCTCGACCAAAGCCGGCTACGACATGTGGCCGGGGCCCTATGGTGAGTGGGGCTCGCGGAAATATCTGATCGCCAGTCTCGACCAGAGCTTAATCCGGATGGGCCTCGACTATGTGGACGTATTCTATTCGCACCGCCCCGACCCGGAGACACCACTTGAGGAGACAATGGGAGCGCTCAACCAGATCGTGCGCAGTGGCAAGGCACTCTATGTCGGCATCTCAAATTATTCTCCGGAACAGACCCGCGAATCCTCGCGAATCCTCCGTGCGTCGGGCACGCCCTGCCTCCTTCATCAACCCCGTTACAATATGTTTGATCGCCACATCGAAGGCGGCCTTCTAGACGTGCTTAAAGAGGAGGGCATTGGCTGCATCGTTTTCTCACCGCTGGCGCAGGGTCTTCTGACGGAGCGTTATCTAGATTGAATCCCGGCCGATTCACGCGCGGGTAAAGCAGGCCGCTTTCTGAAACCGGAGAACGTTAACGAGGAAGCACTTGGACGTGCTCGGCGGTTGGCTGCTTTGGCCCGGAAGCGAGGCCAGAGCCTCGCGCAACTGGCGGTGACCTGGATCCTGCGCCAGCCACAGATCACCTCGGTCCTGATCGGAGCGAGTCGTGTCAGCCAGATTGAAGAACTGCATGCCGGGCTTTCTTATCCTTTACTAACAGATAGCGAACTCGAAGAAATCGAGAAGTGCCTAAAATAATCCAAATTCAGAAGACGGAATTCAGAAGCAAAGATCGACACCGAAACCTCTATTCAGGACGAGGGCGCGGACTGAGAACGGCTGCCTGCGCCGATTTGAAAAGCGCTTTGGCGCCGGCTAACCTGGGCGAATCGGACGATCGAATGTACTCGTCTATTTGCGCTGTCGTAACCCGTCCAGCGAAAAGCGATTATAGCGAACCGTTGCGAGCAATCCGGTGTAAAACGCAACATCTATCATTTGGACCGAAACTATGTCCCACTGCTGAATGAGCGTGCTGCCGAAGATCAATAGCAGCATCAGCAATGTACCAATCACAAGAGCCGGCCGACAAAGCAGCCCCAAAAACAACAGTGTTCCGATGATTGCTTCACCGATTGCGATCCCACACCCGGTAGCATAAACGAGCGGACCCGGAAGAAACGTTGCATTAAACTGCTTTACCATTCCGTTCGCAAACCCGGCAAGATTCGGCAAACGGCTGTACCCGTGCATGGCTATATTCAATCCCAACGCCACTCGAGCGAGACCATGCGCAAGAGCAGCATCGAATCCCGCTTTATCGATGCTATCATTTTTCATGCAATGTTGAAAGCTTCGCAAGATTAGGGCCGTGCGCAAATCGTTGAAGCGGTCAATAGGTGTGACGTCGGAAGTCGATTTGTAATTGTGGTTAAAAAGACAATTCGCTAAGTAACGACCATCAGTGAATCGGATGGAGCATCGATATGTCGGCGGACCCTTATTTTGCGCGTGGAGTTGAAACCAAGACGTCCGCACAACACAAGGCTGCGTTGGAGCGCTGCATCACCCGCTTGCGCGAGCAAATTCCCATCATCGGGCTCAGGAACCCCAAGATTGGTGATGCAAAAAACCAATGGATATATTGCACTCAAGCTTGGTCGCCGCTGGGCCCCGGGGATCGCCGGCAAGCGGCCTTTGCCAATGGTCGGATGATCGCCGACACGATGCAGAACTTGGCATTGCTCCATTGGGCGTATCGGGAAACCGGTATCACCGATTACCGGGAGGTTGCCGAAATCCATGCCCAGACCACCGCCAACTACCTCGTGCGTTCGGATGCCACGTCGTTTCACACTTTTGTCTTCGATCCTGGGACGGGAGAACCACGCCGCGGGGAACCGCACCAGGGGTATGCCGATGATTCATGCTGGGCACGGGGCCAGGCTTGGCTCCTTCACGGTTTTGCCCAATGTCACGCCGCGACCGGCAACCCGCTCACCTCACGACCGCCTGCCGCCTCGCGGCGAAGGCCAAGGAGTTGATCGGTGAACGGCCGGTTCAGGGTGAATACCATCCGCTTGCCGTCAACGATCGGCGTGCCAAATCGCGCCTTCAGCCAAGCCGAGAGCGAGCCGCCCATCAGGCAGCCAAGGTCAGCAGTGACGAATGGTAGCCATGCCGTCATGGCAATCGTCTTCAGATCGAACCCGCGAGCCTGATAGAGATAAAGCGGCATCCAGTAGCCGAGCGTTCCCCACACCGGATCCGCAAAGAAGCGCGGCAACGCGATACCCCAGAAATTGCGCTCCTTTAGAATCTCGCGAAGCGACGGCTTTTCCTCATCGTGGGCACGCAATATCGACTCCTGGCCAGCGGCAATAAACGTCGCCTCTCCTGTCGACAATGCCTTGTGCCGGTTCGGGTTTCGATACAGAACGAGCCACAATATTGCCCAGGCCAAGGCCAAGCCGCCAACAATTAAGAAGGCCACGTGCCAGTCGTAGTGGAGGATCGACCAGGCGATCAGGGGCGGCGCGAGGATCGCGCCGAACGACGCGCCGAGGTTGAACACGCCCGCCGCGATGCCGCGCTCTTGTGCCGGAAACCAGAAGGCCGCCACGCGCATGCCCCCGGGAATGAATGAGGACTCTACGAGGCCGAGCATGCCCCGCAACACAAACAGGCCAACCCAGCCGCTCGCGAAACTGTGTGCCATGCAGACGAGCGACCAGCCGGCGCCGCAGATTACAAAGCCGGCACGCAGTCCCATGCGGTCCATCAGGTAACCCGTCAGCGGCGCGCCGATTGGATACATGAGCAGAAAAGCACCCGTAATCCACCCATATTGAAGGGTGGTGATATGCAGCTGCTGCATGACCGTAGGTGCGGCGACGCTCAGTGAGCTGCGTGCGAGGTAGTTCGTGATCGTGCCGAACGTCAGCAGGGCGATTATCCACCACCGCAGCCCCCTTACCTTGATCGTCATAACATCTTGCTGTCTTGAGTTGGAATTCAGGCAAATAGCGCGCGAATTACCGGGTCCGCGTTGAGAGTCTGCGCGATGCGAGTGAACTCAGGATCGAGGCGGGAGGCAATCCAGTAGAGGTTCGATCCCTCCCCGCGTTGCCAAAGGCCTGAGTAACCCGTGACGTGTGCCGCCGCTCGTCGAGCATCGAAGCCGACCTTGCTATGCACGAATTCCTCGTGCTGCTTATCGCCTGCTGCGTACGGCTCAAGCCACCGCAGCGCAGCGCCCAGCCTGCCCTGCAACGATGGCATGCTATACCAGTTCTCTCCATGGGCATTCGCCATCGAGGCGGCCATCAATAGCGGTTGGAGGTCGTACACGACATAGTGCATCGCGTCTCTCTGATCGAAGTCGTACGTTCGGCCGTCAGTAGCGATATTGTGGCTCACGTGCGCCATGAAGGCGTCGCGCGCGCCGGCGATCGGTTCAGCGTCGCCCGCCAGATAGGCGCCGGCTGTAGCCAGTTTGATGCGGTGGCTCTGCCAGTTGTTCAGGCTGGTGCTCGGGTCGCCGACGCGCCTGGTGCCCAAATAACCGGTCGCCAACTGTCGGCCAAGCTGCGTCATCTTCTCGACGCTCGAGGCCGATAGTCGTTCTTGCACGAAGTCGAAACCAAGAAGCAAGTCGACGAAATCGGCCTCATCTATTGGATCGAATGAGGGCGAATAGTACGGTACCCACGCGGCGATATACGCCTCCGCCTTTGCCGCATACATTGCGTTGCCGCTGACGCACCAGGCCAACGCCTGGATCAGTGTCTGCCGCCAGTCCTCTTGCGAGAGCAGGCTCGCGTCGCGGTCCTGCTCGTGAGGCAGCAGCCCCTGTGTGTGAACCACTGCGCGTGGATGCGGGTCGCGTCCAAGACCCGCGTCTGCCGACGCCAGCAACTTGTCCGCCAGGTCCGAAGAAACGAGTTGGCGTATTTGTTTCGCGCGTGCAGCAGACGAAAGCACAAACCCGCCCTTCGCGCCGTTACTCTGTGCCCGTACCGTGCGAGGTGATGCCGACACCATCAGCATGGCCGGCATCGCGGACAGCGCGCGAACCAGCCACCGACGTCGGGTGGACGGCCAGCCAACCTGCTCACGTGCAAATCGCTTCATAGTTTACCCACGGATTCAGGTTCGCGACCATCGCTCAGTCCCATACAATTCGCCAGAATATTGCCAAAAGATAATCACTGACGTTTAGCAAACATTAGCGAAGCTAGCCGCTTGAGTTACCTGACGGGGGCCAAGCAGTGTCCTGGAAGCGCTTCTTGAGGTAGGCTCTATACGGTAAAGTTAGGGCCTACCTTTTCGGCTATAGTTGCAGAGTTCGACGCTGAGAATGGTGTTCGCGAGAGCAGCAGCCTGCTTCAATTGAGGCCAAATTGGTCATGGCAGTTCCTTCAATTGTGGTCAAAAGGACGATCGGGGGATGCCGAGTCCAAATGGCGCTGGCTGGTGCCGGCAACCGCGCTTTGACTATGAGTTGATCCGCATCGAAAGTGGGCATCTTGACTACTCCCGCACATTCTTCGCTTACCCAATCAAGAGCCGCTGACCCTCTGCCGCAGGTCGATTCGTTGCGACGACCATTAAGCGAATGGCTTCTGCTGCTAACGCTGGCAGCGGTGCAGTTCACGGTTGCTGTCGACTTCGTGATTATGATGCCCCTGGGACCGCAGTTGATGCGTATCTTTGAAATCCATACGCCCGCCTTTAACTTCGCGGTATCAGCATACGCCGGAGCAGCAGGAGTATCAGGACTCGGTGCAGCATTCTTTCTCGATCGATTCGATCGAAAGACCGCATTGCTGATTATTTACGCCGGTTTTGCTATTGGCACTCTGCTCTGTGCACTCGCTCCGACATTCGAAACGCTGGTGTTCGCCCGTGCCTTGGCCGGATTTTTCGGTGGTATCGTCGGCGGCATCAGTCTCGCGATGGTCGGTGATCTGGTCCCGGACGCGCGGCGGGCGTCGGCGGTGGGAACTGTGATGTCTGCTTTTTCGGTTGCGCAGGTGGCGGGAGTACCTTCAGGCCTCTATTTTGCCGACAAGCTTGGCTGGCATGTTCCCTTTCTCCTGCTGGCTGCTCTTAGCGGCATCATTTGGATTTTCGCTTTCGTACGATTGCCCAAGGTCCGCGCCCATCTGCAGGCGAGCCGAGGCGAAACGCCGTTGCGCCGATTCTTGGGTATCCTAGCCAACGCAAATCATCTCCGAGCGTTTGCTTTGATGTCAGTGATCACCATCGGCGGATTCACGATCATACCTGATCTTGCCAACTATCTGATCTCCAACGTCCAATTGAATAGCGGAGAGCTGCGCTGGGTCTACTTAGTCGGCGGAGGGTCGACGCTCTTTACCATGAACGGCATTGGTCGAATGGCTGACCGGTTCGGCCGGATGAGGATCTTCACTATCATGATGCTTTGCTCGATTGTCGCAGCATTCGTGTCGACCCATTTGCCTGTCGTGCCAGTCACTGTCGCCGTGGCCGCTTCGACGTTTTTCATGATCTCAATGACAGGCCGGTTTGTTCCTGCTATGGCGATGATCACCAGCAGCGTAGAGCCGGAACATCGGGGCGGCTTTATGAGCGTCAACTCGGCGGTTGCACAGTTCTCCGCAGCGTCTGCGGCAACAATGGCCGCGTGGGTGATCCACGATGGAGCCAATCATCAACTGTTAGGCTTTGGCAAAGTTGCATGGCTTTATATTGGCTGGGCCGTCATTGGTTTGTGGTTAGCTTCTGGAATTCGACGGGCAACGGTGCAAGCCGCTCCCGCAGTGGAGGCCCCGGCGTATGCGACTGGTGACTAGCCCGACCTTTTCACAAATTTTGTAAATTTGAGCGATAACCATTGCAGAAGCGGACGAAGGTGTCGCCGGGTTCTCCCAGCGCACCGCTGGGCAGTACCCAGTAGAATCCGCGCCGCACCACGAGGTCGGAAATTCCCACCACGCGCAACTGGCCAAGAGCCAATTCATTTTTAACGCTCCAGCGGGACAGAAACGCAAGCCCCATACAGTGGATCGTCGCAGTCTTAATCGCCTCGATGTCGGCCATGACGTACTGATAGGCGAGTCGTCTAGCCTGGACTCCCAGCTTGCGCATGGCTCCTTCTACGACCGCCCTTGTTCCAGAGCCCGATTCCCGCCAGATCAGTGGAAGCCGGTACAGATCCTGGGCGGCCGCCACCGAGGCGGCCAGTTGCTGGTACTTGCCAAACCTCGGATTGGTCCCCGCCACCAGTATCACCTCGTCTTCAACAAATTGTTCCAGTCTAAGCCCCGCCGCGCGTGGACTGCCCTCCACAAGTCCGAAGGGGTAGAAGCCCTCTCGGACGGATTCAAGGACAACCTCCGTGTTATCCACCCGCAACTCGATTTCGACACTCGGATAAAGCCTGGAGAACTCGCCGAGGAACGAAGGGATCACGTGGGATGCGATCGTCAGACTCGCGCCGAACCGAAGTTTGCCGCTCAGTTCATGCTCGGTTTGGAACGAAGCTTCCATCCGGGAGAGTGCGTTCTGAATTTCGGTCGAAAAAGTGCGCAGGGCGTGACCGTGCGTCGTCAGTTTGACGCCGCGCGTCGAACGGGACACTAGCGGCCTGCCCACGATTTCCTCAAGTCGCCGAAGGTGAGCGGTGACCGCGGGCTGGGACAGATGTAATTGCTTCGCAGCGGTCGAGACTTTACCACACTGCGCCACGGCGAGGAACGATCGGAGAAGTCTAAGATCAAGGTCGTTTGCATTCATATCAGCCGTTTCCGCAAAGCCTTCGGCTTAGTGCTATTCGAATCCGAAATATCAGATTCCCTGATGGCTAATCCAATCAATTGATTATCCAGGCCCGGAAAATTCACGATGCTCGGCTCATGCAACATAAAAACTTTCAGCGGCCGGCTGTCCGGAGCCTTATTCCGCGGCGTTCATCTACCGGATATTCCAGGAGCTTCGCAGCTGATCATTGCCGCGAAAACCGCACGCCCGAACTTGGCCTTGAGTCTGAGCGGTCTCAGCGACCCGAGGATTCCTGCGATTGGAGGTCCAATGCATATTGAACGGTTTTTTGTTTCGGGATTAGCGCACGCTTCTTACGTCGTCGCATCGGGACTTGAAGCTGTTGTAGTCGATCCAGAACGGAATGTAGACGGGTACCTGGCTTACCTTGCCAAAAATGGGCTCAAACTCCGATACATTTTTCTGACACACCCGCACGCGGATTTCGTGGCTGGGCATACCGAGCTGTCAGCCCGATCCGGAGCGCCCATCCTCCTTTCCGAGGCTGCGCCCGCTACATTTCCGCATGGCGACCTCAAAGACGGTGATCGCTTCACCGTGGGGTCTTTGGAAATAGAGATTATCACCACTCCGGGTCATTCGCCGGATAGCATTTGTCTGTGTCTGTTCGAGTCCGGCGCTCCCGTGGCTCTGCTTTCTGGCGATACACTTTTTGCCGGCGACGTCGGAAGGCCGGATCTGCGCGATCTGGAAGCGGGTACGCGCGAACTCGCAGCCATGCTCTATGATTCGCTTTTCCATAAACTGCTCCGGCTTCCTCCGGAGGTAAGAGTTTATCCAGCCCACGGTGCTGGATCGTTGTGCGGGCGACAGATTTCTTCGGCGCCATTTACGACAATCGGCGAGGAGGTGGCAGCCAACTGGGCGCTCCAGTTGAATGATCGAGCTCGCTTCGTCGAGGCCATGGTAGCGAATTTGCCGGAGCGCCCACCCTACTTTGCGCGATTAGTCGCGATCAATTTGCGCGGCGCGCCCTTCTTATCCGATCGCCCGAAAGTCGCTCGCCTGCAGCTTTCCGAGTTCAAAATGTTGGAACAAAAAGGCGCGACAATTTTGGATGTGCGCTCACCCGCGCTTTTCGGTCAAGCTCACGCCGCGGGTAGTGTGAACATTGGGGTTGCCAACCCTTCCTTCTCGGTTTGGAGCGGCTTCTTTGTCAACCCCGATCTGCCCATCGCGCTGGTAGTTGAGGACGAGGAACAGGCGCAGCGGGCTCAGCTAGAGCTCGCCCGTATTGGATTTGATGACATCGCCGGATTTCTCGTTGCTGAGGATCTCCAACAGACTCTACGAATCACCCAACTTGGAGTTCGAGATCTCCTCGCAGCCTCCGATGCCGATGGGTTGCAGCGTCCGATCATTTTAGATGTCCGCTCGGCCCAGGAATATTGTCAAGATCGTCTGGAAGGAACGGTGAACATTCCACTGCCGTCGCTGCTTCGGCGTATCGGAGAATTTTCTCGAAATACGCCTCTAACCGTCGTTTGTGCCAGCGGTTACCGAAGCTCAATCGCGGCCAGTCTTCTTGAATCGGAAGGGTTCACGCGATTGAGCAATGTCTTGGGTGGTGTGTTCTAGAATCCTTGAAAAGCAAAATCGATTGCAAATGAGTCAAGTTTTTCCGTTTCGTGTATCGATGATCAAATGGGCCTTGCTTTTCAAGGATTCTATGAGCGGGACCGAGGAACGGGTAAAGTTACCGGATTCCCACACCAGTTGTAAATGCACGCACAGATCCAAAAGCAAGCGCTGCCCGCCTCGAGGAATTGCCTGGACTTTTACCCCTAGCAAATTTCGGTCCCGCCTAAGCGAGGCCGCTTCACCCAACCGATGCTGCTCCCACGTGGCCTTGCTAACCCCTAGACCTCGCCGGTCTGAGGCGCGGCCTCGCTAGAGTACTCTTACGTACCCGATTTCAATTCGTTCCGATATTTTTGGATTTCGTTTCTGTACTCTTCTTCCCCTTTGTTGTAGGCGTCAGCCGAAATTTCGTGGTTCTGGTACTTCTCTTCGAGCTGAGCTCTTTTGCGCTCCGCTTCCTGACGCTTCTTCTCAAGGTTTAGGCGTGCAGTCTTTGTAAGCGGTTTTTCCGGATTCCTTGTGTCTGTTTCGGTTTCCTGACGCTTCTTCTCCAGGTTCTGACGTGCGGTCTTCGTAAGGGGTTTTTCCGGATTCTTTGTGTCTGTTTCGGTTTCCTGACGCTTCTTCTCCAGGTTTTGACGTGCCGTCTTCGTAAGGGGTTTTTCCGGATTCTTTGTGTCTGTTTCCGTTTTCTGCTCGTGCTTCAGTCCGGTGGTAGTTGGCGGGGTTGCTGGAGTTGACGAGTGCGAAGGAGTCGCATTTGCAACAGGCGCCGGAGCCGAAGCCTGCTGATCGTTCGTCGAGCGACTTGAGAGCGTCGGATTCGGGTTCGCCAGAGGCATGACTGCATCTTTCTCTTTGTCCTTGGACTCCGCTGGCGAAACATCGGCGACCGCCGGAGCCGGGGTGATCCCGACTTCCTTTGGCATATCTGGCTTGTGCCTGAATGCTCCGAAAACGATCAAACCTATCGCAGCAAGCGCAAAGAGGGCGCCTAAAGCAAGAATTCCAGCCACCACCGGCTTCGTCGATTTGCGTCGGTGACGAGGATCAGCCAGTTGGGTTTTCGATCTCATCCGCAGCGGCAAACGATAGAGTTTGTTCATGGAGGTTTTTGCAAAGACTATACAACATATTGTGGAGTTCAACACTGTTTATCACTATATGTAAGTTTTTGTTCGGTAGGATACCCGTAGCTCCAATTATGCGCGTTCCGAGTCCCCCAAAATTATCTTCCTGTTTTCGGCGCAATTGCAGAACCGAAGTTCCGATGTTTTCGAAAAAGTGTCCTGAAAAGGCCGGGCGGTTCGTCGTACATTGAAAGCGACAACCCCAAAAAACTTATGAGCACTGAATCGACACCGTCAGAATACATGCTGCTATTTCGCAACTCTGCCCGATGGTATCGCGAATTATCCCCCGACGAACTTCAGAAATTCACGAATCGATGGATGAGCTGGTACGACCGATTGGCCGCGCAGGGCAAATTGACTGTGGGACACCCGTTGGCGCACCAGGGGAAAATCGTATCGGGAAAGACCGGTCAGTTCGTGGTTGATGGACCGTTTGCGGAATCCAAGGAGGCCATCGGCGGCTATTTTCTTCTAAGCGTCAAAACAATTGAGGAGGCAGTAAAAATTGCCCAGGATTGCCCCGGGCTCCCTTATGGCGTGACGGTCGAAGTACGGCCGATCGCTGCCAAGTGCGAAATTCACGAAATTGCCGAGGCGGAACTTGCTCGAGCTGAAGCTTAAAAATTTCTCGACTCTTGAGCACCTGGACGATGACCTCTTCCAACACTCAGCAAAACGATGCTCCTCCGGAAGAGATTCCTCAACTGGTAGAGCATCTTTTTCGGCATGAAGCCGGAAAGCTGGTTTCCAGATTGACGAGTATATTCGGGATTAATCACCTTAACCTTGCAGAAGATCTTGTC
>Ga0306923_10007583_pt1 | contig 10828 bp, 11 predicted proteins | sample sta12Can44000108_FD_203841 | JGI IMG/M metagenome (GOLD analysis project Ga0306923, IMG submission 203841) | Lab enrichment of tropical soil microbial communities from Luquillo Experimental Forest, Puerto Rico - statanox.12C.anox.44.000.108 (v2)... | ecosystem: Environmental > Terrestrial >...
CTGCGGGAAGGCATAGGTGCCGGCGAGGATGCCGAACTTCTTCGGCGTGTATTCGCCGTCGTAGAACATGCTGATGAGAGCGGCGGCCGATACCTGCACCGGCACAACGGCGCCGTGGAAGACGTTCTTGGCGAACGGCTCGCGGATGATTGGTGTCGAGCCGTAGAGATTGTAGGTGGGGACGCCGACCTGGCGCACGTAATCCGCCGCCGCGGCAGCGCCGGTGCTCCCGGACGCCAGCACCAGAATGAACACCTTGTCCTGCTCGACCAGCTTCTTGACTGCGGCGACGCTCTCCGCCGGCGAGGAGGCGTGCTCGAAATCGAGCCTGAGCTTGCGACCGCAGACGCCGCCCTTTGCATTGATTTCGTCGAAGGCCAGCATCATGCTGTCGCGGCCGGGCGTGCCGATGAAGGCGAGCGGCCCGGTCAGGGCGCCGATCGCCCCGATCGAGATTTCAGAGGGGGTGATTCCATTTTCCTGGGCGGGTGCCCCGAAGGCGAGAGTCAGCAATCCGATTCCCGCCGCCAGCGCGACGGCCGGCCGCGTGGCGCTGCAAATATCGAGGCTAGGCATGAACCCGTTCTCCGCCTGGTTGCAGAGCGCCGGGCCTGCCGCCAAGGCCGTCTCAGCCGGCGCATTTCGATGATTAAAGCATTTTCCGGTGAGGTTAAAGTCGTCCTGTCCGGGCTTGTCCCGGCCATCCACGTCTTGCGGCCGCGGCAAAGGCGTGGATGCCCGGGAGCGCAGACAAGTTTACGCAGTCTGCGCAAGCTTGACTGCGTTGCCGGGCATGACGGTGGTTCGCCGCCAACGACACCGGGGGGACACCGTTCCACAAGTCACCGCCATAGACGCAAGGACATTCGGCCCCCCCTCATCCTTCGAGGGTCGGGGACGCTCGCATCTCAGGATGAGGGCCTCGATTCGAGCGGAACGTCCTGTACTATTCGCACTCGGCTTTATCCGGGCCGGGTTTTGTTGTCAGAGGATGTTAATGACTCCCGAGAAATTCATGGCGCACGCAATCGAAATCGGCCGTGCAGGTTTGCGCACGAAAGATGCCCGTCCATTTGCGGCCGTCGTTGTCAGGCAAGGCAAGATCGTCGGCGAGGGCCGCAGTCAGCAGAAAACCCTGCTTGACCCGACGGCACACGGCGAGATTGTTGCCATTCGCGATGCGTGCAGGCGGCTCGGCACGACCGATCTGAGCGGTTGCGAGCTCTACACCACCTGTGAGCCGTGTCTTCTCTGTGTTTCAGCGATCTGGTGGGCAAAAATCAGCAAGATGTATTACGCTCATACCCAGGAGGACTGTGAACGCATCGGATTTTCGACCAAAGCATTGGTCGATGAGGTAAGGCGCCCGCCTGCGTCGCGGAAATTGCCTTCAGAGCGTATCTGCGTGGCGGAAGCCGAGATGCTCTTCCAGGAATGGGCCGCCTCGCCGAACTTCGAGCCGTAGCGCGGATGCGTCTTCATCCGGGACCCGGATTGCGCCAGAGGCGCGATCCGGGCCACGGGTCTTCCGATCACGTGGGACCCGTCACGGCTCCTGCCCCGTTTCATAACCCCTCATTCTGCGAATCAGATTTTCTCGGCATCTTGGTCCGGATGCCCCAAAGGCTCGAGCAAATCTGGTAATCATGGCCGTTTCCGATAGCGTGAGCTCATCCCCGAATGGGAAAGGGCGCGTCTCCTGATTTCAATATCCAGCCTCAGCCCGTTCATCCCTTTGAGGGGTCCCAAATGCAAAAGCGCCTTGATTCCGGACCGGCTATTTCGACTGTGAACGAGCGTCGAATTTTCGAGCTCGAGCAGCGCTCGATCAGAATCCCGAGCTCGACTTTCGAGGAGGGGGAAATTGCCGACCTGTATGCCAGTACGATGGCGGATATAGGTCTGGATGTCGAAATGATGGAGGTTATCCATCCACAAGATCCGGCGAAGAAGAGCCGGCAGCCCATTGGGCGGCTGCGCGGCACAGGGGAAGGTCCGACGCTGATGCTCAATGGGCACATGGATCCGGGTGCCGAGATGACTGGTTGGACGGTGGACCCATTAGGCGCTAAATTCGAAGACGGATGGATCTGGGGAATTGGCGCCCATGATGACAAGGGCGGCTGCGTTGCCGCTATCAGCGCGGTCGAGGCAATCGTCCGCTCCGGCACCCGATTGAGAGGTGACGTAATCGTCACACCCGTAATAGCTCATAAGCTCGGTGGTGCTGGGACCAGAGCGCTGCTCGATCGTGGCGTCAAGGCCGACCTTTGCATCAATATGGAGCATTCCAACAACACGATCGCCAATGTCTGCGTCGGTGTTGTAATGGCGCGCCTCGTCTGCACGGCTCCAGAACTGTTCTTCCGCTATAGCGCCGAGGCCCGCGCTGCATACATGAATCCGATCGAACAACAATCCGAGATCGTCCGTCGAATTGGGCCCAGTCTAAAGCCCATTCCCCATGGTGGATGGATGACCTTCAAATCGCATCCTGAGCTTCCTGGATTTCCGACGCATACATTCGATGTGATCCACAAAGAGCACTACTACTTCAAAAACTACACAGGCCGATCAAGCCGCGAATGCGAATTGACCTTGCAGTTCCGCACCGTTCCGGGTCAGACGACGGCCTCGATAAGAAAGGATCTCACTCGACTTCTGGCTGCGATAAAGCGCGAGCATCCAGCGTTCAATTGCACGCTGGAAATTCCTGCGCGAGGCACCGAGTCGGGATGGAATCAGGCTCCTATGGAATGCCCATCAGATCACGCTCTGGTTCGCGCCTTAGCCGAAGGGCAGACCATCGCCTCAGGTGAGCAAAGCTACATCGGCGCCGATGGAAGGCTCGGGAATGTTGGCGATGGCAATATCATCCAAGAGAAGCTTGGTATCCCGACGGTTCAGTACGGCCCTGGAGACATTCGTATCTACAAGGAATGGCCAACCCCCGACGAACGCGTGCTCCTAGCAGACCTCGTTACAGCGGCAAAGGCGGTTGCTCACGCGGCCGTCTGCTTGTGCGGCTGACTCACCCGCAGGAGAAAAGCTCGTCCGTGTTGAATTTATCGGAAAGGAGTTCGGGGCCCTCCTCGCGGACAATAAACATATCCTGGATGTGCCAATGATTGACGTGCGGCTCCATGGCAATGACCATCCCGTCTTCAAGCCGACGCAGGTTGCCGCGGGCAATGACAGGCTCCTGCTGATGCCACCAGCAGCCCACACTGTGGCCAGCGAGTAGCGTAGTATATTGCATCCCGGCTGCTGAGAATCTGTCGACTACGTTACGGTATATCTCATCGGCCGTCTTTCCAACTCGACACTGGTCCGCTGATGCGCGATAGATGTCCCGCACCACGCGATATTGCTGTCGCTGTTCCGCAGTTGGCTTGCCAACGACGGCGCACCGGGATTGATGCCCCGGATAACCCATCAAATACGCGACATAGTCACTTCGAATGGCGTCCCGATCGGCAAAGGCGAAATCGCTTTCCCCGGCATACGGAATGGTATTGCGCTGAGAATTAAGGATGCCGTGAACGAATTCGCATCCCTGAACGAGGCACTCAGCTACAAGCCGCGCGTGAACGTCGCGCTCGCGCATGCCAGGGCGAACAGTTGGAAGCACAGCAGTGTAGGCGTCATCCAGTATATCGGCCGCACGTTTAAGCAGGGAAACCTCTCCGGCCGTTTTAATAGCGCGCACCTCATCCATTGCCGTCGTGCTGTCGACCATGCGCATTCTGGGAAGGCGTGATCGTAACATGCCCCAGTCCGCTGCACTGACGAAGTTCTGTTCGAATCCGACGGTCTCGTCTGCCAGACCCATATCAGATATGACTTTTGCGAGCCGCTCGACGGGTAGCTCGCTATAGCCTTCATACACGTCGATGATCTCTACCCAAGAATCGCGACGAGTTAGGCCTTCGGCGAAGGCGTTTAGCACGATTCTTGGTTCGCCATGCCGCGGCCAGACCAGAAACGTACCCCGTGGGGAATCCGTCAAGTCTAGGTGCCGCGCTAATGTTCCGCGGTATGAAACGCCTGAAAGGTACGTGTAGTTGACGCCTGCCCGAGCCACGATTCCTGCAAGACCGTACTCATCCATCTTCTGATTGAGGCGGTTGAGATTGATCAGAATGTCGTGTGATTTCTTCATGAAACGCGCGTTTATCCGAATGTTTAGGATTCTGCATTAGCCAACTACAGAATACGAGCAATAAACGCTCGGGTCCGATCCAGTTTGGGCGAGGTCAACAATTTGTCAGGAGGCCCTTCCTCGACGATCAGCCCCGCATCCATAAACGCGATCTTGCTCGCGATGTCTCGGGCAAATGCGAGCTCGTGCGTCACGATTATGGAGGTGCGACCTTTGATAGCTAATTCCCCAATCACCTTGAGCACCTCGCCTATCAATTCCGGATCGAGTGCGGAGGTTGGCTCGTCGAAGAGCATGATCTTGGGATGCATGATCAGTGAGCGAACGATGGCAGCGCGCTGCTGTTGACCGCCCGAAAGCCGGGCAGGATACACATTCGCCTTGTCAGCCAGATTTACCTTCGCGAGAAGGTCCATAGCCTCTTCAGTGACCGTCGCCCGATCACGACCAAGAACTCCAGTGGGCGCCTCAAGTATGTTCCCCAGAACGGTTAGGTGCGGAAATAGATTGAATTGCTGAAAAACCATCCCCAGCAAAGTGCGGAACTTGGCCACCTCGCGCTGTCCCAGAAGCCGGCCGCTCTTCTCGACGCCGCGCGGCGTGATCAGGAAGCCGTCAATTTCAATCGCTCCATCTTGAATAGGCTCGAGGTGATTCAAGCACCGCACGAGGGTACTCTTACCAGATCCCGATGGCCCGATAATGGCAATAGTGGCACCATCATTCACATCGAGATCGATACCTCGCAACACGTCGAGCTTGCCGAATCGTTTCCAAACGGCAGAGAGACGTACGAGCGGCTTTACCGGATGACCGAGCTGCATCACTCCCCGCCGTGACGTTGGTTGAAGTAGCCGAACTGAGGGAGACGACGCGTGGCAAAACGCACGCCTAGTGCAATCATCATCACCATTAGAAAATATAGGAAGGCGACGAAGCTGTAGACCGGCATGGGAAGAAACGTCATCGAAACAATGAGACCAGCTTGGTACATCAAGTCCGGGACCGCGATGACCGATACGATGCTGGTCGACTTGAAGCACGTGACGAACTGGTTGAGGATACCCGGAATCATCCTCATCAAGGCCTGCGGGACTACGATGCGACGCATTAAGCGCTGATAAGTCATCCCGAGGGCTTGTGATGCCTCGATCTGACCTTTGTCGATTGACTCGATTCCCGCTCGAAACTCCTCTGCAAGATAACCACTCGACTGCAGCGAGAGGGCAATGACCGCGCTAGTCCAAGCACTAAACTTAATCCCTAAAATCTCCGGCCAGGCAAAGTGCACCCAGATGAGTTGCACCAGAATAGGCGTATTGCGGCCGAACTCGACAAATAGCATTGATGGAAAGCGCAGAATCCTAGCACGCGACAGCGATCCGAGGCACGCAATCAACCCGAGGATGACAGCAATCAGCATGGCGACGATGGCAAGCTGAATCGTCACCCAAATTCCGAAGCCGATCACATCGGCATTATCAGCGATCAGTCGGTAAAATCGGCCGAACGACATGCAACAGGGCTCCGCGTCTGCTGTACGTCGTGACTGTCAAGCTCGGGGAATTCAGTCCTTCTTTGAGAATGGATTCGTCCGCTCTAAATACTCGTCGTAAAGCTGCTTGGCCATGCCATTTGCCGTTACCCAACCAGAGAACGAGTTGAGGAAATCCAACCAGTCCGGATCGCCTTGCCGCACGGCCCATCCATTCGGCGCATTGCCAAAATCGTTGTCGGGAAATCCCATCGCAGCCCATCCGGCATTCTCAGGCACGTTCAACCACCATCGAGCCGTGATCGTCGGGAGTACAGCGGCGTCAGCGTCGCCTCGCTTGACCCAGTCTATCACTTGGACGGTGCTTGGAACCTTGACCGCCAATATATGTGCTTTGGGAAAGAAACGTTGGGCATTGTCATGCTCCCGCGTGCCAAGCTCGGCAATGATTGTAATATTTGGGCTGTTTAGATCCGCATGTACTTTGATGTTCTTCGGGTTCTTCTTATCGATCACGATGTTGTCGCCTTTCGCTCCGAAAGGCGTCACGAAAGCAATTTCCATGGCACGGGGCGCCGTATAAACGATCGAGGAAGCGAATAGATCGCAGGTCCCTTGCTTGAGCGAAAGAACTGCGACATCCCACCCCACCTCAGCAATATCTATTTTCACCTTCATCCATTTGGACAGTTCGTTAAGCAGGTCGACCATGACACCAGTCCACTGGCCTGACCGAGGATCTTTGTAATTATCGGGTTGTTGCTGGGCCAGGCAGGCCTTAATCACTCCGGATTGCTTCACCTTGTCGAGGCTTGATGCAGCAAGTGCTACTTCGGGAAGACTGAAGGTAAGGACAGTGATGCCCAGCATTCGAAACCAGGTCCGCAAAGTCATCTCCACCCCCGTTGTTCGAGACATTCATCATCCGGCCCGGTCGCGAGAACGGTACGCTGCCTCCGGATAAACGGAACCATCACCGTAATGCCCATATCAAAGTTGATCAACCCGGTCGGCTAGCATGACCCAGGATGCAGAAACAGTCTCCAATGTTTTTATGGTTGGGTGGCTGGACCAAAATATGATTTTCACTCTTGGCAGTTTGCAACTCGCCGACGTTCCATAAACCGTCCTCCAAGATCGTCTTCGCGCTATGGATGATAGACCCACATGTCCGCCACGATATTGCAGCCAGGCACGAGCATCGGCGACGGCGTACGGACCGCGTCGAATGGGATAGATGCGCCCGCGAGCTTCTCTTGCCAGGCGCGCAACGCACGATGAATTACGGTGAGATCGCTGAGGAAGTGGTTGACGCGAAGTAGGTTCGAGAGTGAGGTGCCTCCCGCGCGACAGATGTCGTCAGCGGCTTCCTCATTTAGCTCTTGTTTGTCTCAATCATCAGCCGAGGTCGTGCTAAATTGCCAGAATCGATACCGCAGCGGCTAATGCACTGACGGCTCGAACACGGCAACCTAACAGCATCGCATAGTGACAACAAATCCGAGGGTTTTGGATATGCTTAGGACGCACCTGATAGGCGACGACGCCGCGGCCAAGTTAGAGGAGGCCATGAGGCGGCGGGGTGCCATGACGACGGCACCCAATCCGAACTTTCAGATCGTCTCGAACCAATATCGTTGTGAGTGTTCTTGCCCTGAGCGAAGGCGTCGGCGTCGTGTCTGAAGCCGAGAGCCTTCTCGGCCATGTTTTCAAAACCGATCGAAGTCCTGGAACAATTCAGTTCGTTGAAGTCCAAGTGAGCTAGGCTTCTCATTTCGGCGTGTTGGCCGGCCTGTTTTTTGCGGCTCGATTGCTGCTCATGTGCGCCATGTCTGGGTTTTACGCCATTCCTTGGCCTTTCCCTGACTCTCGCAAGGTCCGTTTGCGATCTATTGATTCATGCTCTTTGCCTGCGCGACGACAGTCGCACGTTCGAAGTCATTGCAGGCTGCCAAAAAATGCTCCGTGTAAGAGTCGGTCGCGGCTTCGGTTCCTTTCAGCGTGCCCAGCTTGACATAGGCGGCGTGCGTGTTCTGCCAATTCGTCGCAATGAATTCGCCAAGACGCGAGCCCTCGGGTTGGCCTTGAAGCGCCATCTCTAGGAACCGATCCATGATATGCACGCTGTTCTTGAGCGCAGTGGCATCGTCCAAGTTCGCAGGTTTCGTGGTGGGGAACTCATCCCAGAAAATGCGGATAGCGGCTGCCCTATTCGTCATCGTAAAAACGAGGCCCTTGGTCATCGCCCGGCAGTAGCCTGCAAGTTCCTTTGCGTTTGCATCGGCGAATGACTTCTTCGTCGCGAGCGTGGTCCCAACCATGCGATCCTCAAGCGGAATATTGACCACGCGCAGCGCGAGTCCTGTGTTCTCGGCTGCGCCGAGCATTGCATCCCACATCACTAGCGCATCGATCTTGCCAGTGTGCAAAGCCGCGATCGCCGAAGGCCCGGCGCCGGTTGCAATCGGGATGTACTGATCAGGCGTAATGCCGATTTCGCTCAGGTTCTGCTTTAAAGCCAATCCGCCGCCGGCCCCAAACGAGGGCGCGCCGACGGTCTTGCCCTTGAGGTCTTCGAGCTTCTGGATGGGTGAGTCCTTAAGAACAACGAGGAAGGTCCCCGCATTGCGCTTGAGGTTGAAGAAGGAGATCAGATCGCCACTTTGCTCTCGTACCGCCATGACCGCCTCGGCGGCGGTGGTGCCGACCTGGGCGTTGTTGGACTGCAACACTTGCGCTGAGATCATGCCGGTCTGAGAATTTTGGATGTCTACATTGAGCCCTTCCGCCGCGAAGTAGCCGAGGCGTTTGGGCACGGCGTAGAGAAACACCTCCTCGCCGATGCCCATGATCGGGTGCATCTGCACCAACGTCATCTTCTTGAGGGATTGCGCAGCAACGTCGGTGGCGTGTGTCCCAGATGCGCCGGTTGCTACTGTCAGCGCCAGTGTGACGTGGCAAAGTCGAGTGAGCATGTATGGCCTCCGCGCTTAAGGTCGGTCCCAGTCAGTTCGCGCCATAGCGTTCGCCCGCTGCGCCCAGAAGCAATAGCGGCGCTCGACTAAACCGACGGCGTAATTCGTCAGAAAACCAAGCACGGCCAGCAGCAAAATGACGGCAAACATCGGCGAGATCTCCATCGCCTGATTGTACTGCATCAAGAGCATGCCCAGACCGGCGCTGGCCCCGACGAATTCTCCGACTACCGCGCCAAGGATTGACAGAACTGAGGCAACGCCGAGACCGGCGAACAGGAACGGCAGGCAGCTTGGAATAATGATTTTCGTAAGCAGGTCCAGTTCGCTCGCGTTGCATGAGCGCGCCAGCTCGATCCGCTCGGGCTCGACTGCCTGATAGCCCGCCATCATGTTCACCAGCACCGGGAAGAACGTGATGATGGCAGTGATGAAGACCTTGCCCTCAAGGCCGAAGCCAAACCACACCACCATCAGCGGCGCAAGCGCGACCTTTGGAAGGGACTGGAAGCCGACGATGTAGGGATACCAACTCTTTCCGAGGATCGGCCAATGCGACAGGACGAGCCCGAGGCACGCGCCGAGCGCCGAGCCGATCGCGAAACCGAGCACCGCTTCCCAGACTGTAATGGCGGCGTGATACCAGTAGCCGGCCTTGTCCCACGGCGAGCGGCTTAGGCCGCCCACGGCGGCGCGCAAGACATCTTGCGGCGGGGGCACTATATAACCCGGCGTGTTCAGCACGTCGGTCGCAAGCCACCAGGCCACCAGCAAAGCCACAAGGATTGTAGGCGAAATCGTGAATTGCGGATAACGCCGCAGCACGCCCGGTCGCGGCTCCCGAGCCTGTGCGCCGGAATCCACGGATCTGCTGTCCACGGCTTGCACCATCATCAGAACATGCCTCCCTGAGCGTCCAGCAGCGAGCGCAGCTTCGCAGCGTAGCGGCCGAAGCGTTCGGTGTTAATGCTCGAAAGCGCGCGCGGCCGCGGCAGATCGATGGTGATGACGTCGGCTATGGTGCCGGGCCGCGCAGTCATCGCGATCACCCGGTCCGAGAGAAAGATCGCTTCCGCGATGGAGTGGGTAATGAAAATCACCGTCTTGCGGCTCTGACTCCAGATCCGCAGTAGTTCGAGGTTCATCTGCTCGCGCGTCATCGCATCGAGCGCGCCGAACGGTTCGTCCATCAGAAGAAGGCGCGGGTCCTGCACCAGCGCGCGAACGAGCGCCGCACGTTGCTGCATGCCGCCTGATAGCTCGAACGGGTAGCGTTGCGCGAAGTCGGTCAAGCCCACCATCGCCAGCAGGTCGGCCGCGCTCTGCCGATAGCTTGCTGTCGGCAACTTGCGGAATTCGATCGGAAGCAGCACGTTGTCGACTAGTGTGCGCCACGGCAGCAGCACCGGAGACTGGAACACCACCGCAGCCTCTGGCGTCGGCCCGCGCAGCGGCTTGCCGCCCAGCTCAACAGATCCCGTGGTGCAGGGCAGCAACCCGGCCAGCACCTTGAGCAGCGTCGACTTTCCGCATCCGCTCTGGCCGATGACCGAAACAAACTCGCCGTCGTAAATCTCGAAGTCCAGGCTCTTGAGCGCCGTCACCTCGCCGGAAGCCGTGATGTACGTCTTCGACAGGCCGCGCGCCAGGATCAGCGCCGGCGCGCGGTTGGTGCTCGTATCGAGCGAATCGGCGGCGCGCATCGGCTTCATCGGATTTTGCGGCGTAGCCTTGCGACACGACAAATCCGCTTCGCATTATGCAAGGGGCATGCCAGCGATGCAATGCGCTGGATTGCCTCGCGCGAGCCGTGTTGCCCCATCGGATTGCACGGCCATGCTTTGCGGTGCGTTCGAAGAGGCGAAACACCTTGCTTTATCAGCGGATGGCTAACATGCGTGCAGTTCCGCGGGCCGTGATTTCGCTGCAGACCGGGAAGATGAGCGAGCGCTGTTCGCTCCCGATCCGTCGGCCGATTCCTAGCGAGACAAACCAAAAGACCATTGACACCGCGGTCCGCTACACCCACGAACACAGAATGACGTCGACGACGATACCGATAGAAAAGATGTTTCGTTCAGGCTCTATGGGTCCGCTAGTTCAGCGCGGGCGATACCAGTGTGAATGACGCGATCTGCGGCGCGGTCTTGAAATAGACCGTTTGCAACTCGGCCGAGTCTTTAAATCTGGTCTGCC
>Ga0306923_10007584_pt1 | contig 10828 bp, 14 predicted proteins | sample sta12Can44000108_FD_203841 | JGI IMG/M metagenome (GOLD analysis project Ga0306923, IMG submission 203841) | Lab enrichment of tropical soil microbial communities from Luquillo Experimental Forest, Puerto Rico - statanox.12C.anox.44.000.108 (v2)... | ecosystem: Environmental > Terrestrial >...
GTGATCGGATCGGGATAGATGTCGGGCGTCGGCTCAAGCTCGAAGACGCGATCGAGTGGGCCGCAGAGCATGAAGTGCGCTGGATAGACATCCAGCTCGACAGCGGCGTCAATGTGCTGAGAAGCTTCGACGACGCGCGCGCCGCCGGCGTGCGCCGAGCGTGTGAGAGGTACGCCGTCCATCTCGGCCTTCACACTGCCTCGGCGGTCAATGTCGCTGAAGTAGCGCCCTATGTCGCCGACGCCGTCGAGCATTACCTCGAGGCCTACGTCGAGATTGCCCCAAGGCTGGGCGCCGAATGGATCGTCATGCATGCGGGCTTCCATTTCACCTCCGATAAGGAGCGACGGATGGCCGTCGGTCGGGATCGACTAAAGCGGATCGCCAGTCATGCTGAACAGCACGGCGCGGTCGTTCTGCTCGAGAACCTGAACAAGGAGCCGGACGATGCAGAAATTCACTACCTCGCGCATACCGTCGAAGAGTGGCGCTATTATTTCGATGCGATCCAATCACCGGCGTTCAAGCTGTCGTTTACCGTCAATCACGCGCATCTCGTACCGGAGGGGATCGCCGGCTTCGTCGACGCGCTCGACATGAGCCGGGTCGAAGAGGTGCGCCTTGCCGATTGTTTTCGTAACGGCCACGAAGTTCATTTGAAGCCGGGTGCCGGCGATATCGATTTCGCTGACATGTTCCAGCGGGTCGAGGGCAAAGGCTTTAATGGCCACTACACGAATGCTTTCGGCTCGCTCGACGACATGCTCGCCGGCCGAGACGAGCTCGTGAGATTGGCAGGCCATATCGGGATTAGCTGACTGGGCTCCGATCTTCAGTGCGCACTCCGCCTTTGCTGCTGTGGTCCGTTAGCAGTCGACCTCCGCGAGCGAATATGTCAGCGCTGGCGGTGCCTTGCGCCGCGCCGCGTCCGGGCGTGGCGTCGTGTGTCTGGGCTGCGTCATGTCCGAGTTCGGCAAACTCGGGGTCGTATGTATCGGAGGGACTCACGTGCGCGCTGAGGCACTCTATCGCAACACTATACAGGTGCTCGATGCGGAAGGTTCGATTTCGCCTCGAGTTCGCGACACACAGTGAGCGACGTTCATATCAAACGGGAGATGACACATGTTCAGCAGGGCTCCCTTCACAATAGAGTCTGGGCTCTGGTGCTGCCCCGACTGCGGACATAAATTCGACCCGGACAGTGCAGGTGTCCTCTGCTCTGGCTGTGGACAGATTTTGTGCCCAGCTTGTCTTGGCGAGAGCAATTCGATCCTCTTCTGCAAATTGGGGCTTCCCAACTGTCCGATGAAGGCTGATTGATTTTAAGATGAGATGATGATCTGTAATTGCAAACGGTTGCCAGACGTCGTCCGCACCTCAACCCCGATGTATTTTTATACTTACTCGTGAGGATGGGATCTTTCAATTGAGGTTCGTTCACCTTGTGGAAGCTGCATTGACCGCTGTAGTAACGGCCGGGCACTGCATTCGAGGTGCTGCCGGGCAGCGTATAACGAGGTGACTGATGCTCAAGACCCCGCTGGAGCAGCTTGCCTACATCATCGAGAAAGCGCGCGAATTTGACGTGGAAACACCGCCTGTCGACGCTGAGTCGGGATCAAATCCCACCGATGATAACGACGTCGCGATCCTCGAAGACACGGGTGACAATCCGACGCGACAGGAACTGGCCGCTGCCCTCGATACATGGGGCGACGACCAGCCAATAGAGGTTTGGCACTGATGTGAATAGGCCGTGGCGATTTGAATCCGGGCGAGCGGCGCGACGCGCTGGCCAGGCGTGTGAAATTCATAACGAACGGGAAACCGAATACCTGATCGGCACGCCGCTGCTGGCCGACTATCTTGAAGAGGCGCTCGATGCTCTTGGCTACTCGCCTGAAGATTACAAAATAGACCGCGTTTAGGTGTCTCGGTGATCCGGCCCATCCGGTCCGTGGCCGCACCCTATCCCTGCATTCTCATCCGCAGAATGGGGGTGGCTGTATTCATACATGTGGCTGTATTCATACATATAGTCAGGGTGTTTTCGGCCGGGTGGTCGCCAAGGTCAGTAATGCGCAAAAGATCGCAGCTTTCACCTTGGAGCAACGGCACGGCAATTTACGGTGAGGATCAATGAAGCTTCTCGTTCCACTCGACGGGTCAGCGGCGTCGGCGTGCGCCCTCAACCACGCGCTCTGGCTTGCGGAGCACCACCCAGGCGCCTTGCTGATTCTGGTAAACGTCCAGAATGCGCAAACGCTCGGCCTCTCGGATGTGATGCGGGCCGCGGGAGAGACCGTCGCCGCACAGGAATCGGAGGAGATACTTGAGAAGCCGGTGGCAAGATGCCGAAGGCTTCAGAGGCGATGCGAGGCGCGGGCCGAATATGGCCCGGTCGCCGAGACGATTGACCGCATCGCGCGCGAAACCATGGCCGATCAGATCGTGATGGGGACACGCGGTCTTGGTCGGCTGCGAGGTCTGCTTCTGGGCTCGGTAGCGACGCAGGTGGTCCACCTTGCCGATATTCCGGTGACGCTCGTCAAAGAGCACAAAGTCGCCGTGAAGAGTCATTTCGAGGCGACCAATTGGAGGGAAGCACCTGCCATTGCGTAACCGCACAGCCCGCAATAACCAACATGCGGCGACAGCGTACACTTGGGCCGCTACGCCGCGGTGGCTCAATCGCGACACTTCCAGCTTGGTGTGGCTGCCCATAACATCATTCCCTGAGGCGATCGCGAAAGGCGGGTCGAAGTCAGGCCGCCGCCCTTTTCGGTCGGCGCCAGCCGCTGATCATCGGCTGGTTCAAAGATGCCACCGGCAGCTTTAGCGGCGGGCTCTCTGCGAGACGCCCGCGACCGTCGTGCCGCGAGCGGTCGAAGCCACCAGGCGATTAGCCGACCCATCAAGGGGAATGTCGATTAGCGCGTCGGGCGAACGACGAGCCGACGTATTTCAGGCAGATCGAGGGCTGGCGGCGGTTGCATTTGAGCGACTCGCGCTCTTGGTCATACCCGACGGCCACACCGCCACTGACGGGTTTGTGATAGCGGCGCGAACGGAACGCCGCAACCTGCGGTCTCTGAGTGGTCGTTCGACGCTGATCCGCGGGGATCAGCGGGCGGCCCGGGTGCCCGGTGGCAGCTCGATACCGAGGAATTGCTCGGCGGCGGCCGCCACCCTGGGATCAAGTGCTGGCGGCTCCAAAGCTACGCCCTTCGATAGCCGATCGACGATGATACGGAACGCTGCCAACCTGCTGAAGGGCTTGTTGTTGGCGGGCACGAGATGCCAGTGAGCTTGCTTTGTGGATGTCGTTTCTACCATCTCCTCGATGGCCACCTCGTAGTCCTGCCAGTGACCGTGGTTTCGAAAGTCCTCGTAGGACAATTTCCACATCTTTAGTGGGTCGGTCAGCCGGGCGCGGAACCGACGCAACTGTTCCTTTGGCGTGATGTGCAGAAAGATTTTCACTAGCCGGGTGCCGTCCTCCAGCAGCATTCGCTCGAACTCATTGATCTCATTGTAAGCGCGTCGCCATTCGGTCGGCGTTGCATAGCCCTCGACACGCTCGACCAATACACGCCCATACCAGGAGCGGTCGAACACGACGATTTGACTATGCTCCGGCAAGCGTTCCCAGAAGCGCTGCAGATAATGCCGGGACTTCTCGCTTCTGGTAGGGGCCGCTATCGCGTGCACCTTGAAGCTGCGAGGATCGAGCGCCCAACCTAGGCGGCGCACCACACCGCCCTTGCCCGCGGTATCCCAGCCCTCCAATACGATAATCGCGCGTTGCGAGGTGCCAAGGTAGGCCTGTTGGACGCGCTGCAAGGTTTTTTGCATCTCACCGAGGCGACGCTCATAGTCCTCGAATTCCACCGCCGGAAAGCGCTTAATCGCAGCCAGCTGAAGTCGCCCGCTGACAACAAAGTCAGCGGAGTTCATCCGACGTCAACCGTTGCAGGCTGCGTCAGCATGCGAAACCGTTCCTTGAGCGATGTGGTCATGTTCTGGTCCCCTCGCTGGTTTGCCTCGTTCGATTGCTACGGCCCCACGGATTTAAATTTGACCCGTACGCGCGTTATGGCTTCTGTTGACGCGCACGATCCGGCCGCCCGAACGGTTATGCACCACCTATGGATACCGATAAGACCGAGGATTCCCGAAGCATTTTTTCCGTCGCACACGCACAACTGCCGGTCAGAACTGTAGGTGCAATGTTCGCCGATCGTTGTGCCCGCTTCCACGAGAGGCCAGCGATTTCGCGAGCTCGACGAGAATGTCCGCCAGGAGCCGGTAATGCACATGCATCACCACCTCGCGCCGATCCTCGCCAGGTCGCACCCACCAGCCTGATGGCGACGCTATCGTCATGGGCATAGGCATCGAACTGCGAATGCCTGGTAAAGCTCCCGATATAGGCTTTGTCGGGAAAATCGACTGAAACCTCAGCTTTGTCGCTGATCGGGTGCAATGACATGTTTTAAGCTCCCTGGATAATTCGCCCGGCTAGCCCAACAGGGTAGTGCCGACCCGCCGCATATGGTCTTCGACCCGCCGAACCCCCGGAATGTTCTCGGCCGCTACAACAAGGGCCCGCTTTTCCTGTTCGGACACATAGGAGGACCACAAATGCACCACGCCGTCCTTAACGATCACGTTCGCCGGCGAGACCTCGGCCCATTTCTGCGCCTTCAGCTCCGCGAGCAGCTTTTCCCGGATGGTACGTTCATCGGCCTCGCCGCCGCTCGGAGACGGGTTGATCGTCATAGCGAGCGCCTGCACCAGGTTCGCTCGGCTCACAATTCCAACGAGCTTGCCGTCACGCACCACCGGGACGCGCTTGATCCGGTTCGTCTCCAGTAGAAGGGCGATGTCGGCGACCGGCGTTGTCTCGGTGACGGAAAGGACATTGCGCGTCATGACGTCCTTCACCTGTACGCTATGCGACTTGATGTAGTCCCCCGCGAGCCTGTTCGTCGATGCCATCATGTCGAGCCACCATGCGCGTCGGCGCTCGGTCCCGGTTTCAGCGCGATGCAACAGGTCACCCTCGCTGACCATGCCGATTACTCGGTTATCCTTGTCGACGACCGGGACCGCGCTGATTCCGCGTTCCGCCAACAGCTTGGCTACCGCGGGTACGGTTGCGTTTTTGTCGACCGAGATAACCTCACTCGTCATGACATCGATCGCGTGCATCGGATCGTCCCGGACCGTTCAAGTAAGAAACAGAATACAGAGCTGCTCGCCTCCTGCACAGGCCCACATCAACCGACGGGGGGCCGTGCACGGTTCTGTTTAGCCCGAGTCGAAGAATGTTTCGTTGACCCACATCAAAGCAGCTGTTCTCGGCGCGGATAGCTTCCAACACGACGAGGGGAGAGGCAAATCGCCGCGCAGTGAAACAGCACTTGATATAGCGGCCGGAGGTCGATGTCAGTGCGGTGGTTTTTCGATCATTTGCAGTGGATGGCGGCGCAGTTGCTCGTCGTGTTGCTCACGCACCTTAAATCAGCAGCTGACCGCCGCGAAGCCCTTCTTAATAGCGTCGACACCGGTCATAGGTAGAGGTGTTTACTTGATCTGGATCAAGGCCTGTCGGGCTGATTTGCTCTCTCCTACCGCGGCTGAGCAAGATAAGCCCGGATATCCCACCTCATTCGTCTCTCTGGACGGGGATCCGAATGTCGAAGTCATCACAGCTGTCATTCCGATTTCTCGGCCCTTTACTGTACCATCCCAGGTCCAATGACTAGAGCCGAGCTAAGAACTCGCGTTGTGCTCGGCCAGAAACACCTTGGCATGATCCATACCAGTCACCCGGCACCCCACAACAAGCTGCTGCGAACAATAGTCCTCGAGAGCACCCGACCTACAGAGCTGCCAAGGACCCGCGGGTGATGCAGCTACAGAGGCACAACGCGGCATCTTCTCTATGCTATATGGCGTCATCGACTGCGTTGGTGCCGACAAAGCCTGACCGTATATCCCCTAGGAATTCGCTCCGGAGGTGAAGAATGGACGACGTCTTGAGAGAGGAAATCCTCTCGGTCCTCAAAGGGGCAAGCGATATGACGATCGCAACTATCCGCCCGGACGGCTATCCACAAGCGACAACGATCAGCTACGTGAGCGACGGTCTCACTATATATTTCGGATGCGCAGCTGAATCCCAGAAGGCGCAGAACATTGCTTACAACAACAAGGTCTCGCTGACTGTTACGCTTCCCTATTTCAGCTGGGAGGGGATCCGCGGCCTGTCCATGGGTGGCACGGCGAAGCCAGTGGCAGACACGAATGAGATCAACCGCGTAAGCGAGCTGATGCTCCGTAAATTTCCGCAGATCTTGCAATATGCGCTGGCCGGAAAGAAAGGTCTCTTCCTGGTCCGGATCACCCCCGAGGTCATTTCTGTTCTCGATTATCGCAAGGGATTCGGGCACACCGAGCTGGTCAGGCTCTGATGGCGCGTCGCAAATAGTGACCTTCTCAGACCTCCGAAAAAAGGCCGGCAGAGCTGGCGCGGCGGTCGTGAACTAGCGGCAACCCCTATGCTCCCCGTCGGTTGACGCTCGACGCGCGCACCACGACGTCGGGGTGATCCGCACAGGTCCAGGGGCCGGGCCGCCTTAAGGCGCTTACCGACGTTGCGACGGGGCGAGACGGCCAGCTCCCGAGGCTGTCTTTTCCGTTTTTTCTCGTGTCGCGGCTCGCGAGGTCTGTGAGCTCGGTGTATACCGGATCAAACCTCCAAGTATGCTGGTCAAGCTACGAAGACGGCGTGGGCTTTCCACCAGAGAAATGCGAAGGGAGGCCGCATTTGTGCGAAAGTTAGCGCTGCCACCCTCTGTCATCCCGCAACTCTTCGAGGCCAAATCAGAAGCGCCAGAACAATCGCCCAAACAACACCCTAGCCGCGCGGCGAGCGCAATCGGCACTGACGGTCCGCCGATGCCGATCTGGTCCGCCAGAAGGTTGAGAAGATAGGTCGATGCTGGATCCACGCTGCGTCAACACCTTCTACACCGCGCTCCAGGCCGCCGGGATGCCGGACGTGCCGGGCGAATTCTCGGTCGTGCCGCAGCATCAGATCATCCCCGCCGCGATCCTCGCCGAGATTTCCGATTTCATTCGCGCCTTCGATCGCGTCACCAGCCGCACGAGCTGGCAGGCGGCGGCCTTGCGCGATGCGACGGTGATTGCGCAGCTGAGAAGGCCGGAGGTCTGCTTCTTCAGCGCCTGGGATTTTCATCTTCCGCCCGAGGGCGGCTGCCGGCTCATCGAGTTCAACGACAATGGGTCGGGTTTCCTGTACGCCGCGATCATCAATGCGCTGTACCACGAGGTCGTGGGGCGGGGACAGGAGCGGCAGATCGCGACTCCTGCCGGCCTGCCCGCATTTGAGCAGCACATCGCCGACTTGATCGAGCGGGAGGCCAGGGCCTTCTTCGGCAAAGACCCCGCCGACCTGTTTTTGGTGCTCGACGATGCCGACTCCCTGCAGAAAGGCAAGTTTCGCCGCGAGCTCAAGCTTCTCGTTGAGCTGCTGCGCCAGCACGGTTGGCGAGCCGAGCTCGGATGTCCCGCGGAACTTCGCTGGGACGGCCAGCGAGCGCTGTTCCGGGGGGAGGCGGTGGGCTTCATCGTGAACCGCTCGACCGATTTCTTCTGGCAGGGGCAATGTTTTTGTGCCTTGAGCAGCGCCTATCGGGCGGGCTCCGTCTATGCGGCGCCCAATCCCTTCACCTATGCGACGCGCAGCGATAAGCGGCTCTTGGAATGGTTGTCATTGCCGGATTGGGACAAGGACCTCGGAATCGAGCCGGCGGAACGTCGAATCCTAAGCGCGCATGTGCCGGAGACACATCTCGTCCGCAACGAAAACCTCGACGCGTTGGCCCAACGAAAGAAGGACTTCGCGTTCAAGCCGCTGCATGGATTCGCCGGACGAGGGCTCCTCGCCAGTGCGGCCGTCGGGCGTGCACGCTTGCGCCGGCTTGTCAACCGTCGCGAGGACTATGTGGCGCAGCGGTGGGTGACAAAACCCTGCCTGCAGATCGACGGGGCGCCGGTATGGACGGATCTCCGCGTCTGGGCTTATCGCGGAGAGGTCTTTCACCTGTCGGGCCGCGCCTCGCGGCGGGCCGACCGGCTGGATCTCGCGCCCCCAGGCGGATGGCTGCCGACCTACGCGGCGGTTTAGCGAGCCGTGTGATGGGGCTCAAGACGTGTGACAGAGCACGGGCCAATGTCTCGTAGTCGTGTAAAAACGGTGCCGCAGGGTATCAGGTGGTTGTGGTCATCGGCATTGGGGGATTTTCGACGCGAATAGACGCCATTGGCATCTGAGAGCCACTGTGGGGATGCGATTTCGCGCCAGACGTCATCGGCTTGGGCAATGTCACGGTGATACCGGCTTCGGCGCATTCCAGGATCTCCGGACTGTTGAAGTATCCGCGATCGGCAACGGCTGCCAGTTCCTCCGCTTGCAAAATCGCCTTCACCTGCTTGGCCATGTTCGCCAGCTGCGAGCGGTCCGAGCTGCTGTTCGTCACCTCATGGGCGACAATCAGGTGATGCTCCGTATCCACCGCGACCTGCACGTTGTAGCCAACGACGCTTGAGGCGCGGCGACTGGTTGCCATGGATCGACTGTCTTGATCGGTAAGGGACACCTGCTGATCGGGCGAGGCCAGCATCTGCGCCTCAAGGGTGGCGAGTTTGGCCATCTCCTCCTTGAGCTTGGTAAGCTTCTCCTTCAGACGCTCGGTCTTCGTCGCCAGGGCCTCGGTCGGCTCGCGGCCGCATCAGCTCGACATTGCGGCCGGTCTCGCGCTCGAGCCGCCGGCTCGACTGCACCCGGTTGAGATAGCCGTAGACAATAGAGCTTCAACAGAGCCGAAGGATGATAGGCCGGCCGCCCAGTGTCCGCCGGCTCGACCCCTTCGAACCCCAGTTCCGCAAGATTGACCGCATCGACAAACGCGTCGATCACTCGAACCGGATTCGTTTCGCCGACCCAGTCGTCCAAGTATTCAGGAAACAGCGTACCTTGTCCGCGATCCGTCCCTTCAACGAAGCGCTTCATGCGATCCCCCGCAACCCCCCAATGGGTCATAACACGCGGAGTGTTTTCACACAGCTAGGGTCACGAACGGTAAAACTCCGAGTGAGCATATTTTTTCCGAACTGCCTCAGGTAGCAGACATTGCCAGGAGCGATCGCTGGGTGCCGGCCGGGCGAGAAGTGCTGGAGATATTCCAGGATGCCGGCGTACACCCAAAAACCGCCGATGATCTGCACGCCGCCTCGGGTCTCGCCGTAACCTGCCATAGCGATCGCAGCCGATCCGGCGTAGGCCACGAAATGCTCAAGTCGGCCTGGGAGCCCGGTCCGCACCATCTCCTCCGCTGGCAACAACGACAAGATGGCGAGCAGAATGACGCAGCACCACGTGAGGACCCGGAGTGAGTTCATTAGGAAGCCGGCGCGCATCGGTTGACGTTTATCGACGGTGACAGACCGCCTTTACCGGCAACTGGCGCCGGCTGTCCGGTGATGTGGGTTGCAGAGGAACTAATCGACACCGTCAAAACGCATCGCAAATGCCTTCGCCGCCGCTTCCGCCTGGAAGTCAACCGTCACAAGGACAGCATCTTCATCATGGTCGTATTTGTACCTTGTGGGCTTGTACAGATTGCCATCAAGCCATTCAGCTATGGCCGTCATCATGCTAGAAAACTCAGCGGTGCATATGCGGACCGTGACGCTGCGCATGATCCCCTCGTCAGGCGTTTGCGCATGTGATCACACCCTTGTTGCAAACAAAAGAGATGAAAAATCTTAACTATAATTAGCTCCAATTTTACTTAGCGTTAACGCCCCTGGACAAGCCGCTACGTGATCTCGCTGTGTAGGTGCTTGATTGAGTGAAGGGGCGAGCCGTCGTTTCGGTTGAGTGGGGGCGCTGGAGGGGAATTACGTCGCTCCTGGGCAGGCGCAGGCGACAGGCGGCCCTTGTGAATGTTCATTGGGCATTTGATCAAGAACGCAGCGCCAGATCCGCGAGACGCCGAGCGGAAAGCCCGAAAGTTGAGGCTATCCCAAGACAGCCGAAGCCAATGAGGCGAGAGCCCCCTAGATCGCCGCCCAGAGCCCGAGCGACAGGAGCAAAGTCATGGCAAGGATGGATCCCGGTGCAGAGATCGAGCCTTGGACCGAGCCCGGGGTGGGCCAGATACGCGCGGGCTTCATCGATGGAGCTGATGCCGTAAAACCGGGCCGTCGAGGATCGTCCGAGACCGGCCAGCTGCGGAAAGACGAACCACATCAAGTGGGTCCGCTTCGGGCCTGCACGCAATTCGGCGAGCACGGTCTCGAAGACAGGCGCCTGCGCTGTTACGAAGCGCTCCAGATCGAAGCGATCAGCCACTGTCATCGTAAGCTCTCCGTTTTCGGGCGACGGCCTAGGTCCGGCGATGCGCTCGTAGGTTCCGCAAGTTCGATCCAGGCGGGCGCATGGTCGCTCGCGTGTTCGCGCCCTCGCACCTCACGATCGACGCCGGCGACAGTGAGACGCTCCGCCAAAGGGGGCTGAGCAGAAGATGATCGATGCGCAGACCGGCATCGCGAGCAAAGGCGTTCCGGAAATACTTCCAGAACGTGTAGATCCGCTCGCCCGGGTGCAGAGCCCGCAGCGCGTCGGTCCAGCCCTGCTCCACAAGGCGGCTATTTGCGTCCCGTACCTCGGGCCGGAACAGCGCGTCATCGATCCATCGCTCCGGCGCATAGACGTCGAGATCGGTCGGCA
>Ga0306923_10007585_pt1 | contig 10828 bp, 10 predicted proteins | sample sta12Can44000108_FD_203841 | JGI IMG/M metagenome (GOLD analysis project Ga0306923, IMG submission 203841) | Lab enrichment of tropical soil microbial communities from Luquillo Experimental Forest, Puerto Rico - statanox.12C.anox.44.000.108 (v2)... | ecosystem: Environmental > Terrestrial >...
GCGCTGAAGGCTGCCGTCCTTGTTGAGGACGACGCCTTCAGCCACGAGGGCCGCCCAGGGGAGGAAGTCGGCGAGAGTTTGAGGCTTCTTGCGATACTCTGCGAGATTCAACATGGCGTCACTCATGCACCGAGATGCAGCGGGTAGCGTACGTGCCTGCGCACGACCTCGACGAAGGACGGGTCGCGTTTGGCGGCCCAGACTGCGGCCATATGGCCGATCACCCAGAGGACGAGCCCGGCAATCCAGAGGCGGAGGCCAAGGCCGATCGCTGCAGAGAGGGTGCCGTTGAGAATGGCGACTGCGCGCGGTGCGCCAGCCAACAGGATCGGCTCGGTGAGCGCACGGTGCATCGGCGCCTCGAAACCGGGAATGACTTCGTATCCGCTGATCTCCGCCATTAGACGAGCGCTCCGCCGCCAAACGAGAAGAACGACAAGAAGAAGGACGACGCCGCGAACGCGATCGACAGTCCGAACACGATCTGGATGAGGCGCCGGAAGCCGCCGGCGGTATCACCGAAGGCGAGGGTGAGACCCGTGACGATGATGATGATCACGGCCATAATCTTCGAGACTGGTCCCTCGATCGACTGAAGGATCTGCTGGAGCGGCTGTTCCCAAGGCATATTTGACCCCGCCGCCATTGCGGGCGTGGATAGAAGGCTTGCCGTGAGGAGCCCGGTGAGTGACGAGGCGCGCTCAAGCAGGCGGATCATGTGTGAACTCCCGCGGGTAAGAGATCGACGACGGGTGCGAGGACGTAGTCACCGGCGGGTCCCAAGCTCTCGACATGAGCGAGCTCGATCAACCGCCGTTCGGATCCCCGGCCCGCAAGCACCGCGATGACGTTGATGGTTTCGGCGATGAGCGCACGCGGAACGGTAACGACCGCTTCCTGTACAAGCTGCTCAAGCCGCCGCAGGGCGCCGAGCGCGGAGCCGGCGTGGATCGTTCCAATCCCGCCAGGGTGGCCAGTGCCCCAGGCCTTCAGAAGATCAAGAGCTTCGGCACCGCGAACCTCGCCGACCGGAATGCGGTCCGGCCGGAGACGCAGGGATGAGCGCACCAGATCAGAGAGCGAGGCAACACCGTCTTTCGTCCGGAGGGCGACCAGATTTGGTGCTTTGCATTGAAGCTCGCGCGTATCCTCGATCAGAACGACGCGATCGGAGGTCTTCGCAACCTCGGCGAGGAGCGCGTTCACCAGCGTCGTCTTGCCGGTTGAAGTGCCACCGGCAACAAGCACGTTCTGACGTTGCGCCACCGCGTCCCGAAGAATCTCGGCTTGGCGACGCGTGATGATCGCTGCGGTGACATAGTCGTCGAGAGTGAACACGGCGACCGCGGGCTTGCGAATGGCGAAGGCTGGCGAGGCGACCACCGGTGGGATCAAGCCTTCGAAGCGTTCCCCGGTCTCCGGCAGCTCGGCTGATACGCGCGGTGAAGCGGCGTGCACTTCCGCCCCGACATGGTGGGCGACAAGGCGCACGATTCGTTCGCCATCGGCAGCCGACAGTCGTTGACCTGTGTCGGCCAGGCCTTCGGTGAGCCGGTCGACCCACAGATGACCGTCGGGATTGAGCATCACCTCGACGACGGCCGGATCTTCCAGCCATTTTGCGATTGCCGGGCCGAGCGCGGTGCGCAGCATCCGCGCACCGCGCGAGATAGCCTCGGCCTTGAGTGAAAGTGCCCCCGCCATTGTCCCCTGCACCATCGCGACCGCCCCCGCGGCCGAGCTCGTGGGGATGATTACAAGGGCTCAGAGGTCGCGGAGCGCAACAGCCAGATTGGCGTCGTAGTGTGTTAGCGTACGAATACAGGCGAAAAGGTGGATCGCTATACGCCGTGGAGCATCAGGCATTGCGCGAAAGAGATCGGCGTGAAACCGTGCCGACGAGACGTAAAAGCGTACTTGCGGACATCAGCAAAATCGCCGGGGCCCTGGGGTTCTGCCGGCCTTCCTTGAGCCAAGCCTTGCCTCCCTGTGCGACTCGCCCCCGAGCGGCCCGAAATGGGTCAAATACAACGGCTATCGGATGCAGGCCCGCATCGAAGGACAAGATATCCGGCTGCTAACGCGCAAGAACCTTGACCGGACGAAGCCTTTTTGCAGCATCGCTGCAGCGCTGAAGGAACTGCGCGTCGGTCCGCGCTGCTTGATGGGGAATCGTCGTCAAAGACCAGAATGGCATTTCGAGTTTCAACGATTCTGCAGTCGGACCTGAAAGCCGGCCGCCATTACCGCTTTCGTTATTCGTGTTCGCTCCACTGCGATGGCTTCGACTGACGCAGGCGCAACTTGTCGGCGTTTTTCCCGCCAGCTCGCCAATCCGATTTCAGCGAGCACCTTGAAGAGGACGGCCCCACAAGGTTCGACATGCGCGCAGTTTGGACTGGAGGGCATCGTCGTCTCGAAGCGTAAAGACGTGCCATACAGGCCAGGACGAGGCGAACACTGGTTGAAGAGCAAGTGCGTCCAGCATCAGGAGTTCGTAATTGTTGGCTACGTCCCTTCGATGGCTGCAAGCGCGTCTGTCGGTTCCGTGCTGCGGCGAGCCAGACACGGTCACTGCGCGCCGATATTGAACGGGTTGCATCTGGCAAGCCAACCTTCGGCAAGGCCCTACGGGCACGAGCTGATAGGAGGTTCGCTGGGCCGAGCCCGACTCGTATGAGATCGAATACCGCGGTTGGACTCATGATGGTCTGGTTTGTGCACCGCCATTCAAGAGATCAGGGAGGGCAAGCCTGCGGACGAAATCGTGCTCGAGGAGGCTGGCTAAGACGCGCGGGGGTTCTTAAGAAACGCGTCACCTCGCGTCGGCATCCATGGAATCGCGCCACCAATTGATCGTGTCGATATAGAGTCCAAGCGGATTCTTACTGATTGCGTCTGCCGCGTCCAAACGTCTAAACAGGATGTTGGCGACAGCCGTAAACCGATCCGTTTTGAGGACGTTCCCGTTCTCGTAGCTTTGCTCCCGCCAGCGGATCTCGAATGAGTTACTGGACGCGCGGACAACATAGACGATTTCGACGGTGATTGGCCGCACACCGATCTTGGAGAATGGACGCGCATCACGGGCATAATCGGTGAGCGCTTGGCCTCCCCAAGGGGTCACGTAATTGAGGGCATCGATCCAACTCGCGCGCACGATGACCGGGTCGACCGATAGCGATCGGACGTTCCTGACGAACCGCGCGAGAAAAAATGCAATTTGCGCATCTGAAGGCATATTGGTCGTTGTGGTTGGGCCAGTTGCGGATGTCTGCTCGACGCGCGCAGTCTTAACGACGTAGGGCGTGACACTCGCGCGGCCGGCCGAGATCGCGTTCGCCAAGCCGAGCAGCACGCAAATGCTGGTCGATCCGAGCGCCGCAAGCCGCCAACTTGTCGCCTGTACCCGCACGGCAGTGATCTGCTCGGCCCAGGCACGCGCTGCCTTCTGGTAACACGTGATTGGTTCATGCGAAGCCCGAACGCGCAGAGAGTAGCTGCCAAGCGCACGAAAAAAGGCCAATCCAAGGGCTCGAACTCGGGGCAGCACGAACCAAGCCAATGCCACCATCTGGATGGCAAGAATGAGTCCGAATGCGACCTGATAGGCGATCATCGGATAATGGCCCGCCTGGCTTGTCCATTGCCCGATAATCAGGCCAGTCGCCCACTGCAGTACGAAGGCGCCGCCGTGGTGGAAGACGTTGAGCGCCCCATTGGCTCGCCCGGCCGCTTCTTTGGGGAAGAATTCAGCTAGGATGGTGTAACTGAGCACGGGGGCCGCGCCCACGACGGCAATGACCGACCAAAGCAAATATGATGCCAGCGGCAGCTGCGCGAGCAATGCAAACTGAGCTGCGATGAAGAGACCGGCGACCACCGCCAAGATAGTTCGCGTTCCGACACCGTGCTGACGCAGTCGATCGGCCATGGTCCCAAGGAGCAGCGCTCCTGCGCTGAGCGCAACCGCCATAACGAAGAGGTGCCGGATGACACCTGCTCGGTCCAACCGGTCGACATCGCTAAGCCACGGCGCCGCCCACAGCCCCTGCAGCGCCCAGGCAGTGCCGACACAGGTCGCCGAGAGCGGCGCGAGACGCCAAAAGCGCGGATCTAAATAGATGCTCTTCAGGCTGACCGGCGGGGTCCCAGTAGCGGGCATTGATGCCGCGATCGCGTGCTCCGGAACGAGGAAATAGATGAGAGCGGCTGAGGCACCTGTCGCGACGGCTAGCAGCTCGAACATTCCCCGCCATCCGGTCCATTGCAACAGCAGCTCAGCGGGTGCAGTCGCCGTCACCGCGCCCAGTGCACCGAGCATGAGCATGAAGCCATTGATTAACGCAACGCGCTCCTTGGGAAACCAGAGTACGATGGCTTTAAGTCCGGCCATCAAGGCGGCAGCGACCCCGAAGCCGATCAGAAGTCGCGCGAAGATGAGGGTGAACAAACCATCCGCCGTGCCGAAGAGAGCCGCCCCAGCAGCCGCAACGAGCATCAACACGCTCTGGACCCGTCGTGGTCCATAGCGATCGAGCCAAACGCCGATCGGTATCTGAAGGGCCGCCAAGGTCAGAAAGTACACTGATGTAAGAAGCCCGAGATCGGCAGCGCCGAGGGCCAAATCGGATGTCAGCTGGCTGGAGATGAACGCATTAATGGTGCGGAACAGGTAAGACAGATAGTGGCCTGCCGCGAACGGCAGGAAGACGAGAGCAATCAGGCGCCAGCTTTGCGCCGGACGCTCGGTCGATCGCGCTGGCGCGGCCGGCAATGCCGGCAGAGGAAGCTGATCGACGACTGAGTCGGTGCTCGGGAGCCTTACTTGCTCAGCGAGAGGGACGAGGAGCTTCGCCGGGAAAGCCACCATTGCTGCCGTCCTCCTGGGCGGCAGCAATGAGTTCTTGCTGTTCCTCCTTAGCGGTGGATGTCGCGATATCGGGCTGGGCATCGGCGGATTGCCGTCCGAGCGGCGCACCTTCGTCGACTTGATCTGTGAAAAGATCGGGGTCGGTCGCCGAAAGGCGATCTAACGTCTCCCGGATCAGAGGGGTCCCTAGATGGACGCGCCTTCCGACCTGCGCGGCGAATACTTCGAAGCGCTCAGCGCCGAGCAAGCAGGCTGCCGGCAGGTCCGAAGTCGGAAGCGGTGGAGTGACCGTGAAGTGATATTGGGCGTGGAGAGCCGTGGTCTCACTTACGAAGCGCAGATCGCGGTCGAGTTGCTCCAGCTGGCGGCTCATCCAACTAAGACGGCGTAACAGAGCGGCATGCTCGCTCGTGTCGCCGTCGGGTTCGAGAAAGCGCGTTAGCGCCGCCTCGACGATCGCCGTCTTGCTGGTGCCCGGACGCTGGGCGGCAGCTTCAAGGCGGTCTGCAAGTTCTTCGGAGAGCTGGACAGTCACCTTTCGCTTCATTGCTGGGCCTCTTTTGGGCGCGATTGCACTGTTGCTGTCGAGTTCATTTGTTGACCAGCCCCATCGTGGATCTTGTCAATCGAGACTTCGCGCAGCAGGCTTTGTCCTTTCGATAGGCGTCGGCCGAGTGTTTCGAGGAACGAGTCGTAACGTTCGCGGCCTTTCGCCTGAGCTGCGGCCTGCGCGCTTTCAGGCAGGGACGGCGTGACGATGAGCCAAAAGCGGATAAATAGGGCGAGCGCCTCGACCGCGATCCCGAGGTCGCGTTCGAGTCGCTCGACTTGCCTGCCCAGGAAATCGAGTCGCCGCGTCAGCGCGGCTTCAAGCTGGTCTGCGTTGTCCGGGGTGAGGAAAGATGTAATGGCGGCTTCCGCGATAAGAGACTTCGGCTGCTTCTTGCGATCCGCGAGCTCGGTCAGCCGCGTGATGATTTCCGGCTGGAGATAGACGGAGAGACGAACTTTTTTCATGCGGAGCCTCACAATCCACATCCGTCGGCAGGATCGAGGGCCACCTGTCGTGCAACCGCACGGAAGTTCTGATTGAGCGCCTTGGCTCGGACCGCGTCATCATCGGGCTCGTCGTCCACGAGCGCGAAGTCGGGCGCGGGCTCTGGCTGCTCGGATACGATGGCCTCGTGCTCCGGTAAGGCCGGCTCGCGGCGGATGCCGCCGTTGGCGGAGTCATCATCGGCCAAAGAGCCGGCGACCGACTTGCCAGCAGCCGCCGCACCTGGGTCTGGGAGGGGTAGAGTTGTCCAGTCGTCGGTTTGGGTGGCCAGTCGGTCGCCGTAGGTGCCCCCGCTGGCGGTGGTCAGCGTGGGTGGTCGCAGGATGCGGCTTTTGAGCCGGCTGTCTTCGTAGTAGCGGGCCTTGTGAGCGCGGATCGGAGGTGTGCCGGAGACGAGGACGACTTCGTCAGTCGGCGGGAGCTGCATAACCTCACCAGCGGTCAACAGCGGCCGTGCGGTCTCCTGTCGGGATACCATCAGATGGCCGAGCCAGGGCGAGAGCCGGTGCCCGGCATAATTCTTCATCGCGCGCAGCTCGGTCGCCGTGCCGAGCGCATCGGAAACCCGGCGCGCCGTTCGCTCGTCATTGGTGGCGAACGCAACCCGGACGTGGCAGTTGTCGAGGATTGCGTTGTTAGGCCCGTAAGCCTTCTCGATCTGATTGAGCGACTGCGCGATGAGAAAGGACTTCAGCCCGTATCCGGCCATGAAGGCGAGCGCCGATTCGAAGAAATCGAGACGCCCGAGCGCAGGAAACTCATCAAGCATCAGCAGGATTCGGTGCCGTCGTCCCCTTGCGTGAAGCTGCTCGGTCAAGCGCCGGCCGATCTGGTTGAGCACCAAGCGCACGAGCGGCTTGGTGCGACTGATATCCGAGGGAGGCACGACGAGATAGAGCGTCGCCGGCCGTTCGCGCACGACGAGGTCGCTGATCCGCCAGTCGCAGCGCGAAGTTACTTTGGCGACGACTGGATCGCGGTAGAGCCCTAGGAAGCTCATTGCGGTGGAGAGCACGCCCGAGCGCTCGTTCTCTGACTTGTTCAGAAGCTCGCGGGCCGCAGAGGCAACGACGGGGTGCGGTCGATCGCCGAGATGCGGCGTCGCCATCATGGCGCGCAGTGTCGTTTCGATGGGCCGCCTGGGATCTGACAGGAAATTGGCGACGCCGGCGAGCGTCTTGTCGGCTTCGGCGTAAAGAACATGGAGGATAGCCCCGACCAATAGCGAATGACTGGTTTTCTCCCAGTGGTTACGCCTTTCGAGCGCGCCCTCAGGATCGACCAGGATGTCTGCTACGTTCTGGACGTCGCGGACCTCGGTGTCGCCACGACGCACTTCGAGCAACGGGTTGTACTGGGCGGCCCCCGGATTGGTCGGATCAAAAAGGAGCACAGAGCCGAAGCGCGCGCGCCAGCCGGCAGTGAGCTCCCAGTTCTCACCCTTGATGTCGTGGACGATCGCCGAGCCCGGCCAAGTCAGAAGCGTTGGGATGACCAGGCCGACGCCTTTTCCCGAACGGGTCGGTGCGAAGCACAGCACATGTTCCGGCCCGTGGTGACGGAGATACTCGCGACTGAAGCGGCCGAGCACGACACCGTCAGGGTCGAGGAGCCCCGCGGCGCGCACCTCACTCTTGGTCGCCCATCGCGCCGAGCCGTAGGTCGTGATCGTCTTAGCTTCGCGCGCCCGCCACACCGACATGCCGATCGCAATGGCAATCGATGCAAAGCCACCCGATGCAGCGATCGCAGCACCTTCGAGGAATATCGACGGTGCGTAAGCGTCGTAGTGATACCACCACCAGAAGAATGCCAGCGGTAGGTAAACCGGGGTACCGGCAAGCTCGAACCAGGAAGGGCCAAGCTGCGGCTGGAATCCGAGGCGCCACGCGGTCCATTGCGTCGCCACCCACATGGTCGCGAGCACGATCGCGAAGACAACCAGAATTTGACCCCAGAGAATCTTTGTGGCCGTCAAGGTCGTTCCCCGCCGCAGTCAGCGGAAACGAATAAAGAAGGCACTACGATCTACAGAGCAACCAGAGAAATTGCACCTTCGTAGCTTCGGATAGCCTCGCGTATAGAAACTGACGAAGCGGTGACCCTCAGTGTGCCAGGCGATGTACTCATAAATCGGGGCCGATCAGATCGGGCGCAAATGCGAATGCCGGACGAGACGAAGCAGCTTGGCCCATATGGATCAGCCGGACTTTGTCCGACGATGAAGTTCGTCGCGACCGAGACCGCCGACCAACTCGATCTGCAAGCGCTGCATCGGGTGCGTAGCGGTCACGATGCCCGTCTGCATCTTCAAACTCGATCCTCTACTGCATAGGGCCATACCGTCGTCGAGGCACGCCACGAACTAAAATCGTGTAGCCCACCGGAAGCGTCTGGCCCGCGACGAGATCTTGCCCGCCGACTCTACCGTAAGGGTCTCTCGCGTCACGAGAACGCGCTTCTTCAGATGTTTCGAGCCAGAGCAGCAGGCTTTTACGACGCCATTCCTGACCCTGCGAACACGGACGAGTGGCGTTTCTTGGCACACCATGCTGGGTTGCCGACCCGCCTCCTCGATTGGTGCGAGGGCGCTCTCATCGGACTTCACTTTCCCCGCAAAGAGGATCATCCAGCGGTCTGGATGTTGAATCCAGTTGAACTGAATGATTTTGCGTCCAATAGAACCAGCTCAGACCCAAAGGAGATACGAGTTTTCCCCTTCGTTTGGCATCGACCTGATCTTCCAATCGTTAATCCAGCATTTGAATTGGGGGAACCCTGGGAGCTAAATAGCCCCGGTGTCCCCGTTGCCCGTGGCTATCTATCCGACATGCGTTCATCCACCGTTGCGTACCCAACGCGCGTGTTTCACCATATACGGAAAGCGGAAGGCCTCAACCCTAGCCGAAGAGTTGAAAAATCAGTTCTCCTAGAGCGAGGCCTGCATGATCGTCAGCGGTGTTGTTCGAGAGGGTATCTTGACTATCCAATGGTTGGACCACGTGCTCTCCCGAAGGCCCATTCAATTCTCGCGGCCTGCGCGATCCCCGACAACTGACGGCCCAGATGACGCTCAAGTGATGGGCTCCATGGGACAAGGCTGAACCCGAGGCCGTCGTCGATCATTGCGAAGCGCCCGGAGGCTAGATCAACGCGTCTCCGATAGACGCCGGCGACAATCTCACCCTCCTTGGCCGGGTGATAGGCCAAGCCAGTGCTTGAAGCGATCCGCCCTGCCGTTGCTTCGAGTTCGCGCCGCCGTAGTGTATCGAGAAGATCACGTGCAAAAAGGACGCGCTGTCCCTGGCGTTTGGCGAGGCCTTGCCCTGCGAGGTGCTCGATACGGGCGTTCATGGCGTCGCGGACTTCTTGGCCAAAGCCGCCCGAACTGAGCGAGGCTTGTTCGCGCGCAACGAGCTGGCGGTCGAGCCAAGTCGCGCCATCGGCGCTGACCTGTGCCTTCAGTTCCAAGTCCGAACGCACTGCGAGCGCGACGCGCTGGCGGCCCTCGGCGTCCTTGAAGTGGCGCACCTCGACAATGCCGCCCGGCGCCGCATCGGAAGCCGCATTCAGATCTACCAAGCGGACGTAGTGAGCGCGTCCATCGACGCCGTCGATCACAGCGTAGGCAGTGCCCTTGAGTTCGTCATCGAGCCCACGCGCGACAATACGGCCGACGATCGTTGTCACCCCTTCATCGAGCGCAAAGTCCGTCACACTGCGCTCGATTTTGCGCTCGGCAAGCCCACGATGGATTCGCTTAATGATGTCGCTACGTTCCCCGAGCGCCCGCATGGTGGGCTCAGCCGTTTCCGAGAGATGCCACTGCGCCGGACCAAGCGGCTCGGCGAGGCCGAGGCGTTCGAGCTTTTGCATGCGCGCGATCATGGCGGAACGCGCGTGTCCCTGAGGCGGTCGATCGCCTCCGGGGCGCAAGTCGATAACCTGATTGTGTTGGGCAGCTTCGCGGGCGAGCTCACGGTCGAGCTTCGTCCAGCGATCCGCCTCGACCTGGGCGTCGAGGTCACGACGGATCTCAACGTCACTCCGCGGTCCGAGCTCCAGAGTTGCAAGATGCGCGGCGCGGGCGCGCATGCCGTGACTGATATAATCCCGGGCAATGACGAGATCGCTTCCGTCGTCGGCTCTGCCGCGGACGATGACATGGATGTGGGGATTATCAGTATTCCAGTGATCGACACCGATCCAGTCGAGCTTGGTCCCGAGATCTCGCTCGGCTTGTGCCATCAGGTCACGGCTGAACGCTCTAAGATCGGAGAGATGCTCCGCATCCTCAGGCGAGACGATGAAGCGGAAATGATGCCGATCTTCGTCGCACCGCTCGGCGAATGCGCGATGATCGGCGTCATCGCCTTGCGCGTCGAACATCCGGCCTGCGGCGCCGTCCTTCGTTACGCCCTCCCTGCGCAAGTAGACGAGGTGAGCACTGAGCGGCGTTCCCTTGGCCCTGTGCCGCACGACACGGGCCTTGACCGCAACGTTGCGCGAGCGAGCCATCATCAGCCGACTGGCCGCGACGCTGGCGGCTCGACCACGCCCGAAGGCCGTGGTGCGGGTGCTGCGTCCCGATCGACGGTGCAAGCCGCCGGCCTTCTCGGCTGCGGCCAGTGCCTGCGCGATAAAGGGCTTGGCACGACGCACGCTGCCTCGACCCCTGTCGCGGATGCGCCCAAGCCGGACATGGAGATCGTCATCGCGGCTCATGGCACGGACGCATGCGAGGCGCGGGAAGTGTCGAGTTTGCAAAGAGTTGCTGTAACTTGCAGGCTGTCGCGCTTCGTTGCACATCGCGCGAAGTGCCTGATGTGCCTCCACTTTCCAACCGACCGACTGGGCCGCGCCTCGCGGCTTTTATCTTGCCATCGCGCGGTCGGGTC
>Ga0306923_10007588_pt1 | contig 10827 bp, 7 predicted proteins | sample sta12Can44000108_FD_203841 | JGI IMG/M metagenome (GOLD analysis project Ga0306923, IMG submission 203841) | Lab enrichment of tropical soil microbial communities from Luquillo Experimental Forest, Puerto Rico - statanox.12C.anox.44.000.108 (v2)... | ecosystem: Environmental > Terrestrial > Soil...
ATGCAGCGCGTGAGTCTGAGCTTCCTCGTGGACACGATGGACAAGCGGCGTGGCGGCTGCGCGCCAAACATCGCGTACACGTTGGCCCTTCTCGGCGAGCGGCCGGTCCTGATGGCCACGGCAGGCGAGGATTTCAGCGAATTCCGCCAATGGCTCGAGGCGACGGGAATCGACACGTCGCTCGTCAAGGAAATCGACGGCAAGTTCTGCGCGTCGTTCTTCTGCAGCACGGACCGCGACAACAACCAGATCGCGTCGTTCTACACCGGCGCGATGGCCGACGCCGGCCAGCTGTCGTTCCGCTCGGCGCGCGACTGCAGTCTGGCGATCATCGCGCCGAACGATCCCCGGGCCATGGTGCAGTATGCGGAGGAGTGTCGCACGCTGGCGATTCCGTTCATTTTCGACCCCGGCCAGCAGTGCGCTCGCATGAGCGGCGACGAGCTGCGCGACGGCGTGCGCGGCGCCGCGATTGTCGTCGTCAACGACTACGAGCTGGAGCTTCTCAAGCAGAAAACCGGGTGCAGCGAACCCGACCTCGTGACCCAATGCGACGCGCTTGTCGTGACGAGGGGGGAACGCGGATCTTCGGTGATCACGCGCGACGGGCGCACCGACGTGGCCGCCGTCAAGCCCCACCGCATTGTCGATCCCACCGGAGTGGGCGACGCGTACCGCGGCGGTCTCATGAAGGGGATTGCGCTCGGTCTGCCTTACGCGGCGGCCGCTCGGATAGGTAGTGTCGCGGCGGCCTACGTTCTCGAACACCTCGGGGGGCTGAGCCATTCGTACACATGGGCCGAGTTCGCCAGGCGATACGAAGAGCACTTCGGACCGCTGGCCCCCGTGGCCCCTCATCACGGAGAGCGATCGCGCCGGTGACCGCGGGGCTTGTCGTCCTGGCCACGGTTCTGTCGTATGTCGCCGCCTGGGCAATCGGCATCCCGGCGCTCGTGCCTGTTCTCAACACGCTCGCCAGTTTCCCCTTCATGGTTGCCGCGCTTCGCCGCGGCGACCTTGGCGCCGCAGTGGCTCGCATGCTCGTGTGGGCGATGACGATGGCGGCCTGCGCGACGATGAGTGCGTATGTGAGGCCGTGGGAAACAGGGCGGTTGTTTCTGTGGGGAGAGGCCTACCGCGCGGAGATGTTCGCGTGGGTGCTCAGCGGCATGGGAGCCGAGAGCATGCCGTCGCGGTTCATTCCTCAACAGGCGGGGCACGCTGCGGTTTTCACGCTGCTCGCGGCGGCCACCGGAGGGGTGCTCGCGATGCCGATGGGGGGCGTGCTGATGAACGAGATGGGGACGTACGCGGGCTCACTCGCCGCCGCCAGCGCGCATCCTGTCGCGACGCTCCTCTTTGCCTGGCACCCGTGGGCGGTCATTCGCATCGCCAGCTTTGTCGTGCTGGGCGTGGTCTTGTCGGCGCCGCTGCTCTCGCGCGTGCTCAGATTTCAGGTTGATTGGGCGGAGGCGAGGCGGCTCGCCGCATGGGCCTGCGGCGGCCTCGTGCTCGACGTGGCGCTGAAGACGCTGCTGGCTCCCACGTGGCAGCGCCTCCTCCTGCGCACCGTCGGTTGGTAGAGCGTGACAGAGTCACCAGTGCGTGTTCCACCCCGCGCGCTGCAGCTCGCGAAGCTGGCGCGATGCGTACGCGAGCGCAGTGTCGCGCCCGGGCCATCGACGGCTGAATACCAGATTGCCGTCGTAGTAGAACTGAAGCTCGACCGTCTCATCGCCCGGGTCACGGAGCTGGGCGTCAATCCACGTATGGTTCTTTCGCGCGCGCCATACGCGCTCCGCGACCCGGGCCCTCTGGAGCTCCATTACTGCTGCGGTGTCTGACCAGGAATCGCGGTCGGCGTCAGATTGCGCAGCACGGCGCTCGCCGCCGGGACCTGGCCTGACCCCTGCGCGCCCGGCGCGCCGGGACCGCCCTGCGAGCCGTTCGAACCCTGTGAACTTTGCGCGGTTTGCGTGGTCGCAGGCCCGGCCTGCTGCAGCGCCTCGAAGTCGACGAGCGACAGGTCGTAGGACAGCACCGCGCTGAGCTCGTTGGTCCGCGCCTGCGCGAGATCGCGCTGCGCCTGAATCACCAGAAAGCTCGTCGACATGCCGACGTCGAGCCGCTTGCGCTCCGAGTCGAGGCGCTGTTCGGCCAGGTCGCGGGCCGCGCGTGTGGTCTCAATCCGCTTGGCGTTCATCTCGACCTGGTACGCCGCGTTGCGAATCTGCTGGATCGCCCGCGACTCGACGCCCTTGAGCCGTTCCTCCGCCTGCGCGCGCTCGAGCCGGCTGCGGGCGTAGTTCGACTCCTCGATGCTCTGCCCGAGCGGGTAGGACAGGCTCAAGCCCACCCCCCAGGTGGGGTAGTTGCGGCTGAAGAGTTGATTCAACACGTTGCCGAAGCCAATGTCGGCGCCGGGCCCGACGATCGAGCCCGGAAACCCGCCGGTGCGGAGGATCTGCGTCCCCCCCAGGCCGCTCGCCTGGTAGCTGGCGTTCACGCGGATATCCGGCAGCTTCTGGTTGCCCGTGTACAGGACGTTCGTGTCCGCATTCTGGATGTCCTTGCGCGCGCGGACGAGGTCGGCGCGCTCGAGGAGCGCGCGGTCCACTGCCGCCTCCACGTCCAGCGTGGGGGTCGAGACCGGCGGCGTATCGGCGGTGTCGATGGCGGTCCTCCACGTCTCGCGCTTGGTCGGATCCAGGATCAGCAGCCGGACCTGATCCTCGGCCTGCTTGACGGTCGTCTCGGCGATGATGAGCTGCTCCTGGTCGGAGGCGACCTCGGCCTGCGCCGAGACGAGATCCAGCGGCGGCGCGGTGCCGACGTCGACCTTGGCGCGGTTCACGCGCACCAGCTCCTGGGCGAGATCGAGCGCCGACTTGCGCGCGTCGACCGTGGCCCGCGCCGACACCAGGTTCCAGTACGCGGATTTGACCGCCGCGGTGGTGTGCACGATGGACTCGCGCAACTGCGTGTCGGCGATGTCCCGGTTCGTCCGCGTGGTGGCGACCTGCTGCCGCGCGGCGTCGATCTTGAGGTCCCGCAGGATCGGCTGCGACACGCTCGCGCCCAGCCCCGACTGCAGGAGCGGGTTGTAGCTGTTCAGAATGCTGTTGCTGTTGGTGTGCGTCGACGACCAGGACACGCTGTAGGTCGTGCCGTACCACGGCAGCTTTTGCGCCAGGCTCGCGTTCGTGGTCACGACGTCGTTCGAGGTCGCCGTGGGGAACAAGAGGCTGGTCGGAGGCAGCAGCTGATTGTTCGAGTTCACGCCGGTCGCGAAGGTCGGCCGGAACGCCCCGAACGCCGCCGCGACGCGCGTGTCGCTGATCTGCGGATCGATCCGGGCGGCACTGAGATCGACGTTGTTGTCCAACGCCATCTTCACCGCCTCGTCCAGCGACAGGCGAAGCGTGGCGGGCGGCGTGGGGCCGGGCGTGGTCTGCGCGGAGACGCCAGCCGCGAGGCCGAGCGCGAGAAGCAGGACGAGCGCGGTTCTTCGCATCATGACACCCGAGAAATTGAAGAGTCGAATGGTTGACGAGCGGGTCAGCGGCCGGCGTGACAACCAGCGTGGAACAGCAATCCCCTCGTCTATCATGGGCGACGTGACCGAGGCCTCATTGCCGTCGACTCCAGTCGCGCCCGCAATGCCATGACGTTTCGCAAACGCGTCGCCACATCCCAGGCGCAGCACAAGGATGTCTATCCAATTGACGTTCAAGTACTTACGCCGGAGAGCGCTCAAACGGTCGGCTCGCGGATGGTGCCTACTGGTGCGCAATGTGCGCGCATGAATGCGCAAGGTGACCGGACTGAGGCGACTCAAAACTCCGGCTGGTAGAGGGCATACCTCAACAGTGCCCAGTGATGCCGCACCATTTCTGGCGAAGGACAGCTACCTGATCGTGTTGATTTAAGCCTGTTCGGAATGCCGGACACGCTTCGAGCTGGATCTGCCCCACGCCGTTCCCATTGACGATCTCGTTGCATACCACGCTCGCAGCCTTTCCCGGCTCGTAGTGGACGAAGGCGGCCGGCGTCTTGCTATATCCTCCTTCTTGGTGCGGACCTCGAATCGATCGCGCGGGTCGGAAAGGACAGGCCCGTTCATGCACGGTAATCCCTCGGCCGACGCTCCGGCCGACCAGACACGAAACAGCGACCAGCTGCGGCTCCTCATTCAGGTTTCCGAGGCCATTGCCACACACCGGGATCTTCCGGCCCTCTTTCGCGATCTCGCGAAGCGGCTGCCGGTCATCGTTCCGTTCGAGTTCATTTCGCTCTATCTCTACGATCCCGAGAAGAACGTCATGCGGGTCGACATGCTCGGGACCGCAGACGCCGACAGTATTCCGCCCGGGTTGGAAATACCGCTCGAGGAATCGTACAGCGGTCTTGTCTTCAGGACGCAGCAACCGGTGATCGTGCGAAGCCGCGAAGAAACGCGGCGCTTTCCATTCGCCTATTCGCTGATGCAAAGGATCGGCGCGGAATCGTTCTGCATGCTCCCGCTGACGACGATCGTGCGACCGCTGGGCACGATGGCTTTCGCGAGCAGAACCCCTCGGGCGTTCGACGAGTCCGAGCTGGAATTCCTGCAGCTCGTGGTGAAGCAGGTTGCGGTTGCCGTAGACAACGTACTGCACGACGAAAAAGCCGCCGCCGCGCAGGCGCAGTTGAGCTGCCAACGCGACCGCCTGGGCCTGCTGTTGGAGGTGTCCGAATCGATCGCGTCGCATCACAACCTGAACGAGTTGATGCGCGATCTCGCCCAGCGGCTCCCCCGGGTCGTCCCGTTCGATTACATCAATCTGACGTTACATGACCCGGTCCGGAACGTGATGCGCCTGCATCTCCTGCTGGCGCCGGAGAGCACGACGATCCGCGAGGGCTTCGAGCTGCCGATCGATTCGCCATCGGGATTGACCTGGACGACGCAGCAGCCGGTGATGATCGAGGATATGGCCGCAGAGACCCGCTTTCCGCAGCTGACACCGCTGTTCGAGGAGAACGCCGTGCGGTCGTGGTGCTCCGTGCCGCTCACCACGGCATTGCGGCGTCTGGGTTCCATGGGGTTCGGGAACGCGACTCCCCGTGTGTACCCGGAACCCGACCTGAACTTCATGCGTCAGGTGGCGAATCAGGTCGCGGTGGCGGTGGATAACGTGCTGCACGACGAAAGCGCCCATTCCGCACGGCAGGCGCTGACGCGCGAACGCGACCGTCTGCGGCTTCTGCTCGAAGTCAACAACGCCGTCGTCTCGCACCTCGATTTGGATGCGGTGTTCAGCGCGGTGAGCGCATGTCTACGACGAGTCATTCCGCACGACGGATCGAGCCTGCTCACTTACGAAGCCGATTCGGGTCAGTTCCGGATTCAGGTCATGCGCTTTGGCCGGAACGATTGCTTCATCGAGGAAGGGCGAATACCAGATCATGATGGCGCGACATCACCGGCCGCCATCGCCATCGCCGGCAGGCGCACGATGTTGTTCAACGAACAGGAGCTCGCGAAGCTGGCAACGCAGTCGAAAGCCGCGGAGCGCGTCCTCGCCCAGGGAGTCAAATCGTTCTGCTGTGTCCCGCTCGTCTCGCACGATCGGGTGGTCGGTGCGCTGATGATCGGCAGTTTCCAAGATGATGCGTTCTCTCCGGACCATGTCGAGCTGCTGGAGCAGGTGGCGCCGCAAATCGCCATCGCGGTCGAGAATGGGCTCGCGTACCGTCAGATCGCGGAATTGAAAGAGAAGCTGAATACCGAAAAGCTCTACCTCGAAGACGAGATCCGGACGGAGAAGAATTTCCACGAAATCATCGGTCAGAGCGGCGCCCTCAAACAGGCGCTCGAACAGATCTCGATCGTGGCGCCGACCGACTCGACCGTCCTCATCCAGGGAGAAACCGGCACCGGCAAGGAGCTGATCGCGCGGGCCATCCACAACCTGAGCGAACGTCGCTCGCGGACCTTTGTCAAACTCAACTGCGCCGCCATCCCCACGGGACTCCTGGAAAGCGAGCTGTTCGGGCATGAGAAGGGCGCCTTTACCGGCGCGATCGGACAGAAGATCGGACGCTTCGAGCTGGCTCACGGGGGGACGCTGTTTCTGGACGAAGTCGGCGACATTCCGCTCGAGCTTCAGTCGAAGTTCCTGCGCGTCCTTCAGGAGCAGGAATTCGAAAGACTGGGCAGCACGCGGACGATCCACGTCGATATCCGGCTCGTGGCCGCCACCAACCGCGATCTGGCAGCGATGGTTGCCGACAAGCATTTCAGGAGCGACCTCTTCTACCGCATGAACGTCTTTCCGATCGTCAGTCCGCCGCTGCGAGAACGCAAGGAAGACATCATCCCGCTGGTTCGGTACTTCACGCAGAAGTTTGCGAAGCGAATGAACAAGAGCATCGAGACGATATCGACGGAAACGATGACGGCGTTATCAAGTTATCACTGGCCTGGCAACGTCCGCGAGCTCGAGAACCTGATCGAACGCGCCGTCATCCTGTCGCGCGGAACACGGCTGGAGGTCCCCCTGGCGGAGTTGAAGGAGCACGCGAAGGTCAACCCTCAAGACGCCCCTCGCCTCCTGACGACGCTCGAAGAGGCCGAGCGCGAGCACATCCGTCACGCCCTGCAGCAGGCGAACTGGATGGTGGGCGGCCCTTCGGGCGCCGCCGCCAAGCTCGGTATGAAACGGACGACGCTCCAGTCAAAGATGGCGAAGCTCGGAATCCAACGTCCCACCGCCCGCTAGTGCCGACCCATCGGCGCGCGCCGGCCGGCCGGCGCGGTTTCCTTCGGCACGGCTCTCCTTCTCCAACCCACCGCACTCGGCCATTCACGACAAACAGGTGAACTTCAACGACTTGCGGATTCGGTTGTGTGTGCCGGACGGGCGGAGACTGACTTGCTCTTCACCAAGCTGTTGGAGCGGCGCACCCTCGGAAATTCCGACCTGGCGATCAGTGCTATCGGTCTTGGAACCTGGGCCATCGGAGGTGGCGACTGGATCTTCGGCTGGGGGCCGCAAAAAGACTCGGAGTCTCTGGCGACCATCAGGCAAGCGATCGATTGTGGTATCAACTGGATTGACACGGCAGCGGCGTACGGACTCGGTCACGCAGAAATCATCGTGTCGCGGGCACTGAAGGACTTTCCGCGTGCAGACCGACCCTATGTCTTCGCCACCTGCAGTCTCGCCTGGGACGAGCTGGGGAACGTCGCGCAGAGTTTCCGACCACAGTCCATTCGGAAGGAGGCTGAGGAAAGCCTTCGCCGGCTCGGCATCGAGTGCTTCGACCTGTACGCACTTGGCTGCCCCGTGTCGCCCAACAGACCACCGGCCGACCACACCGGCTTGATGGAGACGGCATGGGAGACGATGGCGGCGCTGCGACGCGAGGGAAAAACGCGATTTATTGGCCTCTCGAACTGCAACGTGAATCAGCTGGGGCGGCTTCAGCGAATGGCACCTTTCACAAGCGCCCAGGTGCCTTATTCGCTGCTTCAACGCCAGGCCGAAGACCGCATGCTGCCATTCTGCGAGCGCCATGGAATCGGCGTCATCGCTCACTCGACGCTCAATTCGGGCCTGCTCACCGGTGAGATGACTCGCGATCGCATCGAAGGTCTGCCGCACAACGACTGGCGACAGCGGAGCCGGTTTTTCCAGGAGCTCGCGCGGGATCGGGCACTGGGAATCGTGGAACGGCTGCGGGTGGCGGCCGAGCGCCACGGTCGAACGGCGGGTGAGGTCGCGATAGCCTGGGCGCTGAGCCATCGAGGCGTCACGGCAGCGAGCGTCGGCGCCCGCCGCCCGCACCAGCTTGACGAAGTCGTGCGAGCGGCGTCGTTTCTCCTGTCGGGAGCGGAGATCGAGGAGCTCGAGCGGGCGTGGCCTCGGATAAGAACGAGGAGCGGCCAATGACGGCCTTTGTCGAGGAATGCACCGACTGTTCCGTTCTGGCAGTCGAGGGGACCCTCCGCACTCCGATCAAATCGGAGTTGCGCGAAAGGGTTGCTGCGCTTCTCGACCGCGGCAAACGGCGAATCGTTCTCGACCTGGCTCGAGTGTCCGAGATCGACGCAGCCGGCGTGGGCGAATTGGTCCACCTCTCGAACATGGCGGCGGACGTCCGTGCCGTGCTGCGGATTACGCGGCCGACGAGTCACGTTCGACAGCTCCTCGGCGCCAGCGGGCTCTCGAGGTTCGAGACCAACGGAGGTTGAAGTGTCCAATATCCCGGCCGCTAACGATTTGGTCGCGGAACCGCATCTCTTCGATGCTTTCCGCGATCTGCTGGCGGCCATCGGCGAATCCCTCGACGTCCGCGACGTATTTCAGCGGCTATGCGCGATCATCGCGCGCCTCATCCCCCACGACGAAGCCGACCTTGCACTGCTGACCGAGGACGCTTCCGAGTTCCTCGTTTACGCGACCTCGACGCAAGGCGAACCCGGCCGAATCTGTCCGAACGACCGAGCGCTGCGCGATCCCTCGATTCCGCGACTGTTCGACGGCCGCTTTTGCGGCGACCGCGGATTCCGATCCGGGTTGCGTGTGCCGCTGAAAACCGATGACCACGTAATCGGCGTCTTTGCACTGCTCTCACGGAGAGACGGGGCATATTCGGATGCCGAGCTGGTCCTTGCCCAGCGCGTCGCCGATTACATCGCGATTGCGCTCTCGCATTACCGGTTATCCGAGGCCGCGAGACGCGCCGCCGTCGAGCGCGACCGCGCCGCGAACCTCGACGCGTCCATCGAGCTGTTGCGCGAGATGGCCGGCGTTCTCGACATCCGCACCGTGTTTCCCCGCGTGTCGGAGATCGCGAACAAGGTGCTGCGACACGACCGGATGACCATGTCGTTCGAGCATGGCACCGGAGAAATCATCATGCAGGCATCGTCCAACGACGATTTCGTCCATCCGGACCGGATCAAGCTGCACGATCACCACGTCGATCTCGGGCCCGGCGGCGTCTTCATCGTCGCGGACCTCCAGCGCGAGTCGCTGCCCATTGCCGAACCCAGCAACCTTCAAGAGCAGGTGATCGCCGCCGGCTATCGGTCGTTTCTTGCAGTGAACGCCGCGGCGCGCGACCAGGCGCTCGGCGTAGAGTTCTGGTCGAAACAGGTCGCGGCTTTCAGCCCGGAAGACGCGCCGATCGCGCGGCGGATCGCGGACCACGTGGCGCTCGCCGTCTCTCACGAGCAACTGGCGGAAGCGGCGCTCCATGTCGCCGAAATGCGAACCCGGACCGGCCGCTTGGAGCGGCGCGTCAAATCACTCGCCGAGGAGCACGATCTGAGGACCGGGGCTGACCATGCGGGCGCCCGATCCGCCGAATGGAAGCACGTACTGAGAAATGTCGCGCGGGTTGCGCCCGTCGAAACGACGGTTCTGATTACCGGCGAATCTGGAACAGGCAAGGAAGTGGTGGCCCGACTCATCCATCAGGCTTCAACCAGGTGCGATGGGCCGTTCATCGCGCTCAATTGCGCGGCCTTACCGGAACAGCTGCTGGAGTCGGAGCTCTTCGGCCACGAGCGTGGCGCCTTCACAGGCGCGCAGGCGGCGAAACCCGGTCAGATCGAACTGGCTTCCGGCGGCGTGCTGTTTCTCGACGAAGTCAGCGAGATGAGCCTCTCGGCGCAGGCCAAATTCCTACGCATCATTCAGGAGCGTGAATTCCTGCGCCTTGGCGGCACGCGGACGCAGAAAGCGAACGTTCGGGTGATCGCCGCGTCCAACCGCGACCTGCGCAAGGCCGTCGAGCGCGGCAACTTCCGCGAGGACCTGTATTACCGGATCCAAGTGTTCGAAGTGCACATCCCGCCGCTGCGCGACCGCCGCGCTGACATTCTCCCGCTGAGCGAGACGTTCCTGCGGGACATTTCTCAGTCGGTGCATCGTCCACCAGCCGGATTGACGAGCGAGGCGAAGGCCGCTCTGATGCGGCACACCTGGCCCGGAAACGTTCGCGAACTGCGGAATGCCCTCGAGCGGGCGGCGATCGTCTGCGACGGCTCTCTCATCAGTGCTCGGCACCTGTCGCTCGAGCAGATGCCGCCGCGCCCGGCGTCGGGGACGAGCGACCTGAACATCGTCGAGCGCGAGACAATCGAGAGAGTGCTGCGCGACACCGGCTGGAACAAGGCCCAGGCGGCACGACGCCTGGGCCTCTCGCGGACACAGCTCTACGTGCGCTTGAGGAAGTACGATCTCGACGGACCGCCGGACTTCTCGGCGCCGCCTGGAGATGGAAGGGCGAACGCGCGCGCCCGCCGCTGAGTTCTTGACCTCTCCTCAACGAAGTTGGGCGCGCGATCGATCTAAGATGAACTCCCGTGCCTTCGCGAGCTCTGGGCGGTCTGGATCAGCTGTTCGCCATACTTCCAAAAACTCTCGGTATCTTTTTTCAGCGGCTTCGTTCTCACCCAGCGCCTGCGCGGCCTGGGCCATTCCGAGTATGACCTTCGGACGATTTGGCGTTCGCGCCGACGCCTTCTGAAAATAGGTTAACGCTTCTCCCGGCCGGCCGAATTCGAGCAGCAGGTTGCCGCAGAGCTCACTCGCTGGAATCGTAGGATACGGCGGCTGCGACAGGTCGTCGACCGAGTCTTCGATCGCAACCGCCTCCTTCAATTTTGAGATCGCCTCGGCCGTGTCCCCGGCCGCTTCCGCGGCGAAGGCCTCAGCCTGCCACTGCAGCCTGCGGCCACGAAATCTCGCGACGGCACCACCAATGGCATCGTGGCCGCCTCGTCCCAGCGACCGGATTCCACAAGCAAACGGGTCAGCATGTCGAAATATC
>Ga0306923_10007590_pt1 | contig 10827 bp, 7 predicted proteins | sample sta12Can44000108_FD_203841 | JGI IMG/M metagenome (GOLD analysis project Ga0306923, IMG submission 203841) | Lab enrichment of tropical soil microbial communities from Luquillo Experimental Forest, Puerto Rico - statanox.12C.anox.44.000.108 (v2)... | ecosystem: Environmental > Terrestrial > Soil...
AAGACGCCGAACCGGCTGCGGGTGGCTCCGTTCTCCGGCGACACCCGCGACTTCGCCAATATCACGATCGTGACCGTCGGCCCGGCGACCCAGAAGATCAGCGTCGCCCTGCCGAGCAACTGCAGCGGCATCTCCTTCCAGCGGCAGGACGAACCGAGCAACTGGGCGACGATCGCCTACAACCTAGGCACCTGACTACGCGCCGGTACCCCTGCGCTCCTTCCCGGGACTGGCGTTAGCGCAGCGACCTGAACGCCGCCCGGATCTCGGTCGCGAACAGTTCGGGTTCCTCCCAGGCGGCGAAGTGACCGCCCTTGTCGGCTTCGTGGTAGTAGCTGAGGGTGGGGTAGCCCAGCTCGACCCAGCTGCGCGGGGCCCGGAAGATCTCGCCGGGGAACGTGGTGAAGCCGACCGGGAGCTTGACCGGTGGGGGAGCCTGCCCGGCCGCATTGGCCTGGGCTTGTGCGCTCTCCCAGTACGACCGGGCCGCCGAGGCCCCGGTGCCGGTCAGCCAGTACAGCGTGATGTTGTCGAGGATGTGCTCCCGGGTCAGACCCCCGGATGGCTGCCCGTCGACGAAGGCGCGGGAGATCTTGTAGTAAGCGTCGGTGTCGTGGTCGAGCATCCAGGCCGCGAGCGCGACCGGTGAATCCAGCAGGGCGTAGCCGATCGTCTGCGGCCGCGTGGCCTGCTCGAGGAAGTAGCCGAAGCCGGTCGCCCTGAATGTCTTGGTCTGCTCGAGCGCGGCGCGTTCCTGATCGGTGTCGGCCGGCATGGGGCCGCCACCCAGCGCTGTCACGAGCAAGTTCATGTGGATGCCGGCTAGCCCCTCGGGTGCCTGGCGGCCCATGGCGTCGGTGACGGCGGCGCCCTGGTCGCCGCCCTGGGCGACGTAGTGGGTGTAGCCGAGGCGGGGCATCAGCTCCGCCCACGCCTGCGCGACGCGGCCGGCGTACCAGCCGAGTTCGGTCGGCTGGGCGGAGAAGCCGTACCCGGGGATGGACGGCAGGACGAGATGAAACGCGTCCTCGGCGGAGCCGCCGTGCGCGGTCGGATCGGTCAGCGGGCCGACGGTCTCGAGTAGCTCGATGACCGAGCCGGGCCAGCCGTGCGTCATGATCAGCGGCAGCGCGTTCTCGTGCCGCGACTTGACGTGGATGAAGTGGACGTCCACCCCATCGATCTCGGTCGTGAACTGCGGCAGCGCATTCAGCCTCGCTTCGCACGCGCGCCAGTCGTAATCGGTCGCCCAGTAGCGGGCAAGTTCCTGGCTCGTCGCCAGCTGCACGCCCTGCGACCGGTCGTCGACCAGCTCCCTGGAGGGCCAGCGCACGGCGGCGATGCGCCGCCGGAGGTCGGTGATCGCTTCGTCGGGCATGTCGACGCGGAACGGACGGATTTCGGTTTCGCTGGACATAAGTCTCCACCTCCCTGGGATGGTTGACGACGACGGACGGCCGGGAGCCGACCGGCTCCAGCCCAGCGTTCCAGGCCAACGACCCATCCCCGCGCCAGCGGGCTAGTTGGTACTACCTCACGATCGTGGACCGCGCGGACGCTCCGCGCCAGGGACAATCCCTGGCCTGTACCCGGGACTGCGCCGGGCCACAGGTCCGCTCACCGCGCCCGGCCGGAAGTCACGAGGCGCAACTCGCCCACTGTGGCACCCGTTACGGGCCGGCATCGGCCACGGCAGCCCCACTGATCGCACCAGCCCCGTGAGGCTATCCCACAGGCACTCGACCTACGACGTGGCTGCCCCGTTCATGTCGCATGAACAACGTGAACGCGGCATCCACGCCGTAATGGACTGCGAGACCGCGAACAGCGGAACGGAACAGGAGCCACGGCAGCCACAGGATCACCACGGACATCCGCACTCCGAACCGGGCCGGGGGCGTCCGCGATTAGCCGGATCACCTTTCCGCCTCCCGCATTCGTGTCTGCGGACCGCGTCGCCGGGGATAGCTGATCTGACGATGTGCGGCCAGGCCGCCGTGGTCAGGCTGGTCCGTGGCCCACCCGCGAACGAGAGGTCCCCTATGACCGAGCGACCGATCATCGTCTTCGACGTCAACGAGACCTGCTCGACCTCGATGCGATCCGCCCCGTCTTCGACCGGATCTTCGGCGACGCCGCCGCCATGCGCCTGTGGTTCGCCGGGCTGATCACTTACTCCGAGGCGCTCACGCTGGCGGGCGTCTACGTTCCGTTCACCGACATCGGCGGGGCCGTGCTCCGGATGCTCGCCGCCACCCGCGACATCACGATCAGTGACGCCGACGCGGCCGAACTCACCGAGCGGTTCGCCACCATGCCGCCCCATCCCGAGGTCCCCGCGGCGCTGCGCCGGCTTCGCGACCACGGCTTCCGGCTCTTCACGCTCACTGACAACACGCTGGAAATCTCCGGGCGGCAACTGGAGCGGGCGGGCGTGATCGACGTGTTCGAGCGCCGCTTCAGCGTCGACGAGACCGTACGGCGCCACAAGCCGGCGCCGGAGGCCTATCACTCGGTGGCCGCCGCGCTCGCGGTCGATCCGGCCGGCATCTGCCTGATCGCGAGCCACGTCTGGGACACGCTCGGCGCGGTCGCGGCCGGCTGGCAGGCCGCGCTCATCCTGCGCGAGGGCAACGCCGCGCTCGATGTCGGCCCGCAACCGGACTACATCGGGAAGGACCTCGATGGGGTCGCTGACCAGCTGATCGAGCGGTTCGCCGCCAGTGAGTGCCGAACGGGCTGAGGGATCAGCTTGTCCAGAAGCCGTAGCTGAAGACCACCCAGGCCCGGCCGCCGGTGACGTGGTTGACGCAGATGTGTGTCACCCGCGGGACGACCTCGGTAGACGTGGCCGCCGATTGGTGATCGCGGTGACCTCCGCGCCGGCGGCGGTATCCGTCACGCCGCCGGCGCGGAGAAGACCACTGTGCGGCGGTCAAGGGCTGGGCGGGCCGAGGTAAGGGAAGTGGGCCAGCAGGTCATCGTGTGGCCCGACGGGTTGGGGGGTGGCCTGCCCGTGGACCATGAAGATCATCCGGGCGGAGAAGACATCGTCGGTCATGACCCGGCCGTTGGGGTAGCGGGCCGGCCTGGTGCGGTCGTAGTGCAGGATGTCGGGCAGCAGGGTGAGGGCCGCGGCGGCAGCTTCGTGCGGTGGATAGCCATGCTGTTGCAGGATTTCGGTTAGCGGCTGCTGGTAGTTCTTGACGTCGTCGACCGGGTCGGTGGCGTTGAACTGGTCTTTTATGTCGTCTGCGTTGAGGATCGGGTTGAACGAAGGGTTCCCTTCCCGGTCCATTGGCACGAGCATGCCGTCGCGGCGCAGGCTGGTCGTGATCCAGACGCCGATGCTCGGACCGGGGCCGAGCATGTCGTTGGGCACCTCCACGACGATGGACAAGATGTTGGCGCCGGCGAAGGTGTCTTTCCCGGTCCACTGGAAGTTGCCTTCCTGGCCGTCGATCAGCCAGTGCAGGACGCCGTCGGCGTCGGCGAAGAAGGGGTCGCTGCGCTTGCCAGTGAACAGCCGGCAAGGGCCGGCCTGGACGGGAGCAACAGTAGCGTCGAAGTCAAGCGGGGCGGCCTCGATGAGCACCTCACCACGGGGCTCGCGGGTCTGGGCGTCCGTACCGGCGGCGTAGTAGGCGGTGGCAGTTTGCCGGCCATTGTCATATGGGGAGAAGGTAAAACTGAACGCCGCGTCCGCCAGCGCGTCGCCGTCAGTGTCAATGTTGAACCGGTAGACCGCGCCGGGGTGGAATCCGTCGCCTTTGCTGAAGGGGTTGGAGTTCATGATCAGCACGGTCCGGTCGGGGTCACCGGGCGCGGCGAAGACGAATAGGTCGGTCAGGTCCAGGCGGGCATCGTCGCCCGGGTGCTTGAGGCCGGCCGCGCTGAAGTGGTTGGACATGGTCACTCCTTGGGTGGTACTTGCCTGGGTGGTGTTGCGGCCGGGTATCAGCGGCGCAGGAAGCCAGCAACGCGGTGTCGAGGCAGGCGGCGAAGGTGTCGTGGTCGTACCCAGACGCCGGATGGCTGGACTGGCCGAACCCGCGCCAGTCATGGGTGATGACCTGGTGGCCGCTTCCAGCCGGGCCGGGACCTGCCTGTCCCCAGGCGCAGCCGCTGAGCGGGTAGCCGCGGATCAGCATCACGGCTGGTCGGCGCCGTGATCTTCGTAGTGGATCTCGATGTCGACGGAGTTCTCCCGCCGACGGGGACTGCGGGCATCAGCTTCTGCACTCGGTCAGGCTCACTGCTCCGCCCGTCCCCCACATCGTCAAGACGGCTAACGGAGTCAAGCATGTGTTTCGCGTGCTCGAACCGGCGGAGGGCCGCCCTGGACGCCTTCGGCCGGTGAACTGGGGCGAGCCTGCCACAGCGTTTGGTTGGTAAGTCGTGACCCCTCGTGCCGGGCCTCCGCGAGACCGCGGCATGGGGACCTGCTGGTCCGGAGGCCGGCGTGTGGGTGATGATGGTCGCACGTTGCGGTGCGGGCCGTGGTGGCTGGGTCCGGGGGCGGCTGGCTGGCGGTGGAGGTGGGCTGGGTGAGGGGCGTGCTGCTGGACCGGGCCGGGGAGTCTGCCGCGCTGGAGGGGGTGCTGGGGGCGGTGCGGGGTGGGCTGAGCGGGGTGCTGGTTTTGCGGGGGGAGGCGGGGATCGGCAAGACGGCGCTGCTGGAGTGGGCGGCGGGGCGGGCGGGGGATATGCGGGTGGCGCGGGTGGCGGGGGTGCAGGCGGAGATGGGGATGGGGTTTGCCGGGCTGCATCAGCTGCTGGTCCCGTTCCTGGGCGGGCTGGGGCAGCTGCCCGGGCCGCAGGCGCAGGCGCTGGGGTCGGCGTTCGGGCTGGTGGCCGGGCCGGCGCCGGACCGGTTCCTGGTCGGGCTGGCGGCGCTGACGCTGCTGACGGACGCGGCGGCGGGGGGGCCGGTGCTGTGCCTGGTCGATGACGCGCAGTGGCTGGACCTGGCCTCGGTGGAGGTGCTGGGGTTCGTGGCCCGGCGGCTGTACGCGGACCGGGTCGGGGTGCTGTTCACCGTGCGGGAGGGGGAGGGGCAGGCGGCGGCGCTGGCCGGGCTGCCGGAGCTGGCGCTGGGCGGGCTGCCGGCCGGGGCGGCCGGGGAGCTGCTGGCGGTCTCGGCGGCCGTCCCGGTGGACGGGCGGGTCAGCGCGCAGATCGTGGCCGGGGTGGCGGGGAACCCGCTGGCGCTGGTGGAGGCGGCCGGGGAGCTGACGGCGGGGGAGCTGTCCGGGGCGGTGCCGCTGGGCTGGCCGCTGCGGTTCGGGGGCCATCTGGAGGAGCTGTACCTGGCCCGGGTCCGGGCGCTGCCGGCCGGCACCCGGCTGCTGCTGCTGGTGGCGGCGGCCGACCCGAGCGGGGATCCGGTGCTGGTGGCCGGGGCGGCCGGGCAGCTGGGCATCGACGCCGAGGAGGGCGAGGCCGCCGCGGGCACGGGCCGGCTGGTGTCCTGGCAGCCGCGGGTGCGGTTCCGGCACCCGCTGATCCGGTCGGCGGCCTACTACGCGGCCCCGCCCGGGGCGCGGCGCCGCGCGCATGCCGCGCTGGCCGCGGTCACCGATCCGGCGGCCGACCCGGACCGGCGGGCCTGGCACCTGGCCGAGGCCGCGCCCGGCCCGGACGAGCAGGTCGCCGCCGGGCTGGAGCGCTCGGCCGGGCGGGCGCAGGCCCGCGGCGGGCTGGCCGCCGCGGCCGCTTCGCTGGAACGGGCGGCGGCGCTGACCCCCGACCCGGCCCGGCGGGCCGGCCGGGCGCTGGCCGCGGCGCAGGCCAGCGTGCGGGCCGGCGCGTTCGGCAAAGCCCGCGACCTGCTGGCCGCAGCCCGAACCGGGCCGCTCGACGACTTCCAGAGAGCCCTGGTGGACTTGCTGCGCGGGAGGATCGCGCTTGCTTCGGGCTTTGGCAGCGACGCTCCCCCGCTGCTGCTGAGGGCGGCCAAGAGGCTGGAGCCGCTCGACCTGGACCTGGCCCGCCAGACCTACGTCGACGCGTGGCAGGCAGCATACTTCGCCGGGCACATGGCGGGCGCCGGCGACCTGCTGGAGGTCTCCTGCGCCGCCCGGACACTCCCCCCACCGGCGCACGAGCCGCGGCCGGTCGACCTGGTGCTGGACGGTTTCGCGCTGCTGGTCACCGACGGACCGTCCGCCGCCGCACCGGCCTTGCGGCAAGCGACCAGCGCATTTGCCAGCGAAGACATACCTGCGGAGCAGCTACTGCGGTGGGGCTGGATTGCCGCGGTGGCGGACGAAGCTATGTGGGACGACGATGGCCGGCGCGTGACCATACGGCAGGTTCAGCTCGCCCGTGAGGCCGGCGCGCTTGACCAGCTCCCGATCCTTCTGAACCGCATGGCGGTGGACGCCGTGTGGAGCGGGGACTTTGCGACCGCCGATTCGCTGATCGCGGAGGCCGGTGCGGTCTGCGAGGCGACCGGGGCTCGCCTCGCGCCCGTGGGCGCCATGATGCTGGCTTCGTTCCGCGGCAGGGAAGCCGAGGCCACGCGCCTGATCCAGTCGACCATCGACCAGGCCACAGCCGGGGGGCAGGGAGCCTTTGTGACCGTCGCGCTCTGGGTGACCGCCGTCCTTTACAACGGCCTGGGCCGCTACGAGGAAGCACTGGAGGCCGCCCGGCAAGCTAGCGAGCACGGGCACGTCTATGTCTCCGCGTGGGCTTTGCCCGAGCTGATCGAGGCCGCCGCACGCACCGGAAACCCGCACACAGCCGACGATGCCCTGGATCGGCTGACGGAATCGACGCGGGCTGGCGGAACCGAGGGCGGGCTGGGGATCGAGGCATGCTCCCGCGCCTTGCTGAGCGAGGGAGAGGCCGCCGAGAGGCACTACGGCGAGGCGATCGACCGGCTCGGCCAATCCCGCCGCCATCCCGAGCTGGCCCGGGCCCACCTGCTATACGGGGAGTGGCTGCGCCGCCAGCGCCGCCGCCGCGACGCCCGGGACCAGCTCCGTACCGCCTATGAGAGGTTCGACGCGATAGGCATGGAGGCCTTCGCCGGCCGGGCCCGGGCCGAGCTGCGCGCCACCGGCGAGCAAGCCCGCTCACGTCGGCCTGGGGCGCCGGAGGTGCTCACCGCGCAGGAGGCGCAGATCGCCCGGATGGCGGCCGGGCACCTGACCAACCGGGAGATCGCCGCCCGGCTGTTCATCAGCGCCAGCACCGTGGAATACCACCTGCGCAAGATCTTCCGCAAGCTCGGCGTCACCAGCCGTACCCAGCTCGCCCGGACGCTCCTTGAACAGAGCCAGGCTCAGCCCCGGTAGGCCTCGAGCAGGCGGAGCCAGACTTCGCTGATGGACGGGAAGCAGGGGACGGCGTGCCAGAGACGGCTGACCGGGACCTGGCCGGCCACGGCGATGGTGGCCGAGTGGATCAGCTCTTCGGTACCGGGGCCGACGAAGGTGACCCCGAGCAGGTGGCCGTGGTCCTCGTCGACGACCATGCGGGCGCGGCCGGTGTAGCCGTCGGCGTACAGACTGGCGCCAATGACCTTCTCGCCCGGGTCAACGTCGACCACCCGGATGCGGTGCCCGGCGCGCTCGGCCTGGTCGGCGGTCAGGCCGACCGCCCCGGCCGGCGGGTCGGAAAAGAACACCTGTGGCACCGCGTGATAGTCGGCGGTGATAGCGTGCGGGCCCCACGGGGCGGGGTCGATGGGCAGCCCGCCGGCGCGGGCGGCGATGGCCGCCCCGGCGATGCGGGCCTGGTACTTGCCCTGGTGGGTGAGCAGGGCGTGGTGGTTGACATCGCCCAGGGCGTACAACCAGCCGTCTTCGAAGGCGCGGACCATGCAGGTGTCGTCGACCTCCAGCCAGGATCCGGGTTCCAGGCCCACGGTGTCCAGGCCGATGTCGTCGGTGAGCGGCTGCCGGCCGATGGCGAACAGCACCTCGTCAGCCTCCACCTCCCCGCCTTCTTCCAGGGTCACGGTGACCGGCCCATCCCCGTTGAGGCGGCGCACCGCAGTGACGGTAGCACCAATCCGCACGTCCACCCCGGCCTGGGCCAGGGACCGGCCGACCAGTTCTCCGGCGAAGGCCTCCATTCGGGGCAGGAGGCCGTCCGCCTGCGCCAGCAGGGTGACGGACGCGCCCAGGCCCGACCAGGCGCTGGCCATCTCCACCCCGACCCCGCCGCCGCCAACGACGGCCAGCCGACCCGGCACGGTGTGGGAGTCGGTGGCGTGCCGGTTGGTCCACGGCCGGGCCTCGGCCAGGCCAGCCAACTCCGGCAGGGTCGGGCGGCTGCCGGTGCAGATCACGACCGCATGCCGGGCGGTCAGCGCCATCGTCCCGCCATCGAGAGTCGCCACGGCGACCCGCCGGTGGCCGTCCAGCCGCCCGTGCCCGCGGATCAGCTCGGCGCCGATACTCTTCAGCCGGCCGGCCTGGCCCTCGTCGTTCCAGTCGGTCACGTAGCCGTCTCGGCGTGTGAACACCGCCGGGGCGTCCACGGGCCCGGTGACGACCTGCCGCGCCCCCGCGACCCGGCAGGCGTCGGCGACCGCGACAACCGGCCGGAGCATGGCCTTGCTCGGGATGCACGCCCAGTAGGAGCATTCACCGCCGACCAGTTCGCGTTCGACGGCCGCGACGCTGAGCCCGGCGGCGCGGGCCCGGTCGGTGACGGTCTGTCCAATGGGCCCGGCGCCGATGACGATCACGTCGTACGAGTCCTCGGCAGGTCCGCTCATGTGCTGAGCATCCGCTGGGCCAGGCCGCGGCACATCGTCAGGGCAGACAACCAGATCGGGGCCAGCGCCTTCTGCGGGCACGATGCCGACTGACCTGCGAGAACGCGACCTTGCCCGGGAAGGCGAGACGACCGGGAGCGCTTTTGCGGGGAAGATGCTCGTGCGCAGGACATCGAGGGGTACGGAGCAGCTCCAGGCGGGTCACCAACGTCATGCGGAACCGGCTGGTCCTGATGATGTGGACGGCTGGGCGGTCGGCCGACGCTGAGCCCATGTCACGCACCCGCCGCCAGCCCGCGGATCTGCTGGTTCCCGAGAGCCGGTGGCGCTCCATGGCCGCCTGCCGGTCTGCCGATCCCGATCTGTTCTTCCCGATCTCATCGTCCGGCCAGTCCATGGCGCAAGAGGCAGCGGCGAAGGCTATTTGCGCAGGGTGCCGGGTCCGGCGCGAATGCCTGGCGTTTGCGCTGCGGACACATCAGGCTCACGGGGTTTGGGGCGGCCTCAGCGAGCAAGAGCGCCACCCGGTAAGGTCAGCCGCCCTGGCGAGGGTCAAGCGCGGCCACGCCGCGCAGGTCGACCCGGTAGACGCCCCGGATCTGCGAGATGATCGTGGGCATGCCTGAGCGGTTACGGCGGCGACCTGCCAGGTCAGTCTCCCGCGTACCGCTGTTCCCGCCAGGGGTCCCCGTACATGTGTAGCCGTAGGTCTCCCAGAAGCCGGGTTCGTCGTGTTCGAGCAACTCCAGGCCCCGCACCCATTTCGCGCTCTTCCAGAAGTACAGGTGCGGTACGAGCAGGCGGGCTGGGCCGCCGTGTTCGGATCCGAGCGGCTGGCCGCCGTAGCCGAAGGCCACCCAGGCCTGGCCGCTGGTGACGTCCTCGATCGGCAGGTTCGTCGTATAGCCGCCGTCGCAGAACGCCAGGACGTAGGGGGCGTGGCGCTCGACCTGATCCAGCAGCGTGTCCACCGCTACGCCGCGCCACACGGTATCGAGCTTGGACCAGCGGGTTACGCAGTAGACGTCCACGGTGACGGTCTCGGCCGGCAGTGCCTGGAATTCCTGCCAGGTCCAGGACTTGAGCGTGTCGCCGCCCTGCCGGATCGAGAACGTCCACTCGGGCAGCGGCGTGTGTGGCGTCGGGCCGGCCGACAGCACTGGGAAGTCCTGGGTCACGTACTGGCCCGGCGGCACCCGGCCCTCCTCGCCGTCCGGGGGGCGGCGCAGGTGGCGGAAGCCACGCGAGATGGGCCTGCTCATGATCGGTCAGCTCCTTTCCTGCTCGGCCCGAGGCTTGGTTCCCGCGGCAGGCTCAGGAGCCGTCCGCGAGCTGACGCAGCCGCCGCCGGTCTCGGTGCGGTCACCTAAGGCCGCACTAGCCTGCGGCGCGAGCGCATGCACGCCAGTTGGCCAGATGATCCAGCCTTGCGCGGACAGCGCCGGCCAGTGGCGGCTAGCGCAGTGCCCGCAAAGAAAGAGCTCCCGTGTCCGTTCGACGCAGTATGACGCTCGGACGGCAGGTCCGCATCGATCACATGTCTGGTTCATCGGTCAGTCCCCCGGGTGCGGACCCGCTGGCGCTGCAGCAGCGTGGCGAGCACGGCCGCTTCGCTGATCTCGGGTTGACGAGTCGCGGTGAGCAGTGTCAGCTGGCGGTCCTTCGCAAGGCCGCGCAGGTGCGCCAAAGCCTCAGCCTGCGTTGGATCTTGCAGCTCCAGCCGGTAGCGACGGCTGAATTCCGCGAAGCGGACCGGGTCGTGGCCGTACCACTTACGCAGCTCGTCCGACGGTGCGACATGCTTGCACCACTCATCGAGCGCCGCCTTGGCCTTGGTTAGTCCCCGCGGCCAGATACGGTCGACCAGCACTCTGGTGCCGTCGTCGGACTCGGGCTCCTCGTACACCCGACGTACCCGGACTCTTCCTTCTGCCATCGTTTCCTCGCTGCGAATGTTCTGTTCCTGCTCGATGGCCGGGCCCGGGCGCCGGGTGGGGGGCCGGCGCGCGGGCGGGCGGGGGTGGTCAGTTGCGTCCGGCCATGACGCCGCCGTCGACGTCCCAGATGGCGCCGGTGACCCAGCTGGTGGCCGG
>Ga0306923_10007601_pt1 | contig 10820 bp, 11 predicted proteins | sample sta12Can44000108_FD_203841 | JGI IMG/M metagenome (GOLD analysis project Ga0306923, IMG submission 203841) | Lab enrichment of tropical soil microbial communities from Luquillo Experimental Forest, Puerto Rico - statanox.12C.anox.44.000.108 (v2)... | ecosystem: Environmental > Terrestrial >...
GGACGGCGTGGCGCGACGCTAGGTGGACCAATTGGACTCGCCGGCTGACGAAAAAGGGGTCGGGGCCGACGAAGAGTGCATCGGGCCGCTCGCGCACAAAACTTGCGAAGGCCGCATTGATCTCCTGGCTGGTGCCGGCATTGAGGACCTGGACTTGCAGTCCCATGGCGCGAGCAGCCGCTTCCACGTCTCTCAACATGGTCTCGGGAGCGGGACCAGCCGGATTGACGAGCACGGCTACTCGAGTGGCGGCGGGCACCAGCTCACGCAGGAGTTCCAGCCGCTTCGCCGTCAACTCAATCGTAAGAATATTGATGCCTGTCAGATTTCCGCCCGGCCGGGCGAGGCTGGCGACGAGGCCGCTTTCGACCGGATCAGCACCGGTCAAGAAGACAATGGGAATCGTCGTGGTTGCCGCCTTCGCAGCGGACGCCGCTGAAGTTGCCCCGGTCGTGGCGATCACGGCGACCTGTTTACGAGCCAATTCGGCCGCTAGCGCCGGCAGCCGATCGATTTGATTCTCGGCCCAACGGTATTCGATCGCCACGTTCTCGCCCTCGACATAGCCGGCCTCCTTCAGGCCCTGGCGAAATGCGCGCAGATGGTCCACGTTCGAGTCAAGCGATGTGGGGTTGAGGAAGCCTATCACTGGCATCGCCGACTGCTGCGCCCGCGCCGTAAGCGGCCACGCCGCCGCGCCGCCGAGCAGCGTGATGAAGTGGCGGCGTCTCATTCGATTACCTCGTCGGCGAGACCGAGCAACGTTGGCGGTACTTTGAGACCAATCGCCTTTGCGGTCCTGAGGTTGATGATCAGCTCGAATTTGGTCGGCTGCTGGACCGGAAGATCGCTCGGCTTCTCCCCACGAAGGATACGATCGACGTATGAGGCTGCCTGCCGATACTCATCGGCCAAATCGATCCCATAAGAAATCAGACCGCCAGCCGTGACGAATTGCCGGTACGCGTAAACTGCGGGCAACCGGCGCTGGGCAGCTAGCGCGACGATCAGCCTGCGATGAACGATAGAGGGACCGCTCGGCAGCACGATCAGTCCACCATTTGACTCACGCGCGAACCCATCAACAGCACGTTCGATTTCAGCAGCATCGCGCACGGGAGCCGCCGTCAACTGCACCCTGAAGTTTGGCGCCAGGGCTTCAATTGCGTGCCACATGCCCGCTTGCGGTATCTGTTCTGGACTGAGCAGCACGGCAACGCGGGTAACATCGGGCGCCACCTCCTTAAGCATCTCCAACAATTTGCCGTGTATCGAGAACTCGGAAGGAGTGAACCCGGTGATGTTGCCTCCCGGATGGGCCAAGCTGGCGACGAGCCCGCTGCCGAGCGGATCACTAATCTGTGTGAAGACGATCGGGATGCTGCGGGTCTCCTGCTGCAGCGGCTGCAACGCCAGCGCGCTGGCGGCTAGGATCACGTCCGGCTTGAGGCCCACGAGCTCGGTCGCATAGGTCCTCACGCGCTCGGAGTCGGCACCGCCCCAGCGATAGTCGATGCGTAGGTTACGGCCATCTGTCCAACCGAGCTTTTGCAACGCCTCCCGGAACGCCGTGACATTACCTTGCGCATCCGGATCGTTCTCCGCCAACGGCATCAGCACGCCCACCCGCCGTATCCGGTCGGGCTGCTGCGCACGCGCCGCGAGCGGCCACGCGGCTGCCGCGCCGCCGAGTGCGGCCAGCAATTCCCGCCGTCCGATGGTGACTGTCATACGCCCCCTCCCGCGCGAGGTGCGTAAAGGCAACGATACCACGCCACGAGCGTGCAGTCTTGCCGTTCAAGGAGGGCAGGATGCTGGTTGCTTCGACCTCAATCTTCGGCGTCCACCGCACTACTCCCGCCGCCAACTCTTCGCGAACGCCGCCTTCGCGGGTTCGCGGCGTTGCCTCGTAGCCGTGCGTCGGCGTGCGATTCTCTTGATATCGTACGCGACAGCGGCCCGCCTTCATGATGCGACCAAGCGGAAACACCGTTCGCATTGTGGCGGTTGGGCTGTAGAAGGCGGAAGTTGGATCGCGGAACACGCAAAGGCCGGAGTTTGGCCGAAGCGCGGCTATCATCCTGCCTCTGGGGCGGGAGCCGCAGGACCCAATTCTCTTATGAATCGACTTGTGTGCACGATGGCTCTTCCATACTGAACCTTTGCGGCTCGAATTCCCGACTGCATGGCGTCCGCAAGCGACATTGACCGACTGGATGTGAGGACTAGGACGCCGGGCCTATTGTCACCAGGCATTGCCTTGACCCGAGTCAGTCCGACGAAAAACAGACGCCGCTGCTCTTCAAGTTCGGCTTGACGCTCTGCCGGACTAGCGTCCATGTCTGGCGCAGTTGGCAGTAGTCCTTCCACGCAGCCCGCAATTATCACAACTGGCGAACTAAGACCCTTGCTCTTGTGCAAACTCATGATTCGCACTTCTGCAACATCGGGCGGGATGTCTGGAAGGGACACCGCTTCGATCAGTGCTTCCAATAGTCCCTCTGGGGTCTCCGCAGTGACAGACAACTCGCGTGCTAGTATTTGAAACGGTTCGTCTGCTGCGACTTGCTCTCCGAGCCAACGCTCCACAAACTCCTGAACGTTGCCCGCCTGGCGCAGCTCCGATATTTCATCTCGTATCACCTTGAAGCGGGTCACCAAATGGTGAGTGTGAGCGATTTGCAGGTTGCCGTCCGCGAGCGCAGCCATCAAGTCCCAGGGCGTCTTGCTGCCTTGCTCGCAGCGCGCTCTGATTCTTGCGTAGGCTGCCGTCCTGAAATCGCTACTGCCAAAGCCAAGAAGCCAACGCAGGGCAATTCACCACAAGTTTTAGGATAGCGAGTCGCTCCTGTGCTGCATGGCTCTCAAGTGCTCCCTCCTGGTAGTACGACTTGCTAGGAATGTTGCGACCCGTCAGCGCATCGTGAATCGGATTTCCAACTGAACGCCGTTGTGCGAGCACTAAAATCTCCTGCGGCGCATACCCTTGATTGTTGACTAGGTCAGCTATGAAGTCAGCGATTGCCACTGCCTCTTGATCTAAGGTTTGATACTGCTTTATGGCGATATCCCCCGGCCCGTTCTGTGGTGTTGGGGTTAACTGGCGTGGTTCTCGGTCTCTGTTTTGCGCTATGAGAGAATTTGCCATCTGCACAATGCGAGTAGGGCATCGTTGGCACTCAATTATTTGATGGTCAGTCGTGATGCGATGTGTAGTTGGGAATTCACGTATTCCGGCTGGATGCGCAAACTTGAAGCTATATAGCGATTGATCGTCGTCCCCGACGATGCAGAGGTTTGCGCTATCGCACAGAAGATCGACAACCCCCTGTTCGGCCTTGTTGAGGTCCTGATATTCGTCCACAAGCACGTAATCGTACAGGTTGCGTTCCGGTGCGGCAGGATTGTCCTTGAGATAACGATACACGTAAGGAATGATCTCGCCTATGAGCATTCCTTCGTGGAAGGTGAGCCAACTGACAAGCGAATTCTCAAAGCCAGCATCGCCTGGATTCTGAGCGTATCCCGGCATTTCATGTTGCAGCCGTGCCCACGCAGCTTCGTAAGCGCGTATCCGCTTGTTCCTCACACGCTTATCTCCGAAGTTCTTCGATAGATCATAGAGCAACGGCTCTATTTCAAATTTGTTTAGCGGTCGAGGCGTCCTACCGAGGGCATCTAATACACTTTGGCGGCTCAGAATCCGCATGCACAATGAGTGCAAGGTGTAACCGCGAATGTTCTCGCAACCGGGAACTCCAATCTGTAGCATTTCACGTTGCAGGTCTTCGGCTGCGACGTTGGTAAAGGTTACGGGAAGAATGCGCTTTGGGTCGGCACCTTCCTCCAATAATCTCGCGACGCGCCTTTTCAGTGCAAAGGATTTGCCGGTGCCGGGACCCGCAACAACCCGGTTAAAGCGCGCTTGTGACGAAGCAATCCTGTATGCGGGAGAATTCGGGTCAAGGTCTTGGTCCCATGGCATTCAGAATACCTCGGGTATAGGCGGCGCAGCGTTGTTTCTTTTCTCGCTCGGCGCGCCGGTGACGACCTGGATTGTGCTGCCGGCGTGCCCGACAAATAAACGGCCCGGCCGGCCTATACCGCGACCAGCAAGGCCTTCTCGGCCGCCGCCAGCTCGGCACCGTCGTCGCCACTGGGGAACAGGTGGCCGTAGACATCCATGGTGATCGCGATCGACGCGTGCCCCATGCGCTGCTGCACCATCTTCGGCGGCAATCCGAGCCCACCATCAACTTTGCGGTTGATGCACCACGACGCATAGAAGTGGCGCAGCGAGTGCCAGCCGTACTTGGCGGCGATGATCGGCTTGCCGTCATCGTCCTTGGCCGATTTGCCGTTCTCGTCGAGCACGGGCGATGTGATGCCAGCCGCGACCAGTGTCGGGACCAGGGCGTGCCGCGTGATGTTGACATAGCTCTCGACGCTGCCGTCAGCGGCCGGAAAGACGAGCCCAAGATCACCATTCGGACAGGCGAGCTTCCACTTCCGCAGCTCGCTCACCACCAATGTCGGCGGCAGCGGGACGATCCGGCGGCCTGCCTTCGACTTGGGTGGGCCGATCTTGTTGTAGCGGTCGGCGCGCTGGCGCACATGCAGCTCGCCGCGCTTCAAGTCAACATCGTCCCAGCGCAGGCCGCGCAGCTCGGAGATGCGCAGGCCGGAAAAGATCGCGGTCAGCAGCAGGGCACGCCGTCCGTCGCTGTCGCCGCCGCCGTCGCTGGCAGCGGCGATGATGGCGCGGATTTCGTCGAGCGACGGGATGTCGACGCTGACCTGGAGCCTGTCCTTCTGCCTCGCGGCGGCACGGGCGTCCTTGCCGCGCAGGCTGCGAGGCAGCGCGTGGACCACGTTCTGCCCGACCAGTCCCCGCCGCTGTGCGTCGGCCAGCAGCGCGCCGAGTGAGATACGCACCTTGCGCACCATGGTCGGGGAGCGACCAAGTTCTCTGAGCTTGTCCTGGAAGGTAGTCAGCATCGGCATAGTGAGGCGCGAGAGCTTCACCGCTCCGATCACCGGGATGATGTGTCGGTCTAGGTGCTGCTGGTAATAATCGACTGTCGATTGCTCCAACCCGTCGGCCTCGCATCTTGTCAGCCACAGCCGCCCAGCTACCGCGACGGTGACACTCTGGCTGTCGGGGACGTGGGTACCGGCGCGCAGCTCGCCGGTAACGCCAACATGGAAGCTATAGGCATCCTGCTTCGTCTCGAAGGTGCGCAGCCGCCGCTTGCCCTCGTGATCGGTGTACTCGGCGACCCAGGCTTGGCCCTTGCCGTCCTGATTGGTCCAGGTTCTCTTTCTGACTGACATCGTGGTAGCTTTCTCTAATAAGTGCGAACAGACGCGAACGGATGCGAACAGGTGCGATATTCTGGGCACGACATTTCACGACAAAAATGGTGAGAAACCCCGCTAAAATCAAGGTTTGTAACAAGTCTTCTGAACCGCCACACTAGTGTCCCGATTCCGAAGTTCGCATCATTGTGCCGCAGCCTCTTTTGCGAACTTCGGAATCGAAGGACACTAGCAACTTATTGACCTAGTGTGGCTTGGTTCAGAAGTCCGCATTTCGGAGTCGCTGCAAGAATGATGCGGACTTCTGAACCGCACCCAGTCTACCCGCTGCCGACCCGCCCAACCAGCAAGAAATGCCGATGAAATAAGGACTTCCGCCGCGTCGCGGGGCCGGAAGGAGCGGCCCCTCGTTTCGCATGCGTTCTCACCCTTTCTCATGTATTTTAAGTTCGTCCGAGTCGACAAAGCACGACAGCGGAGGCGGCGATGGCGAGGGACAGGCCGATCCCATACCTGCGCAGGGCACGCATCATTGAGCAATACGATGACCCGGAGACCGGGCGCAGCATGGTCCGGGTTGAATTCCCCGATGAACCGCAGCAGCAGTCGCCTAAACCGTGGAAGCCAACTCAGCGGCAGGCAATGATCCTAGCCATCATCAGGCGCCACTACCGCCGGGGCATTCCTGCCGGTGTCTCAATCGCCACACTACACGGGCTGATCGAGAGGAAGTGGGAAGCAGAATGCGCTCGGCAAAAGCCTACTGACCCACAACTTGTGAAGGCGGTACCCGGCCGGGATATGGTCGCCTACACGCTGCGGAACGCCTCATTAATACCGTGACGCGAATTACGAATTCGTAGTTTTTCTTACGAATTCGTGGCTTTTCGCATCGGCACGCATCTTCCAAATCATTAGAAGGTGGTGACACCAGACCCGAGGTGTCGCCATGTCCGAGCATCCCCCACTCACCACTGACGATGACGAGAGCGTCGCCGACGACAAGTTGCGCGGCGCGATCGCGATCGGCGCGGAGATCGATGAGCCGCCGCACCGCGTCTATTACCTGTGGAAGATGGGTCGTTTGCCGGGGACCTATAAAGACGGCCGCGATTTGATCTCCAGCAAGAGCGCGCTTCGCCGCGCTCACCGCAATCGCGCACGTACTGGTAAGTGACAAACAAAAAAGCCCCGGCGAGCTAACACCGGGGCTTTCTATTTTCGACTTCCGAGGTCCGGGGATGCGAATCGGGAAGCAATCCCGCAAGCCGCGCGACCCGCGCATCGAGCGACTGTGTGCGCTGATGAACGACGATGTCTCGTTCGTACAAGCACACGCGGAGATCAGCGCCGCTCACCTGGACGGCCGCGCCGCTAATTTCACGGTCGAGGCGATGATGTACTCGCTGCGCAACGGCGTCGATGCGCTCGGCCGCCCCGACACGCTGCGCCGAGTTTCCCAACTCAGTGACGCGCAGACTCGAGAAGTCGCGGTGAGGGTACAGAAATTCGGGCCGCACATCGCGCCAGCATGGACGCCGGAAGACGTAGAGGTTCTGATCACCGCCAGGAGCAAGATCAATGCAGAAAACGGCTGAACAGATTGCCGACGAACTCTTGGCGAAGGCCGGTGCGGGCAAGCAGGCGGGTAAGCGTTCGCGCAAGCGGGCTCGGCGCGACAATGGTTCGGGCATCGCCATGTTGCCGTCACCGGCACAGCCGATGGCGGTCGCCCGGCTGTTCGTCGCCGAGCGCTGTCTCTGCGATGGCATGCTCACGCTGCACCACTGGCGCGGAACGTGGTGGGAGTGGAAGCGCTCGCATTGGGCCGAGGTTGAAGACCGCGAGGCGCGCTCGCTACTCTATACCTTCACCGAGAATGCACTTTATCTCGATGCTGAGGGCAACCCGGTGCCGTGGGCACCGACCCGCAAAAAGATCGGCGACCTGCAAGAGGCACTCGCCGCCATCGTCATCCTGAGCAACGACATCGATCAGCCGACATGGCTCGACGGCCGCTCACCGGCATCATCGTCGCCGTTGCCAACGGTCTGTTGGAAGTTGAGACCCGGCGCTTGCTTCCACACAGCCCGCAATTCTTCAATCAGACCGCAGTGCCGTTCGATTACGATAAGGACGCACCGCAGCCGAAACGCTGGTACGATTTTCTCGACGCATTATGGCTCGACGAAGCGGACGCCATCGACGTGCTTGGTGAGTGGTTCGGCTACGTCATCAGCGGTCGGCTCGACCTGCACAAAATTCTTGTCATGGTCGGGCCGACACGCGGCGGCAAGGGCGTGATCGCGCGCATCCTGATCGCGTTGATCGGCAAGCACAATGTCTGCGGTCCGACGCTAAGTTCGCTCGGAGGCGAATTCGGGCTGGCTCCGCTGCTTGGCAAGAGTTTGGCCATCATCTCGGACGCACGTTCCGGTGTGCAGCGGCTCACCATCGATAACGAGAACCACTTCACCCGGTTCGAGGCCGCCGAGGAAGCGATCACGATCATGCGCGACCTCGCGTCGCCGGTCGGCGCTTTCGTTCGCGAGAAATGCACGCTCGGCTCTGATGACGAGATTGCGGTCGATGCGCTCTATGACTCGTACAAGGATTGGTGTCAGGTTTGCGAGTACCCCAAATCCGACAAGGCCCGTTTCGGCCGCGACCTGCGCGCTGCCTGCCCATCGGTCAAAAAGACCCGGCCAAGAGACGAGAGCAACCGTTATCACGTCTATCGGGGCATCCGGCTGCGCACCGAGAAAGACGAGGCCGAAGAGGCCGAGCAAGGGCTTCCCCTAGGTGGACTCCACAATGCGCCGGTCACTGTGACCACTATGACCAAGGACCGGAGGCGAGCCGTGGCTGGTCACGGTAGTCACGGTGACCGAGACATTGTGGAGTCCACTAGAGACGGCCCGAAAAACCCCGCGCGCGAAAGAGAGACGGTCACCTATCGGGGCAAATCCGATGACCTCCCCTACACCGGCCCGCCGGTCGACGTGCCGGACCAGGGACCGGACCCCCTCGACGCGCACGGCGCGCCGCTGGCGGCCACGCCCACAAACGGCGGTGAGCCGGGCTTGAGCAGCCAGCGGATTCGGAAGCTTGCCGACTGGTACAAGGACGAAACCAACCGGCGCTACAACGAGAACAAGCTCGAAACCGCCGCGCTCGACGCCGATCTGCGGGCGATCCTGCGCAAGGAAATGCTCCCCGAATTCGTCGAGGCGGAGTTCGAGCGGGTGATGAAGGCGGTATTTGCAATGTAGGAGACAGACCCATGAGCAACACAGTCCCACAGACGATGATCAACGCCGTGACCGGTGAGCGGCACGTCATTCAACTGAAGCCGGTGGGCGACATGACCTCAGCGGAGGCGCAGGCATTCCTCGCCGATCGTGTCGAGGAAGGAAAGCGCATCGATCCGGAGACCTGCGATATCATCAAGTACAAAGCGGAGGTGCTGGACCCCTACGGCATCTTCGAGGTGCCGGACGATTGGTCCTGCGTGGGGAGCGCGCGGTTCGCCCGCAACCTGCCTGACGGCGACTGGGTCTGGTTCGGCCATCTGCCGGAAGCAACTTGTAAGGCTTTGTTTGAGCGCATGGAGCATGAGAGGTCGAGGTGGCGCATGGAGCATGGGAGGTCGAGGTCGAGCAGGTGATGAAGGCGGTGTTCGCGGAGGTCTGACGTGCTCGAGCGCCCACCATCCCACGCCGCCCGTCAGCGCCGCTACCGTAAGCGCCAGCGCAACGGCGAGGTCATGGTCACCGTCGCCCTGTCGCGGGAGGAAACAGACAAGCTCTGCCGCCTGCGTTGCCTCGACCTCGACAAGCTCGAGGACCGTGCCGCCATCGCCGACGCTGTTCATCTCCTGCTCGCCCACGGAGTTGGGCGGCAAGCTCGTCGAGCTGCGCAGCCTCGATGATGTGCGCCGCGGCAGTGTCGTCGACATGCCGTCGCCGTTGCGGCCGCGCAGCGTGAATTGACATTGGATCGCTAACCACTTGCCGTCCGACCGCCTTAAGGAATGTCCGGTTTTGGGGAGGCTGCGGACATTCGCTGGCATGTAGCCTGGGGCCGCATGGATCGCGATTGACCCGAAGCTGTCTTCCGAGATGCACGACGGCCGTACCACAACGACTTGATGGTGGACCTCGGCGAGACCTGAATCCCCTTGCAGGATCATGAATCTCTTGCAACAAGTAATCGCCAAATGCCAAACGTCCTTTCAGCGCGTCAGCCATCTCGTGATGCGTCAGTGCGCGGCATCAGGGCGATGAACGGAAGAATAAGTATGCCTCGACTACTTACCGTCATCGGCGCTTTCGTCGCTCTGCTCGCAGTTTCACCCGCTCTTGCGCAGGAGAAGTCTATCGTCGTCGCCTCGACCACTTCGACGCAGGATTCCGGGCTGTACGGTTTCATCCTTCCACTGTTCAAGCAAAAGACCGGCATCGACGTTAAAGTCGTCGCCCTGGGAACCGGCCAGGCGCTCGACTTCGCGCGCCGCGGCAGTGCCGACGTGGCTTTAGTGCATGCCAGGGAGGCAGAGGAGAAATTCATTGCGCAAGGGTTTGGCGTGAAGCGCTATTCCGTGATGTACAACGATTTTGTCATCATCGGACCGAAAGACGATCCCGCCAGCATCAAGGGGGCAAGGAACGTCACCTTTGCGCTGCAAACCATTAAGGCCAAGGGTGCACCCTTCATCTCGCGCGGCGACAACTCCGGCACGCATATTGCGGAAATCAAACTCTGGAAGGACGTTGGCATCGACATCAAGAAGGAGGCTGGGCCGTGGTACAAATCGACCGGGCAGGGCATGGGTGCCACGCTCAACGCAGCAGCAGCCAGCGGAGCCTATGTGATGTCTGACCGCGGCACGTGGCTTTCGTTCAAGAACAAGGACGACCTCGTCATCGCGGTGCAGGGAGACAAACTGCTGTTCAACCAGTACGGTGTCATCCTGGTTAACCCTGCCAAGCACCCGCATGTGAAGAAGAAGCTTGGCCAGCAATTCATCGACTGGCTCATTTCGGGAGAAGGCCAGAAGGCAATCGCCGATTACAAGGTTAACGGCGAGCAGCTGTTCTGGCCCCAACGCGAATAACCCGTAGTTCTTCCGGGTCTAACCCCAAGCGGTCTAGCCAGGATTGAAATCTCCCAGATCATCACGTTCAGCGAGGCCGCTGTCCGCAAATCCATGTGAGGATAGAAGCTCGACGTTCGATGTATAGCCTTTCGATAGCGATTTTGAGCGCAATCATTGTTCTGCCCAAGGGGCATCCGCATGCAGCATTCGCCAATTAAGCGCCTTGCTATCTCGAAATGCAGCCGGTGTGGGCGAACAAAGTACACGCAGCATGCTGTCTTCAAACAAAACGTCAGTTATTTCTTCGGACGGAAAGAGCGACAATTCTCAGGTGATCTTTGTTTTTCTTGTGCGTCTAGAACGTTTGCGAGAGTCGAACTCACAACACTGTTTGGGACGTGGT
>Ga0306923_10007603_pt1 | contig 10820 bp, 9 predicted proteins | sample sta12Can44000108_FD_203841 | JGI IMG/M metagenome (GOLD analysis project Ga0306923, IMG submission 203841) | Lab enrichment of tropical soil microbial communities from Luquillo Experimental Forest, Puerto Rico - statanox.12C.anox.44.000.108 (v2)... | ecosystem: Environmental > Terrestrial > Soil...
GCGGGATACTAGAGGACCTGATGCTCCGCCAGGGTTACGGTTTGGCGGCCTCGACCCTTAACGTCTATGGCAATAATTGCCAGGATCTGTTGGCCGCCGAGACATTGATGATGGTGAGGGAGCGGTCCATCGAGAATTTCGGACCCGTTGCGCTCACAATTGGCTATGGCTGCTCGGGCGGTTCCGAAGCGGCCCAACCGATCAGTGATGAATATCCCCGCCTCTTGAATGGCATTCTTGTCGGATGCTCGTTCCCGGAGGTCGTTGCGGCTATGGTGAATAACATCACCGATGCCGACCTGTTCCTGCATTACCTCAATACGAACGCGACGCTGAGCTGGAGCGACGCGCAGATAGAGGCCGCCACCGGTTATCCCACGGTAACGACCCTGTCGACAATCGGGCCCGGGAACGCAGTCCGCGTCAAGGCGCAAGGTGGTACTTGCAACGCCATCATTCCCAAGAGCGTTCAATACGACGCGAAGACCAATCCGACAGGCATAAGGTGCGACCTCTACGATCATTTGGTGAATGTTTTTGGACGCGATCCCTCGACAGGCTTCGCTCGTCGCCCGATTGACACCATCGGCGTCCAGTACGGGTTGGAGGCCTTAAACTTGGGCGCCATCACCAAACAGCAATTCCTAGATCTGAACCGAAACATCGGCGGCTACGACAATGACGGGAATTGCGTCTCGACCCGTACAGTGGGCGATGTCGCCGCCATTGAGGCCGCGTACCTGAGCGGGCGCATCACCTACGGCGGATTGGGCATGAGGCGCACTCCGATAATCGATTACCGGGGTTATGTCGATCAGCCGGAAAACTCCAACGAGGTCCACTCGCGCTTTCATTCATTTTCGATGCGGCAGCGGCTGCTGGAGGCGAATGGCAATTTCAATAACCAGGTCATGCTTGTCGAGGACGGGAGCAGCACAACCGGGAATGGCCTGTTCAGCGATACGAGTCCAGTTTTGAGCCATGCTCTCACGCAAATGGACGAATGGCTCACGAAATACCTCACCGATGGAACATCCGCCCCAATCCCGGTAAAGATCAATCGCTCGAAGCCAAGCGATTTGGTTGATGCATGTTTCACCAACAAGGGTACGGTGAAGATTGCCGAGCAACAGGTCTACCAGCTCGATACCACCTGCAACCAACTCTACCCTGCGTTTTCGACGCCACGGATGGTTGCCGGCGAACCATTGGCCAACGACGTCCTCAAGTGCCAGCTAAGGACGATCGACCTCAGCCTGTACAAGGTACGGTTCACTGCGGCTGAGGCTGTCCAGCTCAAGGCGATCTTTCCGCACGGCGTCTGCGATTACTCGAGACCAGGCGTAGGTCAGCAGCCGCCCGACGGCACCTGGCAGATGTTCTGATCACCGAGAGTGACGCACTAACCCAAAGCGGCTCGTTCTCAGCAATGGAGCATGATAACAACACCAAGGAGGAAAAATTATGAGGACGTTTGTATTCGCTTCGCTTATGGCCCTGTCGGCGGTGATAGGGGGCGCTTCCGCGGTTCGCGCCGACACCGTCTGCACCTCGCAGAGCCTGACCGGCAGCATCACCGGCAACGTGGTCGTGCCTAGCGGAGCATCCTGTACCCTGTCGAACGCAACCGTTTCAGGGGACGTGCATGTTCGGCAAAATGCCAGTCTCACCATCGACGCGACGGCGCAGCCGACGACGATCAACGGCAATGTCCTGGCCAATGGCTGCAGGTTCGCGCTTCTCGAAGGCGGGGTGACGGTTAGTGATAGCGTCGAGATTCGGCAATGCGCGCAACAGAGCGGGTTTATCGGGCCCGGCGTCAAAATCGGCGCGAATTTTCAGTGCATCAACAATCCGGGGGGCTGCGAGGCCGAGCTCGGCGCCGTCCAGGGTAGCGTCCAGATCGAGGGCAGCACCGCTTCCGACATCAGCCTCGTCTCGGTCGGTGGAAATCTGCAGTGCGGAGGCAACACGCCGGCGCCTACACATAATTTCGGGCCCGACTTCGTCACCGGAACCGAGCAAGGTCAGTGCGCCGCACGCTTCGGCTTCGCCCCGCCGCCGACGGCGCCCAGCTGTGTGGCGTCGACGTTGAACGTCCCCAACGTAACCGTGACATCCGCCACCCTCGTTCCAGCGTCAACCGTCGCACTGCCGGCAGGCACATTCTCCGTGCCGGAATATTGCCAGGTGATAGGCGCAGTCGCGACTGTCGGCGAGTGCCCGGCGACAGGCCCGTGGGCGACCGGCTGCGAGACGGGCGGCCCGGGCTCCGCCGAGTTCCGGCTCAAGTTGCCGCCGGTCTGGAACAACCGTTTCCTGTTCGAGGGCTGCGGCGAAATTGCGGGTCGGTCACCTCGACCTCGGTCAACCCCGTAGACGCCGCCGAAGCGCTTGGCCTCGGCTACGCAGTGGTCAACACAGACACCGGACACGAGCAAGACCCGGCGACGATCCTTCTTACCTGGGCCGTCAGCGACAGCACGCCGCCCGTCGTCAACGCGTCGGCAATCATCGATTTCTACTATCGCGCGGTGCACCAGGTGACGGTGGCAGCCAAGCAATATGTCGAGGCCTATTACAGCGGGCCGATTGACCATGCCTATTTCGACGGGTGCTCGACGGGCGGCCGCCAAAGCATGGTGGAAGGCACCCATTATCCCGTCGACTACGACGGCCTCATCGTCGGCGACCCCGCCATCGCGGCTCACACCGGGAGCCTCTCGACCCTCAAGCAGGGCTTGGCCTTCGTCCCACCGGCGCCTATCTTCCCTTGTCCACAGTGCAGGCCGTCGACGCGGCGGTGTTTGCGAGCTGCGATGCGCTCGACGGTGTGACCGACGGGCTCATACAGAACCCGGCGGCATGCAACATCCTGCCTTCAGCCTTGGCGGCGCAGGGCATCTTGACCACGGCCCAGGCGAACGCGCTGCAAGCCTATATTCTGCCGGAGACCGATACGTCCGGCCTGCCCCTCTTTCCCGGCATGCCGATCAGCGATCTGAGCACTGCCAACTTCATAACGCCGGGGACGAATGATGAGATCGCCACTGCACCGCCGTTTCCAACCGCGGCCGAGCCTTGGGGCGCAGCTACCTGCCCTTACGCCACATGCGGAGGTCTGGGGCCGTCTGCGTGGTCACTCGGCGAGGTCGCTATCAAAGCCTATGTCGAGGAGAATCAGTTCTTTGACGTCAATCCTAATGGTCCGACCCCAAATTGGCCCCAGACGGTGTCGGCTACGGGCAATACGGTATTCCCTGCAACTGTGGCGCTGTTGTACGCGCAACGTGGCCAAGCCAATGCGGATGATCCCTACCAATTGATGAACTTCTTGAACAAGGGCGGGAAGGTGGTCTGGTATCACGGGGGCAGCGACTCGCTGATTACGCCTTTCCGTTCGTTCTGGTTTTACGAGCAGCTGGCGTCGGTGATGGGTGGCTACGACCGGACGCAGAACAGCGTGCGTCTGTTCATAGAGCCGGGGATGGATCATTGCGGCGGCGGAGTCTCGCCGAACAGCTTCGACACGCTCCAGGCGCTCGACAAATGGGTGACAAACGGTGTCGCTCCAGAGGGGATCCTCGCGACGGCGCCGTCGTCGTCGGCGCCGTCCTCCGGCCGGACAATGCCGCTCTGCAAATTCCCGGAGGAGGCGAGCTATTCGGGCTCGGGCAACGTCTACTCAGCGGCCAACTGGTCCTGTGATCCGAGCGACACGCGCATGTTGGCGGTCGGCACCACTGGTCTGGCGTCAGGCGGGGACACCAGCACGGCGCTAGAATACCTCTACAATCCGATCCCGGAAGGGCTCGGCGCTCCCATCCCGTATTGACCGCCGAGCCACTTAGCTGACCGCATAGGGGGCGCGCACGGCAGCGTGCGCGCCCCCTTTTTGCGGCTGGCCCAATGTTGCCTTAACACCCTGCTACTTCCACAGCTCTCAAGCGCGGCCAATCGCTAGCCGCGCTTCGGCAATCACCGGGTGCCGCTGGTGGCATGGGACCGGCTTGCGTCGTCGTCGATGCGGAGGCCGACGGCTCGACCTTATGGACCGGCTCGCAAAAGCCGCATTTCGCCCGCGATGGGGTCGCCCGGGTGCTGGGCTTGCCGCCGGATAAGGTGCACGGGATCTGGGTTCCGGGACCCGGCTCCTACGGGCGCAACGATGCCGGCGACGCCGGGCTCGACGCCGCCTGGTTGTCAAAGGCTGTCGGCCGGTCGGTGCGCATCCAGGGCATGCGCTTTGAGGGGCATGGCTGGGACCCGAAGGGTCCGGCCTCGGTCCATCGGGCTCGTGCGGCGCTCGACAAGGATGGTGCGGTGATCGGCTATGTGTTCGAAAGCAAGGGCTTCTCGCGCGTCGACATCGACACCAACGAGAGCGACCCCGTACACCGCCTCGCCGGCCAGCTGATGGGCCTGCTATTGAAATCGCTACAGGGCTTTGGTGTGCCTGCCGAATCTTATGGCTTCGCTCGATGCGGGCCGGCTCGAGAGCTTCCTCGATGGTGCCCCGGGGACACCGACAGCCAGCGCTTCCCGGACGCGGTCTTCGAGTTCGCCTCGTCAAGATACGTTATGCTGACGGGGGGCTACCACAAGACCTGCTCTTTGGCGTAGTGCTCGAGGTACGCCGCCATGATCAAAGTCCACGGAAAGCGAGCGGGTATGGTAGACTTTATTGGCGATTTGGAGAAAAGTTGTGGCAGCCCACCAGTATCGGTACACAGTTTTGTTCGAGCCGGCCGAAGAAGGCGGATACGTCGTCACGTGTCCATCCTTGCCGGGGTTGGTAACCGAAGGCGATACCTTGGAAGAAGCGCGGGAGATGGCGGTTGATGCCATCCGTGGGTATATCGAGAGCCTGGTAAAAGACGGACTACCGATCCCGCCGGAAGATCCGTTGCCCCTCGGCAACATCATCAAGGAGACCGTCGCGGTTGCCGTCGAACGGGAATGAACGGCCTTCCGGTTGTTCGACCGGGCCGGCTCATTCGCGCCTTGGAGCGGGCTGGCTTTTTTGTCCACCACATCCGAGGTAGCCACTACTACCTTCGGCATCCGGAGAAGCCGGGGCTGCTGGTTACTATTCCGTACCATAATCGGGACCTCAAGCGCGGCACGCTGCGATCGATCCTGCGCCAAGCTGGTATCACTCCCGAGGAGCTGATGGATCTCCTGTGATCCGAGCTTGACCTGTCCGGTCGCCACCGCACTCGCCAACGCCGTCTTCGACTCGACTGGCGTGCACCTCCGCCGCGCGCCGATGAACCCCCGAGCGGCGCAAACCGGCGCTAGCTTAGCTTTGATCGGGGCGGCGGCCCTGTCACGGCGCCGCCAATTCAGTAAAAGCGCGGGATCGGGCCGTTGTGCGGCGTGGCGCGATCGCTGAGGTCGAGCATGATCTCGTCGATGTAACACCACCCCCAGCCTTCGGGTGGGTCATAGCCTTCGATGATCGGATGGCGCGTCTGGTGGAAATGCTTGGTGGCATGGCGGTTCGGCGAATCGTCGCAACAGCCGACGTGCCCGCAGGTCCGGCATAAACGCAGATGGACCCATGGCGAACCGATCTTCAAGCACTCCTCGCAACCGAGCGCGCTTGGCGTCACCTCGCGAATCGTGTCGGTATGGATGCATTCGTCGGACATCAATGTCTCCTGGTGTTGGCGGGAAGCCGGGCTCTGTCGCCGAGTTCCGCGAGAAAGGCGTGCAGCTCGGCAACTACCTGTGCCCCCTCGCCGACGGCAGCGGCTACGCGCTTGACCGAACCCGACCGCACATCACCGATCGTGAATACGCCAGGCAGGTTGGTTTCGAGCGGCCTGTGGATGTTTGCGCCGGCGCGCACAAAGCCCTTGTCATCGAGCATCACGCCCGATCGAGACAGCCATTCGGTATTCGGATCCGCGCCGATGAATAGAAAAAGGTGGCGGATCGCAAACTTCTTCTCTTCACCGGATCGGTGGGAGTGGCAGCGGATCGCTTCGAGAAGCCCGTCCTGCCCTTCGAGAGCGGTGACCGTCGTCTCGGTCAGGATTTCGACGTTCGGCCTTGCGGTGATGCGCTCGACCAGGTAGCGCGACATGTTCGCTTCGAGACCAGGTCCACGAACGATCAGCCGGACCTTGGCAACCTGGCTCGATAGGTACACCGCAGCCTGGCCGGCGGAATTGCCCCCGCCCACCAGGGCACTTCCTGCCCTGCGCACAGCCGTCCCTCCAGCGGCGACGCCCAGTAGTGGACACATGAGCCCTCGAAGGATGCGAGATTTCCGACATCGAGACTGCGATACCTGGCCCCGCTGGCGATGACGACCGCGCGGGCGCGAACCCGCTCCTTGTTGGCGAGAGTGAGCAGAAAGCGTCCCTCGTCCGAAACGGTCTGGCCCTGCAAGCTTTCAACTTCGTCCGGGATTGCCATTTCGACGCCGAACTTTTGCGCCTGGTTATAGGCTCGCGCCATCAGAGCCAAGCCGCTGATGGCGGTCGGAAATCCCAGATAGTTCTCGATGCGCGCCGATGCACCCGCTTGACCACCAAAGGCGCGGCAATCCAGCACGAGCACCGAGAGCCCCTCGGATCCTGCATAGACCGAAGCGGCAAGACCCGCCGGTCCCGCGCCGACAATGACCACGTCATAAATCTTGTCCGGGTCGACCGGTCGGACGAGCCCGATACAGCGGGCGAGCTCGACGTCGCTGGGATTGCGCAACAGCTGTCCATTGGGACAGAGAACGATCGGCAGTTCCCGAGCGTCGATATGAAAGCGCTCGATCAGCGTTTGTGCACATGGATCGGTCTTTGGATCCAGTCGCTGGTGCGGATGCCCATTGCGGGTAAGGAAATTTTCGAGGCGCAGAACATCGGCGTGATCCGCGCTGCCGACGATCACCGGCCCGCCGGCTCCCACATCGAGAAGGGCGACACGGCGGAGGACCAAGGCGCGCATGACGCGTTCGCCGAGCTCGGCCTCTTCCACCAGCAGATCGCGCAGCCGGCGTGGCGGAATGAGGAGGGCCTGGACCGCCTCCTTCGCGTAGGCATCGACCAGGGACGGGCGGCCCGAAAGTTGTGCAAGCTCGCCCATAAAAGAGCCCGGACCGTGCGCTACGATGAGCTCGGAATGTCCAGGCATTCCGCGGTGAGTGACCTCGACCCGTCCTGTCAAAATCACAAAAGCGCCTGGTGCGATTTCGCCGGTCGCGACGATGCGATCGCCCACCGCATAGGATTTGAGCTCACCGAACCTCCACAGCCGACCGACCTCCGCCGGCTCCAGCGCGGGGAAGATCTGATCGCGTCGGGCTTCGCTGAGCGGACGTCGAGACTGCGGCATGATTTCCCTCACCGGCAGGCTTGCGATAAGCGGATATGGGCGCTCGGCCGCGAACCCTTAATCCCCGTACATTGCGGCATGTCAGTTTCAAAATTAGCTGCCATAGGCTTTGAACGCTAAGTGGCGCAGCCTGTCCAGGATCTGGTGATCCGGCGCGCCATTGATTCTCGGCGCAACGCAAAAGTTTTGATCGGCGCATCTTCGCGACATCGCCGTCGTCAAGGCGGCGGCCGAGCGCGCCGGGTGGGAGCCGCGCCCTTCGCACAACCCGGACCGCAGTGGCGACACGTTAAGGGACCGCGGTATCGCCTACGCCCAATGTTCGGGTGCGGTCGTCGCGATCGTCGCCGGGGTCGAGATCGACCGGCGCACCGGCAAAGTGTGGGCCCGAAAATTCGCCGTGGTGCACGATTGCGGGCTGATCATCAACCAGGACGGGGGGTGTGAGAATTTCCGATCGAAACTTTTTCGTCAGTGTGAACCGGTTCACAGACCGGCTGGGTGGGAGGCGAGATAATCAAATTATTGTCTGATGCGAGCGTCGACGCGCCGAGCAGTTCGCGACTAGCCGGCCGTCCCAGAGCTCTGGACATAGCGGCCGCCGAAAGGCGGCGATGGCGACACGGTTACGTCGTGTTCTGTGACGACGAAATCGGAGGAAACCGAATGGCTATACCCGAAAACTGGCGGGTCGCCGGCTACGAGCTGCCGACTGCGAGGAGCAAGAGCGCGCGGGAAACCCGGACCGGCGCTCGCCTGGGCATCCTTCAGCTACTGCGCCTCTGGCGCGCGTCATCGACACCGGCAGGAATTGGCGGTGATGTCCAAGCGGGACTTGAAAGACGCCCGTGTAGCACTCGACTTGGCCGCATACGAGGCCCGCAAATGGCCTTGGCAGAAATGGAACCCGCAATGGAGCGAGCTCGACGAAGTGCTGCTTCGTGCGAACCGCGGGCCTCCACCGAGGCAATAGGCGAAAGCCGCACTCTTCTCACGGACCCGAGTCGCCTGTCCGTAAGCATTGCATCGTTGTTCCTATATGGGATCGAGGAGGACGCGAACGCATCGTGAGTAAAGCGGGTGTCGACCGTGACCGGCTGCGCCGCCACTTGGCGCGAAGCGGCTAAAGGCCTGCCGAGACCGCTTCCGCGATAGGCTTCGGACATGGCGATGCCGAGCCAACCCGCCTCGGCTATCGCCCGGTGGAACTCGTGCGGGAAGCTGCTGTCGCCGTCCCTCGCGAGCCAGTACTCATCGCCAAAGCCGGTGCATAGGTGCGACACCGCGGTGCTGATTTCCTGCTGTTCGGCCGTCAGCGCGAAGGTCATCGCCCCGCAGGGATCGGTTGTTATGGATTCGGCTCCGCCCCAGCCTACACGAAAACGCGTCTTCTGCCGTGGCGAGTTCCCTGGCTCGCGGTTGATCAGGGAAGATCTTCTGATGCGAGGCCCGGCGGCGCACACCGCTTCATCGAAAAGGGATGTTCCCGCTCGCGGTCGCCGGTAATATCACTCCGATGCCGATAATCTGATCGGTCACGCGTCGGGGGGGGGGCGCTTTGGTCAGGGAACGCGTCGAACGGCGGTTGATCGCCGTTCTCGCCGCTGGTGTAGCGGGCTATTCACGCCTGATGGGGCTCGACGAGCAGGGAACGCTCGCGCGATTAAGGGCGCATCGCCGGGAGCTGATCGACCCCAAGATCGGCGAGCATAACGGGCGTATCGTGAGGGCCACCGGCGACAGTCTGCTCGCCGAGTTCGGCAGCGCGACCGACGCGGTGCGCTGCGCCATCGAAGTGCAGCGGGCTATGATCGACCGCAATGTCAACACGGCACCGGACCGGCGTATTGCGTTCCGCGTCGGCGTCAACACTGGCGAAGTCAAGACCGATGACGGCGATCTGATAAGCCGCGCCGTCACTGCGTTGTCAACCGACAGGCTGGCGACCCTGGTCAGACCGGAGAGCGAATTCTATGGTGACGTCGGCAACACAGCCGTGCGCGTTGCGGCGCTGGCCGAGCCGGCAGGGGTCTGCATCTCCGATCCGGTCCGGGAGGCTGTTGGCGACCAGCTGCCCTACGTGTTTGAAGACATCGGAAGCCAGAACCTTGGCCGTGACGGCGCTCCGGTGCGCTGCTATATATTGACCGGGGACGCGACTACGGGGAGATCGCACGTTTATTCGCAAATGCGACAGGTTTCCACGACCGGACGCATGAGATTGCGGAGCGCTGTCGTCGCAGCCGGCGCGTTTGTCACGGTCGGCATCTGGGCGGTGGCGTTTTGGGCGTGGCTCGATGCCGACTCGCTGACAGCTGCGCTGTCGGCGCTCAAGACTTTCGGTTCGCAAATGGCGTCCGTCGGCGGCGCGCCGGCCGATAGAGGCGGCCCGACGCCCGCCGCGCCGCAGTCGGCCCCGATGAGCGATACGGCGGCAACCAGCAGAGACCAGGCGTCTGTCGCACCGCCGCCCGTTGCGGACAGCCTAGCGGCAGAGAAGGCGCCGCAGGCACCGACGCCGCGCCCAACGTTACCCGACAGCGCAACGGCCGTGGTCAGAGGCAACCAACCGGCCTCCCCTCCGGTATTGGCCATTGACAACCCGCCGAAGTCGCCCGAATCACGTCCGGCGCCCGAACCGCAATCGCCGCCCAGCCAGCCGGCTGTTGCTCCGCCAGTCGTCGGTGTCAATGAGACCCCGCCGGTGATTGAGGACAAGGAATGGGTTGATCCCGCCGCGCGCGAGCTGATCACGCGGGGGTGGGCCTTGTATTATCTGCCCTATACCGCTGTGAGATGGCAGGAAGCTCGCCGTGATTTCGAGCAGGCCTTGGAGCTCGACTCCCGATCCAACGAGGCTCGGATTGGCCTTGCCTCGATCTTGTCCACCAAATTGGCGGACGGGTGGTCCCCCGTGTTGCAGGAGGACATGCCGCGCGCCGAGCAGTTATTAGTGGAAACCCTTGAAAAGGGAGGTGTTGCGAACCAAGCCGCTGTTCACTTTACTCTTGGGGTGCTTCGCCAGATGCAGACCCGGTTGCCAGAGGCCCGGACCGAGTTCGAGACGGCGATTTCCCTCGACCCCAACAACACTAGGACCTATCTGCATCTCGGTGAGACCTTATTGTATCTCGGTCAGCCGGAGGCGGGCATCGCACCAATTGAGCAGGCGATCCGGCTTGCTCCGGATGGCGGCAATGCCGGAGTAGCCTATTGGATGTTGGGAATCTGTCAGCTCTTGTCGGGTCAGGTGGATCAAGCAGTTGATTCGCTGCAAACAGCACTGTCCGCCGATGCCCGATCGTGGGTGCCGCATTTTTATCTAGCAGGAGCCTACGGCCTGCAGGGCGATCTCGACAAGGCGAAATCCGCCCTTGGGGAGTCGATAGAGCTAAAACCCGCCATCAAATCGCTGGCGCGGATGCGGGTCGAAAACCCTTGGCTCGGCAATCCGCAATATTGGGCGTTGCAGGAAAAAA
>Ga0306923_10007604_pt1 | contig 10819 bp, 8 predicted proteins | sample sta12Can44000108_FD_203841 | JGI IMG/M metagenome (GOLD analysis project Ga0306923, IMG submission 203841) | Lab enrichment of tropical soil microbial communities from Luquillo Experimental Forest, Puerto Rico - statanox.12C.anox.44.000.108 (v2)... | ecosystem: Environmental > Terrestrial > Soil...
TGAGGCCAACGGCAAGATCCTTGAGTACAACCGTTCGCCTGCGCGGAAGGTGGGCGAACTGGATAATCGTGGCAGCCATTTCTACCTGGCGCTGTATTGGGCACAGGCGCTGGCCGGGCGGGGCAACGGCTCGGCACTGGCAGCCCGCTTCAAACCGCTGGCGGAGGCGCTGGCGGCCAACGAGGCCAAGATTAATGCCGAACTGATTGCCGCGCAGGGTAAGCCGGTGGATACTGGCGGTTATTATCTGCCCGATCAGGCTAAGACATCGGCGGCGATGCGGCCGAGTGCGACGCTGAACGCTGCGCTCGCCGCTCTCTGACGCGGCGTCAAGTGGAGCCGCCCAGGGCAGCCCACCGACGACCAGATCACCGTCGATGCCGCCCTTGCGATCAAGAAATTCGAAGTTGGGGTCAAATGCGCCGCAAATCTCCAAAAGGCGATGGCTTCGTAACGGCAGGGCGAAAAGGAGGCGACGATGCGGCTCAGCATCCTTGATGATTATCAGGGCGTAGCGCTCAACATGGCGGATTGGTCGCCGGTAAGGAACCGCGCCGTCGAGATTGCAGTCGAGCGCCATCCCTTCGCCGATCAGGACGCGGTGGTGCGGGCGCTCGCCGATTCCGATCTCGTCGCGGCGATGCGCGAACGTACACCGTTTCCGAAATCCGTCGTCGATCGCCTGCCCAAGATGAAACTGCTGATCACGACCGGCATGCGCAACGCTTCGTTCGACATGGTGGCGCTGAAGGACCGCGGCGTCACCGTGTGCGGCACCGGCGGTCCCGGCGGCGGCAACGAGGATACCGCCGAGCTCGCCTGGGGTTTGATCCTCGGCGCCGCTCGGCGCATCGCCGAGGATCATCAGTTTATGCGGCAAGGCGGATGGCAGACTCGGATCGGCCACCGCGTCGCCGGCAAGACGCTCGGCCTGCTGGGCCTCGGGCGCCTCGGCAGCGCGGTCGCCCGTGTCGGCCTGGCCTTCGGCATGAAGGCGATCGCGTGGAGCCAAAACCTGACCGCGGAGAGGGCTGCGGCGCAGGGCGTCGAGCGAGTCGAGAAGGACGAGCTTTTCCGCCGCTCCGACATTCTCTCGGTGCATCTGGTGTTGAGCCCGCGTAGCCGCGGCATTGCCGGGGCCCGCGAGATCGCGCTGATGAAGCCGAGCGCGATCCTGGTCAACACCTCACGCGGACCGATCTGCGACACCGAGGCGATCATCGCCGCGCTGAAGCAGGGACGCCTCGCCTATGCCGGGTTCGACGTCTACGACAAGGAGCCGCTGCCGATCGACCATCCGCTGCGTACCGCGCCGAACGTGATTCTGACTCCGCATATCGGCTACGTTACGGAAGAGAACTATCGGAGTTCGTACCCCCAGATCGTCGAGAATGTCGTCGGCTTCCTCGACGGCAACCCTGTTCGCGTCATTTGAGCTTGTGACCATGATCTGAGCCGAGATGGGCGCGGGCGGCGTGGTGATTCGTCCCTCACGGGAGGGCGATCTCGCGGAGATCGCGGCGATCTACCGTTACCACGTCCTCTACGGGTTGGCTTCGTTCGAGGAGGTTCCGCCCGACATCGACGAGCTCGCTTCCCGCCGACGCGACATCCTCAGCCGCGGCCTGCCTTATCTGGTCGCCGAACACTCGGGGCGCGTGCTCGGCTATTGCTATGCGGGCCCTTATCGGCTGCGCTCAGCCTACCGGTTCACGCTCGAGGACTCGGTCTATATCGATCAGGCGGAGGTTGGGCGCGGCCTCGGCAAAGCCCTCCTTGCAGCCGTTCTGGATCGCTGCACCGAACTCGGCTACCGGCAGATGGTCGCGGTGATCGGCGGTAGCGATACCTGGCCGTCGATTCGCCTGCACGCGGCTCTCGGCTTCACTCGGGTCGGCGCCTTGCCAAGTGTCGGCTTCAAATTTGGCAGCTGGGTGGACATCGTCCTGATGCAGCGTGCTCTCGGTCCTGGCGCGACCGCCGCGCCCGCGGAAATCAGCTCAATCAATTGGGAAGAAGATCATGAGTGAGCCGTCTGACGATTCTAGCCGCATCAAGGGATATCACGCCCACGTCTATTACTCTCCGCAGACCCGGGCGATCGCCGAGCGTTTGCGCGCAGCAATCGGCGAACGCTTTCACGCTCGGCTCGGAAGCTGGCACGATGAGCCGGTCGGACCGCATCCCGTCGCGATGTATCAGGTGGCCTTCGCCGGCGAGGAGTTCTCCGGGTTGGTGCCGTGGCTAATGCTCAACCGCGAAGGGCTGGACGTCCTGGTCCACCCGCTTACCGACGACAGCGTCGCCGATCACACGCAGTTTGCCCTCTGGCTCGGGACACCGCTGCCGCTCCGGCTCGATGTCTTGCGGCGGGGGCCGCGCCCCCAGTAAAGGAGTGGGCTCGTCCAGCCGGATCCGCGCGTTTCTTTCGCGCGTCAATCGCGGCGCCGGGTTCTGCGACCCCTGTAAAAGCCGGCAAAACAGGGTGAATCATCGATTGCGCGCTGGAATTCGCCCCTGTCATCCGCAACAAAGCCATTCGGATCAGACACTTACTGGGCGGGCTCCGACGCGAACGTACAGGGGCGTTTTTTCGCCTATCAGGGGTCCGAATCGGGCTATCAGGGGGCGAGCAGGGGGGAGGCAACCAAGCGTCGGTTCATCGGATTCGAATGATGGTTATTGCGGGTAACGAGAGTGCGATATTGACAATAATAGACGGCTCTGATATAAGGCCAAATTCCGCTTCGGCAAGCCGGCGATCGACACGAGCCGCTGCCCGCGGAGCGCGAAGGCGGCCGGAATGGTGGGCTGACCGGGAACGCAAGTCACCGGAACCCGGCAATGCTGTCGACGCGGTGCAGCAATCGGCATACGCGGCGTCGAAGCTCAGACAAGCCGAGGAGGGCACATGGCCGGTTTCATCGAGTACGAGACCTACGACGCAACGGGGCTAGCGGCATTGATTGCCGGCTGCCAGGTGTCGGCGGCGGAGGTGCTGGAGGAGGCGATCGGGCGGGCCGAACGTTGGCAGCCCAGCATCAATGCCATAACGATACCGCTCTACGAGCATGCGCGAGCGGCGGCGCGCAGGGGGCTGCCGGCCGGGCCGTTATCGGGGGTGCCGTTTCTGCTCAAGGATCTCGGGGCGCAGCTGACTGGCACTCGGACCTCGGGCTCCGGCAAGCTTTGGGCGGATTTCGTCGCCGATCATGACAGCACCCTGGTCGCTCGCTATCGCGCGGTGGGGTTGAACATTTTCGGCAAGTCGGCCTCGCCGGAGATGGGCTTGGCGCCGTCGACGGAGCCGGCGATGTATGGCCCGTGCCGCAATCCGTGGAACCTGGCCTACAGTGCGGGGGGTTCTTCCGGCGGGTCGGCAGCGGCGGTGGCGGCACGCATCCTGCCGATCGCGCACGCGACCGATGGCGGCGGATCGATCCGTATCCCGGCCTCGGCCTGCGGCCTCTTCGGGCTCAAGACAACCCGTGCCCGCAATCCCTCCGGGCCCGATGTGGGCGAGGGGTGGGGCGGCCAGGCGGTCGCCCATTGCGTCAGCATCAGCGTGCGCGACAGCGCGGCGCTGCTGGACGCGAGCGCCGGACCCGATATCGGCGATCCCTACTGGGCGCCGCCGCCCGCCGGGCGGTTCGTCGACGAGGTCGGGCGGACGCCGGGCCAGCTGCGGATCGCGCTGTGCGTGACGCCGTGGAACGATGAGCCGGTCGACGCCGAGTGCCGGCAGGCGGCCGAAGATGCGGCGCGGCTCTGCGAGAGCCTCGGGCACAATGTCGCGATCGGGCGGCCGGAGTTCGATACGGCCGCCTTCCGCGCGGCGACGCGCACGCTGGTGGCGGCCAACGTGCTGGCGACCTTGGAGGCGCGGGCGACGGCGGTCGGCAAGACGCTGGAGGCCTCCGACGTGGAGCCGCTGACCTGGTCGATGGTAGAAATCGGGCGTGGCTGCACGGCGGCCGACTATGCCCGGTCGGTCACGACGATCCATGCCGTCGGGCGCGTGGTGGCGCGGTTCTTCGCCGGCTACGACATTCTGCTGACGCCGACGATGTGCTCGCCGCCCTGGCCGATCGGCGTGCTGTCGCTGTCGACAAGCGATAGGAACGCGTACTTTTCGGCGCTCAATCGTTCCATCGGGTTTACGTCGGTGTTCAACGCATCCGGCAACCCGGCGGCGAACCTGCCGCTGCACTGGAGCGCGCAGGGGTTGCCGGTCGGCGTGCAGATCGTTGCGCCATTCGGCGATGAGGCGACGATCTTCCGTCTTGCCGCCCAGATCGAGACAGCCCGGCCGTGGAAGGATCGACACCCACCATTGACGGCTTGATCCCATGGTCACCGACGCGGCGCGGCCGGTATGGTGCGGCCTCCCGTCGATTGGCGCTGTCGACCCAAAGCGGTCGCTCGTAGCGTCCAGCGGTTTCGGCGCTGATGTGTAGGGTTTCGGATGCCGGCCCACCGCAATGTATGAGCGCGCTCTGGGGCCGGCGTCCGAAAGCCTCCAGGGAAGGAACCCGCGGCGGGCGACGTGGGGGGCGCCGTCTATGGCGATTTGACGGCGGGGCGGCTTGCGTGAGTGATGCGACGGTCGACGGAGAAGAGCGCAGCCAGCCAACTGCAGCGGTCGGGGCGAAGGCGCTGCCGATTTCGAGAGGCCGATATTGGTGCGACGGACGGCACAGCAGGAGTGTTCAGCGGCCCTGAGGCAGCGCGGCTGCAGCACCGGAAGCGGCATCCTCCGGCGGGTGATGAAGCTGCCGCGGTGGTCATGGTGTCGCAGTCCTCGCCCGGGGACCACCCGGAGGCGGGCCGCGCGGTGCCCGCTACGCTCGAAGATTTCGACGACGATCATACGCCCGCCGCAGCAAGGGCATGGCGGGCGATGGTCTGTCGCAGCGCCGGGCATCTGATCGGGGTTGTCGGACGACGCCGACGGATCGACTGAGGGCACCGCGGCGATCAGCTCTCTGGCGCGCGCGGTGTTGGCCTTGCAGCTGGCGCTGGCGAGCAATCGGTAATGTCGGATGCGGTGGAACCCCTTGGGCAAAACGTGCAGCAGGAAGCGCCTGATGAACTCGTCGGGGGCGAGCGTCATCGTGCAATACCGGGCCGGCCCGTCGTGGCGATAGTCCTTGTAGCGGAAGGTCACGCCGCGCTCGTCGAGCGCGATGAGGCGGCTGTTCGAGATGGCGACGCGGTGGGTATAGCGTGCGAGATAGGCGAGTACCGCCTCAGGGCCGGCAAAAGGCGGCTTGGTGTACACGTACCAGTTCTGCCGCGGCAGTGGCGCGAGATGAGCGGCGAAGGTTTCCCGGCGCCGCAGGCCTTCGATCTTCCCGAAGAACGCCAGTCGGCCCGCCGCGTGGGCGTCGGCGAGGGTGGCCAGGAAGAGCCGGCGGAACAGGCGGGAGAGCACCCGCACCGGCAACAGGAAGCCGGGTCGGCAGCGTATCCAACGGGTTCCGTCCAATGATATCCCACCGCCCGGCACGATCATGTGGACATGCGGATGGTGGGTCATCGTCGCGCCCCAACTGTGGAGCACGGCAGTGGCGCCGAGGTGTTTGGGATCCGCGGCAATGGTAAGCAGCGTCTCGGCCGCCGTGCGGAACAGCAGGTCGTAGACCACCGCCTTGTTCTGGTAAGCGATCGGGGCGATCTCGGCCGGCAAAGTGAAGACCACGTGGAAGTAGCCGACCGGCAGCAGGCCGGCCTCGCGGTCGGCGAGCCAGTCGCGCGCCGCTGCGCCCTGGCACTTGGGACAATGGCGGTTGCGGCAGGAGTTGTAGGAGATCCGAGTGTGGCCGCAATCCACACAGCGTTCGACATGGCCCCCTACCGTTCACCGCCCGCCTGATACCGCACTGGCGGTGACGCGCGCCCTCCCGCGCGAGGGGGTTCGTTGTGTGCCGGGCATGCTCAATAGCTCGGAGGTGAAAGTCCTCTACCCAACCTGATGGAGGTGAAGGGTTAGTGATGCGCAAGGGCTATCGCCGCGAGGCGGGGTCTGAAGGAAGCGCGAAGCAAAGGTGCGAGCCGATGAACAAGAACCGGATACGAGGCGCCAGCGTCGGACGAGCGGGCAACGTGTCGCGAAGTCCATATCCATCAAGGGCGCGAAGCGTAGATCCGGCGGTTGTGCACTGAAAGCGATTGAACTTACCCCGGGAGATCTGCCCCGTGTCGTCTCCGGGCGACTGAGCCGGCCGAGAGGCCGTCTGACCGCAGGGCAGAAGTCAGCAGAGGGCATATTAGGTCAAGCCGTCGGCAAGGCTAGTGAGGCACTCCAAAGCCGAAAGGCGGAGCAACAGATAGGCCGAGCCGGGAACGATGGCCGAAGGCCCGAACGATTGAGAGTGGCAAGTAGGACTGACGACTCCCGAGCTTAACCCAGTCGAACCGCCGTGGTACGTGACCCGTATGCCCGGTGGTGTGGGAGGGGTGGCACCGCGAGGTGTCCCCCTATCCCGATCCATGCCCCATAAAGGACATTCAGCAGCCCGTAAAGCTTAACATGGGGTCAATGTTGAGCAGCGAGCAGTGATGGGGAAATCGCCCAGGACGCCCCGGTGCAGACAGGCCAGAGCCGGAAGCCCGCGCACCGAAAAAGACGGCTTGAAGCAGCGAGACTTTGTCGGTCTTGCTAATCCAGATCAATGCGCGGAGCGAAATCAAGCGAGAATTCTGTCGAGCCGCGATCAGCGCAAGAAATCGAAGACCTTCATCACAGACGATAATGAGGGAGCACGGGATTCGCGTCGGCTTCTGCTTGAATGCCAAGGCTTAGAGGCACGAGAATTCGCGTCCTGTGAGGAATTTCTCGGTGCCGTCCGGCCGCGGGATGCCTTGTTCTCGATGTTTATATGCCGGGAATGAGCGCCTCCAACTGGTTGAAAACTCTGCGCCGCAACGGTGACGTGTCCACCCGGTGCATCGCCGGGTCGCGGCACAGCCTCTCGGCGTCGTTCACGTTCTCGTAACCGGCCAGCCGCCCGGCCTTGGGGCAAGCAAAGCAGCGCGGTTCGGGTTTTGGTGCTGTCAAACGGCAAACGTCGTCTAAGATCGCCATCTACCCGCGCTACGCCCGGTTTGCAGTTGCCCAAGCCGGTCAAAGAGGTAATCCTGGCTTCGAAACCGCCTGGAAGCTGGCGAATGTCGGTTGAATCCCCTGCCCACCGAGGCACAGGTATGAGCGAGGGATACCCGGCATGAACGAAATACAGGCTGGTGAGCCCGAGCAGATCGCGGCGGCGCCTCCCCCGTCCAGGCACGCCGATCCGTTAAGGCGCTGGACACTCTTCATCCTCGTCCTCTTCGTCGTGCTGTTCGGCTGGACGCTGGTTGCCGACCGCCTCACACCCTACACAAGCGACGCCAGCGTGCGGGCCTTCGTGGTGCGCGTTGTTCCGGAGATCTCGGGAAAGGTCGTCGAGGTCGCGGTGCATGACAACCAGATCGTCCGGACCGGCGATCTGCTGTACCGGATCGACCCGACCCCGTTCCGCATCGCAGTGGAGCGTGCCGAGGCCAAGCTCGCCGCGGCCGGGCAGGCCGTCGGCGCCTCCACAGCGGCGGTCGATGAGGCCCAGGCGCAACTGGTACAGGAGCTTGCACAGCGGGACAACGTTCGCGAGCAGGCGGCCCGGGTCTTCGAGCTGGTGCGCACTGGCGTCTATGCAAAATCGAAAGGCGACCAGGCGGAGTCGGAGTTGGGCACGGCCGAGGCGCAGGTGCAGCGTGCCCAGGCCTCCCTGGAGCAGGCGCGGCAGGCGCTTGGCCCCAAGGGCGCCGACAATCCGCAGATTCGCGACGCGCTGGCCGCGCTCGAGCAGGCACGCCTCGATCTCGCCCGCACCACCCTGCGCGCACCCGGCGAGGGTGTGGTAACCAACCTGCAGCTCAACGTCGGGCAGTTCGCGGCCGCCGGCCAGCCGGCGCTGACCTTTCTTGACGCGCGCCTGGTGTGGCTGCAGGCCTTCGTGCGTGAGAACAGTCTGGAGTACATCAGCCCCGGCACGCGGGCCGAGGTGGTGCTCGACGTTTTGCCCGGCCGTGTGCTGCCGGCGAGGGTGGAGAGCCTCGGCTGGGGTGTCGGCGAAGGCGATGTGGATCCCACGACCGGCCTGCCAAAAACGCACCAGGGCACCGGCGGATGGCTCGCATCGGCGCAGCGCTTCCCGGTCCAGCTGGCATTCAAAACTGCTGACGGGCCACCACCCGGCGTGCGCTACAATGCCCGCGCCAGCGTCATCTTCTACACGGGCGACCACCCGGTCTTTGATGCGCTCGCCTGGCTCTGGATCCGGCTGATCTCGGTACTGACCTTTGTTTCCTGAGATGGCACGGCGCCGCGCGGCGTTGCGGCTCGCATTCGCCGCGACATTGGCGATGGTCTGGGGCACGATGGTCAGGGAGCCGCTGCCCGGGCTCACGGCCGTGCTCGCCGCGCAGATCCTCGTCGGCATGCCCCGGCCGCCACGCCCGCGCCAGGCGGCGGCGCTGGTCGCCGTGATCGCGGCTACGGCCGGCGCAGCCTTCGCTGTCTCGGCGGTCTTCTCGGATCGGCTGCTGATACTGATGGTTGCACTCGGGCTGCTGTTCTTCATGGGTTTTGCGATGCGCGAGCGGGCGGCGGGCCGGCCCTCGCTCCCTGCCACGATGCTGCTGAATGCCACCGCGGTCGTCCCGGTCCTCACTGTCCAAGCGGAGATCCTGGGGGCCGGCGTGATCGAGACCCTCGTCACCGCGGCGATACGGGCAACGCTGGTCGTCTGGCTCCTATACGCGATCTTCCCGGCGCCGCAGGAAGAGGCTGCTGCGGGCGTGCCGGTCGGCGCCACGCCCGCCAGCGGCATACCCGTGACGCAGCAGGGGGGCGCGGCGCGCACCCTCGCCAAGGTCGCCATCGTGCTGCCGGCCCAACTCTTCTATCTCGCCGAGCCCACTGCGCTCGCATTCCCGGCGCTGCTCGGGCTCGTCACCTTTCTGACTGCGCAGGATCCGGCGGCCGGACGCATCCAGCTCCTGATCCTGCTGCTGGGCAACCTCGTCGGAAGCGTCGCCGCCGCGGTCGCCTCGACGGTCTTGGAGATCGGTCCGCCCCTGCCTGCACTGACCTTGATGGCGCTGCTCGGCTCCCTTGGCTTCGCCGGGTGGATCATGACCGCAGGGCGTCGCCCGGGTGGCGCGGTGGGGCTGACCGGTCTTGTGACCTTCTTGATGCTTTTCGGCCTTACGGCGTCGCCCACTCCGTTCGAGGTCCCTGTCCTCGATCGGATCGCGGATATCTTCGTGCTCTCCCTCTATACGATCGGAACGACCGCGCTGCTTCTGCCGTCGCCGGAACGACAAGGGCCGGCCGCCATGGCGGTCTCGGCCGGCGGCGCAAGACCGGGTCTTAGGCGGGGCATAAGCTGATGATGCGCGGTGGTGTCAATTTGGTGTCGCGCCCTTTCCGCGTTTGCGGATGCATCAGGAGGTGACCACTCGGCAATGGCAAATGAACTCCCATCGCTGGAAGGCGCGGGGCGTCCCGCCGCCGCGACCGGTACTACGCAGCTCCTCGAGCGCACCGTCCTGCTTCTGCTCTTCGCAGGTCTGCTTCTCGGCATTCTGGCGGTGCTGCTGCCCTTCACCACAGCGATCCTGTTCGGCGCGAGCCTCGCCATTGCCGCATGGCCGCTGCGCGATTTCCTGCTCCGATGCGGGCTGAAGCGCGGACTGGCGGCGACATTGCTGCTGCTCCTCGCGCTCGCCGTCATTGCCCTGCCGTTGATGGCGGTGGCGCCCAGCCTCGCCGAGCATCTGACGAAGGGGGCGGATCGCCTGCAGGACTACTTCGCCAGTGCTCCGCAGGTTCCTGCCTGGCTCGCCGGCTTGCCGGTCGTGGGCGAACGCCTTGCCCGGCTATGGGGCAAAGCGATGTCCGCCGAGGGCGGCATCCGGGCTTTGCTCGAACCCTACTCCGCCTCGCTGCGGCAAGCATTCGTCGGGGCGGCCGCGGCGCTCGCCGGGAGCATCCTGCAGATCATCCTGTCGTTGGTCGTGGCGGCGCTGTTCTGGGTCAGCGGCGACGTGCTGGCGGCAAGGCTGCGCGATTTTCTCCGAAAGCTTTGCGGCGAGACCGCCGCTGCCGAGCTGGATGTAGCGGCGGGCGCGGTGCGCGGTGTGGCCTACGGCGTGGTGGGGACGGCCGCCATCCAGGCCGTCGTGATGGCGATCGGCCTGGTCGTGGCAGGGGTTCCGGGCGCCGCCTTGCTCGGCTTCGTCACATTGTTGCTTGCGCTGAGCCAGATCGGCGCGCCGCTGATCATTGTGGTGTGGGGTGGTGCGGCGGTTTGGCTCTTTGGCCAGGACCAGCAGGGCTGGGGCATTTTCCTGATCGTCTGGGGCCTCATTGTCACGATGATGGACAACGTCATCAAGCCTTGGTTGATCGGCTTTGGCGTGGCGATGCCGATGAGCCTGACGATCCTTGGCGTGTTCGGCGGCTTCGTCGCCTTTGGTTTCCTCGGCCTCTTCATCGGACCGACACTGATCGCCGTCGGGTACACGCTGCTCGAGGCCTGGAGCGACGCACCCCGCGGCGCAACCGGAGCATCCGTCGGGTGACGCGACTCGCGGCATTGCCTGCAGTGGTACAATCACTAGTTGAGTGCGCTGCCGCTATCAGGGAGAGGGAGCGTTCCGGGGAATACACGGTTCGGGAGGCGCCAGTGGGCCGGTTTGCGGCAATCCTTCTTGCGGTGACCGGGACGGTGGCGCTGCAGGTCGTGGCACAGGCCGTTGTGCTGGCCTGCGT
>Ga0306923_10007608_pt1 | contig 10818 bp, 11 predicted proteins | sample sta12Can44000108_FD_203841 | JGI IMG/M metagenome (GOLD analysis project Ga0306923, IMG submission 203841) | Lab enrichment of tropical soil microbial communities from Luquillo Experimental Forest, Puerto Rico - statanox.12C.anox.44.000.108 (v2)... | ecosystem: Environmental > Terrestrial >...
ACAGCAAGTGTGCTGCCGTTCGGAGAAAAAGCCACGGTCTCGGGACGTGCACCCCCCGGCGCCCGCGATTTCGCGATCGGCTGCAGGTCGGGATTGTACAGCCGAACAATCCCATCGAACGCGGCTGCCGCCAGCCGCCCGGAGCCGTCAAAGTTGAGGCCGTAGACCGCGCCGGCATAGTCGCCATCCCGTGCAACTTCGTGCCACCCGGTTGTTTCGAAGAGACGGATCCCGTTCGCGCCAAGCAGCGCCACGGCGACATAACGTCCGTCCGGCGACCAGGCAAGCCGATTGACGAACTCGGGAAGCCCGCCGACACGCCGGAGGAGGCGGCCCGTCGCGGTCTCGAAGACGTAGAAGCTGCTTCCCTTGCCCCGCTCGAAGCCCGTCCACCCTCCAGTCACGATCAAACGAGCATCTGGCGACATCGCCACGGTAAAAAGCCGTCCCTCGCCGCCGGACCCAATCTCCGGGCGAAATGTTCGGATCGGCTCGCCGGTCGACAGCGACCATAGCCGCGCCGTTCTGTCGTCCGACACGGTGACCAGCGTTTTACCATGGGCATCGACCGCGGCGCCTCGGATCGGTGCGGTATGCATCCCGGTCTCTAGGCGCAGTATCGGTCGCCCCTCGGGCGGCTCCTGCGCCGGTGCCGGGACCGTCGATAACGATGCCAACGCGATGGCAATAAGGAAGTGCAGTCCCCTGATCATCTCGAACCCGTCCGATCGAGTCGCGTCCCGCTAATCTGACACAATACGTTACATTTTGCGACATTTCGCGGGCGCCGTCACGGACCGACTTGCACTGCGCCCCTCTCGATCACTCGTAGCGCAGCGCCTCAACGGGGTCGAGGCGCGCGGCGCGCCAGGACGGATAGAGTGTGGCAAGAAAAGAGAGAGCAAGAGCCATCAAGACGACGGCGGTAACTTCACGCGGGTCGATATTCGCCGGGATCCGGGTGAAGAAATAGAATTCGGCCGAGAACAGCTCGACATGCAGCATATTTTGCAGGAATTCGCGGATTGCTTCGAGGTTGCGGGTAATGGCGATCCCGAGCACGAAACCCATGAGGGTGCCGACGACGCCGATGCTGGCGCCGCTCAGCATGAAGATGCGCAGGATCATCGCCCGCGAGGCGCCCATAGTCCGCAGGATTGCGATATCCCGGCCCTTGTCTTTGACCATCATGATCATGCTGGAGATGATATTGAACGCAGCGACGACGATGATCAGGGTCAGGATCAGGAACATAACGTTCCGCTCGATCTCGACCACATTGACAATGCCCGAATTGGCGCGCTGCCAGTCGAGGATGCGGACATGGCCGCCAAGCGCGGCGGCGATTGCCCGGGCCACGCGGGTCGACTGGTCGGCGTCGGCGACAAAGACTTCGAGATAGCTGACCGCGTCGGGCAGCCGAAAGAAGATTTGCGCCGCGTCGAGCGGCACGTAGATGAAGGTGTTGTCGTATTCGTAGTAGCCGACGTCGAACAGTCCTACGACGTGATAGGTCTTGACCCGCGGCATCGTGCCGAATGCCGTCGCGGTCCCCTCCGGCGAGATCACCGTGATCATGCCCCCGACCGAGACCCCGAGCCGGCGCGCTAGCCGATCGCCGACCAGCACGCCGTCATCGCCGAAATCGGCGAGCGACCCGGCGACGACATGATTCGCGATTAACGCCCGCTGCCGCAGGTCATCTGGCCTGATACCCCGCACCAGCGCACCAGCGGCACCAGAAGGTGTCGTCGCCATGACCTGGCCCTCGACGAGGGGCGTTACGCTGACCACTCCGGGAACCTGCTCCACCTTGGCAGCGAACGCGTCGTAATCGGTGAGCGATGCCGTCTCGCCATAGACCGCAAGATGACCGTTGAGGCCAAGAATCCGTCCGATCAAATCGGTTCGAAACCCGTTCATTACCGCCATCACGATGATCAGGGTGGCGACGCCAAGGGCGATCCCGAGCAGGGAGAAGATCGCGATGACCGAAACGAAGCCCTCTTGCCGTCGCGCCCGCAGATAGCGGAACGCGACCATGCGCTCGAACGCGCCGAAGATCACGCGACGATCCGAGAGCCGTCGCTTGTATATCCCCTCACCTGCGGCTACGCGGTCCTCTCCCTCTCCCCGTACGCGGGAAGAGGGTCGGGGTGAGGGCGGGCAGTTAACCGGTCGAGCGCTGCATCGAGAGACACATCGTGCCGTTCGCCCGAACGGCGGTGCTTCATTTCGACGATCCCAGCTGCAACTCCGCGCGGGCCTATCACCAGCTGATCGGGGAGGCCGATCAGATCCATTGTCGCGAATTTCGCGCCGGGAGACTCGTCGCGATCGTCGTACAGAACCTCGATACCAGCGTCGAGCAGCTTGGCATAGAGATCGTCGGCGACATTGCGGCAGCGCGCGTCGCCCGGACGCAGGTTGATAAGGCCGATGCCGAACGGGGCGACATTCTCTGGCCAAATGATCCCGGCATCGTCGTGGTTCGCCTCGATTAGCGCACCGACAAGGCGCGACACGCCGATGCCGTAGGACCCCATTTCAAGCGCCAGCAGATCGTCGTCCGGGCCGGCTACGACCGCTCCCATAGGCCGCGAATACTTGTCGCCGAAATAGAAGATCTGTCCGACTTCGATGCCCCGCCGACTAACAATCTTGTCGCCATACTTTGCCGCGGCCTGCGGATCATGCACATCGTCGGTGGCAGCGTAGAGGGCGGTGAAGTGGTCTACAACCGTCTGAAGATATACCCCGTTATCGTAATCAATTTCCGATTCGGTCCACGACATTTCCAGAAAATCCGAATGAACATGGACCGCACTCTCGCCAGTGTCGGCAAGAATGATAAATTCATGGCTCAGATCACCGCCGATCGGCCCAGTGTCCCCGCGCATCGGAATTGCCTTCAAGCCCATGCGGTCGAAAGTGCGCAGATAGGCGACGAACATTTTGTTGTAGGAATGCTTCGCGCCGGCGGCGTCGAGATCAAAGCTGTAGGCGTCCTTCATCAGGAACTCTCGCCCCCGCATCACCCCGAAGCGCGGCCGCACCTCGTCGCGGAATTTCCACTGGATGTGATAGAGGATCTTCGGCAGGTCGCGGTGGCTCTTGACCGACGCGCGGACGATCTCGGTCACCTGCTCCTCGTTGGTCGGCCCGTACAGCATCTCGCGGTCGTGGCGGTCGCGGATACGCAGCATCTCCTTGCCGTAGTCGTCGTAGCGTCCGCTCTCGCGCCACAGCTCGGCTGGCTGGATCGTCGGCATCAGGATTTCGTGGGCACCGGCGCGGTCCTGCTCCTCGCGCACGATGCGCTCGACCTTCTTCAAGACGCGCAGGCCGAGCGGCAACCAGGAATAGATGCCGGCGCTCGACTGGCGGATCATCCCGGCGCGCAGCATCAGCCGGTGCGAGACGATCTGCGCCTCGCTCGGGTTCTCGCGCAAAACCGGCAGAAAATATTTGGAAAGCCGCATCAAACCTAACCACGGGATCGGGCGGCGCACTCTAGGCAAGACATGGGAACCTGTCCATCCGCGCCGCTGGCGGCAACTCGACTATGTCGCCGAGAAGGCGTGGCACGCCCCGCCCTCTGAATTTTGGGACCGCGCAGCGAGACAACCCTTGATGACCCGATTATGTTTCACTCTTGTCTAGCGGAAGGGGCCGGACGCCGCGCGGACACCGAACGGGTACAAAAGGGCGAGATTTGGAGAGGACGTATGGCAGTCAGTCGCGGAACGCATTTTTTTATCAATCCCGGGCCGACCAACATCCCGGACCGCATATTGCGGGCGATGGATCGCGGGTCGATCGACTTTAACGGCGCGCAGTTCCGTGCGATCGCCGAGGAATGCTTTGCCGGCCTGAAGCGGGTATTCAAGACCGACCAGACGATCCTCGCCTACGCCGCCTCCGGTCACGGTGCGTGGGAGGCCGCACTCGTCAACCTGTTCTCGCCCGGCGACAAGCTGCTCGTCGTCGAGAGCGGGTTTTTCTCGCTCAACTGGGGTATGCGGGGCGAGGCCTTCGGGCTCGAGGTCGAGACCTTGCCCAATGATTGGCGAACGGCCGCCGATCCGGCGAAACTCGAGAGCAGGTTGCGCGAGGATCGCGAGCACGCGATCAAGGCGATGCTGGTCGTGCACAACGAGACCTCGACGGGGGTCGTCAACGACATCGCCGCATTGCGCCGCGCGATCGATGCCGCCCGGCATCCGGCGCTCTTTCTCGTCGATACGATCTCATCGCTGGCGTCGATGGATTTTCGTATGGACGAATGGGGGGTCGACGTCGTCGTCGCCGGCTCGCAAAAAGGGCTGATGCTGCCGACCGGTATGGCATTTACCGGGATCAGCGCCCGAGCGATCGTAGCCACTGCCGAAGCCAAGCTGCCCCGCGTGTACTGGGACTGGCGGCGGTTGCTTGGCGGAACCTCGCAATCCGTGTGGAACGGCACCGCGCCGGTACACTTTTTCTACGGGCTGCAGGAGGCATTGCGCATGCTCGAGGAGGAAGGCCTCGACGCGGTCTTCGCGCGGCACCATCGCCTCGCCGAAGCGACGCGGCGCGCCGTGCGTGGATGGCGGCAGAACGACGGACCGGAGATCTACGCTGTCGACCCGCGGGCTCAATCGGATTCGATTACCGCCGTGCAGCTGCCCGAAGGCTACGACGCGGATAGAACGCGTCAGGTCTGCCTCGACAAATTCAACGTCTCGCTCGGCGGCGGGCTCGACCGGTTGCGCGGCCGAATCATTCGCATCGGTCATCTCGGCGATCTGAACGAGCCGATGATCCTCGGCGCCATCGCCGCGGTCGAAATGGCGATGGAGTTGACTGGCGTGCCGCACGGCCGGGGCGGAGTGCAGGCGGCGATGGATTACCTGGTTTCGGGCGACTGATGCGAATTGCGCGAACGGCAGAGCGTTGCTATAAGCGCGCGCACTTTTGAGGGCGGCACGATGAAAGAAGGCATCCACCCCGACTATCATGAGATCACCGTCGTGATGACCGACGGGAGCTCCTACAAGACGCGTTCGACCTACGGCAAGGCCGGCGACACGCTGCGTCTGGACATCGACTCTAAGTCGCATCCGGCATGGACCGGCGGGGCGCAACGTCTGATCGACAGCGGCGGCCAGCTCGCCCGCTTCAACAAGCGCTTCAAGGGCTTCGGCATCAAGTCCTGAGGGTCTGTCCCGCCTACCGCTTTACCTTCACCCAATGCTCACCATCTAAATCTCGTGCGGTCGCCATGCTGGGGCCGCATATCGTTGAAACCGGCATTTGGCCGTCACGGTGAGTGCCAGACCCATGTTGCTCAAAGGAGGATGTGGTCATGAACACTTTCGATTTCTCTCCCTTATTCCGCTCGACGATCGGCTTTGATCGCTTGACGCGTCTGGTCGACGCGGCTTCCCGTGTCGACACCGCTGCCCTCGCGTACCCGCCCTACAACATCGAAAAGACCGGTGAGGATGCTTATCGGCTGACGATGGCGGTTGCCGGGTTCTCGCCGGACGAGATCGATGTCACCGTGCACGAGAACGCGCTCCTCGTGATCGGCAAGGCGAAAAAGGAAGACGAGAACGGCCGCTATCTGCATCGCGGCATCGCCCGGCGCATGTTTGAGCGACGCTTCAGCCTCGCCGACCACATCAGGGTCGTCGGTGCCAGCCTCGTCAACGGCATGCTGCATGTCGATCTCGTGCATGAGGTGCCCGAGGAAGCCAAGCCGCGCAAGATCGCTATCACCAGCGGCGAGCCGCGGATGGTCGAGCAGAAGCAGGCCGCCTAACGGCGCGTCAGCGCACTTCAAAAACGACAAACGCCCCCGGTTTCCGGGGGCGTTTTCGTTTCCGACCCATCGAGCCCGCCCTCGGCGATCAGGAAATCGACGATCCGGTCGAGGCCGCGACCGGTCTTCAGGTTGGTGAAGACAAAGGGCCGCACACCGCGCATGCGCCTCGCATCGTCTTCCATGACGCTGAGGTCGGCACCGACCAGCGGTGCGAGATCGATCTTGTTGATCACAAGAAGGTCCGAGCGGGTGATGGCGGGTCCGCCCTTGCGCGGGATCTTGTCACCGGCGGCGACATCGATGACGTAGATCGTCAGATCTGCGAGTTCGGGAGAGAAGGTGGCAGCGAGATTGTCGCCGCCCGACTCGATCAGCACCAGATCGAGAAGCGGGAACAGCCGGCTCAGCTCGGCCAGTGCGGCCAGGTTGATCGAAGCATCTTCGCGGATCGCGGTGTGCGGGCAGCCGCCGGTTTCGACGCCGCGGATCCGGTCGGGCGGCAACGCGCCGCTCCTGGTCAGAAATTCGGCATCCTCGCGGGTATAGATGTCATTGGTGATGGCAGCGATCTCCCAGCGCTCACGCATGCGCTTGCACAGCCAATCCATCAGCGCGGTCTTGCCGGACCCGACCGGGCCGCCGATCCCGATCCGCAGCGGATACCTCTGCATCCTCTCGGTCACGAGCGGAATAGCCTCGAATATTGGGTTTCGTGCGCCATCGAGGCGAGGTCGACGCCCAGGGCAGCCCCGCCGAAGACGGAGGGGTCGCGAGTGAGGGCACGCGTCACTGCGGTGCCGACAACCGGCTCGAGCGCGGCGATGATCCGCTGGCCGTCGGTCTGGCCGACGATGCCGAGGCGCAGCCCGGCCGAAACCAGATTAGCCGCCATAGCATGCAAATACGCGGTCATAGCGCAGCCGGGTGAAGTGTCCGCGCGCGCGGCAGCGGCGCCGACCGCGGCGGCGTGACACGGTGCCTCGCCGCCTTGCCCCAGCATCTCGGCCCAGCGGTCGAGAAACGGCTCGGGCCAGGCGGCACGACAGGTTGAGAGAAAGGCCTCGCCTTGAGCAGTGGTCTCGAGCGCCATTTCGGAGGTGGCACGGAAGGCAAGGCCGCGTCGATTGACGGCGGTCAACGCTTCGAGATCCTGTTCGGAGGCGGCCCGATAGGCGTCCCGCAGCGTCTCTGCATCCATCCGGCCAGCGCCGTGGGTCAGGATCGCCGCGGTCCACCGCCGCAAGCTCTCCCGATCGTGCACCTTACCGGTCGAGACGGCCGTTTCGAGACCATGCGAATAGCTGAAGGCGCCGATCGGGAAGCCGGGCGAGAACCAAGCGAGCATGCGATAAAGGACGGCATCAGAGCCCCTTTCAGCATCATTCATGCTCGTGACGGCGGGCGACGTCGGCGTAGGCGCCAGATTCGGGGTCGAACGGGGCCTCGAGCCGGGTGATCCGGCCGCCGAGCCCCGACACCATCTCGGCGATCACGTGATCCGCGCGAATGCGCAGCCGATCCCCGACGACCTGCAATGGCAGATGGCGGTTGCCGAGGTGCCAGGCAATCCGCAACAGGCTCGCCCCATCGGCAGCCTCGACCTCGAGGACCGGCTCCACCGCTGCGCACACCCGAAGGTAGCCGCCGGTGTCGAGCTCCAATCCGTCACCCTCAGCAAAATGCTGCGCCCGCGGCAGGTCGAGGAGAAACGCGGCGCCTGCATCACTTACCAGGCGGATGCGGCGGCGGTGCCGGTCGAGATAAGCGAGGGTCACCGTATCGACGGTCCGGTCTTCCGGCCACCGGCCGCGGAGATGGACAGCGATGGCCCGGTTCATCCCTCGGCTCAATACAGAAAGTAGCGCTGCGCCAAAGGCAGCACGGTCGCCGGCTCGCAGGTCAGGTGCACCCCGTCGGCACGCACTTCGTATGTCTCGGGGTCGACCTCGATATGCGGCGTCGCGGCGTTGTGGATCATATCGGCCTTGGCGATCGCGCGGATGCCGCGCGCGGGCAGCACCATGCGCTGGAGGCCGAGCCGGTCTGCGACGCCGCGTTCGATCGCCAGGCCCGGCAGAAAGGTCACCGACGAGGCCGACAGCGCGCGGCCGAAGGCGCCGAACATCGGTCGGTAATGGACCGGCTGTGGAGTCGGGATCGAGGCGTTAGGGTCGCCCATCAAGGCCGCAGCGATCGTGCCGGCCTTCAGCACGAGGTCGGGCTTGACCCCGAAAAACGCCGGCGACCAAAGCACCAGATCGGCGAGCTTGCCGATCTCGACCGAGCCGATGTGCTCGGCGAGCCCATGAGTCAAGGCCGGGTTGATCGTATATTTCGCGACATAGCGCTTGACCCGGAAATTGTCGGCGCCGTCGCTATCTTCGGGCAGCCGGCCGCGCTGACGCTTCATCTTGTCGGCGGTCTGCCAGGTGCGAATGATCACCTCGCCGACCCGGCCCATCGCCTGGCTATCCGAAGACATCATGCTGAAAGCTCCGAGGTCGTGCAGGATGTCCTCGGCGGCGATCGTCTCGCGGCGGATGCGGCTCTCGGCAAAGGCCACATCCTCGGGGATGCGCGGGTCGAGGTGGTGGCACACCATCAGCATATCGAGATGCTCGTCTACGGTATTGACCGTGAACGGCCGCGTCGGGTTGGTCGAGGACGGCAGCACATTGGGCAGCCCGCACAGCTTGATGATGTCGGGGGCGTGGCCGCCCCCCGCTCCTTCCGTGTGGAAGGCGTGGATGTTGCGGCCCTTGAAGGCGGCGATCGTGTTCTCGACGAAGCCCGATTCATTAAGCGTGTCGGTGTGGATCGCGACCGCAATGTCGAATTGCTCGGCGACACTAAGGCAGGTGTCGATGGCCGCCGGAGTGGTGCCCCAATCTTCGTGCAGTTTGAGCCCACAGGCGCCAGCCTCGATCATCTCGACCAGGGCGCGCGGCTCAGAGGCATTCCCCTTGCCAAAAAAGCCGAGATTGATCGGCAGCCCCTCGGCCGCCTGCAATATACGCCCCAGGTGCCACGGGCCGGGCGTGCAGGTCGTCGCCGCGGTGCCGGCCGCCGGCCCGGTGCCGCCGCCCAACATAGTCGTGACGCCGCTGTAGAGCGCCTCCTCGACCAGTTGCGGGCAAATGAAATGGATGTGCGAATCAATGCCGCCGGCGGTGACGATGCGGCCTTCCCCGGCGATCGCCTCGGTCCCCGGGCCGATCACAATGTCGACCCCGGGCTGGATGTCGGGATTGCCGGCCTTACCCATGCCGCTGACGCGGCCGTCGCGGATGCCGATATCGGCTTTGACGATCCCCCAATGGTCGAGGATCACGGCATTGGTGATGACGGTGTCGACGGCACCCTCGGCGCGGCTCGCCTGGCTCTGCCCCATGCCGTCGCGGATCACCTTGCCGCCGCCGAACTTGACCTCTTCGCCATAGATCGTGCGGTCGCTCTCGACCTCGACGATGAGCTCGGTATCGGCCAGCCGCAGCCGGTCCCCGGTCGTCGGGCCGAACATCGCGGCATAGGCGTCGCGGGGGATCTTCATTGCCATCGGTCGGTCACAGTTTACCGTTGATTTTGCCGTTGAAGCCGACGACGCGTCTTCCCCCAGCATAGGCAACGAGCCTGACCTCGCGGCTCTGGCCCGGCTCGAAGCGCATCGCCGTGCCGGCCGGGATGTCGAGCCGATAGCCGCGCGCCTGCTCGCGCTCGAAGGCGAGTGCGGCGTTTGTTTCGAAGAAGTGGTAATGCGAGCCGACCTGGATCGGGCGGTCGCCGGTGTTGGCGACGGTCAGGGTCGCGGTCGGTCGCCCGGCATTGATCTCGATGTCGCCCGAGGCGATGAAGAGCTCTCCCGGGATCATGGAGTCTCTACGCCGTGCAATGCGCGACCGAGGCGCATTTCCCTGACGGCAGCGAAAAAACCCGCGTCGGCCCCTGAGCATCGCTGTCCATTGACCGAAAAGATTCTGTATCTCAGCAGTTTAGTTTCGAGCCTGAGATGTCGGCCGGCAGCGGAATTTGGCAGGGTCGGCAGCGGAATGGCAGCGGAATTTGGCGGAGGCCGAAGTCCTGCTCTGGTACGCATGGCGGATCCTTCGTTCATCGACAATTGGCATCATTTACGATAACATATTATTGCGTAATTGTCAATAACCTTATCGGATCGGCTCGTGGACCGTGACGAGCTTTGTCCCGTCGGGAAAGGTTGCCTCGACCTGGATCTCGCCAATCATCTCGGGCACTCCCTCCATGACCTGCTCGCGGGTCACCACGGTTGCGCCGTCGCGCATTAGCTCCGCCACACTCTTGCCGTCGCGCGCGCCTTCGAGAACAAAATCGGTGATCAGCGCCACCGCCTCGGGATAGTTCAGCTTGACGCCGCGCTTCAGCCGCCGCTCGGCGACCATCGCTGCGACCGAAATCAGGAGCTTATCCTTTTCCCGAGAGGTCAGGTTCATCGCACCTTCACCATAGCATCAGGCATGCCAAGTCGGTGCGAGGCTTTATAAATCCGATCGCATCGCAGAGCTCGAAGCGCCGTTGCCCGTCGGCGAACCGATACTCGCGGAGGCGATCTATTTGCTTCAGCGACCACCACGCGGGCACCAAAAACGAGGCGAACCTTCGGCTAATCCCCTAAATTGACAGAACATTCGAAGCTAAGAGCGCGGTGGTGTTGACGGGAGCTGGCATGGCGGACGATGCAATCAGGCCCACGGGCCTGGGTGAAGGCAAGCACCCAATCCAGGATCGTCTCGAGGATCAGATCGGCTGGTATGACCGAAAGAGCCAGACAGCCCAGCGATGCTACAAGACCCTAAAGCTCGCTCAGATGATCATCGCCGGACTGATACCGCTCGTGTCGATCTTTCCTGTCCCTGAGCCACAGTTTAAATGGGTGACGGCGGTGCTCGGTCTCCTGGTGCTGATCATCGAAGCGGTCCAGCAGCTGAACCAGGATCAACAGAACTGGATCGCCTATCGTTCGGCCTGCGAGGCGC
>Ga0306923_10007611_pt1 | contig 10815 bp, 8 predicted proteins | sample sta12Can44000108_FD_203841 | JGI IMG/M metagenome (GOLD analysis project Ga0306923, IMG submission 203841) | Lab enrichment of tropical soil microbial communities from Luquillo Experimental Forest, Puerto Rico - statanox.12C.anox.44.000.108 (v2)... | ecosystem: Environmental > Terrestrial > Soil...
CCCGGCCAACACAATTCGCAACTCCCGAGTTGTGGGGTTCTCGTCATCCGCGTTGACGACTGATACGGCGACGACTAGCAACCCCAAGATGGCGGCGGACGCGCCCGCGCTTGCGATGAAGAAGTTTTCATAGTGGCCCACCACAACGCCACCCTATCGGGCATCGGCGGCTATCCCTTGGTTTCGGGTACAGCGGTGGCACGTTCGTGTGCCAGGGTGAGGTTCGTGACGCCCGAATCTTATGATCCCCGGGATCCGCTTGGTCTGGCGAGTGATGCACCGCTGCTGGACGGCTGGCTGCGGTTCAGCGCTGCTGTCCGTGAGGGCACCACGGTGCCGTTCACGATCCCGGGCCACAAGCAGCGCACGCACCTAGTGGGCGAGGTGGTGCGCGGTGACGTGCCGCTGTATGCGGGCCTGGACACCATGAAGCAGGACGGCCGGCTGCTGGCCAAGGCCGAGCAGCGGGCGGCGGCCGCCTGGGGCGTGGACTGGTGCCGGCTGTCCGTCGGCGGGGCAACGCACGCTAATCAGGCCGCCGTGCTCGCCCTCGGCAGGCCCGGGCAGGACGTCGTCATCACCCGTACCCTGCACCGCTCGCTGCTGCTCGGCATCGTATTGGCCGGGCTGCGGCCGGTATGGGTCCGGCCCGAACTGGACGCCGCCACCGGGCTGCCCGGTGCCGTGCCCGTCAGCGCCGTCGAGGCGGCACTCGCCGCGCACCCCGGCGCGTGCGGCGTCGTGCTCGGCGATCCGTCCTACATCGGTACGCGCTCCGATATCGCCGCGCACGCGGCCGCCGCGCACGCCGCTGGCGTGCCGCTTGTCGTGGACGCTGCCTGGGCGGCCCATTTCGGGTTCTCCCCGGCGGTGCCGCCGCACGCGCTCACCCTCGGGGCAGACGCCCTCATCACCAGCGCGCATAAGACGCTGCCGGCGTGGAGCCAGGCCGCGCTGCTGCTCGCCCGCACCCGGCGATCCGGCGGCCTGCTCGACCCCGGCCGGCTGGAGCGCGGCTTCGACGCCACCCACACCACCAGCCCGGCCGGAGCGATCCTCGCCAGCATGGACGCCGCCCGGGCGCTGCTGCAGCAGCACGGCGCCGGCCTGGTTGGCCGGCTCGTCGAGCTGGTGCGCGGCGCCCGCGGCCGGCTCGCCGCCGTCCCGGGGCTCGCCGTCATGACAGACCGCCCGGCCGGGCACCCCGCCGGGCCGCTGCACGTCGACCCGGCCAAGCTCGTCGTGCTACTCGCCGGTACCGGCGCGCACGGGCACGCCGTCGAGGCAGACCTGCTCGCCGCGGGCATCACCCTGGAAATGGCCGATCGTGACGTCCTGGTCCCCATGGTGACGCTGTCGGACGACGAACTCTCCGTGGCCCGCCTGGTTGACACCTTGGCGGCCGCGATCGGCAGGCACCGCGGCGAACCGCGAAAGACTGTCCCGGCCGCCGCGTGGACCGTCGAGCCGGCTACGGCGACAGACCCCCGCAGCGCGTTCTTCGCCCGCCACGAGACCGTGTCCGCGGCGGCCGCCATGGGCCGGGTGAGCGCCGAACTGATCGCGCCCTACCCACCGGGCGTCCCCGTCCTGGCACCCGGAGAGGTGATCTCCGCGGCCGCGCTCAGCGCACTCCAGGCTACGCTCGCCGACGGCGGTCGCATCGCCTACGCGGCCGATCCAACCCTGACTACCATCCAGGTCATCGCCCGCTAACCCCCCGGCGCCGCGCCCGGCAGGCGACCGCGCCGCGGCGGGCATGCGCCTGTCACGGACCGTGTAATAAGACTGTGATCAGCGTCACGAAATGGCGGCTAACCTTCCAACTGGTTTCTGCCAAGTTGCGGGCAAGTGAACTCCCTCTCTGGCATTGTTGATCGGCAGTGGTGGCCGAGGCACGACACAAAGACCGAAGGAACTGCGTTGTCACGAAACGGGACAGCGATGCTGGAGAAGACAATGCCAGCCTCGACGGGCACGACGAACGAGTCATGGACTTCAGCAAGTAGGTCGCGGAGTTCACAGCGCAAGCGCCGCCGCAGAAGAATTGTGCTGCCCGCGTTCTTGGTCGCCGTGATCCTTGTCGCCGTGGTCGCCGTCGCCGCCAAGGTGATGAGCCCGAACGGTAGCGGCGCCAACAGCCTCGCGGAGGCCATCGACTCACTTCCGCAGAGCGGTTCGGTCGCATTGATTGTGCAGGAGCGCAAGAATCTCATCGTCATGGACAACGCCGTGCGGACTCTCACGGTCGCGTCGAAGCCCGCGATGACGAATCCCTCGCAGGTCATAGCCTCGCAGAGCGCTGCCGCGAACTCCTCGTCCAGCTCGACCAGCGTCACGACCGCCGCCGCGCAGCCACCCGACCCCGGGACCGCGCAGAGCATCGGGTACAACATGCTCCCGGCGTTCGGCTTCAGCCAGAAGACCCAGTGGACCTGCCTGCTCGACCTGTGGAACAGGGAGAGCGGCTGGATGTATGACGCCGAAAACCCGAGCTCGGGCGCGTACGGCATCCCGCAGGCGCTGCCCGGTTACAAGATGGCCACCGCGGGCGCGGACTGGCAGACCAACCCGGCCACTCAGATCAAGTGGGGCCTTACGTACATCACGCAGACGTACGGCACGCCATGCGCCGCCTGGAATTTCGAGCTCGCTAACAACGGCTATTAACACTTTCTTACGGTATAGCAATGTCGCGACATACGGCTATTTCCGCTTTATACTGCACGGCAGCTTTAGTCCTTGATGAGAGTGTGCCGCCGGTATAGGCATTCCAGCGCTGGCGGGTCAGATCGCAGCGAAGCGGTGGGATCACATCGCGCAGGAGCCGCAGCAATCTGGGGATTGCGATCGGGACCAGTGCGGCCTCGCCGGCCGCGCCCAGGACAAAGCTACGTGCGGCGGATGGCAGCCAGCCAGGCCTGCGCAGTCGGGGCGGGCATCCCGGGGTTGACCTCGAAGGTGTCCGCCTCGATGCTGGCGACGTCCCAGCCGTCGCTGAAGGCGGCGCGCAGCTCGTCCTGGCTGATCCGGCGGGGGCCGTATCCGCCCGGCTTCCGGTCGCTGAAGCACATCAGGTAGCAGCAGCCGTCGGGCCGCAGCACCGAGCCCAGGCTGGTGACGTACCGGGCCCGGTCCTGGTCATCGAAGACGTGGAACACCCCGCTGTCGATCACCGTGTCGAACGTCATGCCGAGCTGTTCGAGGCTCAGTACGTCTGCGACCTCGAAGCGGGCCGGCAGGCCTCGTTCGGCTGCCTTGTCGCGGGCTTTGGCGATGGCGCGCGGGGAGATGTCGACGCCCATGGCCTCCGCGCCGCGTGCGGCGGCGAGCAGCGCGTGCTCGCCAGTGCCGCAGCCCGCGTCGAGCAGCCGCCCGGATAGCAGGCCGCGGTCGGCCAGGCGGAGGAACGCCTGCTGCGGCCGGCCGATGTCCCACGGCGGGGGCGCGGCGCCCGGCGCGTACACCGTGTCCCAGCCCGGCGGTGTGGTCATGATGTCCTCCTCCCGGATAGCTGGCCGTGGCGGTCCCGGTCAACGGCTCAATCGTGCCAGGACTGCGTGCTGGCCGCATCCGCTCTGGCCTGGCGCGTCCTGGGGCCGGCGGTGCCCGGGTGAGCGGTGCGCCGGGCGGACCGCGCCGCGGCCGTCGCCGGGGGTCGGCGCCGGGAAGTCGTCTCACGATTCGGACATTCCAGGGCACTTATGGCGCTAAACCGGCATTTTCGCCGTCATTTTGTCCTGGTTTTTGCCAGGACTAGCGCCATAAGTGGCGGCGGCCTATCACGGGGCGAGAATGATCCCGGCAAGAGCCGCCCGTCCCGGTACCAGCACCGGCCACCGGCCACCGGCCACCGGCCACCGGCCACCGGCCACCGGCAGTATGCCTCGTTACGTGTCCCCCGGGCCGGGAGGCCCGGGGGACAGCGGTACTCGGCTGGTTAGTCAGCTGTACTGCAAGAGCGCCGCGACCACGTTCGAGCCGCGGTGGCCTGGGGCGTGGGTGAACCCGCCGGCGAGCTGCTGGGTGGTGCCGGGGATGCGGGAAAGCGACTGGATGGTGATCGTCGCCTGGTTGACCGCCGCCTTGGTGAACTTGCGGTCCGCGTAGTGCACGAAGAATGACGGGCCACCCGCGGACCCCTGCATTGCCAGCCACAGCCCGCCGCTGCCGTCGGAGCTGAACTGCCCGAAGTCGGGGCCGAACCCGAACTGGCCGGTGGCGAGGCTGCTCCACTTGTGGCCGTTGAAGTGCAGCACCACGACCGGCCCGCCCTCGTCCTGCCTGTCGCCGTTGCCGATCGCGTAGACGTTGCTGTCGGACAGTGCCAGGATGCCTACCACCTGCGGATCGTTCAGGCCGTGCGGATCCCTCGGCGGCAGCAGGCGATTGACCGGCGTGGCCGTCCACGTGCTGCCGTTCCAGTGCTCCACGCTGGTGGTGGTGAACCCCCAGACGTCGTGGTCGTTCAGCGCGCTGCCGCCCGAGATGTTCTTGCCGACCCGGGACCACGTCTGCCCGTTGTAGTGCCAGACCCCGATCGCGGGCACGCCGCCCCCGGCCGGCAGGCCGTATACCCACACGTCTCTCGGCCCCAGCACCGAGGCTGCCGAGATGTTCCCGCCGAACGTCTTGACCACGGCGAACCTCGACCCGGTCCACCGCAGCACCCGCGACCCGTTAAAGCCGTTGTCGCCGAACGCCCACACGTTCGCCGGCGACGACGCGGCCGCGTAGGCCACCTCCTCGTTGGCCGTGCCGGGGAACGGGACCTTCTTCCAGGTGGCGCCGGCGCGGCCAGTGCGCTCCCACGCGGTCTCGCCGCCTGGCGCGCCGATCCCGTCGAACGCGAAGCCGGTCGTCCTGCCGGTAGCGACCACCGCGGTGAAATCCTGCGTGCCCTGCAGGCCGGGGCTGACCCTCGGCGCCGTGAAGGTGATGCGCCAATGTTTCCCCGCGGCCGCCGGCGTCGCCGCACTGGCGGCCGACGCGATCCCGGCTGTCGCCGTTCCCGTGATGAGCAGGCCGGCAATCCCGGCCGCGATCCACGAACCCCTGCTGCGAACCATAATTTCTCCCCCGTTGGTCCCGACGCTCCCTACTTACGACGGCGGAGAGGGTGATCTGGTTCGGTCCGATCGTCGCTGGGTTGCCTGGTGATCAGGAACTGCTGGACGTCCAGGTATCCGGCCGCGAACCCCGCCTCGCTGAAGGCGAGATAGAGGTTCCAGGTCCGGCGGAATGTCTCATCGAAGCCGAGTTCGGCTACCGAGGGCCAGTTCTGGTTGAACCGGGCGCGCCACAGGGCCAGGGTTGCGCGGTAATGATCCCCGAACGAGCCGCGGTCGACCACGCGAAGGCTGGTGCGCTGGGCCAGGGACTGCTCGATCCCCTGGATCGAGGGGATAAGACCACCGGGGAAGATGTACTTGTTAATCCATGTGTAGGTGGTGCTCGTCCGGGTCATCCGGTCATGGCGCATGGTCATCGCCTGCAAGGCGATCCTGCCGTGCGGAGCCAGCAGGCTTTCGAGGGCCTGGAAATAGCCGGGCCAGTACTGCCGGCCGACCGCCTCGATCATCTCCACGCTGATGATGGCGTCGTAGCCGCCATCGTCAGGGGTGAGTTCGCGGTAGTCCAGCAGATCGACGCGTACTCGGCTGCTCACCCCCGCCCGGGATGCGCGATCGCGCGCGAACGCGGCATGCTCGGCCATGTTGGTCACGGCACGCACGAGCGCGCCGCGCTGGGCCGCCCGCACCGCGAGCTCGCCCCAGCCCGTGCCGATCTCCAGCACGCGGGTCCCATCGCGCACGCCGGCCAGGTCCAGCAACCGGTCGATCTTCCGGCGCTGCGCCTCGGCCAGCGTGCCCCACTCGGCGATCACGCGGCCGTCATCCCCGACGGGGAAGATGGCCGAGGAGTAGCACATCGTCTCGTCAAGGAACGCGCGGAACAGCTCATCGGGCATCGCGTAGTGATGGCGGGCGTTGCGCCGGGCGCCGTCGACGGTCTGCTCCTCCTCCCGCGGCCGCCGCGGCGCGGCGCTATGCCCGCGAACTCGTTGCAGCCAGGGCGGGATGATCGCGTCGACTCCGGCCGCGAATACCGCCAGCAGTCCCGGCAAGTCATCGCTGTCCCAGTCGCCGGCCTGGAATGCCTCGCCGAAACCGATCAGGCCGCCAGCGCCCAGGCGACTGTAAAACGCATCCGGCCGCGACAGCCGCAGTACCGGCTCGCCGGGCTGGCGGCTGGCCGCGCCCCCGTCACCGGGGGCCGCGACGCTGAACGGCAGCCGCCGCGCGGCACGCCGGGCAATGACCTCCGCCGCCATGGCCCGGATCGGCGCGCGCGGGGCAGGAGGCACGGTGATCTGGCGGCTCAGGCGAGACGACGGCGCGGGGGACGCCACCGCGGACGCCGTACGCCTCCCGGCCAGATCTTCGTCATCGGACCCCACTGCCGATCAGCCCCTCTGCTGTAGGCGCCGTCCGTACCGCTCAGCATGCACGGGGCCGGTGACAGGGGATGCAAGCGCGCTATTACGGCAAGCCAACTTCCGGCCACAGGATAGGAACGCGCTCAACGTCCTGATGTCACGCTTCTGTAACAGCGAGGCCGTGGAGGACGGTTTCCCTTAGGCGAGGGAGATTGGGAGGCGGCGCGGCTATGGCTGACATGGGGATGGTGCTCGCGAACCGGTACCGGCTGCTGGAGCTGGTCGCGGCAGACGGGGCCACCGAGTCATGGCGGGCAGCTGACCTGCCGTCCGGCCGCGATGTGGCGGTGCGGCTGTCGCTGACCGGACACGCCGATCACGCCGAACGCTTCCTGGCGGTCGCCCGCCGTGCTGCGCGGGTGATCCACCCGGGAATCGTGTGCGTCCTTGATAGCGGCCGGTCCGGTCCGGAAGGCATCCCGTTCCTGGTGACCGAGCTGCCCGGCACCTCTTCCCTCGCCACCCTCACGCAGGCTGGCCCGCTGGATCCGCCCTGGGTGCTCGAGGTCGTATGGCTGCTGGCCGGGGCGCTCGAAACGGCGCACGCGGCGGGTCTGGTACACCAGAACGTCACATCCGCGAACGTCTTGCTCGCGCCCGGCGGCGCGGTGAAGCTCACCGACTTGGCGCTGTCGGATGCCGCCGAGCCGGACGTGGGGACGCCTGCCGGCGACCTGTGCGACCTCGGCATGGTCGCCTGGGAGTGCTTGACCGGGGCGCCGTCGCTCCCGGCCGCGCGGCTGCTGCCCGCCGTGGTTCCCCCGGGACTGGCGGCGCTCGTGGCGGACCTCACCGCCGCGGATCTGCGAGCGCACCCGGTCACGGCGGCCGAGGTCGCTACCCGAGCCGGGGAGCTGCTGGCCGATCAAAAGATCGTGGATCATTACGCACAGCCGCCCCAGCTTCCTGTCTATCCGCTGTCGCTGGCTATTAGCCGGAAGCTTGCCGCGGAGGCGCTCGGCCGACCTGGCAGGCCGGCCTAGTCCGGCCTGGACCAGGCCTGAACCAGGCCTCAGCGGCCCGCTTCGCCGAGGCCGTTGGGGGTGGGCAGGTTGGCGCAGAGGTTCTCGCTGGCGTTGCGGGTCTGCACGCCGGCCGCGGACGGGGCCGCCGACGCCGCCGGGCTCGCCGGCGACTTCGCTGGCTGCCCGTGCCGTCCCGGCCGCGTGGTCGCGCGAGGCGCCGGGGTCTGGCGAGGCGCCGGCGTCGCGCCCGGAAGCCGGCCGCTCCAGGGCACGTCCTGGCGGAGCAGCTGCCATAGCCCGGACGTGGCCGGCTGCGCCGGGAGCAGCCGGTTGACGTCCGACGGGTCGAGCTTGGTGGGCAGGGTGACGAAGGTGATGTGGCTGAGCTTCAGCGAGCGCAGGCTCTCCGCGAGGCCGAGCAGGGCCTGCACCGAGCCGAGACCTGGATCGGTGGTCAGCGACCGGGTGGCGGCGTTCGCGAGCCGGTAGAGCGTCACGGGGTCGCTCAGCGTGCCGGCGCTCATGACCTTCTTGATCAGCGACGAGATGAACATCTGCTGCATCCGGATGCGGCCGAGGTCACCGCCGTTTCCGATGGCGTGCCTGTCGCGGACGAACGCGAGCGCCTCGTTTCCCGAGATCACGTGGAGGCCGGCGGTGATATTCAGGTGGCTGCGCCAGTCGTGAAGGCCCGGCGCGGGCACGCAGACCTGGACGCCGCCCAGCGCGTCGGTCATCGTGCGGAACCCGTTGAAGTCCACCCGGATGAAGTGGTCGATCCGGATGCCGGACATGTCCTGCACGGTCGCCACCGCGCAGGCCGGGCCGCCGAGGTTCATCGCCGAATCGAACATGGCGTCCTGCTGCCCGGGGACGACCGCGGCACCGCCGACTCGTTCCCGGCACGGCGGCCGGTAGACGAGCAGGTCGCGCGGAATCGACAGCACGATGGCCCGGGTGTGGGCGGCGTTGAGGTGAATCAGCATCGCCGTGTCGGACAAGTCGGTGCCCGGATCGCGGCCGAACCCGGGTCCTTGCCCGTCCCGGGTCTGCGAACCGAGCGCCAGGATGTTCAGCACGCCGGCCGCCGACGGCGGCGGGAGCCTGCCGAGGACCGCCATCGACTGGGTGGCTATGTTGCCGTTGAGGTGGCTGAAGAACACCGACAGCCCTCCGCTCACGGCCAAGACGAGCGCGGAAGCCACCGCCGTGGCGACTACCGGCCACCGCCGACGCACACCGGTCCCGCTCGTATTCACCTCTGACCGCCCCGCAACCCACCCCTCACTGACCCGCTAAGCACTTCAGATTACTGAAAGTGACGCGATTTTCCCGTGCTGCCACGCCGGCCGCGCGAAGTTTGAAAATTAATTAACATGCGTAACGGCATGGCTCGGCGCGGGGCGGGAAAGTTCTGCTCTAGACGGCGTTCCAGCCTCGAACGGTGGGATAACACATGGGGAGTGCGCTTCCGCCTGGCGATCCGGGCACCGGTTCAGGCGCACCCTTCGATCCGTTCCGAGTCATCCGCCGCCGACGCCGCCGGCGGCGGATCCTGGCCTGGGGGTCGGCGAGCCTGGCGGTGCTGATGGTCGCCACTGTCGCGGCCGGTTACGCGCTGCTGCGGCATTTCAACGGGAACATCCAGCAGGACAACATCGTCGGCCTGCTCGGGGACCAGCCGGTCAACCTGCATCCACAGGCGGAGAACATACTGGTCATCGGCTCGGACACCCGGCACGGGCAGGGCAAGGGGTATGGCAACGGCCTGGTCACCGACCAGTCCGACACGCTGATGATCGTCCACATCCCGGCCAGCCGGAGGTGGGCCGAGGTGATGTCGGTCCCGCGCGACTCGTGGGTGAGCATCCCCGCCTGCCAGATGGGCAACGGCCGGCTGTCCGCGCCGACCCAGTACAAGATCAACGAGGCGTTCGCGATCGGCAACCTGTACGGCAACCACACCGCGCTCGGCGTCGCCTGCACGGTCAAGACCGTCGAGCAGGACACCGGGATCTACATCGACCACTTCGTCGTGGTGAACTTCACCGGGTTCAAGGACATGGTGGCGGCGCTGAACGGGGTGCCGGAGTGCAACCAGACGCCGATCGATGACCCGCTGTCGCACCTGCATCTGGCGGCCGGGCACCACATGCTGACCCCCACCCAGGCGCTCGGGTACGTGCGGGCCAGGTACACCCTTGGCGACGGCAGCGACCTGGAGCGGATCGGCCGCCAGCAGGCGTTCATGTCGTCCCTGATCGGCAGGGTGCAGAGCGAGCTGCTGAACCCGCTCGCGATCTACCGGTTCCTGGACGCGGCCACTCGCTCGGTGACCATCGACAGCCAGCTTGGCGGCATCACCGGCCTGTATGACCTCGGGGAATCCCTGCGCAGCCTCCCGTCGGACAAGATCGCGTTCTTCACGCTGCCGAACTTCCCGCGCGGCGAGGTCGTCCCCGGAGATGTCGCGAACGTGGTGTGGACGCAGCCGGAGGACAATCAGATCTTCGCCTCGTTCCGCAACGACGTGCCCGCGAGCAGCTCACTGTTCGGCGCTCTGCAGGCACGGCACGCCAGCGTGGCGGCGGGGCTGAGCGGGGGCTCGGCGGACAAGGCTCCGCGCCATCCGGCCGCCCCCGCGGCGAGCCCCGCGGCGGGCGCCACCCGCCCCGCGAGCCCGGGCCGCACCCCGGTCAAGCTCCAGGCGCGCACCGCCAACCAGAACATCTGCGCCGGCTGACCCCGCCGCGGGAGGCGCGCGGGCGGGGCGCGCGGGGGCGGGGAGGCGGATACCGTTGACCGGGTGGAAACGGCGTCGCGGTGGCGGGCATGGCGGGCAGCCGCGTGTGCCGTGCTGTGCGCGGCGCTGGGGCCAGCGCTGCTCGCCGCGCACCCCGCGGCCGCGCGGACGGCGCAGCGCCCGGTCGCGCACGTCGTGATCGTCGGCATATCCGGCCTGCGCTGGACCTACGCCACCCCGGACAGCACTCCGGCGCTGTGGCGGCTCGCCCGGAGCGGTTCGGTGGGCTCGCTCGTCGACTACGCCGAACAGCCGCTCGCCTGCCCAGACGACGGGTGGCTCACGCTCAACAGCGGTGCCCGCGCGCAGGGACCGCGCCCCTGCGCGACGCTCCCCGCGGTGCTCCCGCGCGGCGCGGGCGCCCTAGTCCCCGCCATGCGGGAGATCGTCGGCTACAACCAGCAGTTCCACGAGGGCCCCGTGTGGGGCCTGCTCGGCGGCCTGGCCGGCTGCGCGACCGCCGTCGGCCCGGGTGCCGCGCTCGCCCTCGCGGCGCCCTCCGGGACGGTCTCTTCCTACCTGGCGTCTCCATCGCTGATCACCGCGGC
>Ga0306923_10007612_pt1 | contig 10814 bp, 9 predicted proteins | sample sta12Can44000108_FD_203841 | JGI IMG/M metagenome (GOLD analysis project Ga0306923, IMG submission 203841) | Lab enrichment of tropical soil microbial communities from Luquillo Experimental Forest, Puerto Rico - statanox.12C.anox.44.000.108 (v2)... | ecosystem: Environmental > Terrestrial > Soil...
TACAAGGAAGACTCGGACTACGCGGCCTTTGACGCGGTCGCGCTCAATGGTGGATCGTTCCTGGCCCTGCATGACAAGCCTGGCCGGTGTCCGGGCCCCGGCTGGCAATTGCTCACATCGCCGGGCAAGCGCGGCGTCGCCGGCGAACGAGGGCCGCAGGGTCCTGCTGGCCCGCCGAGAAAAGACGCCGTGAAGCTTGTTCGCTGGACGTTGGACCGGGCCACCTATACCGCTACGCCGGTGCTGTCCGACGGCTCCTGGGGCCCGCCATTGGAGTTGCGCGCGCTGTTTGAGCAATTCTGGGATGAGGTGCGATGAGCTGTGAAAGGTGCGAGCGCGACATCGAGCGGTTGCGCGGCGAACTCAACATTTTGCGGAGCGAGATGATCGAGGTTGTTGGGGGCATGCTTGCGCGCGTCGATGAAGTTCTCGCCAACGTCGATGAAGTTCTCGCCACGGTCAAAACTAGCAACCGCCAGATGTTTGCGGATCTTCGAGCGCAGACCGACGCCGGCTTTGCGCGCCTGCAGGCGTGCATCGAGGCACCGTCCCGAACCTACCGCAAGGACGACGAGCCACCGAAATTGAACTGAAGGCTGGCCAAGCGCTAGCCAGCGCCTGCGTGGTCCGCCAGGCGCGCGGGCTGAAGATTTTTGATGGCTCGGCGATCTCGATGTGCTTCTGTACCGCCCCGCGATGGAACCGCTCGCGCCAACGCGCGGTATCAGCGGCGCGTCGCTGCCGCCAAGCGGAGGTTTTCTCGACCATTTCCCAACCTCTTTAGCGCGCTCTTCCTCCGAGCGAGAGCTAGGCGCAGCCTCTGTTCATCGATCACAAATTGATAACCTCACGGACCATATTGGTCCACTCAGCCCGGGATTTCGCCCCCTTGGCGACGCAGAAGGGCGTGTACTCATAAATCCGCTTTCTGTAAGCGCAGATGACTTGCAGCCATGCCACACAATTTGGCAGCAACGAACAAATGTTTGGCGAAGATTAACAAGTCCGGCACGGGTGGACAAAGCGACTAAGAAGCGGTCATTTGGCCCTGCAATGCAAATCCGAGGTCATGTCCATGGTAAACGCAGGGAGGGATTAGAGAGATGGACTACGCAAAACTCGCCGACGCCGTTGAACGGGACGCCGCGTTGCGCAGGAAGCAAATCTTGCAGCCAGTCGGCGGAAAGAACGACAAAATTTTTCCGCCGACATATCCAGAGGAACGGCGTGGGCAGGGACCGCGGCACGTCTTCGAGCGGCGGCGCTTGAATGGCCGCGAAGCTTGGTGCGTGCTCGTTGACAGCGTTCAGAGCCAAGCCAATAGGCTTGAGGAAGCGCTGCTCGGCGCTCTGCGCGAAGGGGCGATTAGGCTCCCCTACGTAACGGTCGATTTCAGCGAAGCGGGCCTGACTGGCATCACCGAGATCACGTCCCTCGAGGCGCCGCACCGCGTTTATGACGCGATACTCCGCGATAGCTCGTTGAACGGACAACCCTTCATGAAGGGTGAACTCGGCATCCGGCTTGCTGAGGCTAAGCCGGGCAACGCAACGTGGCTGCTCGAGACTTCGCCCACGGCTTTGTTGCTTGGCGCTTGGCACTCGACAGGAGAAGGCGGAGGATTCGGCGCAAAATTTCCGCGCTGCCTAGTATCCGTTTATCGCGGTGGACGTGCCTGTGGAGGAAGGTCCGGCAGATCCGCGTACCGGCGAAGTTGAAATGCGCACCTCTGGGCGGCGCACAAGCAGCCGCATCGATCCGCTTGGCGTCTTGCGCAGAGTGGAAGTGTTCAAAGGACAGGACGGATGGGACGTGGTCAAAGAGCGCGCAGGCAAAGGAGCGAAACCGGTCCGGCCCTCGGAGATCAACCACGGCAACATTGTGCCGACAGTGCAGCCGCTCGGCGTCACCTGTGATCATGTCGAGCACACGGCCGTGCTCAGCTTCGCCGGCCTGCGCCGGCTTGGCTTCGGCGGCGGCGAACGTGATCGCGCCGGTCGGACACTTCTGGCTGCGCTTGGGATAGCTGCGTTGATCGAGCAAGATTCGCGTGGCTATGCGCTGCGCTCGCGCTGCGATCTCGTCTGCGAAGGATGCACTCCATTCGAGCTTGTGCATGCCAATGGCAATGTTGATCACGTGGAGATTGAGCGCGGAGCGGCGCGCGCGCTCTATGCCGCTTCGCTCGAGGCCGCGCGCAAAGTAGGCTTCAACGTCGCAGCGGAGCCGATCCGGCTCACGCCACAGGATAAGCTGGTTGAGATCGTGCGCCGCAGTCAGACGCTCGCCCTAGAAGGGGAAGGTGGCGAAGCCGACGAAGGCGGCGCATAGCCATGACACTCGTCCTCGAGGTCGAGCATCTGCTCGGCGTCTCTTTCGCCGCGCAGACCCAGGCGAGCAGCGTGCCGGACTGGCCGCCCCAGCCCGACCGCGTTTTCTCAGCGCTCGTCGCCGCCTGGGGCGCGCGGGGCGAGCGGCCCCACGAGCGCCGCGCTCTGGAGTGGCTGGAAACGCAGCCAGCGCCGGAGCTCGCCGCCAGTGGCGGCTTTGCGCGCACGACGGTGACTGTGTTCGTGCCACCCAATGATCCGCAGACGGGACGAGTCGGAAACCGCTCGGTCATGCCTGAATTCCGCCGCCGTCAACCGCGGCGTTTTCCTGCTTTCCGACCGGATGATGCCGTCGTCCGGCTCGTCTGGCGCCACGTGGATGCCGATGGCGAAATCCTAGCGGCACTGAATGCAGTTGCGGCCGATACGCCATTCGTCGGCCATTCTTCGAGCCTGACGCGATGTCGCTTCCGGAGCGACGCCGTGCCTGCGCGCACGGCGCCGCCGCGGCGGCAGGTCTACAAGGGCCGGCTCGCCGAACTTGAGCGTGCCTATCATGCCGGCCACCGGCCAAGCCCCGGTGCCGACGTCCGTGGCGCGCCACTTACCGAAACCGGGGCCGCAAAAAGCATTTTCGGTGACCGCTGGCTGGTATTGGAGCATGTCGGCGGTGAAATGCCTGACCTGCGGGCCGCGGCCCTCGTGGCCAAAGCGCTACGGTACGCACTGATGTCGGGTTACAAGAGGAATGGACAGGAGGCGGCGGTCCCTGCCGTTGTCTCCGGACACGCGGCCGACGGATCTCCCGCTTCGGTGTCGCATCTTGCGATCGTACCGCTTGCTTTCCTGGGATCGCAGTTTGCCGATGGGCGTGTGCTTGGCTTCGCTCTGATTCCGCCCGGCGACGGCCAGCTGCTCGATGACGAAGATTTCCGCAATGCGCTACGTGCCGTGGCGGCGTGGAAAGAGGATAAAGGCCGGCGCGAATTGAAACTATCTTTCGGCTTTGGCGATCTGCTGTTGACGCCGTCGGGTGAGGGTGCGCGCCGCTCGCTCGATCCTGCGCCCTATGTTGCTCTGGCAAACACCTGGGGGACGTGCACGCCCATTGTGCTCGACCGCCATCTGAAAGCGAAGGGCAGCGACGAGCGCGAGGCTGAAATCTCAGGGTTGATACGAGACGCGTGTGCAAATATCGGTCTTCCCGAGCCAACGCGAATTTCTACCGGCAAGCATTCGGCTGTGCAGGCCGCTCCATCGGCCTATCCGTCCGGCCGGGCGCCGCGCTGGACCGGTTGGCGCCTGCCCGAAAGCCTCGCTAGCCGCCAGTTGGCGCATGCCATGATCCAGTTCAAGGAGCCCGTGCGAGGACCGATGATCCTCGGCGCCGGCCGCTTTGTTGGTCTTGGCCTTTGCCGCGCCCTCGATCCGGAAAAGCTCTGAATGTATGGACGCGGATAAGCTCACGTCAGCCGATTTTGCCCCGCTCTTCAAAGCTGTATGGGGTTTCGATCCGTTCCCTTGGCAGGAGCGGTTGCTGTTGCGTCTCGTGACAGGTGAGGACGCGCATCACAAATACAAAGGCGAGCCAGGCCTGTGGCCGGACGTGCTCGATCTGCCGACTGGCTCCGGCAAGACCGCCGCTCTCGACATCGCCGTTTTTCATCTCGCGCTGGAGGCTCTGAAAAAAGATAAACGTAAGGCTCCGGTCCGCATCGCCTTCATTGTCGATCGCCGCCTGATCGTCGATGACGCTTACGAGCGAGCCAATCGCATCGCCGAGGCCTTGCGCTGGTCGCTGCTCAGTGATGAGGTGGCAAGGCGTCTGGAATCGAAAAGGCCTGATGTGGCGGAGGCTATTCGCCGCGTTCGCGCCGAGCCGGTGGTCAAGCGCGCGGCACTTCGGTTGCGTGAGCTTGCCGGCCCCGATCAGCCCCCGCTGATTGCGCGTTTCCTGCGAGGCGGGGCGCCGCGGGAGGACGACTGGGCGCGCACGCCGGTGCAGCCAACGATTCTGTGCTCCACAGTCGATCAGGTAGGATCACGGCTTCTGTTTCGCGGCTATGGCGTGAGCGATCGCATGAAGCCGGTCCATGCCGGCATACTCGGCTCCGATTGCCTGATCCTGCTCGACGAGGCACACCTGTCGGAGCCCTTCCGGCAAACGTTAAAGGCCGTCGAATACCTGCGTGCACCCGACAGGGCGCCATTTGGTTTCGCCGTGCTTACGGCAACGCCGAGTGTGTCTCCTGAACGGCCCTTCGGACTGGCAAGCGAAGATTATTCCGATCCAATCCTCTCGGACCGCACGGCTGCGTCCAAGCCCGCCCGCCTTATCGAGGTCCCCGGCAAGCAGGGCATCGAGGCCGAGTCCCGTATAGAAGCAGCTCTCGCTACGGCGAAGGCGGCGCTCCAGACGTTGCAAGCCCGCACAACCAACCCGGCTGTCGGCGTCGTAGTGAACCGGGTCGCTCGGGCGCGTGCCATATTTGAGCGCTTGCGAGCCGAATTGGCGGGCAAAGCTGACGTTACCCTGATCATCGGCCCAGCGCGTTCGATCGATCGCGACAATCGTGCAGCGGAGCTTGTTCCCATTCGCACGCGCCCTGTCGGCGTGCCTCGCGCGTTACCGAAACCGCTGGTGGTCGTGGCAACACAAAGCATTGAGGCGGGCGTCGACATCGATTTCGATGGGCTTGTGACCGAGGCAGCGGCGCTCGACGCGCTGCGGCAGCGATTTGGCCGGCTCAACCGCGCAGGCCGCCGCATCGTAGCGGAAGCAGCTATTCTGGCACACAAGGACGACATCGGTGCCAAGGCTGATGATGCTGTCTACGGCAAGCGAATTGCGAAGACATGGGAAGCGATGAACCGCTGGAAAGAAAATGGCGCCGATGATTGCATCGACTTCGGGATCAGCGCGATGAACGCGGTCTTGGCGAGCGAAAAGGTAGACGAATTGGTAGCGGAGGGCGTCGACGCGCCTATCCTGTTGCCCGCTTACGCAGACCTCTGGTCGCGAACGTGGCCAATACCCAATGCCGATCCTGACGCAGTGCTCTTTCTGCATGGTCCGGACCGCGCGGCTGCGACAGTGCAGATTGTATGGCGCGCGGACCTCGGGCGGGACCTTGACGCCGGAAATCGTACGCGGCTTGTAGAGCTGTTCACATTAGTGCCACCGCGGTCCGCTGAAGCTGTCGAGGTGCCGCTCTGGGCTGCGCGCGCATGGCTGCGCCAAGACGATGTAGACGAGGCGGACTTCTCTGATGCCGCTGAGCCTGAACCGGAAGCGGCGAGAGAGCAAAAGGCTGGTCGTCGCGTCTTCCGCTGGGCTGGCGAAGACAGCGAACGAACCAACGTAGTTCACGCAAGCGAGTTCCAGAACGGAGACTTGATCGTGGTGCCTGCCGAATATGGCGGCTGCGACGAGTGGGGATGGAACCCAAAGTCGGCTGCAGCCGTGATCGATGTCGCCGAAGATGCGTTCCGCCCTTATCGCGCAGGGCGTTTCGTCGTTCGCCTGACACCCGAGCTGATTGCGCAGCGCACTGACAATGAGCGCGCTGATGGGTCATCAATTTTAGCGACCGGCCGACACGCCGGCAATCTAATCGCAACCCTCGCTGAGCATGCTGAAGATCACTCGAGACGACTTCTCGACGCGGTTCTCAGTCTCGATGTGTCGGGGCAGCGGAAGGCGGACCTTGAAGCTCTCAGGCAAGCGCGCGGTAACCGCTTGCAGCGAGTGTTCGCCTACGGGTTCGATGCGGAAGAACGCCCACGCGGTGTTGTTTTTGTCGCGCCAAGAGGCGTGGAGGAGGAACTCAGCCAGGAGGAGGAAGAAGATCTTGCAGCTGTGCCGGCAACGGAGAGCGATGAATTGGGTATTGTCTCCGATCAATCGGTGACCTTGATCGATCATTGCCAAGATGTTCGGACATGGGCAGAAAGTTTTGCCATTCGAGCCGGGCTGGACGCCGATCAGCTCGCCGATATCGCCCTGGCCGCTTATCTGCACGACTCCGGCAAGGCCGATCCACGGTTTCAGGCTTTTCTGGCAGGCGGCGATCCCTACGGGCCAGATTGGACAGAACCTCTAGCGAAATCCGGCGTAATGCGTCTGCCTGCCGGTGCTTGGGCTCGCGCGGGCCTGCCGACCGGTTGGCGACATGAGGCGCTCTCGGTCCGTCTTGCCATGCTCCATCCTGATTTCACGCATGCGCATGATCCAGAACTCGTGCTCTGGCTGATTGGCACGCATCACGGTTATGGCCGGCCGTTGTTCTCGCATAAGGACGACAAAGACGCTGTGCCTCGTTCCGGCCTATTGAAAGCCTTTGGCAGCGACGTCGCCCTTGCGTCTGGTCCTGGGCCGCAATCCCTCGCATTCAACTTCAGAGAATGGGATTGGGTGCAGATTTTTGAACGCCTGAAGCAGCGTTACGGCATCTGGGGTTTAGCTCGGCTGGAGGCGTTTGTTCGGCTGGCTGATCATCGGGCATCACAGGAGAGCGCGCCGCCACGATACAAGCGAAATTACGAGGAGGCGGCCGAATGACAGAGCTAGGGCGCTCACTTCGGCTCGAGGGCCTTGAGCCCGATAACCTGCTTGCGTTTCTCGCCCTGCTCGGATTGCTCCGCGCGTTAGAGGCGTCCCGCCCGGGATGGCAGCCGCGGGCTGCCTGGGATCTCGATAATCCGCCGCTGCGCCCAATGCTGGCCCTCGCAACGCCGCAAGCTGCGATGGCAATCTGTGAGTCCGCCGCCGAGGGGGCAGCGACGCTCGCAGGCCACTACGATTTTCCTCAGAGCGCCGACGACGGTGCAAAGCCGCAGAGCGACCTCAATTATACGCCGGCAGTCGCGCGTAAACTTCTCCAGCGTGCTGCCACGAGCCGAGATAGCCGATCTGCGCACCTGTGGAGCGCGCTCATGTGCGATGCGTCAGCGAAGGACAACAAAATCGAAGCCACTCCGCTGTGTCTGCTGTTCGGCCAAGGGCATCAGCACTTCCTCGATCGTCTTGCGACCGTGCCGCGAACTGAGGCACCGCCGCCGCGAGGACGCGGCAAGAAGGCCGTGACACTAACGGCTGCCGAGACGTTGCATGAGGCACTGTTCGAACCGTGGTCACGACACGACCCCACACCGGCTTTCCGCTGGGATCCGGCTGAGGATGTTCGCTACGCGTTGCGCGCCGACGATCCATCCAGCGAGAAGTCAACCACTCAGCACGGGGCCAACCGGCTTGCAGCGCTTGGCCTTGCTGCATTGACTGCGACGCCGGTCCAACGCGGCCGGCGCGTGAGGTTGCAGGTGCTGGGCGGGGCCTTCGAACGAAACGTTTTCGCTTTTTATTGGCCGATCTGGAAAGAGCCGGCGAGCCTTGCCAGCATCCGCGCCCTGCTTAGTCACCCTGACTTGATAAAGGGACCATCAGAACTCGCCCATTTAGGCGTGGCGGAGGTTCGCAGGACACTCCGGATCGGCGTCGGCAAATTCATGAACTTCACCAGAGCCGAACCGGTCGAAACGACTGCCTGAGCAGGGGGGCAGGAGACGATCCACGGCCGCGACGACCACGTGCTGATCCTCGACCTCGGGCCGGTGGAAAAGCTCGATCCGCGGGTGGAGAGCCTGGGCAAGACGTTCGAGGCGACGAAATGGGCCGCGATTGTGATATGATCGGGGCGCCGCCGGCGCGGCAGCCGCGCCCACGGTGCTGCGAGCGCTACGGTGACGGCGGCGAGTGCGGCAGCGCTCGCGAACGCAAGAACCGGTTGGCGAGCGGCTGGTTGTTTGACATCGTGAAGGACGAGCCGGGCAGGAGGACGGGGCGGCCGGGCCCTCCTCTGCGGGCAGCTCTCGCGGGCGCCGCCGGTTCGCGTGCCGGCCCAGCCGCTTGCGCGCCGGCTCCATCCGCGGCACTCGTGCCGCGGCTTCATTGAAGCTCGCCCTTGCTGTCGAAATAGGCGCGCTCCTCGGGCGTACATCCGCGGCACTCATGCCGCGGCCTCATTGAAGCTTGATGGTGCCGACTTCTGCCATCACGTTGGCGATGACATCCGCAGCATTCGTGCCGCGGCCTCATTGAAGCGCGATCTGCTCTGCCGCTTGGCCATATGCGCGCCGTACATCCGTGGCATTCGTGCCGCGTGCCTCATTGAAGCAAACGCACCACGGGGCTCCGTACCGTCGTGAGCGCCAATTTCCGCGGCGAAAATGCCGCGGCCTCATTGAAGCAAGGAGACGGAAGAGATTGCTGCTGCTGCTTTCTTCACATCCGCGACATTCGTGCCGCGGCCTCATTGAAGCTCGAAGCGCACATAGACCTTGGTGAGCGGATCGCCCCAATCATCCGCGGCATTCGTGCCGCGGCCTCATTGAAGCTTGAAGCCGTCCCCAAACGCCCCAACGTAGAACAGCCTCTTCCGCGGCATTCGTGCCGCGGCCTCATTGAAGCGTTTCACAGAACCGGATGCCGTTGAACTCTCCCGCCTATTTCCGCGGCGCAAATGCCGCGGCCTCATTGAAGCGCGGCAAGGAACTGGTTCTGGATGTCCTGCCAGTTCGTATTTCCGCGGCGAAAATCCGCGGCCTCATTGAAGCTACATGCCCAGTGCGCCCGTGAAGATGGGGTTGTTGAGTTTCCGCGGCATTCGTGCCGCGGCCTCATTGAAGCTAGGGGCGGATACGACGAGCGAACTGGCGCTCCACGCCGTACTCGCCCAACTTTCATGCTGGGCGTGGTCTGCGTGCGAGAGGAGGTCTCCTCGGGGGCGGTGCGCCCGCGCCCGTTCCATTTCGGCGAGACTATGCGGGTCGCGCCCGATCGGCGCCATTACATGACCTCGACCCGAAAACCATTCGCTGAGTTTGCCGTCGAGCTCGCTGCTGGCTTACGCGCCGGCCGCGAGGATGAACAAATTGCCGAGAACGCCACGCTCAAGGCGATCGAGGTGGCGCCGGGGGACTGGCGGCTGCAGATGATCTTCGATCACGCGGTCGAGGTCGTTGGGGACGAGAGCTTCCCCACCCGCGAGGCGGCGGTCGAGGAGATCGTCGATCGGCTCGTAAGCTGTCCGGGCGAGCTTCACACCGAGCCGATCCAGTGAGAGCGCGGCGGCCGCCGGCTAAAAATTGCCACCCGAATTGCCACCCTAGGCTGATCGGCAGGCTACTTGCCGCGCCAGACCGGCGGAGCCATATCACTACGGTTTCCACATGGTCGGTCGTCCACAAGCGCCCCCACTGTGCTCGTTCGCTGCTTCGATTGGCCGTAGACGCGCAACCATTGGGCCCTAACTGACGGCTGCCCGCGGAATGGATGGATTTCAAACATGCTCGATACGACGGCGCCGACGCCTTTGCAGCAGGTAGGCAATTTCCTGGTCAAGCGCGACGATTTGTTCGAAATCGCAGGTGTGTGCGGCGGCAAGGCGCGCACCTGCTGGGCCATGAGCCAAGGCGCTCCCGGCCTAGTGACGGCTAGCACTCGCACCAGCCCGCAGGCCAATATCGTGGCCCACGTCGCCAAGGCGCTCGTCGTGCCGTGTCGGATTCACGTGCCCGCAGGCAAACTCGGGCCGGAACTGGTGGCCGCCCAGGCTGCCGGCGCAGTCGTTGTTCCGCATTTGCCTGGGTATAACAGTGTGATCAAAGCCCGCGCCCGCGAGGATGCACGCGAGCGCGGTTGGCGGCTGATACCGTTCGGCATGGAATGCACTGAGGCGGTCGAGCAAACGGCCGCCCAAGCGCGGTCGACGGTTACCCAGATGTACAATCAGCGAGTGAGGGCACTCCGGGTGGTCGTGCCAGCGGGTTCCGGCATGTCATTAGCGGGAATTCTGCACGGGCTCGCACAGGCGAACTTCACTGTGCCCGTTGTCGGCGTCGTGGTGGGCACCTCCCCTCTCAAGCGTCTGCATAAGTGGGCGCCTAAGCATTGGCCCAACCTGTGCCGACTGGTCCAAGCGGGCATCGGCTTTCACAAACGGGCGTCCGTCGTTCGGTTGGGCAACATAGAACTGGACCCGTTTTTTGAGGCGAAGTGCCTGTCGTTTCTTCAGCCCGACGATCTCTTCTGGGTAGTTGGCACTCGCGGAGGGCCGTAAGCAGCCGGGCGCGGGCGACAATCGAGCAGCAGCGGGCGCGCATCGACGAGCTGGAGCAGGAGCTTGAAACCGCGCGTGACAGCAGCGACGCGGCGCACGCGCAGCGGCTCTCCATGTCGCGTTCATGTTGCATTGACAAAATTGCAACGGCTGTAAGTCATTGAAAAAGCTCGGTAGAGAATTGTAGCCGATGCGACACACAATGCAAGTCGTCGCGACCGAAGAGCTGCAATATTTCAATCGCTTAGATGATTCACGTTGGCGATTTCCAAGCAGATCATCGACCTGCAAGGCGACCGTATCTTCGCGCAAACCAACGCTGGCTGAGGCGACGCCGGCACGGCGCACGCAACAACTGGACCTGCCG
>Ga0306923_10007613_pt1 | contig 10814 bp, 10 predicted proteins | sample sta12Can44000108_FD_203841 | JGI IMG/M metagenome (GOLD analysis project Ga0306923, IMG submission 203841) | Lab enrichment of tropical soil microbial communities from Luquillo Experimental Forest, Puerto Rico - statanox.12C.anox.44.000.108 (v2)... | ecosystem: Environmental > Terrestrial >...
TTGCCGTTCACGAAGTTCTGCAGCGTACGGTCCGTCATCTCGAGTCCTCCATCCGGCGGCACGTTTCGCCTGCGGCGTGTCGCGGTTCCCTGCGACCTCAATGATGAGCTTCGCAGAGATGGACTATCTACACAAGCGAATCAGTTGCTATCTTTATCTATACCTACGAAATCAGTTGAGCTCTGGCGGACACGGTCCCGGCTTGACACCAGGTCCCGGAGACGGAGGCGACCGGATGGCGCACAGCCCGAAGACGCTCCTGAACCAAAGCCCAGGTGGCCTCGTACCCGACGATGTCTCCAAGCGGATCATCGAGCAGCTGCAGGAGGACGGCAGGCGGTCCTACGCAGCGATCGGCAAGGCGGTCGGGCTGTCCGAGGCCGCCGTCCGGCAGCGGGTCCAGCGTCTCCAGGACTCCGGTGTTATGCAGATCGTAGCGGTCACCGACCCGCTGACCCTGGGCTTCCGCCGTCAGGCCATGATTGCCATCAAGACCGACGGCGACCTGGAGAAGGTCGCGGACCAGCTGGCCGAGATGGAAGAGATCGCCTACGTGGTGATCTCGGCCGGCTCGTTCGATGTGCTGGCCGAGGTCGTCTGCGAAGACGACGACCACCTGCTGGAGATCCTGAGCCGGGTCCGCGCCGTCCCGTACGTCACCAGCACCGAGACCTTCGTATACCTAAAACTCCGTAAGCAGACCTACTCCTGGGGAACGAGATGACATCCTCCCTCGACGCCATCGCCACCGAACAGGAAGCGGCCAAGCGCAACCTATGGCTGCACTTCACCCGAATGGGGAGCTACGCCGACAGCGAAGTCCCCGTGATCGTGCGCGGCTCAGGCGCCTACGTCTACGACCAGCATGGCCGACGGTACCTGGACGGGCTGTCCGGCCTGTTCGTCAGCCAGGTCGGCCATGGCCGACAGGAAATCGCCGAAGCAGGCGCGCGGCAGGCGGCCGAACTCGCGTACTTCCCGCTGTGGTCCTACGCCCATCCCAAGGCCATCGAGCTGGCGCAGCGGCTGGCCGACCTGGCTCCGGGCGACCTGAACCGGGTCTTCTTCACCACCAGCGGCTCGGAAGCCGTCGAGTCGGCCTGGAAACTCATCAAGCAGTACTTCAAGCTGATCGGCCAGCCCGACCGCTACAAGGTGATCAGCCGGGAGATCGCCTACCACGGGTCGTCCATGGGAGCGCTCGCGATCACCGGCCTGGCCGACATCAAGTACCCGTTCGAGCCGCTGACGCCCGGCGGCGTCCGGGTGCCGAACACCAACTTCTACCGGGCTCCGGCGTTCGTGCGCGACGATCTGGAGGCCTTCGGCATCTGGGCCGCCGACGAGATCGAGCGCGCGATCCTCCGTGAGGGACCGAAATCGGTCGCCGCGGTCTTCCTGGAACCCGTGCAGAACTCCGGCGGCTGCTTCCCGCCGCCGCCCGGCTACTTCCAGCGGGTCAGGGAGATCTGCGACCGGTACGGCGTGCTGCTGGTCTCGGACGAGGTGATCTGCGCGTTCGGCCGGCTCGGCTACTACTTCGGAGCCGACCGTTACGGATACCGGCCGGACATCATCACCTTCGCCAAGGGGGTCACCTCCGGCTACTCCCCGCTGGGCGGGATGCTGGTCAGCGACGCGCTGATGGAGCCGTTCAGCTCGGGCACGACCACGTTCCTGCACGGCATCACGTTCGCCGGCCATCCCGTCTCCGCCGCGATGGCGCTGGCCAACCTGGACATCTTCGAGAAGGAAGACCTGCTGGGCAACGTCCGGGCGAACCAGTCCGCGTTCCGCGCCACCCTGGAGAAGCTCTGCGACCTGCCCATCGTGGGGGACGTCCGGGGCGACGGCTACTTCTACGGCATCGAGCTGGTCAAGGACAAGGCCACCCGGGAGACCTTCACCGACGACGAGTCCGAGCGGTTGCTGCGCGGGTTCCTCTCCCCGGCACTGTTCGAGGCCGGGCTGCCCTGCCGGTGCGACGACCGGGGCGACCCAGTGGTCCAGCTGGCCCCGCCGCTCATCTGCGGGCCGGAGCATTTCGACGAGATGGAGGGCATCCTGCGCGCCACTCTCACCGAGGCCTGGACCCGTATCTGACCCAAAAAGGCTGGCTGAACGTTCATCGGAATGTCGGGCCGCGACATTCCGCGTCGCCATCTGGCGTTTACTCGTTGCCTTTACCTTTCCGTTATGCCGGCCAAGTCAGATGACCCACGCCCATCCCGGTCGCCCATCTCACGTCGCCAGGTGCTGGCCGCTGGCGGAACTGGCCTGCTCGCGGCGACCGCGAGTACGACCAGGGCGGCGGCGCGGACCCGCCGGGCCCGCGTCGCGGGTGGCGACGGCACTCCCGAGCAGATCCATCTCACCTGGGGCGAGAATCCCGCGACCAGCCTCGTGGTTTCCTGGGCCTCCCCCGGCCCGGCGACCCGGCCTCGGGTACGGATCGGGCAGCGGGTCATCCCGGCCGAGCTTCGCCAGTACACCGACGGGATCAGCGGCGAGGCGGTGTGGACCTACCACGCCCGGGTCGGCGGGCTGCGGCCCGGCGCCACCTACGGGTACGTGGTGACCGCCGACAACGACGGCAACGCCGCGGATCCGTTCACCGCCACCTTCCGCACCGCGCCGCACGGCCGGGCCGCGTTCCGTTTCACCAGCTTCGGCGACCTGGCCACGCCGAACACCGCGTGGGTGCTCTCGTACGGCCAGAGTGCTTACGCAGTCGACGCCGTCGAGTCCTTCCAGCCGCTGTTCCATCTGCTGAACGGGGACCTGTGCTACGCGGACCTTAACTCCACCGTGCAGCCGGCGGTGTGGCGCGACTTCGGCAACAACAACCAGACGTCGGCCGCCAACCGGCCCTGGATGCCGTGCCCGGGCAACCACGAGGTGGAGTTCGACAACGGCCCGCAGGGGTTCACCTCGTACCTGACCCGCTACACGCTGCCCGACAACCACGTGCCCGGCTTCGGCGGGCGCTGGTACAGCTTCTGCATCGGGTCGGTCCTGTTCGTCTCCCTCGACGCCGACGACGTGGTGTACCAGGACGCGGGCGCGTTCGTGACCGGCCCCGCGGCGCTGACCCCGGCGGCCGGCACCGGCAACCCGGCGATCGGGGCCGGCACGTCGTTCTACATCAGGGGTTACTCCGGCGGCGCGCAGACCGCGTGGCTGGAGCGGACGCTGGCGGCCGGCCGCGGCGATCCCTCGGTCGACTGGATCATCGTGCAGATGCACCAGTGCGCGTGCTCCTCTTCGGCGACCGGGAACGGCTCCGACCTGGGCATCCGGCAGCAGTGGCTGCCGCTGTTCGACCGGTATCAGGTGGACCTGGTGCTGAACGGGCACGACCATGACTACGAGCGGTCCTTCCCGGTGCGCGGCGCCGACGTCGACGCCGGCCACGAACTGGCCACCGGCGCCGCGGTCAACACCCTGCGGCCGCGCCCGGTGACGACCACCGACAGCGGGGTGTTCGACACCAGCCGGGGCACCGTGCACCTCATCCTGGGCTGCGGCGGGACCGACGCGCCGCTGGACGAGTACGGCACCGACACCGCCGACCGTCAGCGTCAGGCCAAGGTATTCACCCAGGCCAACCGCCCCGTGCCGAGCGCTACGCCGGGCGTTTTCACCCGCGCGGCGGCCGACGCGGCCGAGGACGCCGTCTGGTCGGCCAAGCGCGACACCCTGACCGGTTACGGGATCGCCGTGTTCGACGTCCACCCCGACCGGGAGGACTTCGGCGGCCACACCAGCATCACCGTCACGCAATACCACGCGGTGGGTGCCGACCCGGTCAACCCCGCCACCGGGACCAAGGGCGCGCCGACCCCCGACTACACCGAGTTCGAGACCTTCACCCTGGTCCGCCCGCGCCGGGGCTGAGTCTTGGATCGTCCCGGCAAAGGATACGGTCGGGGCATGGACGTGCTCGTGATCGGGGCCGGGGCCTGCGGCCTGACGACAGGGATCTGCCTGGCCGAGGCCGGGCTCGCCGTGACGATCAGGGCGGCCGCCCCGCCGGAGCGGACGACGTCGGTGGCGGCCGGGGCGGTCTGGGGACTGGTCCGGGTCGGGCCGCCGGAACGGGTCCTGGACTGGGGCCGGACCGGGCTGGAGGTCCTGGCCAAGCTCGCCGCCGAGCCGGGCACCGGGGTGCGGATGGCCAGTGGCAAAGAGGTCAGCCGCACCCGGCTGGAACCGCACTACTGGACCGAGCTCCTGCCCGGCCTGCGCATGTGCCAGACATCCGAACTGCCCGACGGCTTCACCAGCGGCTGGCACTACACCGCCCCGGTGGCCACCATGCCGGTCTACCTGGACTACCTGCGGGCCAGGTTCGAGCGGGCCGGGGGCAGGCTCGAGGTGGCGGCCGTCCCGTCGCTGGCCGGGCTGGCCGGGCTGGCTCCGGTCGTGGTCAACTGCTCCGGCGCGCGCGCCCGCGACCTGGTGCCCGATCCCGCGGTGGTGCCGGTGCGCGGCCAGGTGGTGATCGCCGCCAACCCCGGCCTCGAGGAGTTCTTCATCAACCGCGACGAGGAACCGCCCTGGATCACGTACATGTTCCCCCACGGCGACACGGTCCTGCTCGGCGGCACGAACGAGGAGGGCAACTGGGATGAAGAGCCAAGACCTTTTATTGCCGAACGGATCCTGGCGCATTGTGCCGCGATCGATCCCCGCCTGCGCGGGGTTACGGTCCTCGGGCACCGTGTCGGCCTGCGGCCGTACCGCCCCGAGGTGCGGCTGGAATCCGAGCCGTTCGGGAGCGGCGTGCTGTGGCACAACTACGGACACGGCGGGGCCGGCATCTCGCTGGCCTGGGGCTGCGCCGCCGTGATCGCCGCAGCGGTAATAGATCGGTAATCCGGCACGGCGTAACTTCGCGCCGTCCGTGGTCGGTTTTGTCGTTGACATGGGCAATAATCTGGCACGGCCAAGACCACCAGCCCCCCAACGGAGGTGGCATGCAGTCCTTTTACCTGGAGTCCATCACCGCGAGCGATGACTGCGTGGTGCTGCGGATGGATGGCGACATCGACGCCTACGCCGCGCCGCAGGTCCGTGACCGGGTGACCGGCCTGGCCGGTAACGGCACCGTTCACATCATCGCGGACCTGCGCGGCGCCGGTTTCCTCGACTCGGCCGGCTTGGGCGCCCTGGTGGGTAGCCGCAAGGAGCTTCGTGCCCGCGGGGGATCGCTCACGCTGGTGGCCAGCAGCAACCGGATCCTGCAGATCCTGCGGATCGCCGGGCTCAGCGACGCGTTCGGGCTGCATTCTCGCGTGCCGGACGCGATCAGAGCCGACCGGCACTGGCAGGCGGCAGTCTCAGGTGAAGGCGGCAGTGCCGGGGAATGGTGCCGTCAACACGGATTGCTGTGAACCGTGCTAACGGACCATTCCGTCCCCCCGCCTGAGCGAGGCGGCGGGCGAGCTCACCGATGTCACCAGCGCCGATGAGCTGGCGCGCGGTGGGGTGATCCGGCGGCGGCAATGCCCAATAATCGCCGGTTGCGCGGCCGCGCCAGATGCGCCATCCCGGGTATCGGCGCCTGAGCCGCTCTAGTTCGGCATCCTGGTTGTTCCCGCCCCGCCCCGCGTTCACGGCGAGCGGTGGGCAGCAGGCCGGGCTAGGGCCTGGAGGGTCGCGAGTATCACATTGTGCGAACCGCACGGTCCGCCCATCACATTACAGCCGCCGTGAGAACGCGCGGAGGGGCTAACTGTCGAGCTGGGCGACCAGGCGGGCCGGGGCGATCGCGCGGTAGGCGTCCTGGCAGAGCTCGGCGATCTCGGCCCAGTCCGGATCGCGGTCGAGCCGGACGCCGATCCAGCCGCGGCCGCCGACGTAGGGCGGGCGGAAGAACCGGCCGGGCGCGGCGGAGGTGAGCTCGGCCTGGGCTCCGGGCGGCGCGGCACACCACAGGTGCGGGAACTGGTCCTCGTGATGGCCGTCCGCCCACAAGGTCACGAAGGAGCTCTTACCCCGGACGAACCAGGTCGGCGCGCCGTGGCTGAGCCGCTCGGTGACCTCGGGCAGGGCCAGGCAGATCGCGCGCATCCGCTCGGCGAGGCTAGCTGCGGAGTCGGTCACCAGACTGATTCTGCCACCGGCCCTACCGGTAACCTGTGACCCATGAGGTTCGCGATCGCCATCCCGCAGTTCTACGCCGACGGCGAGTTCGATCCCGCGGCGTTCCGGGCCTATCTGACCCGGGCCGAGGAGCTGGGTTTCGACAGCGCGTGGACGCAGGAATCGCTGCTCGGGTCGTGGAACCAGTTCGCGCCGATCGAGGCGATGACCTACGCGGCCGCGTGCACCCAGCGCTTGCGCCTGGGCTGCGTGGTGTTCGTGTCCACGCTGCACAGCCCGGTGCACCTGGCCAAGAGCCTGAGCACGCTGGACCAGCTCAGCCGGGGCCGGATCGAGATCGGCGTGGGCACCGGCGGCCAGGGGCGGCCGTTCGCCGCGTTCGGCGTGGACCCCGGCCGGTACGTCGCGCGGTTCACCGAGGGGATCGCGCTGATGAAGGCGCTGTGGACGCAGCCCCGGGTCACCTTCGACGGGGAGTTCTGGCAGCTCCAGGACGCGGCGATGGAGCCCAAGCCGTTCCAGAAGCCGTACCCGCCGCTATGGTTCGGCGCAGCCCGCGAGCCCGCGCTGCGGCGTGCGGTGCGCCTGGGCGATGGGTTCTTCGGCGCGGGTTCCTCCCCCACCGCGAGGTTCGCGGAGCAGGTCGCGGTGGTGCGGGCGGCGCTCGCCGAGGCGGGGCGCCCGGCCGACAGCTTCCCGATCGCCAAGCGCGTGTACGTGGCGATCGATGACAACGTGGGACGGGCCCGGGCCCGGATGAACACCGCGCTGACCGAACTCTACGGGCAGCGGGTGGAGGCCATCGAGGCCGCCGCGGTCGCGGGCACGGCCGCCGATTGCGTCCGTGAGCTGCACCAGGTCGCCCAGGCCGGGGCCGAGCTGATCCTGTGCACCACGCTGTTCGACCAGGCCGAGCAGATGGAGCAGCTCGCCGCGACCGTCATCCCCAAGCTCGGCTAGTACTGCCGCAGGCTCGGGGGCACGGGCCCGCCGCCACAGGCGGCCAGACCAGCAGGGTCGTCCCCCCCGGAATCAACTGATACCGGGGCCGGTGTGGGCCTGCATCATGGCCTGCAGCATGCTCACCACGGCGGGATACCGGACGCTGCTCCAATCCGGGGTCAGCAGACCGTACGGCTCGGTGTCGCCCCAGTGGTACTTAATCTGGTTGGTCCCCGGGGCGCTGCTCTGGCCGTGTGTCGGGTTGAGGGCCCACCAGCACCAGTCGACGTCGTACTCCTTCAGCCAGGCCTGGAGGTTGGCCCACCACGTGCCGCCGCCGCCCGGGGCCGACAGCGCGCTGGCGTTGTCGCCGAACTCCCCGAGCCAGACCGGGGCGATTCCTTCGGTGAGGATGTACCCGCCGTTCTTGCTCATCTGCTGGAAATAGGCGGCCTGGGACTGGCCCGCGGGATGGCCGGACCAGGAATAGTCGTGCATGCTGTAGACGACCTTGCCGGGCTGCGCGAGCTGGACCCGGTGGCCGGCCACGCCGGTCAGGTCGCCGGCGTAGTTCAATCCCTCGCAGATGATCAGCAGGCTCGGGTCGATCTGGTGGATCAGGTTCCCCACCATCGTGTACATAGCGGCGAAATCGGTCTCCACCGCGTTCCCCCACGCCGGGCCGAGAGCGCTCCCGCCCACCGTCGCGTGACGGGGCTCGTTTTTGATGTCCATCGCCGCGACCAGCGGGTTGGCGGCGTATCGCCGGGCGATGTCCTGCCAGATCGCGGTGAACTTCACGACTTCCCAGCGGTCGTTGAACCACAGCCCGTTGGTGTCGTCGTTGCCGCAGCACCAGCCGAAATCGAGCAGGTGGCAGTTGAGGATGACGATCAGGCCGGCGTCGGTGAGCGCCTTGACGCAGGCGTCATAGACCTGCAGTGGCGTACAACCAATGAGCTCTTGGTTGGCGTCGAGATACTGGGCCGGGACCATGGCTGTCTGCTCGGTCATCCACAAGCTGAACGGGAACCGCACGCAGTTGAAGCCCTGCGCGGCGATGAGCTCAGCCAGCGTGCTGCGATTGGTGAGATCTAGCCCGGCCGGCACCCCGATGTCCTCGCTCGCGCCATACCAGTTCACCCCGGCCAAGCGGACCCGCTTGCCGTGAGCGTCGACGATGAACCGGCCGCTCGTCGACAACGGCGTAGCAATAGTCAAAACAGTCACCGCCAATCACTGGAGAATCTCCTAAAAGGTCTCAGGGCGGCGTCGTTCTGGCAAGCTCCGCTAGGGATGCGGCGTGACCCCGATCCCTGGGCCGGTACGCGGCGAGATGATGGCCTTCAGCATGGTCACCACGGCGGGATATCGCACGCCGGACCAGTCCGGGGTCAGCAGGCCATATGACTCAGTGGCACCCTGCTGGTTCAGCACCTGGTTGGTCCCCGGGGCGCTGCTCTGGCCGTGTGTCGGGTTGAGGGCCCACCAGCACCAGTCGACGTCCTGGTCCTTCAGCCAGGCCATGATGTAGTCCCACCATTCGGTGGCCTGAGGGGGCAGCGTCCCGGCGACGTGGCCGAACTCGCCGAGCCACACCGGCGCGGTCTGGTTGGCCAGGAGGTATCCCCCGTTCTTGTGCATCTGGTTGTTGTAGGCGGCCTGGTCCTGGCCCTGGTGACCGCTCCAGGAATAGTCGTGCATGCTGTAGACGACCTTGTTCGCCTCGCTGAGCCGGACCGGATGGCTGGCCACGCCGGTCAGGTTGCAGGCGTAGTTCAGTCCCTCGCAGATGATGAGCAGGCGGGGGTTGACCTGGTGGATCAGGTTTCCGACCGTCGTATACATGGCCGCGAAATCTGTCTGGCCCCCGGTCCCCCACGTGGGTTTGAGCACCCGCCCGCCGACCTTCGCCGACCGGGGCTCGTTCTTGATGTCCATCGCGGCGACCAGTGGGTTGGCGGCGTATCGCCGGGTGATGTTCTGCCAGGCCGCGGTGAACTTGGCGGCGGGCCAGCGGTCATTGAACCACAGGCCGTTGCTGTCGTTGTTCTTGCAGCACCAGCCGAAGTCGAGCAGGTGGCAGTTGGGGATGACGATCAGCCCCTGGCCGGTAAGCGCTTTGACGCAGGCGTCGTAGACCTCTATCGGCGTGGACCCGTACAGACCGGGGTTGGCCTTCAGATAATGCTGCGGCACCGGAGCGGTCTGGTCGAGCATCCACAGGCTGAACGGGAACCGCACGCAGTTGAACCCCTGCGCGGCGATGAGCCGGGCCAGCGTGCCGAGGTCGGTGAGATCGAGCCCGGCCGGCACCCCGAGATCCTCGCTGGCGCCGTACCAGTTCACCCCGGCCAGGCGGACCCGCTTGCCGTGGGCGTCGACGATGAACCGGCCACTCGTGGACAACGGCGTAGCAATAGCCATAATCGTCACCCCTATAACTCCACCGTCTCAGGGCAACACAGTCCTGGCAAGCCGGCCAGGGTGATGGGCGCGCGCACCACGCTCCGTTCGGCAGAAAAAGTCTTTCACTAGGGTATGGACATGCGAATCGGATTCGGAGCCCCGGTAGCCGGGGCGTGGGCCACCCCGTTGTATCTCGGGTCGTTTGCCGAGCGGGCCGAGGCCCTGGGATATGCGTCGCTGTGGAGCTTCCAGCGGCTATTGGTGCCCGAGGGCTCCGGGATGGAGCCGGTGTACCGCAGCGTGCTCGATCCGCTGGTCGCCCTGGGGTTCCTGGCCGCCCGGACGTCGCGGATCAGGCTCGGCGTGGCCACGATCTGCCTGCCGTACGTCTCGCCCGCGGTGCTGGCCAAGCAGGCGACGACCGTGGATGTGCTGTCCGGCGGGCGGCTGGACCTAGGCCTGGGCATCGGCTGGATGCCGGAGGAGTTCGTCGCCACGGGCGCTTCGACGGCCCGGCGCGGCGCGCGGGCCGAGGAGTTCCTGGCCGTGCTCCGCACCCTGTGGGCCGATGAGGTCAGCTCGTTCAGCGGCGAGTTCTACACGATCCCGGCCGGGCGGCAGGATCCCCGGCCGGTGCAGCAGCCGGGGCCGCCGGTGCTGCTGGGCGGCATGGCACGCCCGGCCATGGAACGGGCGGGGCGGATCGCGGACGGCTGGATCACCTCGAGCCGCGCCGACCTGTCGAAGATCTCCGAGGCGGTCGCCGTGGTGCGGGAGGCGGCGTCGGCGGCGGGCCGGGACCCAGCCGCCGTCCGCATCATCTGCCGCGGCGTGGTGCACGCCGGCGAGGAGGCCGAGGGGCCGGACGGCGGCCGGCGGCTGCTGTCGGGCAGCTTCGAGCAGATCCGCGAGGACGCCGCGGGGCTGAGCGAGCAGGGCGTCACCGAACTGTTCTACGACCTGAACTGGGACCCGCGGATCGGCTCCCCGTCCGTGACCCCCGAGGCCGCGGCCGAACGGGCCGGGGAAATCCTCGCCGCGCTCGCCCCGCGCTGACCTTCCGGGCTCGGGATCTGAACGGAGTGAAACCCATGTTTCACTGTGCCCTAGCGAAGTGAAACCCGGGTTTCACTATGCCCTAGCGAAGGGAAACCCGGGTCTCATTCTGCTTGGGCTTGCTGGTGGCCTTCGGCGTCCGGAGGATCAGCGTCCGGAGGCTCAGCGGCCGGAGGGCTGGGCGGCCAGGCCCGCGGGTCCGGCCAGGCCCTCACGGTGGGCGATGGCGGCGGCTTCGGTGCGGCTGCTGGCGCCGAGCTTGCCGAGGATGTTGGACACGTGCACGCTGGCCGTCTTCG
>Ga0306923_10007614_pt1 | contig 10814 bp, 9 predicted proteins | sample sta12Can44000108_FD_203841 | JGI IMG/M metagenome (GOLD analysis project Ga0306923, IMG submission 203841) | Lab enrichment of tropical soil microbial communities from Luquillo Experimental Forest, Puerto Rico - statanox.12C.anox.44.000.108 (v2)... | ecosystem: Environmental > Terrestrial > Soil...
CAGCAGTTTCAGGATGGACAAGTTTCCATTGGCCTTCACCGCGAAACAAAGCAAATGCGGCAAGCGCCCCAGCCCGCTTTTCAGTTCCTCAAAAGCACTCTCGATCGCGCGCCAGCTGTACACATAGGTAGGCGTCCCGTACCGTTTCGCAATCTCCTTCAGGGCCATCCCTTCGCAAAATACCTCGCGCGCCGCGCCAGAAGCGCCCCTCCTCCACGCAAACTGCGGTGTGAACGTCGCGGGATCCACGTACGCCAGATTTTTCCTAGCCTTCGTGTGAATGCTCATTTCACTTTGAGGATGACCAGCGTGCGGTCGTCGGAGAGCGGCGCGCTTTGCGAAAACCAGTCCACTTCGCGCAGGATCTGGTCGGCCATTTCCGTGGCGGTCAATTCGTTGTGCTGCTCGATGAACTTTCGCAGCCGCGTGGTGCCGAAGAATTGCCCTTCACTGTTGGTCGTTTCCGCGATTCCGTCCGAATGAAACAGCAGAATATTGCCCGCTTCCAGCGTCACACCCCACTCCTCGTATTGGACTTCCTCGAAAATGCCCAACGGAAATCCCGACAGGTCGATGCGGTCGCAACGCCCGTCTTTATAGAGCAATGGCTGGGACTGCCCGGCGTTGGCCACGCGCAGCTTCTGGCGGCCCTTCTGCCAGGTCGCAAAGCACGCGGTCATGAACCGCCCCTCGATGCGCCGCTCGCCGACGAGTTGGTTCATCTGGCGCAGCATTTCCGCGGGCTGCAGTTTCTGGGGTGCCAGGCTGCGCATAATTCCGATGGCCACGGCTCCATAGAGCGCCGCGGCCGTGCCTTTTCCGCTCACGTCGCCCAGCGCAATGCCTAATTGCTGCGGTCCATAGCGCAGGAATTCATATAAGTCCCCGCACACTTCCCGCGCTGACAAATAGCGCGCCGCGATGTCTAACCCAAAATCTTCGGCGGGAACGGGGCGCAAAAGGGCGCCCTGGATACGCTTCGCCGCCTGCAGATCCCGCTCGAGCCGCGCTTCGTCTTTCGCCAACTGCTCGTACAAGCGCGCGTTTTCGAGGGAAACCGCGAGGTTCGCAGCGAGAATCGTCAGCGTCTGCACGTGATCCGCAGTGAAATAATTCAGTTGCGGACTTTCCAGATCCAGCACGCCAATCACCTTGCCTTTGTGCATCATTGGAATCGCCAATTCCGAGCGGGTTTCCGGATTCACCATCAGGTAGCGCGGATCGGCGGTCACGTCCGGAACGACCACGGGCTCGCGCGAGGTCGCCGCCGCGCCGACAAGACCTTCGCTTGCCGCCACACGCAGTTTCCCTTGCACCCGTTGGCCATGCTTCACATCGAGCCGGTGCCGAAAGATCTGCTGCTCCTCGTCAAAGAGCATGATGCTCAAAATCTGGTAATCAATGACCCGTTTGACCTGCTCCGCAGCACGTCGCAGTAGCTCCTCCACGTCAAGTATCGAGCTGATCTCCCGGCTGACTTCGTTTAGCACCAGGAGGGTTTCCGCCTGCGTCCGCACTTTCTGGAAGAGGCGCGCGTTTTCAATCGCCACCGCCAGGCGGCTTGCCAGCATGGTTAGGATGTTTTGCTGGTCCTTGGTGAAATAATCGAGATGTCGGCTTTGAATATCCAGCACGCCCACGCACTTCCCGCGAAACATCAGCGGCACAGCCAGCTCGGAGCGCACCATTTCGATGGCATTGATGTAGCGCGGATCCTGCGACACATCGCTCACGCGCACGGGATGGCCCGTCGCCGCCGCCGTTCCCGTAAGCCCCTGGCCGATTGGCACCTTCAGATTTTCTGCCAAACCCGGCGGATAGCCGATGGCGAAGCGGTGCGTCAGATAGCCGCCTTCCTCATTCACCATCAGCACGCCGAAAAACTCGTAATCTATATGCCGCTTAATGAGCACGGCGGTGTGCGCCAGCACCTCATCGAGGTCGAGCGACGCGTTCACTTCCTCCCCGATCTCCGCCAGCGTGGCCAGGACTTCGACGGGGATCTCCGGGTTCTTTGATGTGGAATTGCTTTGTAATTTACGGTCTGTGGCTTCCATGAATCTTCTTAGTATAGCAGGCGCGCACGCCGGGACCGGGTAAGACAGACTCCAGGATGCACTGTGAGCCTGGATTGCCATATACATGGCTAGACGTTAGAATCCCATCGTTCTGACGGAGACTCATGCCCCCCACGATTGCGAACGGTAAGATCTGCTACGTCGAAATTCCCGCCACTGATATTTCGCGCTCTTCCGGCTTCTACAAACAGGTCTTCGGCTGGAACATCCGGAAGCGCGGCGATGGCAGCATCGCCTTTGACGATACGACCGGGGAAGTGAGCGGCAGCTGGGTGCTTGGTCGGCCATCCGCCGCAAAGCCCGGCCTTTTGTTTTACATCATGGTGGACAGCGTGGCCGCGACCCTTGACGCCGTAGTCGCCAACGGGGGTGAGATCGTGCAACCGATCGGCGCGGACGCGCCCGAGATCACCGCGAGGTTCCGCGACCCGGCAGGAAACGTCATCGGTCTCTACCAGCAACCCGCCTAACGGAGCGTGAAGCCTGCTCTACTCGATTTTGGTCTTTCCCTGCAGCCCCAGCCGCAGCACGCTCACGTCCGGCAGATTCCGGTAGCGCTCGTCGTAATCCAATCCGTATCCCACCACGAATTCATTGGGGATCGCAAATCCGGTGTAGTCCGCCTTGATGTCCGCGATGCGCCGCTCGAATTTGTCCAGCAGGACGGCGACGCGCAAATGCTTCGGCTTGCGTCCCTCGAATAGCTGTCGCAAGTATTCCAGAGTGAGCCCCGTATCCAGAATGTCTTCGATAATCAGGACCGTTCTTCCTTCGATACTGACATCCAGATCCTTGGTCAGCCTCACTTCACCGGTTGAGTCCATCCCTTTAGCGTAACTGGAGACGCCCAGAAAATCGAAGGATACTTCACCGCCCAGTTCCCTCGCCAGATCCGCTAGAAAAAAGATCGAGCCTTTCAGGATCCCCACAAGATGCAACGTATCGTTTGGAAAATCACGCCGAATCTCCTGAGCCATCTGCCGGACTTTCTGCCGGATGCGGGCATGGGAAATCAAGACGTGGAGGGATTCGCCTGCCCGGTGCCCTGGCTGCTCTCGCATTGAGCGTTTCTTGCGCGTTGGAGTCACTCGTTCGCCATCCTTCGATTACTCTATTCCACCCATTCGGCAATGAAAATGTTCGTTTCGTGTGGAGCCTTGCCGTTGCGATTGGAAGCCCACACCAAGCGTTTCCCGTCGGAGGTAAACATCGGGAACGCATCAAAATCCGGATGGAAGGTGATTCGCTCTTGTCCCGTGCCGTCTTCGTTGATGATATAGAGGTCAAAGTCGCGCCCATTCTTCGGGTCCGCCTGATTCGAAGCGAAAATAATCCGCTTGCCGTCCGGCAGAAAATATGGCGCAAAATTTGCCGCTCCGTTGCGTGTCACCTGGTGCTTATCGGAGCCGTCTGCGTTCATCACCCAGATTTCAAGGTTTCCCGGACGAATCAGTCCCTGCGCAAACAATTCCTTGTAATCCTTGATCTCTTCATGCGTTTTCGGGTGCTCAGCGCGGTAAACGATTTTCCTTCCATCGTACGACCAGAACGGCCCGCCGTCGTAACCCAACTCGTTCGTCAATTGCTTCACGTTGCTTCCATCAGCATCCATGGCGTAAATGTCCAGGTCGCCGTTGCGCGTCGAAGTAAACACGATGTGCTTGCCGTCGCGCGTAATCGTCGCTTCGGCGTTGTAGCCAGTCGCATTCGTCAACGGCTTCAATTCCGACCCGTCAGGCTTCGCCGTATAGATCTGGTAGGTACTGTAGATGGGCCAGACGTAGCCGTGGGAGTAATCCGGCTTCGGAGGGCAGTCTGCGCTGGCCGCGTGCGTCGAGGAAAAAAGAATCTTGTCGCCCGAAGGAAAAAAGTAGCCGCAGGTCGTGCGGCCTTTTCCCGTGCTCACCACTTTTGGTGTGGCTGGTTTTCCATCCGGAGTATCCACCATCATCGTGTAGATCTGATCGCAAGGCACGCCTTCGCCCTGGTGCTGAAAAATCAGTCGATCGTCGGCGGCGGAAAAGTAGGCTTCGGCGTTCTGGCCGCCGAATGTTAACTGGCGAACGTTTTTCAGGTGTTTCCGCTCCTGCGGCAGAAGCAGGCTGGCTGCCTCTTTCGGTTGCGCATTTGCAGTTATCCATCGCGGGCCGTACAAGCACACGAAAGCCACCAACCCGGTCACCGCTACGCCCAGAATTTTTCCTATTTTCAAGATTCCGATCCTCGCCCCTTGCGACTGCTTCCGCTTCCTTTCCTCATCGACTACTTCCTCTGCTCCAGCTTCACATCGACCTTTACTTCCTTTCCATCCCTCAAAACCGTTACCGGCACGACATCGCCGACTTTGCTTCGCCGCAGTGCGTCCGTGAAATCGTACAGATTCTTGATCGGTTTGTCGCCAAATTGAATCAGTACGTCTCCGCCCTTCAGTCCTGCTTTTGCCGCCGGCGAACCGGGCTTAACACCCGAAAACCTCACGCCATTTTCCGTTTGCCCAAAATCCGGGATCGAACCGAAATAGGGCCCGTAACCGCCGCCGGCCGCTCCGCTGTGCGCGTTCGCCTCCACCACCGCGACAAATGTGGGCTTCTCCGGCTCGTTGGCGATGTCCATGGCCGCCTGGGCAACCACGTTCAGCAGCCGCGCCGCTGCTTCTCCGTTGATCTTTTCCCATGTGTCTGACGGCTTGTGATAATCCGAGTGCAATCCCGAAAAGAAAAACAACACGGGAATCTTTTTGGCTACGAAGGATGTGTGATCACTTGAAGCGTATCCGCCTTGTGACACTTCAAACTTCAGATGCGAATCCTTTTCCGCCTCCTCCAGCACTTTCTGAAATGTAGAACCCGTTCCGGCGCCGCCGATATACACCTTGTCATCTTTAATCCGCCCGATCATGTCCATGTTGATCATGGCCACGGCCTTATCCAGCGGCTTCGTCGGATCTTTCACCCACGCGGCGGATCCCAGCAGCCCCAACTCTTCGCCGGCAAATGAGGCGAACAAGATGCCGCGCTGCAATTGGCCTTTCATGGGCGCTAGCAGCCGCGCCAGTTCCAGCAGGCCCGCCGTTCCGGAAGCATTATCGTCAGCGCCCGGATGAATCTGCCCAACCTGCGAAGGCGCAAGCGAATCAAATGTCCCACGGCCCAGATGATCATAGTGCGCGCCCAGAATCACGTACTCGTCCGTCTTCCCCGGCAAGAAGGCCAGCACATTATTGACGGTCGCCTTGGTGTTCTCGATCCCCACTCTCAAGTCAATACGCATCATTTCCGGAAACGTAAACGAGGCGGGCTTTGTGCTCGCGTTGATTTGCTCCTGCAACTCCTTCAACGACTTCCCCGCGCCCGTGAACCAGCTTTCCGCCGCGCTGTTTTTCACCTGTACGAACAAAATCCCTGCGTTCTCCGGCCCGCTGATGCTGCCAAAACGCGTCAGCGGATCTTCCTCGCCGTCACCCAGCTTGCCATCTAGCAGGATCAGCCCCGTAGCACCATGGTTCCGTGCGTTGATCGCTTTGGTGATTAGCTGGGAGTGCCTAGTTTGACCCTGATTCCCGCTCTTCGCCGCAAATCCGCTCGGCTCGTACCGCAGCATGATAGCGATCTTGTCCTTCACATCAATACTGGCGTAATCGTCGTAGCCAAACTCTTCCGCTGTCACTCCATAACCTGCAAACACCAGCCCCGCGTTCGCCTCTCCCGAAGCCGAAAAACTCAATGGCACATAATTCTCATTTAATCCGAGATAGATCCTCGCGTTTCCGTTCATGACCAGGCAATTATTCTCACCCTTCAGTTTTGCTCCTGTCGTCACTGTGAACGGCTCGAGATACCCGCTCTTCCCTGCCGGCTCGAGCCCTAGGGTCTTGTAGCGCTGCGCAATTACGTGCTCGGCGCGCACCAATCCCTTCGTGCCGTCGCCGCGCCCTTCCATATTCGGTTGCGTCAGCGTCTTGATGTCATTCACGTAGTGCTGCGCATCCGCCGGGCCGATGACAAGAGAGGTCGCAGTCGCCAACGCCAAGCCTGTCGCCAGCAACAGAACGGCCGCAGTGCCGCAGAACGTGCTCTGCTTTCTCGCTGAAAAGAAATGCTTTTTTCTGAATCCCATCGAGGAATTTTGCATCATTTTTCCCATCCTATGTCCTGTGCAATGGACTGTCAATTCATCGCCAAAAGCAAGCAATCATCTCGTCTATTCCGCGCGCCTCGGCTATACTTCCTGGCCATCCACCATGTTTCCGATCGTCAAGTCCAGCTTCCTGGTCGTCTCCACGCTGTTTCCCATCGTGAACCCGCTCGGCGGCGCGCCTATCTTTCTGGCGCTCACGCATTACTACTCGGCCGATCAGCGCAAACTCCTCTCGCGCCGCATCGCCATCAATAGCCTTCTTCTGCTGATCGGCTCCTACTTCATCGGCACGCATATTCTGTCGTTTTTTGGAATCTCCCTTCCCGTGGTTCAAGTAGGCGGTGGGCTTATCCTGATTTCTTCGGGCTGGAAAATGCTGAATCAAGATGAAAAAGAAGGGCAAGATCATCGCGACGGCGTCAATCGCTCCTCCGACCTCCGGGATCTTTTCACCAAGGCTTTCTATCCCCTCACGCTTCCGCTGACGGTCGGCCCCGGCTCCATTTCCGTCGCCATCACCCTGGGTGCCAATGAACCCCACGGCGGCAAAATCATTTACTCCATCATCGGCGCGATTATCGGTTCTCTGTTGGTCGCCCTCAGCGTGTATTTTTGTTATGGCTTCGCGGACCGCCTCGCGGAAGTTCTTGGTTCCACCGGCATGTCCGTCATGATGCGGCTGTCATCGTTTCTTCTCGTCTGCATCGGCGTCCAGATTTTCTGGAATGGGGCCTCCAGGCTCCTCACTTCTCTACCTATTCCCACCCAGTGATCATCTAGGGGCGTTCTTCTTTATTTCTACCAACTTGGCAGGTCCCGTTTGTTCAACAGCGCCTCAGCCGCCCAACATCCCAGATACACCGACTGCGCCACCCCGTGTCCCGAAAACGCCCCCAGCACAATCGCGTTCTCGCTCTCCCTGTGCCGCTCGAACACCGGCTTCCATTCCTCCGCAACGCAAATCGGACCGCCCCACCGGTTCGTGAACTTTGCTTCGCGCAACGCCGGATGTAACCCGCGGACACGTTTCTCCAGCCGCACAAACAATTCCTTTGCTTCGCCGCGTTCGATATCCAACGTCTGCAACTCCCTCCAGTCAGCCAAGTGCACCAAACCGCTTCCAAAGATCACCTGCTTTCCCGCCAGCAGCCTGCCCCACAAATATGGCAGATCCACGGTATAAAACGGCTTCCCTTCCGCCAGGCCGATTTCCTCGAGTTGCGCTTCGGTCATCGCCTCCGTAGCCACCGCGAGCGTAAATTTTGATTCCGCCCGCTCGCGCAACCCTGTCAATTCCAGCGCGAACGCATTCGTCGCGAACAACACTTTCCCAGCGCGCGTTACACCGCGTTTCGTTCGCAACTCTATTCCTTGGCTAAACTTCGCCTCCGCCACGCCGTTTTCTTCATACAACAGCACTCCGGCACGCTCGGCCGTCCGCGCCAGCCCGGCCAAGACTTTCCCGGGGTTGATGGATCCCCCCGGCACTTCTTTCATCGCGCAAAGTTCGCCCGCGTCCTTCCAGCGAATCGGCGAATTCTTTAACAGAGCGGTTCTTCCCAACTCGAAGACTCCCGGAAGCGCCAACTCCCCATCCACCTCTAACTCCTTCAGAATTTTCTGGTATCCCGCGAGCACGTCTCCCAGCCCCGGCAAATCTCCCACCGCACTTTCCGCCAACGCGACGCCACCTGTATAGCCGCTCGATCCTGCACCGAAGGTTTCTTCCTCGAACAGCGCCACGCTCTTCTCCGGCGACAACCGTTTCAACCAGGCCGCCCCTGCCAGTCCCGTAAATCCCCCGCCCACGACCGCAAAGTCCACCGTGGCCGGCAGTTCCCGCTTCGCCGCGCGAAACTCCACCGTCCATGGCCGATTCCCCCAGTTTCTCGTCGTCTGCATGTCCTCCCCTATTCTCATCCATTGGTGTTCCCCGACTTGCGGTATTCTACGCCCTGTACCGAGGTGACTTAGGTGGCGGAACCATCTCCGAAAACAGCTTCACCCGAACCTTGGCTTCGCGGGACGCACACCGATGTGCTGCCGATTCCTCGCGCCATATTGCACGCGCTCGATCTGGCCAAGGAGGATCTCGAGCGGTGGGCCGGTCCCTTGTCCGATGAAGAACTTAACGCCCGACCGGGAAACATCGCTTCCGTTGCCTTTCATCTCCGTCACATTGCGCGAAGCATGGATCGCCTCCTCACTTACGCTGAAGGATGCTCCCTCACCAGCGATCAAGTCGCGCTCTTGAGGACCGAACTTGATCCGCCCGCAACCCATCAACAATTGGTCGAGGAACTAAACGTGGCGCTGGAGAGGAGTGCGGCGAGGATTCGCGCCCTAAACGCGGATTTCAGCCAGCCTCGCGCCGTCGGGGGTAAGCAATTGCCGACTACGCTCGGCGGCCTGCTAGTCCACGTCGCCAATTACACCCAGCGCCACGTCGGCCAGGCCATCACCACCGCAAAAATTGTGACTTCGCACGACAGGAAATAAATTTTGGAGGTACCGCCCGCCATGAACGCAAACGACGATCGGATGGACCGCCGCTCCTTTCTTCAAAAGTCCGCTACGGTCCTCGCGGGAAGCGCTGCCCTCAGCCGCACGGCCCTTTCCTATTCTCGCATCCCCGGAGCAAACGAACGCATTTCGCTGGGGCACATCGGCATCGGCAGCCGCGGCACGGAACTCGACACTATCGTTGCGGCCCTCAAGAAGGACTACAACATCGAGATGACCGCCGTCTGCGATTTATGGACCGTCAACCTTGAAGCCGCTCGGGCCGCCAATGCCGAACACTACGGACGCTCTCCGCGCACCTTCCCCAATGCGGACGAGCTTCTTTCGCAAAAGGACATCGACGCGGTGGTCATCTCCAGTCCGGATCACTCCCACTCCCCCATCCTTCAACTCACCGCCGAAGCCGGTAAAGACGCTTACGTCGAAAAGCCCATGGGCAATGTGCTTTCCGAAACGAAAGCAGCTCGCGACGCCGTCCGTTCACGCAACCTGATCGTGCAGGTCGGGACCCAGCATCGCAGCGAGCCTTACCCGAAGCTGGCTCACGACGTTATTCACCAGGGCGAGCTTGGCGACATATCAAAGATTGAAGTTGTCTGGAACTATCACGGCCCTCGCTGGCGGGGCCGCGAAGAAGTCGCTCAAATCCGCGAAGCCGATACAGACTGGAAGCGCTGGCTGATCAGCAAGCCCATGCGCCCCTTTGATCCGCAAATCTACTTTGAATTTCGTCTCTACAAGGAATTCTCCAGCGGCATTCCCGACCAGTGGATGAGCCACGCCATCGATCTCGTCCACTGGTTCACGGACGAGCCGTATCCAACTTCCGTCGTTGCCAGCGGAGGCGTCTTCGCCTGGCACGATGGCCGCGAGAACCCAGACACCTTCCAGGCTCTTTTCACTTATCCCAAGGGATTCCTCGTCAGCTATTCCACTAGCTTCGGCAATGATGCGCCCGGCTTCTCACGCTATATGGGCAAGAAGGCAACGCTCATCAATATTGGCGATGAAGGCAGTCCGCGTTACCAACTCATTGAGGAAAAGGGCAACCACGAAGACGACGCCGAAATTGATAAGCAGCGCAAGAGCCGCTACTTGCTTCTTCCCCACGACAAGGGCCTACCTCCTACTTCGATCGACGACATGTCCACCGGCCACATGGCCAACTGGTTCGATTGCCTGCGCTCGCGCAAGCAGCCCATCGCACCCGTCGAAGCAGGCTTCTCCGAATCCCTCGCCTGCATCATGGCGACGCAAGCCTACTGGTCTGGCAAAAAGTTGTATTGGGATCCCGCCAAGCAAGAAACCCTCGACCGCCCGCCAGCCTAGAACGTGATCCCTCACTCATCCGTCCACCGCTTCACGCTCGGCTTCAGTTCATATAACACGGATGCATGTGGCGGAAGCTTGACGCTGATCGAATCGGCGCTTCCCAAGTCCTTGTGCGCCCACAAATCTCGCAGTACATAACTCGGCCCGCTTAGTCCCAAGACCTTCCACGAGTACTGCAATTCCTGCGGTGCATCGCTCCGGTTGAATACTGCCACAAAATGTGCTTCCCCGCTCTCAGCATGCGCCACCCATACTGCATAATCTTCCTTTGTAACTACCGCATGATTCCCTTTTGAATGCTGGTCGACGCCAATCACTTCTGCATTTGTCAGCAGCGACGTCGTCCAATCATCACACAGCGCCAGATTCCCGCCCATAATCAGCGGCGAACGAAACATCGCCCACAACGTCAGTAGCGTCCGCTGTTCGTCATGCGTAAGCCTCGAGGCTCGCGGCTCTCCCCACCCTGCCGATGGCTCCAGCCTCCCGATCGCCAGCATGTCCGCATCGGGCCAGTTCCCGGGCTTTGAATACGCCGCCCACTTGGCCGCTCGCTCAAATTGATTATTTACACCTTGTGGAAAGGGCTCGGAGCTGAACCACACGTCCCACTCATCGTCTGAAATCCGCCACATGTTCGCGTACTTGGCCATCTCCTCCGCGTGTTCGATCGCTGCCGGCCCCGGCGAAAGGCTCAGCACAATCGGCCGGCCCGCCTTTCGCAGCGCCAGGCTCAGCAAACGG
>Ga0306923_10007617_pt1 | contig 10811 bp, 9 predicted proteins | sample sta12Can44000108_FD_203841 | JGI IMG/M metagenome (GOLD analysis project Ga0306923, IMG submission 203841) | Lab enrichment of tropical soil microbial communities from Luquillo Experimental Forest, Puerto Rico - statanox.12C.anox.44.000.108 (v2)... | ecosystem: Environmental > Terrestrial > Soil...
CCGATGGAGAGAACGGCAGCGTCCGCATTTCTTTTTCCAGGAGCTGCAGATTGACTTTCCAGTACGTGAGAGAACCGGTCAACTCCGTGTTGCGGGATCTGGTTGCCAGGATGCGATCCAGCGCTGCGGTCGGGTTCTCCCGCGCAGCGTTGATCAACTCAAGCAGATATTGCTCTTCTGCGTTTTGGGCCATCGCCATGGAGCCTCCCATGACGGTCATCATGCCGCTGATCACGAGCAGACGAGCGACTTTCAGGCCTCTGCTGCTTCGGGATTGGCGAATGCGAGTACTGGGTGGCACTGGCTTGATTATGATTGCGTTGCGTTTGCGGTGCTGGCTATCGGTCTGGGCATTGTTACCCTGGTTGCGTTGACTATTTAATCCGGTCCCACTGTAACCCGCCAACGGTACCGGAGCGCAGCGCGCTTGGTCGCGCCTCGATTGCATCGCTCGGATGCGTTGTCGCTGGAGATTCAGGGGCGTTTGCCAGGGAAATCAGGGCAAGCCATCCGGCGAGCCTACATCCGCCGTTCCTCAAACCCAATGACGTGAAGAAGCATTGGCGTCCTCGCGCGACGACAGTTCTCAACGGCGGCCGGCCTTGCCGGTATCGTGCAACAGGCAGGGCCCAAATGATTTACACATTGCCACCAAAGCCCGCTGGCCCCGACGCATCGCCCCTCGTGCGAACACTAATGCTTTGTTTTCCAAAAAATTACTGATGTGACAGTTGCCGGCAGATCGCCCTCGTCTTTGCCAATTTTTGGCATAGGGGTGCTCAAATATCTTTCAGCTGACCGGAAGCCAATACCACGCGGCCGGACAGCGGCAAAGGCGTAGGGCCCGTCTGATCGGGGGGATCGATATTGCAAGGACGCGGTGTCTCGCGTTGGCTTTTCGCATGCGCTGCGGTCGCTGCCGCCGTCGCGCTGGCCGGCTGTTATTCGGAGAGCACCGTTCATGTAAGAGAGCGCCACATGCAGCCGCTCTCCGAGCGCATCATTGCCGATCTTGAGAGCCGCAACATGGCGAAGGAGTCGCCAATACTGGTGCGGATCTTCAAAGAGGAATCGGAGCTGGAAGTCTGGAAAATCGATAACACCGGCCACTTCGCCTTGCTGCGGACCTACCCGATCTGCCGCTGGTCCGGCGACCTGGGGCCAAAGTTCAAACAAGGTGACCGGCAGGCTCCGGAGGGCTTCTATACCATTACGCCCGACCTCATGAATCCAAATTCCAGCGCTTACCTTGCGATCAATACCGGATTTCCCAATTCCTACGATCGGGCGAATGGGCGCACCGGACAGTTCCTGATGATCCACGGCGATTGCTCCTCGGCCGGCTGCTACGCCATGACGGACGAACAGATTGCCGAGATCTATGCACTCGCCCGCGAAGCCTTTTTCGCCGGTCAGAGGTCATTCCAGGTGCAGGCGTATCCGTTCCGAATGACACCGCTCGCCATGGCCAAGCATCGCAACTCGCCACACATGGCTTTCTGGCGCATGCTGAAGCAGGGCTACGACCATTTCGAGGTTACGCGCCAGGAGCCCAAGGTTGATGTCTGCGATCGCCACTACGTGTTCGATGCGCAGGCATCCGCGAAGCTCGAGCCCGCCGAGCGGTGTCCGGCCTACAACGTGCCGCAGGAGATCGTGTCTGCCGTTCACAACAAAGAGCGGCGGGACGAGGCTCAATTCGCGCAATTCGTCATCCGCGGAGTGCCCGCTGTTACGACCACGACCGGCGGCCAGGGCGGGATGAATGCGAGCTTCCGCGAAGCGCTGAAAGAAAACGGCGGGCCGGGCAGCGACATCCGCACCGCCTCGGGTACGATTCCGGGTTACGTGCACCCGCCGGCCGAACCGTCCGCGGGGCTCAACACGAATGTCTCGGAGGTACGCTAGAGGTTCGTCACAGTGATTTTGATTGATCGGGTGGGGTTTGGCTGGAGATATGCGCGCAACATCGTTACCCCCACCCGCCTCGCTTCGCGAGGCCGCCCTCCCCGCAAGCGGGGAGGGATAGAGCTTGCTGATCTGCCTGAGTTCCTACTGATGCCAAACACGGCGCTCAAACAGCTCGTAGGGTGGGTTAGCGCGCGCCTTTCGCGCGCCGTAACCCACCGCCACGCGGCGGATTACGCCATAGCGCGTCGAAGACGCGCGTAAACGCGCTTATGGCTAATCCGCCCTACTTGGCGGCTGCCGATTATCAGAAGACACCTATTCTCCTGCCCATGCGCCGCCAGAAGCCCGAGACGCCTCCAAACGGGGATGCACATGCTTCCTCGACTCTTTCGATGGCCGTTCGCGAGTTCTCCAGTGAAATCTGATTGTAGGGCGGCTGGAGCCGGGAACCATGAATCACGATCATGTGGCCCGACTTCATTGCATCGATAAGACCGCGCGGCACGGTTGCAGCGCGTGTTGAGAGGGGCAGCGCTTCGGCCGATCGCGCCACAGACAGCTTGAAGGTATTTTCGTCGGTGACGAGCTCGATATCGCCTTCAATGTTCGGTTCAGGGACCGAGAGGTGCAGGCCAAGCGATCCGGGATGGTCGCAGCGTACGACTAAGCAGAGCCAATCGCCGACATTCTGAACATTATCGCCGCACCCTTGAACCGCGCGATTTTGCTCTCCGGGGAACTTGGCCGAGGTCCAGGATGCGGCCTTCACGCTTCCAATCGGATCAAGGCAGAGGCATCCCACAATCACGCCCAACATCACGAGCCGCATTCGATACTCTCCAGGCCGCCGATGGAGCGCATGACGGTACCAAGACGTACGGTGCTGCGCCCCCTGTGGCGCCATGTTGCGCCGTAGGGCGCAGGGAAAGAGCCTTCAATCTCGCCCTGGCGCTCGAGCCCTGCGCAGCTTGGCAATCCAATGGTTAATTCGGTGTGAACGGGCGAAACGGAGCAACCTGCAAAGACCAGGCGGCCCATCTGGGTTCCGGGAAACAGCAGGAAGCAGACCTGCCCGCGATGATCACGAGGCGGGCTTCGCTCCTTGCCCGCGCTGCTGCGCGGGGCCGACATCGTGCAAGCTCATGGCAGTGCCGATGAGAGCGAGATGCGAGAACGCCTGCGGGAAGTTGCCAAGCTGCCGCCGGGCACGAGGATCGTACTCTTCCGCGAGCAGGCCGACATCGTTGCGCAGCGAGAGCAGCCGCTCGAACAGGGCGCATGCTTCGGCGTCGCGATGTTGCAGCCGGTAATTGTTGGCAAGCCAGAAGCTGCAGGGCAGAAATACGCCTTCTCCAGGCGGCAGGCCGTCAACGTCTGCCTTGGTTCGATAGCGCAGCACAAGGCCATCGACCATGAGCTCCCGCTCGATTGCCGCCACGGTGCCGCGCACCCGTGGATCCTCGGCCGGCAGAAAACCGACGAGCGGGACCAGCAGCAGACTCGCATCGAGCTCGCCGCTGCCGAAGCTTTGCGTGAAAGTGTTGCGCTCGTTGTCGAAGCCCAGCCCGCAGATCGTCGCGTGCATGCGATCGCGCAGTTTTCGCCAGGACTCCAGCGGCGCCTGGAAATTGAACCGCTCGGCGTCACGCACGGTGCGGTCCAGAGCCACCCACGCCATGATCTTGGAAAAGGTGAAATGGCGGCGACCGCCTCTCACTTCCCAGATTCCTTCATCCGGCTGCTCCCAGATCTGCTCCAGATGCTCGACCAGCTTCTGCTGCAGCGGCCAGCCCGACCCGACGGAAGCAAGATCGAGCGTCCGTCCCTGGTAGATGGCGTCGATAAGCTCGCCGTACACATCGAGCTGAAGTTGAGAGGAAGCGGCGTTGCCAACGCGCACCGGCGCGGCACCGCCGTAACCGGGCAGCCACGGCACTTCCCATTCGATGAGCTGTCGTTCTCCGGACAGGCCATACATGATCTGAAGCTGGTGCGGACTTCCCGCCACGGTGCGTCGAAGCCATCGCCCCCATGCTCGCGCTTCGTCGCGATAACCCGCAGACACCAGGGCCAGCAGCGTGAACGTCGCATCCCGCAGCCAGCAGTAGCGGTAGTCCCAGTTGCGCTCGCCCCCCAGCTGCTCCGGGAGTGACGTCGTGGGCGCGGCGACGATGCCGCCGGTCTCGGCATAGGTCAGGGCTTTCAGCGTCAACAGGGAACGCTGGACTGCATCCCGCCAACGGCCGGTGTGGGAGCAACGGCTCGACCAGGTGCGCCAGAACGATTGGGTTTCCTGCAGCGCCGCGCTCCAATCAACGGGAGCGGGCGTGGGCAGATGCGACAGCGCGTGTGTCAGCACAAACGGGACGCACTGCCCTTCCGCCACGTCAAACTCGGCGACGGTTGCGAAATTCCTGCCATGCAGCGCAACAGGAGAACGCAATACCACCTGGTTCGGGCCGGCAATGGCACTCAGGCCGGATCCATCATCGAGCTGCGTCACCCACGGCACCGTGCTCCCGTAGTCGAACCGCAGTGCGATGTGCAGTTGCATCGCCACCTTGCCGCGCAGGCCCTTGACGAGCCGGATGACCGAGGTGCCGGCATTGCCGATCGGCATGAAATCGATCAAGGCGATGCGGCCTGCAGCCGTATCGAAGACCGTCTCCAGGACCAGGGTGCCATCGTGGTAAGCACGGCTGATGCGCGCCGTCGGGTCGGCGGGAGAAATTCGCCATCGTCCATGCTCGGACGTGCCGAGAAGCGCGGCGAAACAGGCGTTGCTGTCGAAGCGCGGCCAACACAGCCAGTCGATCGAGCCGTTGCGACCGACGAGAGCAGCCGTCGTGCAATCGCCGATGAGGGCATAATCCTCGATGTCGAGCGGAAGGTCGGATTTCAGGGATGTCCCGGAAGTCGGCAGCGCACCTGGGGCGGGATGCGACTGCGGCGCGCGCGGCTTGACGGGGGGAACGCCAGGGCCCTCGATACGATCGCGCCCGACGACAGCCGGTCGATTTTCGGCCACCTGCGGAGCGACCTCGCGCAGAACCTCAGCAACGATGTCGTCGGCGGGCCGACTCACGTCGACAACGATGGGATCCTCGTCGAGCTCGGGCTCCTCGAGGATTGCGAAGTGGTGGTCGAGGAGGTCTGGTACCGTGGAACCTTGCTTGCGTGCGGCGAGGCGCGCAGCAATCACTTCCCTCCCGCCGTGCAAATAAACGACCCGCACCTGCGAGCGTCCGCGGGTCAGGAAATCGCGATGGCTGCGCCGCAGCGCCGCGCAGGTGATCACGCCGCCCGTGCCGAGCTGCCGGCACCCATCGATCCAGGCTGCGATCTTCGCAAGCCAGGACCACTGGTTGCGGTCATCGAGCGGATGGGCGGAGCTTGTTCTGGCGATGCCCGTTCCCGGGCGGAGCTCGTCGCCTTCCTGTAATGGCCAACCAAGTCGCTGCGCAAGCGTTGTTGCGATCGTCGTCTTCCCGCTGCCGGTAACGCCAGCGACGATGAGGATTGCGCGAACGCCGGTGATATCGGCTTGCTCTGCCGTTGCGGCAGTGCTGGTCGCCAGCTCATCACGTGATTTACCCATCACACGGTCTATTTTTTCCGAACGGGCGCCATGTCGCAGTCGAGCAGATCGCCGATTTTCGCAAGCTGAATATCCGCCGGCGGACATTCCGCCAGAATTTCTGGATCAAATGCGTAGTGGCCCTGCTTCGGGAATACCGTCGTAACCCGTTCGCCCCAGATTTTCTTGACAGCAGTCAGGATGCGCAGCTTGTCATCGATAAGCACGTAGTGATCGGCGGGATAGAGGCGCTCCACGTATGCAAGCTCGTTCTCCTTGTGAATGTAGATGAGCACACGATCGTCAACCGCCCGCCACAACCCGGAGCGCTCCACCTTGCGCGGCTGGAACACGGCGTCGCCGTCGGAGAGGATGACCGGGGGCCCCCACTGCTGCACATGCTTCACCACATCCAGAGCCCGGGGATACAAACGGTCGGCGAATGGATAATCGACCAGCCAGTTCGACATGCGCAGCACATCCGGTCGATGGATCTCCTCCACCCGAAAGCGCTCCAGCGCGCCGAGATAATCGACGTATCCCAATTCGCTCTGCAATTCCTCGAGGATTTGCCAGTACCTGTCGCGAGCCACCGAGCCATAGGCCTGCGCCAGGTGCTCTTTGAGATCGGCCTGTACGCCATCGTTGTCGAGGAGCGTGTTGTCGACGTCGAACAGGAACACGACAGCGGGCGTACTGGACATCGCAATCTCTCGTCAGCCCTTCTTGCTCCTGCTGACCAGCTCCTTCGCAACCTCCGTCACACGCTCGGGCTCGAACCGGAATTTCCGCAGCAGCTCCTTCAGGGGAGCCGACGCCCCGAAGGTCTTCATTCCGATGATGCTGCCGGACCTCCTGCTCACGTAGCGTTCCCAGCCAAACGTCGAGGCCTGCTCCACGGCGACGCGCGCCGTCACGTCGGGCGGCAGCACGCTGTCCTGGTAGGCTTCTGTCTGGTGCTCGAAAATATCCCAGGACGGCATGGAAACGACCCGCGAGCGGATGCCCGCGGCAAGCAGCTCCTCATGCGCGTTGACGCAGAGGCTTACCTCGCTGCCGGACGCAATGAGAATGACTTCGGGCTTTCCGCCCGGGGCATCGGCAAGCACATAGGCTCCTCGCGCGAGCCCGGACGCCGGCGCGTACTTGCTGCGGTCGAGGGTCGGCAGCGGCTGCCGCGACAGCGCCAACAGCGCCGGCTGGTGCCGCAGCTGCATGATGTAGCGGTAGGCCTCGACCACCTCATTGGCATCGGCCGGTCGAAGCACCACCAGCCCGGGTTCGGCGCGGAACGACGCAAGCTGCTCCACGGGCTGATGGGTGGGACCGTCCTCGCCGTCCCCCATGGCATCGTGCGTAAACACAAAGATTGTAGGCAGCTCCATCAGGGCCGAGAGCCGAATGGCCGGCCGCGCATAATCACTGAAGATGAAGAAGGTGGCGCCGAAAGCGCGCAGTTTCGACAAGGCGAGTCCATTCACCGCTGCCGCCATTGCATGCTCGCGGATGCCGAAATGCAGGTTCCTGCCGCCGCGAGAGCCAGGCTCGAAATCTCCTGCGCCTTCGAACGTGAGCAGCGTCTTGTTGGAAGAGCCGAGATCGGCCGATCCGCCGAGCAGCCAGGGAATGTTCCGGGCAAGAACATTGAGGACCTTGCCCGAGGCATCGCGCCCGGCGATGCCTTTGGGATCGGCGGGAAAAACCGGCAGGCCCTTGTCCCATCCCTGCGGCAGCTCGCGCCGCTGCATCAGGTCGATCTCGTTGGCGAGCTCCGGATATTTCGCGCGATAAGCCGCAAACAGCTCGCCCCATTGACGGCGGGCTTGTTCCCCGCGCGCGCCAATTCCGGCGGCGAAGTGCTCGCGCACCGCGTCGGGAACGAGAAACTTGGCGTCCTCGGGCCATCCGTAGGCGCGTTTGACAAGGCGAACCTCGTCCTCGCCCAAAGGCTCGCCGTGCGCGGCGGCAGTGTCCTGCCGGTGCGGCGAGCCGTAGCCGATATGGCTGTCCAGAATGATGAAGGTCGGGCGCCCCCTGGTTTTGTGAAAGATGTCGAGGGCATGCTCGATCCGATCGATATCGTTGGCATCGCCTACGCGCAGAACGTTCCAGCCATAGCCGAGAAACCTGGCGGCGATATCTTCTGTAAAGGTGATGCGCGTGTTGCCTTCGATCGTGATGTGGTTGTTGTCGTAGACCCAACAAAGGTTGTCCAAGGCGAGATGGCCCGCCAGCGATGCTGCCTCCGATCCAACGCCCTCCATCATGCAGCCATCGCCGCAAACCGCATAAATGTTGTAGCGAAAGATCTCGAACCCGGGACGGTTGTAACGATTGGCTAGCCATGCCTCGGCGATCGCCATGCCCACGCTGGTGGCGACACCTTGGCCGAGCGGTCCGGTGGTTGCCTCAACCCCCGACACCAGATGGTACTCGGGATGGCCTGGAGCCTTGCTGCCGAGTTGACGGAAGTGTCGAATATCGTCGAGCGAGACGGCGGGTTGCCCAAGCCGCTCGTACTCGGCGTTCACCGCGCGCGTTCCGGTGAGGTGGAGCACCGACCACAGCAGCATGGAGGCGTGACCGTTGGAGAGCGCGAACCGGTCGCGGTTCGGCCAAATCGGATCCTGCGGATCAAAATGCATGACCCGGTTCCAGAGCGTGTAGACAAGCGGCGCCAGCGCCATTGGCGTGCCGGGATGGCCCGACTTCGCCTGCTGCACCGCATCGATCGACAGGGTGCGGATGCAATTGATCGACAATTGATCCAGTTGCGTGCTGCTCATCGGCGGGGGCGAATTCATCACAGCAGTGACGACAGCACTCATTTTATGCCTCCAATTTTTCCTCGGTGCCAAGCCGAGCGGCCGCTGCGCGATCGGCAAGCACCAGCGCACCCTTCTGACTCACGCGGGAGCCCGGAATGGACCGATCGCCGTCGCGCAGGCGCACGAGCGCTTCGGCCTTCTCGCGGCCGGTCACCAGCCACAGGACGAGGCGCGCCCGGTTGATGATCGGAAAGGTCAGGGTCATGCGGCGCCGGCCCTGGTAGGGGCCGGTCACGGCGACATCCGCAGCAGTCACATCGAGGACCGGATCTCCAGGCACGAGTGACGCGGTGTGGCCATCGGGTCCGAGGCCGAGATGAATGAGGTCAAGTACCGGCGGCAAGCCCGCCACTTCGCGCAGCGTCCGCGCATATTGCTCGGCAGCGCGATCAAGCTCCGCCGCTTCGACCGGCATGGCATGGACGTGCTCGGGGAGCAGCGGCGCATGATCGAGCAGGCTGGCACGCAGATGCGCGAAGTTGCGGTCGGGATCGCCTGTCGGGGCAAGGCGCTCGTCCACCTGAAAGACGTGCACCCGCCCCCAGGGAAGCTCCCTGGCCGCCAATGCGCGCAGCATCAGCCAGGGCGTGCGGCCGCCGCTGAGCGCCATGATGAAGCGGCCGCGCGATGTCACTGCGGCACGTGCCGCATCAGCAATGATCGCCGCCGCCTCCCCGGCGACAGCATCTTCATTGGGATAGACTTTAATATTCACGCAAGGACCTCCGCTCCGGGTGTCTCACGTCGGCGTGGCGGTTAGCCCCCTTTTTTCTCCAGGTGACCGCCAAATTCGTAGCGCATGGCGGAGAGCAGCTTGTCGGCGAAGCTCGCCTCGCCGCGCGAGCTGAAACGTTCGTAGAGCGCGGTCGAAAGCACCGGAGCCGGCACGGCCTCGTCGATCGCGGCTTTGAGCGTCCAGCGTCCCTCACCGGAATCGGAGACCCGGCCGGCAAAGCTCTCGAGCGCGGGATCCTTGGTCAGCGCCGCTGCGGTGAGGTCGAGAAGCCACGAGGCAATGACACTGCCGCGCCGCCACAGTTCCGCGATGTCGCGCAGATCGAGCTCGTAGCGATAGAGCTCCGGCTCGCGCAGCGGCGTGGTTTCCGCATCGGCCGCGTGCTGCTGCGCGCCGGCATTGGCGTGGCGCAGGATGTTCATCCCTTCCGCGTAGGCGGCCATGATGCCGTACTCGATTCCGTTATGGACCATCTTGACGAAGTGACCGGCGCCGTTTCCGCCGCAGTGCAGGTAACCGAGCTCGGCCGTGCCGCCGATCTTGTCGCGCCCGGGCGTGCGCGGAATGTCGCCGGAGCCGGGCGCCAGTGTCTTGAAGATCGGATCGAGGCGCCGCACGGCCGCCTCCGGCCCCCCGATCATCATGCAGTATCCGCGCTCAAGGCCCCACACGCCGCCACTGGTTCCCACATCCACGTAATGGATTCCTGCAGACGCGAGCTCCCGCGCACGGCGAATGTCGTCGACGTAGTACGAGTTGCCGCCGTCGATGAGGGTGTCACCGCTCTCGAGGTGAGGCGCGAGGTCCGCAATAGACTTATCCACGACCCCGGCGGGGACCATCAGCCACACCGCGCGCGGCTTTTCCAGCTTGCGCACGAGGTCCGCAATCGAGGACGCCCCAACCGCCTTCTCGCGCGCCAGATCTGCAACTGCCTTCGGCGACATGTCGAAGACCACGCATTGATGGCCGCCTCTGATCAGGCGCCGAACCATGTTGGCGCCCATCCGGCCCAGTCCGATCATCGCCAGCTGCATGATATGCTTCCCGGTTAGAGCACGTTGCGGGCGTCTGTTCCGTTTGTGCGGCGCATCACGTTGCGACCTTGAGCCTGCGGCATCTGTGGATCAGGTTGTTCGTCGAGCTGTCGTGGCCGAGCTTGGGCTCGGTCCTGCTTTCAAGCTCCGGGATGATGCGCTGGGCCAGGACCTTGCCCAGCTCGACGCCCCATTGATCAAACGAATCGATGTTCCAGATCGTTCCTTGGGTAAACACGCTGTGCTCATACAGCGCGACCAGCTTTCCCAGTGCCGAGGGGGTCAACCGTTCCATCAGTATCAGGTTGGACGGTCGGTTGCCTTCGCATACCCGGTGCGGGACGAGCCAATCGGGCGTGCGTTCGGCCCGCACCTGCTCGGGCGTCTTTCCGAAGGCGAGAGCCTCGGCTTGCGCGATGACATTCGCCAGCAGCATGTCGTGATGGCGGTCGAGCGGGTTGAGCGGCTGTCCGAAGGCGATGAAGTCGCAGGGAATGAGCCGGGTGCCCTGATGGATCAATTGATAAAACGAGTGCTGGCCGTTGGTTCCCGGCTCGCCCCAATAGATCGGGCCGGTCGGGCAGTCCACGGGCGCCCCGGCGAGCGTCACGTGCTTGCCGTTGCTCTCCATGGTCAACTGTTGAAGGTAGGCGGGGAAGCGCTTGAGGTACTGGTCGTAGGGCAGCACCGCGACGGTCTGCGCGCCGAAGAAATCATTGTAC
>Ga0306923_10007618_pt1 | contig 10811 bp, 10 predicted proteins | sample sta12Can44000108_FD_203841 | JGI IMG/M metagenome (GOLD analysis project Ga0306923, IMG submission 203841) | Lab enrichment of tropical soil microbial communities from Luquillo Experimental Forest, Puerto Rico - statanox.12C.anox.44.000.108 (v2)... | ecosystem: Environmental > Terrestrial >...
AACTTCAGCAGGAGTCGGGCATCCTCGCGGTCGGTTTTCTTCTTCCGAACTCGCTTCGTCTTGATTTCCGCCGCATCCCCAATCCACACCTCGAAACCCAACTCTGCCAGTAACCGCTCGAACCAGCGTGAGGCCTCCATTCCCAAGCGCACGCTGATTCCTCGCTGCTTCAGTTCTCGGTAGAACTTCTCAGCTTCACCATCACTGTGCTTCAGTTCTCGTTCCCTGCACTCCCCAGTTTCCTGATCCATAAAAGCGATTTGCTGGAAGCTCGGGTGATAATCTACTCCTATAATGATCATGTCGGCTCCTTCCTCCCGAGCCTTGGTCGTAATGCAACCAAGGTTTACTCGGGTCGGGGGGGCCGACATTCTTATGAAATCAAGTTCGTACTGACACCCGCTCAATCGGCTGAGTTGAGGATACCCGCAATCAGGGCTTGGGGGCAGAATCGCGCTTGACCGCGGCGTCGGCCATGATCTTCTCGATTTCGGCCGGATCCCGAGGCAGTTTCTGGCTGAGCAGTTCATAGCCGGATTCGGTGATGAGCACATCGTCTTCGATGCGGACGCCGAGATTTTCTTCCGGGATGTAGATGCCGGGCTCCATGGTGAGAACCATGCCAGGAACGAGGGGTTTGCAGTCATCTGGCAACGGATCATGTACGTTCAGGCCGATCGAGTGTCCCAGGCCGTGAATGAAGTATGGGCCAAGTGATTTGCCGTGAAGATCCTTGCCGTGAGAATTGATGTAATCGTAAGAGATTTTGTAAACGCTTTTCTTGCCGGAGCGGCACATATCCATGCCGGGTTTGAGAGCGGCAAGGGCGGCGTTCTGCGCGCCCAGGACGATGTCGTAGATTTCGCGCTGGCGCGGCGAAAACTTGCCGTTCGCGGGAATCGTGCGCGTAGTGTCCGCAGCGTATCCGGAAAATTGCGCCCCAACATCCAGAACGACGATGTCGCCGTCTTCGATCTTGCGTGCGAGCTTGTCATAGTGCAGCACCGTGGAGTTCGGTCCGGCGCCGACAATGGGCGCATAGGCTTCCGCCTCGGAACCTCCCATGGCGTGGGTCTCCACCATTCTTGCAGCGACCTGATACTCCCACAGGCCGGGGCGTATCATCTTCATGGCTTCGAACTGCGCATCGTTGGAGAGCGCGATGGCCTCACGAAGAAACGCGATCTCTGTCGCAGACTTGATCGCACGGAGGTTGATGATGTTGGAGCGAATATCCTTGGCGGTAGCTTGCGGCGCCGCCAATTTCAGCCAGTCCACGACTTCCCTTTCATGGGGATAGCCGCCCAACTCATGCTCGTAGGGCAGAATGGTGTAGAAGTCGAGATAGAACTTGGCCAGTTTTTCAATCGTCAAGCGGAGTTCGGGCATGGGTTTCACGATGGCGAACCCGGTGCGCGCTTCGACGCCCGGATCCGTGGGAGACATGCGAGCGCCGCTCCACTTCTCCTTGCGGGGATTTTTTTCGGGCAGGAAAAGCATTTCGCGTGGGCCCGTCCAGTCGTCTTTCTTGGCGCCGCTGTTGCCGGGAGGAAGGATGATCAGGGCAGCTTCTTCTTCATTGTGGCCGGTGAGGTAATAGACATTTTCTTCTTGCGAGAAGACATAGGTTTGGGCGTTTTCTTCCCGGCCCGAATATCCGAGCAGCACGATGGGAGCGTTAATATTGGAGGACAGTTTGGCGCGCCGTTCGGCGTAAACGGAATTGGGTTCGCGTTCGCGGCGTTGTTGCGCGTCGGCGGGCAGAAATGCGCCAAAGAGCAGAAGCGCGAGAAGACTGAAGATGGCCAACCGACGAGGCAAATTGAACGGAGCGCGTGGCGCAGGCACCCCCCGACGAGGGAAAGGCACTTGAAACGCGCCAACACGGACACACAAACGACTACGTCGCAGACGACTCATTCCTTCACCTCGGAGCGTCCCTAGGGCAAGAGGACAAAAGGGGAATTGTATCTGAAACGGGAATCGGATGGCCAATTCCAGCTTGCAACAATTGGTGTCAGAAATGTGTGTGATGAGACTGCAAAGATGATTTGAAACGCAAGAGAGGGCCCGTACCTTGTGCCAGTGCCGCTCTGAGCAAGCCCTGGGCAATGTTCATTTAGACGGGGCTAGGATAGAGAGTAGAGCTATTTAGCCAGGGAGAGAGCGTGGAGAGAGAGAAGCGGCGCGTCCCAAGGTACATCTTTATCGCCAGCGCGGAGCTGATCGAGGAGAAGTCCGATGTGCGCGTGGCTTCACGGGTCAGTGAACTGAGCCTGTATGGATGCTATCTGGATATGATGAATCCCTTCCCCACGGATACGTTGGTCCTACTGAAAATCTGGGCCGGTGACACGCTCTTCCAGACCAAAGGCAAAATCATCTACAGCCAGCCCAATATGGGTGCGGGCGTGGCATTCCTAGGGGTTGAGCCCCAATACCAACCCATCCTGGAGCACTGGTTGGAAACCGCTGCGAAGGAACAGCAAACGCCCTGCGGCTAAATTTCCCTTCAACTTATTTGTAAGACCATAAATCAATTCCTTTGCTTTTGCCTGGAGAGAGTCTGTGCAAAACGGTGCGGGAGCACTATGTGTGGGCGGGAAGTAGAGAAGTGAGGACGGCGAAGTAGTGGCAGGTGCTGCCCGCGAGAACGAAGATGTGCCAGATGGCGTGGGCATAGGGGATGCGCTTGGAGGCGAAAAAGACGATGCCCGCGGTGTAGGACAGGCCGCCGGCGAGGAGCAATGCCAGAGTGGTTGCGGAAACGTGCGCGAGAACGGGTTTGGCGGCAACGACGACGAGCCAGCCCATGGCTACGTAGACCGCCGTGGAAAGAAAGCCGAAACGCTCGACGAACCAAAACTTGAAGAAGATGCCCGCGAGGGCAAGTCCCCAGACAACGCCGAAGAACGACCAGCCCCAGGGGCCCCTGAGATTAACGAGGAGAAACGGTGTGTAGGTTCCGGCGATCAGGAGATAGATTGCCGAGTGATCAAAAATGCGGAGCGCGCGTTTGAAACGGGGCGAAGGAACGGCGTGATAGAGCGTCGAGGCGGCGTAGAGGCAGACGAGGGTGCTGCCATAGATGGAGCACGCAACAATGTGCCAGGCGGTTCCCCGCAGGGCGGCGAGGACTACGAGAACAACAAGGCCTGCAATGCTGAGGGCGAGGCCGAGACCATGCGTTACCGCGTTGGCGAATTCCTCAAGGGTAATGCGCCTTGCGATTTTGTGAAAAAACGAACGCATATCCATTAGAGTGCGCTGACGCAGAGCCGGTGACAAGAGCAATTGGCTTCGAAAACACAAAGGATCGGCTAATGCTTCTTTACTGCCCTTAGGATTAAAAGCCCGGTGCACCGGAGGAAGCGGGGCGCATTTCGGGAGCGTTCACGCCGAAGCGGAGACGAGCGAACCAGGATTGGCTGAGCGACATGAAGCCGGTGTACAGGTAGCCCCACACGAAAAGAAGCAGGAACGGGATCGTGGCGTAGTTTTCGTTCGAGATAGCGTAGATGATGGCCAAAGCGAAGTAGAGTCCAAGGCTGATCTCGAAATACGGCATCCAGCCAGATTTGTTTTTGTATTTCTTGGCGGCGAAGGTGCCGGACTTCCCCTCGATTTTGAATTTGGGAGTGCGCGCAAATTCGGATTTCTTACCAACGATCGCTTCGATCACGGCTTGGGCATTGCGCACGGAGAGTCCGATGCCGGTGGCCATGACGAACGGCATATAGAGGAAGGTGCGCGTCCAGGTTTTGGGCCGCAACTCTTTCTGAGCAGCGAGATAAAAGCTGGAGATGGAACAGGTAGAGGCGAGAAAAAGCGGCAAATCAATGACCAGCATCTGAAACCAGCCCTGATAGAAACGCACAATCATCGCAGGCAGGAGCATGGTGGAGAGGAGAACCATGAGGGGATAGGAGACGTTGGCGGTGAGGTGGAAGAAGGCTTCGGATTTCACGTAGAAGGGCACATCCGAGCGAAAAACCTTGGGGAGAATTTTCTTTGCGGTTTGCATCAAGCCCTTGGCCCAGCGCGCTTGTTGGGCTTTGAAGCCGTTCATGTCCACGGGAAGCTCGGAGGCGCATTCGATTTCGGGGAGATAGAGGAATTTCCAGCCTTTAAGCTGGGCCCGGTACGAAAGATCAGTGTCCTCGGTGAGGGTGTCGTGTTCCCAGCCGCCGGCAGCGTCAATCGCGGCCCGCCGCCAGACACCTGCGGTGCCGTTGAAGTTAAAGAAAGTGCCGCGGCGGGAGCGGCCACCGTGCTCGATCACAAAATGGCCGTCGAGGAGAATCGTTTCGACGCGCGTCAGCAAGGAGTAGTCGGAATTGAGGTAAGTCCAGCGCGTCTGGACCATGCCGACGTCCGCGCCGTTATCGGGATTCAGGAAATACGGAATGGTGCGGCGCAGGAAATCAGAAGTGGGAATGAAATCGGCGTCGAAGATGGCGACGAATTCACCTCGCGCGGTTTTGAGACCGTTTTCGAGGGCGCCGGCTTTGTAACCCTCACGATTAGTACGGTGAATATAGGTGATGGGCAAGCCAGTGGCGGCGTGGCGTTCGACACAGGAGCGCGCCACATCACAAGTCTCGTCGGTGGAATCGTCGAGCACCTGAATATCCAGAAGCTCGCGGGGATAGTCGAACTGCGATACGGCGTCCACGAGGCGCTCGATGACGTAGCGCTCGTTGAAGATGGGAAGCTGTATGGTAACCTTGGGCCAGTTTGCGACAGGCGGCGGCGCGCCGGGAACATTCTTGCGATACGCAAAGTAATCGTAAAGCAGCACGTAACGGTGCAGACCGTAAGCGGCCAGGATGAACAGAACGACGAAGTAGGGGATCATCATCGCCAGGTCGAAAGTATTGGCGTGGTAAACGCCGGCGAAAGTCCTGTCCGTGATCTTGTGCCAGTAGTGGCTGAGCGGGCTCTGTTGCTGCGCGGCGAGAAGAAATGGGGCGAAGTTCAACAAGTTTCGTGTCTCTCCGAATGCCTTCCGAAAATCGAATGTACAACCGACAAGCGATCTGGCTGCTGGGAGCAGGAGTGCTGCTGGAAGCGCTTTACCTGCGGATGCACAGCCTGTACTTTCTGAAAAACCACGCCATTGCGTTCATCGAGCTAGCGCTGGCTGCTGGCGTAGTGTACCTGATTGCGCTCCATGGAATCGAGCGGACGAAAGCCTCGCGAGCAACAACTATTTTACTGATTTTTTGCGCGATTGTATTCCGGGCAACGCTGTGGACGATGGAGCCGACGCTCTCCGACGATCTACAGCGCTACCGCTGGGAAGCAAGGGTGCAGGCAGAGGGTTGGAACCCGTACGCGATTGCGCCGAATGATCCGCGGCTTGCGCATTTGCGGGACAAATATTATGAGGTAATTCCGGGGCGCGAGGTCCCGGCAATTTATCCGCCCGCGACGGAGCTGTTGTTTCGCTGGACGTGGAAACTGTTTCCAGGGCCGACGGCGTTCAAAGTACCGTTTGCGGCGGCGGATGTGCTGGTCATGTTAGTGCTGGCATGGATCTTTCGGGCAGAAAAAGATCGCGCGTTTCGCGTCGCGGTGTACGCGTGGAATCCGCTTGTGATTGTGGAATTCGCGGGCAGCGGGCACAACGACGTACTGGCTCTGCTGGGAATCGTGTGCGGATTAGCGCTGGTGAAGAAGCATCCGGTGTTGTCTACCGTGCCGGTAACGTTGGCGGCGATGGCAAAGGTGTTTCCCGCAGTGCTTTTGCCGGTCTGGGTGCGCAAGGCAGGATGGCTGGAGAAACGCGCTGGCTGGGGGGCGGTTGTCCTCGTGGGGACAACGGCGCTCGTGGTGTTAGCGCCGTATTGGAACGCGCTGGGGATGTTTCGCGCGACGATAACCTACTACGAAGCGACCTGGAAAAACTACCACGCTAGTCTGTACACCGTGATGGACTGGCTGACGGGCGGAAGCACAAGGATTCCTGCCCTCGTTGGCGTGGTGGCCAGTTGGGGGCTGGCGTTGTGGCTGGCCTGGAAATGCGCGGAGCCGGCGCGCGCAGCGTATCTGCTGATCGGCACAATCCTGGCGTTCGGCCCGAACGGATATTCGTGGTACTTCACATGGATCGTGCCGCTGCTGTGTTTTTTCCCGAATCCTGCGTGGTTGCTCCTTACGGTTCTGCAATTCTTGTCCTATAACGTGCTCATCGGTTACGGAATTCTCGGTTCATTTCAATTTGACCCTTTGCTCCAATGGTTGGTCTACGCGCCGTTTTATGGACTATTAGTGGGCTTGTTCGTCCGCGGCAGGCTAGCTCGCAAGGCCGCTCGCCACTGAGAATCCATGGCAGACACAAAAAAGACCGGCGAGATTGCCCGAGAATTTCTTCGCTTGGGTTTTGTTGCCTTCGGTGGACCGGCAGCGCACATCGCGATGATGGAGGAGCGTTTTGTCCGGCGGCGCGAGTGGGTGACCCGGGAAAGATTTCTCGACCTAGTCGGAGCGGTGAATCTCTTGCCCGGGCCAAGCTCGACGGAGCTGGCGATTTATCTGGGAGAGATTCGCGGAGGGCTGCCTGGATTCATTGTAGCGGGGGCATGCTTCATTTTGCCGGCGGCGGTGCTGGTTGTTGCGTTGGCCTGGGCGTATCTGAAATTTGGAGCCGTGCCCCAGGTCGCTGGCTTGTTATTCGGGATCAAGCCGGTGATGCTGGCTCTGATTGCCCAGGCTGTCTGGAATCTGGCCCGTACGGCGCTCAAGAATATTGCGCTAGCGATATTGACGGTAATCGTGATTGTGCTTTCTGTGCTGGGCTTTCACGCTCTGCTACTGCTGATAGGTGCCGGTGTTTTGTGGGCGCTTATCCAGGAAGGCTCAAGGCTGGCAGGGCACAAAGCTACGCTTGCTGGGCTCCTTGGAACTGGCGCCGCAGACGCCGCCGGCGCCGTGGGCGGTGTACCTGTATTTTTGTATTTCCTGAAGATCGGAGCCGTGTTGTTTGGGAGCGGGTACGTGCTGCTTACGGTGCTGCGCGCGGATCTGGTCGTCCGACTGCACTGGTTGAGCGATGGGCAACTGCTGGATGCAATTGCGGTGAGCCAAGCGACGCCGGGACCATTTTTCACGGTGGCGACGTTCATTGGGTATGTGCTCGCCGGGTGGAAAGGCGCGGCGTTGGCGACGCTGGGGATGTTTTTACCGGCGTTTGTCTATGTGGGGGCTACAGCAGGGATCTTGCTGAAGGTGCGGCCTTCGCCTTTCGCGAGCGCGTTTCTGGATGGAGTGAACGCCGCGGCGGTGGCGTTGATGGCGTTTGTGGGATGGCAGTTTGCACGCGCCGCCCTTGTGAACGTGCCGGCGATTTTCTTGGCACTGTTGAGCATTGGCCTGCTTTTCCGCTACCAGGTGAATTCGGCGTGGTTGGTATTGAGCGGAGCGATGATTGGAATATTTCTTCGCGCCCTAAGCTGGGCCTAAGACAAACGCAAGACGTTCCGAGCCTCAGTGCCACAGGGAGTGCGGAGAATTCCGCAAGTTCGATTGCGCCTAGGGTACGAGGACGATCTTGCCGAAGGCGCCGGGAGCTAATATGTCAACGTGGGCCTGCGGGGCATCTTTTAGCGGTAGCTCCTTACCGATGACGGGGCGTAGCGTGCCGTTCTCAAGGCCTGCTCCGATTGCCGCGTGAATTTCTGCGGATTCTGTTTCCGTGGCGGCCCAAAGAGTGAAGCCGCGGACTGAAGCACGGCGTCCCATGAGTTCTCGGGGATTGATGGTGATTTCGCCGCGGTTGCCGATGACAATGACGCGCCCACGCAGAGCGAGAAGCTTCAGGTCGGTGGCGAGGTTGACGTTCGCGAGCATCTCCAGGATGGCGTCATAGCCGTGGCCGCCGGTGACCTTGTGAAGCTCTTCCGCGTAACCCGGCTTCGTGTGGTCAAAGGCGTGATGCGCCCCTTCCTTTTTGACCAGGTCGAGCCCCTTCTGCGTTCCGGCTGTGCCAATCACAGTGAGGCCCTGCGGGCGAGATAGTTGTACCGCGGCAATTCCGACCCCGCCGCTTGCCCCATGAATCAGCACCGTCTCTCCCGCGCGAGCGTCGGCATGATGTCGTAGGGCGGTAAAAGCGGTGCCGTAGGGAACCCACAGGGCCGCTCCTTGTGCAAAAGAAATTTTTTCAGGAAGCCGGTACACCTGCGATTCAAGAGCGAGCGCGTATTCCGCGTATGCGCCCGTGACGGTTTTTGCGGTGTAGACGCGGTCGCCCGGTTTAACCTTGATGACTCCTTCCCCAACGGACTCCACCACGCCCGCGGCGTCTGAGCCCGGAGTGTAGGGAAGGGATGGCTTGATCGCGTAGGTGCCGTTGCGCATGTACGTATCGTAGGGATTGACACCGGCGGCGTGGACGTGCACAAGGACTTCACCGCGCCCGGGCTTTGGGGTTGGGACTTCGTGGAGTGCGAGGACTTCCGGGCCGCCGAATTGGTGTACCTGAATGGCTTTCATAAAAATTCTCCTGCGAAAAGGAAAACCAGTTTTTTCTTGGATGAGTGTCACGACCGATTGGCGACATCAAGATACAGCGATTTGCGCCCACTTCCCAAATAGAAAAACGACGCCAGGCCTGCGCCATCAAAGTGGTTTGAAAGAACGGCGGTCCACTGCACGATTCAGCACAAAACTAAAAATGATCATCGTGAACGAGAGAGGGGGCCTCTTTTTCGGTGGCTCCTGAGTTTTGCGCCCAGGCCGTGGTTTGCCAGTTGTCTTTGCCTTTTTTCACCGGAATCCAGGGCGGCAGCGTCTGGTTGAGATGATTGGCAAGCGCGAAGACATAAGGCTCATACATCTGACGGAGTTCCCGTAGTCTTCGATCCGCTTCGGGTGTAGCACGCAGCATTGTGCCTCGTTGCGCCAACGTGGCTCGCAGGGTCTCAAGCGTTTCTGCGGGTAATCGATCGTGGGGCAGCGGACGGGGCGTGGCCGAGAAAACCTGAGAAAGATCAGCGACGCAATGGCGAGCGATAGCGAAAGTCAGCTGCGCCTGCTTGGCGCAGGAGTCCTCAATGCTGGCGACCGTAAGCGCGCAAGTGTCTAGAACGGCCGTGAGGGCGCCGATCCAGGATTGATTGTCGTGCTGAGAGCGAAAGTAGGCGAGGACCGGATAAGAAAGATGGCTTTCCATGAGCTGGGCGCACCAGCGCTCCCAATCCTTCAGAAGTTCCCGTAAGGCTTCGTGGCCGGTCGGGTGACTATGGCGGAGAAGAAGTTCGCCGGCCGTGGGAGGGGTGCCGGCGCGCGCATCGAGAAGAGTGATCTCCGTTTCTCGCGCTGCGAACGCGCCATAAATGAAGGGCAAATAGCCAATCACTGCGGCGAGGAAGCCAAAACCAAAGCCAGCTTCCGCGACGACAAGGAAACGGGAAAGGCTGGATCGCGGAACCACGTCGCCGAGGCCGAGAGTAAAGAACGTCGTGCCGCTCAAGTACAAGTCGGTATAGAGGCTGGGGCTCGCGCCGGCGACGTTTACGGCGGAACCGGCACCGTATTGCATCATCCCGAAACTTATGACGAGGCCGACGGCCCAGACACCGACCAGGATCAATAGAGAAATGGGGCCATAGAAACCGAGTAAATTTTCACGCCATTTGTTGCGGGGGATTAAGCGCGAAAAGGATCTCCATACCCTCCACGTGAGCCGGTAATAAAAACGCGTCAGACGGAATTTACGAGTGACACGCCTTGGGAGGATAATCGCTTCGAAGGCATCCCACGCGACGAGCAAAAAAACAGCGACACCACCAAAGAAGACACCTGGAGCGGGAATCATGCGGAGCATTGTACTCGTTTTGCTTTCCCAGTGCGGCCCAGATCAAAAGAGCAAGCGCGCGGTGACGGAGATTTCTGCCTTGTAAAGTTTGGAGACGGGGCAACCGGTTTCCGCGGCTTTGACGGCGGCGTCGAACTTAGCCTTATCGGCGCCGGGGATATCAGCAACGAGGTCGAGGTGACTCTTGGTGATGGCGAAACCATCGGGGAGTTTGTCGAGGGTGATGGTGCAGGTGCTTTCGAGTCGGGTGGCGGTGATCCCGGCGTTGCCGAGCTGCGCAGAAAGCGCCATGGTGAAACAGCCGGCATGAGCAGCAGCGAGAAGCTCCTCCGGGTTTGTGCCAATGCCGTTTTCAAAGCGTGTGCTGAAGGAATATTGCGCGGCTTTGAGGACGCCGCTATCCGTAGAAAGGGAACCTTTGCCCGATTTCAAGTCGCCTTGCCAGACTGCCGAAGCTTTGCGCTGCATGATTTTCTCCTTCGTCTCCATTCAAAGATTGACGTGTCTCTTGGATTCGCTCTTCGCGGCGTTGGTTTAGGGGGCGGCGGCCACCATCTTACCACTGGTGGAACACAAGAAAGACAGCAAGCGAGATGCAGGCGAAACCGGCGACATAGTTCCATTTAAGAGGCTGACCCAGGAACGTGATGGAGAAGATCGAGAAGACCGAGAGGTCAATTACTTCCTGAATGGTCTTCAGTTGCGCGGTCGAGAATTCGTAGGAACCGATTCGATTAGCGGGCACCTGAAAGCAGTACTCGAAGAAGGCGATCCCCCGGCTGATCAGAACGACTCTCCACAGGGCCGCGTTGCGATACTTGAGATGGCCGTACCACGCAAAGGTCATGAAGATATTGGAAATGGTCAGCAAGACGAGCGTCGCGCGATTCACCGCAGGCTTTTTGTCTCCGGGATTAGACAAACTAGTGGACTGTAACAGCTGATTGTGTACTGAGATGGCGCGATGGATCGGCATATTTCCATTTCACTG
>Ga0306923_10007623_pt1 | contig 10808 bp, 7 predicted proteins | sample sta12Can44000108_FD_203841 | JGI IMG/M metagenome (GOLD analysis project Ga0306923, IMG submission 203841) | Lab enrichment of tropical soil microbial communities from Luquillo Experimental Forest, Puerto Rico - statanox.12C.anox.44.000.108 (v2)... | ecosystem: Environmental > Terrestrial > Soil...
ATACGGCATTATCCGAACCAACGAAGATTGCCTGCTTTATATGCGTCGCGAATCAATGTCGATAGGAGTGGCCCTCGTTTTGGCTCTTCCGACTTCGATTATTCCCGCTGCAGCAGCAATACTGCTTTTGAGTCTGTTAGAGCTTTGGACAAATCTCCAACCTCATTGGCTGCACACCTGGCTTTGTGTCACTTGCGTGCTCTACATCGCGGTTAAAGCTAGCCAAAAGAAAAGAATAACGACGTATACCAGAACAAGAACGGTACAAGATGTCGCGGGCCGTTACCGTTTTGGGCGAGTGATTGATGTGTGACTTCCCGGCAAAACTTGGATTCTATCACCGCCTCCTCAATAATCCTATCGGGGCTACGTAGGTGTGGCGCCCTTTCAGGTCGCATTTCCGCGGGCGCTGATTCCCGGGCCTGAAGGCTGCCTGAAGGCCCGGGCTATTGGTCTCTGACTGCTTCGCGGTCTCTGGGGAGTTGCTTGCAACTCTCCTCCGTTTCGGCGCTGAAGCGCCGGCACCGCGGGCGGGGACGCCCGCGCCACAATGATAGAGTTGAAGGCGACCAATGCTGACGGTCCGCTCGGAGATCGGACCCTACCGTCGTCCCATCGCAGCGCCCATGAAAAGCGGGCTAGGGTTTTTCTGCGTTAACTAACGCTCGGCGTGGGTGCCGGAGAAAAAGCAGGTGTAGACACAGGGACGGCGCTCTCCGATGGCGAAGAAGCAGGACTGGGAGCGGACGCCGGTTTTTCTGCGTTTACGCCTGGCGTCGGGGCCGGAGAAAAAGTAGGTGTAGATGCGGGGACGGCGCTCCCCGATGGCGAAGAAACAGGACTGGGAGCGGACGCCGGTTTTTCTGCGTTTACCCCCGGCGTGGGTGCCGGAGAAAAAGCAGGTGTAGATGCGGGGACGGCGCTCCCCGATGGCGAAGAAGCAGGACTGGGGGCGGGCGTCGGACTTGGTTTAGCCAGGATTTCCTCACGCCGTTTCATGACTTGGTCCAAACTCCAATCCGGAACAAGGTACACCCACTGTTCCAGTTTCTTCTCATCTTCCAAACGCTGCCGGAGCGCCGCAATTTTCTTGTCGAACTCCTGATCCTTTTTCTTCTTGTCTTCGGGACTCTCGTTCGGCCCGGGTACCCGCGTCGGATCGATTTCCGCTCCAACTTCAAATTTCACGTAGCGAGCTTTCTCTGGACCGGGTTTGCCAATCGCAAAATCGTATTTGAAACCGTCGAATGTTTTCAATTGAACACGGAACGGTTCGTTGAGTCCGGTTTCATCCGTTGAAACGGACGCCGGCCGAACGTCTGTAAAACTTGGCGCGAAATTCCCCACCGCTTGAGCAAATTGCTTCTCAAGCGTCTCGCCATTTTGCGTTCCCTGCAATTTCCACTCGGCCTTAGGAGCATCGCGAACGATCTTCCAACCCTGGTTGTTCGACCATGCGCTTTGTTCTATTTCCCGGAGTTCGCCCGGAGCAATGAACGTTTTATCCAACCAGGATCCGACCGTAACCGGATCAACGTTCGCGAAGGTCTCCCCGACAAGGGAAACGCGATCCTTCGTTGCGGGATTGTAAACAAAACGACCGGCCGCACCTCGCATTGCATCCTCTCCCGGCTCCATCATCTTGCCGAGGATAACCGAAGCAATACTGCTATCGTTTTCACCTTTAAGATCGATTTCTACCCCGGGATCGTTACCTCGCCCGGGCGCGGCGATCTTCAGCCGTTCAAACTGCGAAGGTCCGATCTCCATGTTCTGCACGGGCTTGAGCTGCCAGAGCGTGCGGCCCAAATCGCGGATCTTATCGAAATCGGCGGGATAATCGTTTCGTTCTGCGACGCCCCATTTGTTCTGTTTCTTTTCCAGAGTAACGGTCGCCGCACTGGAGCGAATTTGAATTTTCGCGATGTCGTTGATCGGCAGGTCCTGCAAAAGCCGGTGGTCTGTCTTGGTGTCGTTCCATCCAGCCGACTTGGATATCTGGAAATAGATGCCGGCGATGCCGAAAACGGCGGCCAGAGCAACCGAAAGGAGGACCTGATTTTTCTTCATCGAGCGGCGCGCCTGCTGCGTTTGAGGTGTGCTAGAAGCAATCCGACAAGCGTTACGATCAGTGGCATAGCGGCGATATCGAGCCACTTTAAGGTGTCCTGAAGCGAATCGATTTCGACGCGAAGGTTCTTGCGGACCTGTTTCAATTCCTGGCTGATTTGCGCCTCGTTTTCCTGGAATTTCTTAATCTCGGCTTGTTGCTCGGGGGAGAGCAGCGTTTTCTGATCCGCTTGTTTGCCGGTCTGCAAGGAAGCCAGTTTCTGGCGAGTTTGCGCCAAATTATCCTGAAGCTCGTCGATCTTGCTTTGGTACTTTTGCTCCGCTGCCGCCTCCATCTTGTTGACTACCACGAAAGGACGATTGCCTGACGAACGGCTGCGAATCCCGATGAGATTGGAGTCACCGGCGAGTTGTTCGATGCTGCTCTGGATGAAATTCAGGTTGCCGTTTGAAGGGACGAAAACCGTCTGAGTCATCACTTGTTGAGTACGTCCCGCTATCTGGTCGTAAGCAAAATCGGAATCGCCAATGAGAAGCACAACTCCATCACCCTTAGCCTCCTTCAGCGCCTTTTCCATTGGTGTAGGCGACGGAGTTGGGCTGGCGGCTGGGCTGGGAGACGCGGATGGACCCGCCTCATCCTTCGATTTCGGCGCGCCCTCGGGAAACGCCGTTTTGAATTTTCCGCTTAAACGAATGGCAATCGGATAGGAGATATTGTCACTTTTTAGTGACTTCCTGACCTGATCGCCGCCAGCTTCCAGCAAAGCGGCATTAACAAGGCCGGCCTGAGACGTCGATTTTACGAGGATGTCTTCTTTAAGACCCTCCACCGGCTTTCCCGTGAACGCCCCGGCGAAGGGAAGCAGAAGATCGTCAATCGCGGCGCCAAGCGCATCTTCCTTATTGATCCCATCACTCGTGATGGAGAGGATGGTAGGATCGGATTGTGGGTTGCCCTCACGCTGTATCTGGGTAGCAAAGAGAGGATCCGCAACCGCCTTGGTTTCTGAAAATTGGATTCCCCAGGCAGGAAGCAATTTCGAAAGCGTCGAACTGTACGGGCCCGCTCCGCCATAAGATCCGGCCATTCGCGCTTCTACGAATGAATAAGGGTCGAGGAGCGCCACCATCTTTCCGCCACGAAGCAAAAACTGGTCAATGGCAAACTGCGTCTGATCGCTGATTCCATTGGGATGCACAAGCACCAGAACGGAGATATCGTCCTCGATTTTCGCTGCCGTCATGGGAATTTCGCGCACGGCGTAGTTTTCCTTGAGTTCGGTCAGGAAAATCCATGGTTGCATAGCTTGCTGAGGCTGCCGCATCATCATCATGGGTTGTGCTTCGCGACCCATGACAGGGAGGGCACTCATCACGCCAATTACAGACTTTTTCGGATTGGCAACACTCGAGATCGCCCGCGATAAATCGTACTCCAGCAAATTTTCGCGATCCGGGCTCAAGTAGGGAAGCACCGTCTTTGAGTCAAGACAGCTGATCACGGCACCGAGATAGACCTTCGATTCCGTCGAGGTTCGCAGAATCTTCTGCATCCGAGTCAGGCTTCGGGTCCAATTTTACAACTTTGATTTTCCCGTGGCTGTATTGCTGGTATTCGGCAAGAAGATCCTCGACCTGCTGTGCATAGGTACGGAGCGGCACCGGCACAGAGGCGTTGTCCCTGCTGAAATAGAAGCGGATCTCGACGGGCGTATCGAGCTTGTTGAGTATTTTCTTGGTTCCGTCGGAGAGAGTGTAGAGTTTGTTCTGCGTCAGATCAGACCGAACCTTGAAAAATCCTCCCAGAAGGTTAATCGCGACCAGAATGATCAGGACGGCTACAACGCCCACAATGGAATAGAGTAAACTCTCGAATTTGGTTTTCATGCGATCATGCGCGGCGAGCGCGGAGAATCACGCTGGTCGTGAACAGGAAAAATCCGGTCACGGACAGGAAAAAGAGAAGATCGCGACTGTCGATAACGCCGCGCTGGAAACCCTCATAGTGCGTCATTACACCAATTGTGGCGAACGCATCAATTAACCACGCGGGGGCCCAATTTACGACGATGTTAGTCACTGGCGGCCAACTGCAAAGAATCAAAAACAGACAGATAACAACGGAAAGAATGAAACTGATCACTTGATTTCGAGTGAGAGCCGAAGTCATGCAGGTGATGGCCAGGAATGCGCCGGAGGTCAGAATACTCCCTCCGTAACCAGACAGGATTCGGCCGAAATCCGGATGGCCAAGGTATGCCACCGTGATCACCATCGGGAACGTCAGCGCCAAGGCAATCAACAGAAACAGCCAACTAGCGAGGAATTTCCCAAGAATAGCCTGCCACGGAGTAACCGGCATCGTTAACAGAAGTTCGATCGTTCCAAGGCGAAGTTCTTCGGACCAAAGCCGCATGCCAACCGCCGGAACCAGGAACAGATAAAGCCACGGATGCCAGACAAAGAATGGGAGAAGGTCGGCTAAGCCTCGCTCAAAAAACCCTCCAACCATAAAGGTGAAAAAGCCGGTGAGAAGCAGGAATATAACGATGAACACATAAGCCACAGGGGATGAAAAGTAGGCGCTCAGTTCGCGGCGGGCGATCGTCCAGATTGTTCTCATACTGATGATTCCCTCTTTGTGTCCGGCATCGTGATTGCCCGGAAAACGTCATCCAATCGTCCCTCGTCGACAGTCAGATGCTCCACTTGCCAGCGGCGCTGATGGGCAGTTTCCAGAAATTCGGGCAGCAATGCGCCGGTTGGTTGAAGTCGCGCACTTACTCTCGAATCCGATTCTGCCAGCAACTCGGAATTCGCCAGAAATCGCAATTTTGCCAGTTCGGGTTGGAGCGTCTGCCACGTTACTCCGCGCAAACCAACGACAATGGTTCCAGCCAAAGGAGCGCGCGCTTTCAATTCAGCCGGCGTACCGATCGCCACGATTTTTCCCTGGTCAATAATGATTGCCTTCGTGCACGCCGCTTCCACCTCCTCAAGGATGTGCGTCGAAAAAATAATCGCTTTGTTCCGCCCCATCTTGCGGATCAATGAGCGAACCTCATGCTTTTGATTGGGATCCAACCCGTCTGTTGGCTCATCAAGAATCAAAACATCCGGATCGTGGATCAGTGCCTGTGCGAGGCAGGTTCGGTGACGATAACCTTTGGAGAGCGTATCCACGCTCTGATGCAGCACGGGTTGCAAAAAACAAAGCTGAACCACGTTTTCGATGGCCTTTTTCTTTGCCGTTCCAAACAGGCTTCGCAATTCCGCGCAAAACGAAAGAAAACCCAACACCGACATATCGCCGTAGATCGGAGCATTTTCAGGCAGATAGCCGATCCTGCTTTTGCTCCGCAGCGGTCGATCAAGGACGTCGAAGCCGCATACCGTGATCTTCCCGTCCGTAGGCGGCAAATAGCCCGTGATCATGCGCATACTGGTCGATTTGCCGGCCCCATTCGGACCAAGAAATCCAAGGACTTCCCCCTTCTGGACGCAAAACGAGATGTTATCGACCGCGAGCTTGGGACCGAAACTCTTTGTTAAATTCTCAACGGTGATCATGGTGGGTTAACCGAAATCGTACAAGTTTGGATCGGACGATGAGCGTTTAGAAAAAGCGTGACATGCAGATTTGTCAAGGGGGTGGCATTGTGCGAAAGCGGCAGAGCCGCGCAACCATCAGCAAGCAAAGCAGTTCTCGGGAAAATCCTCGCAGGAAAACAAAATTTTGATCGATAGTAGTACGGTGGGCACGGTGGGGCTGAAGGTGTAGTACAATGTTTGTCGACGTTGCCATTCTAAAGGAATGGCCCCTTGTACTTTCGTTCTGCCTGTTGTTGCTGCTCGTGTTCGTCCTCGAAGTGCAGAGATCAACGGGACCGGTTTTGGTGCGCCCGCTTCGGTTCGCCGCTCTTTTTTCGCTCAGTTAAAATCATCCAAGACTGAAAGGGTTTGAAAGCTGTTGTCTCTATGGTGAAATTCCTCCGCCGAATTTCCTAACTCCTTTCCAGCCGATGCCTCAAGACTCTATCCCCCGCGTCATTTTCGCTTCGAGTGAGCAGTCTGCCGAAATGCTTTACGCGACAAGATTCTTTGTTCCGGATCCCTTTCTGTTCCTGCAACAAAAGGGCAAAAAGACCGTTCTGCTGAGCGATCTCGAAATTGATCGGGGACGAAAGCAGGCGAGCGTTCACGAAGTGGTCTCGCTTTCCGAAGTAGAGGGTCCTTTGGAAAAGAAATTGAAGAGCAAACCACCGATTGAGCAAACAATCGCACGTTTCTTGCGACAGAAACGCGTCCGCCGTGCCCTGGTCCCCTACGATTTCCCTTTAGGATTGGCCCACGAACTTGCCAAGGGAGGAATCACGGTCATTCCCGTGAATGGTCTTTTCTGGCCGGAGCGCGAATTCAAGAGCGCCGACGAGCTTAAGTCGATTGAACTTGCAATTCGGATCGCGGAAATTGGTTTGGCCCGCGGAATTGAAGTGCTGCGAGCGACGGAAATCAAACAGGGGAACCGACTTGTCTGGGGTGGCAAATCGCTCACCTCAGAAATTCTGCGGGCTGAGATTGAAACGGCAATTCTGCGTGTCGGCGGCCAACCTTCAAACACAATTGTCGCAGGGGGAGACCAGGCTTGTGATCCCCATGAACGCGGAAGCGGTCCTTTGAAGGCGAACAGGTTGATCATCCTGGATGTTTTTCCGCGGCAAGCCGACTCGGGCTACTTTGGTGATCTGACCCGGACGGTCGTAAGGGGTAAGGCGAGCGAAGCGCAGAAGAAGTTATGGTACACAGTGCGGGAAGCGCAGGAATTTGCGCTGCGCAATATTAAGGTTGGCGAATCCGGGTTAGCCCTGCAGGAGAAAATGTCGGAGTTTTTTAATGAGAGAGGATATCCGAAAGAACTTCGAAATGGTCGTTGGGTTGGTTTTTTTCATGGTCTGGGTCACGGTCTAGGCCTCGATATCCATGAATCACCGCGAATTGCGAAGACTCATTTTCGAACAGGTCAGGTATTTACCGTTGAACCGGGCCTGTACTATCCTGGGATCGGCGGGGTGCGAATTGAAGACGACGGGGTCGTGACAGAGAAGGGGTTTAAGTTGTTGTCGCGGTTCGGGAAAGAGGTCGAAGTGTAAGCCGGCAGGTTCTAGAATTGGGAGATGGAGCTTAAGGAGACCGTGGCGGGAAGTGCGGAGCCGGACTCGCCAAACACGCGACCACGCGGGGCGTGGGGGTTTGCCGGCCTGGTAACGGTTGCGCCGTCACTGTTGTGGCTCGCCCTCCTCTGGCTGTGCAGCGTCCCTGTATTGTATGAGGACGAATGGACGTTCGTTCCCTTCGTAGTGAAGCTGCGTGCCGGAGCTCTTAGCTTCCGGGATTTCTGGATGGCTTACGCCGAACACCGGCTCACGCTGTCGCGTATTTGTTTCGCGCTATTTTTCGGCCATGGTCTGGTAGACCCGCGTCCGGTGATGCTGTGTTCCTGGTTTCTGGCGACGGCCACGTCGGTCGTCGGGGTCCGCTACCTGGTCTGGCCCTGGGTTTGCAACGCTGGGATTCTCCTGCAAACGCTGGCAGGACTCGCATTCAGCGCCTGGATGTTGTCTCTTGTGCAATTTGAGAATCAGCTTTGGGGGTTGCAGGTGGGTTTTGTCGGGACGTTGTGTTGCGTGATTCTGGGCGCTGCGATGCTTGCAGCGGAAGGTTTGACGTTCGGCGCGCGGCTTCTGGGGCTTGTGTTTATTGCCGGCTTGGCCACGTTCACCTCGGGCCAGGGGCTTCTCGTGTGGCCCGCATTCGGCACCGGTCTGGCTTTGAGTGCCCGCCGCTGGGCGACGCGCGCCTCGGTAGCAGCCCTGTTTCTAGCCGGGTTCGGGGCAGCGTTGTGGCTTTACCAACTCGATAATTCGGGGCAACTCAGTCGTAGCCAGTCGTTTGGATGGGTGCTATCGCAACCGGGACTAGCGCTCCGGTCCATGCTGGGACTGTTGGGCAGTCCCCTCTCTTATGTGGCGGGTTTCGGTCGGTTACAGCTGGCGCCCTGGCTAGGTTTGTCCTTGTTGGGTGGCTTTCTCTTGTTGGCGATCTGGGCGCCTCGAAGGGATGGTGCGAACGGATCGGCGCCATTTGTCGTTCTGGGTCTTTACGGCTGCGCATACGCTGTTTTGGTGACTCTGGGCCGCGCGAACAACGGGTATAACGACTGGTTTCTGACGAGCCGGTATACCACCTCGGCGCTGACGCTTCCCCTTGCTGTGCTCGGCTTGGGTCTCTGGGGACGCCGGAGCGCGGCGGACGGGCACAGCCTTCGGGCGTTCCACCTTACGCTGGCGGCCGCAGTCGTTCTGGCGTTATCCAACTCATTCGCGGCTTTTCGGCTGGCAAGGGGCGAGTCCGCCTTGCGCACCGCGGCGATGCATCTGCTGGACTATATGAGTATTTTTGACCCCGACGTGGACGGGGTCCAGACCGGGCCGTTTTACGCGCTGTGTCCGATCGACGGAAACCGGGTGCTGAAATGGGGAGTTGTCCCGGCGCGCCAAGCCGGGCTGATTCCCGCCCAGCGGGCGGTACTACCGGTGGAGAGAGTGCAGGGTTGGTGGCGTCCTGAAGCCGGGCACCACCAGGTATGGTACCTGGCCCATCGTGACCGCGCCGAACGGCTTTCAGGCCGGCTCCAACCTCGTCCGGGATTCCGGCCCGATGTTGTGCTGGTGCGCCCAGTTGGCGAGCAGCATTTCTTGACTTTTGGCTTGGTGGAGGGCGATCGCTGGCAGGTCATTCTCGGCCAGGTGATGGCCGGGCGTCTCGCCGCTCCAGTCGAGGTGTTCGCCCTGGAAACCGCGACGGGTCGCCTGGCGCAGTTGACTCCTTAGCCCTCCAGTTCTCGATCAAAGCTTCGATAGTCGTTCCTGACCTGGAGGGCTGCGGTCCCTCGCAGCCGTTGCAGCCAACCGGTCACTGGTAAACTGTTACTGCGCACGCCAGCAGCGCTACGCCATATAGGACGCCAGAGAACGCTGCCGCCCTGAACCGAACGGCAGATTTCGTGATCCAATCGATCTGGTCACGCAGAAGATAGGGCATCCCGACCCAAAAAAGTCCGAAAGTCAGCCAGACGTAGGCGAGGACAACTACAAGCAGTCTAGCAGTCTCGGGACGAAGGAACGCAGAAGACAATATAGGCTCAGCCGCCAGCAGCGCCATTATGCCGAGAGCGCGTACTGATAAAAATTCGTCGACAAAAATAATTGTCAATATAGACACGAGCGGGACTCCTATTTGGAGCCAGGTTCGGAACTGGGAGAATTCGCCCAGATCCATGTTGGTCACCAGCCACAAAGTCCAAATTGCATCGATAGCGAGAAGGACGTTTCCGATAAGCCTTGAGCGAGGGAATTTTCTCAGCCACTGCTTTGTTTCTTCAGGGCGCACGAGGGCGGTAGAATGAGTGACAAGCAGCAATAACCCGACGATCAGACCGATCGTGTGGAGACTTAAATCATAAACGCGAGGCGGATAATCCATGGGAACTATTTATTTATACTGAGATTAGCCCTCAGCTCAGGACAACCGGATCACCATACAGAGTATATCCGGACGAGTGTGTTATGCGAACCTTCATCAGTTGACCGATGTGTCTCGTATTACCCTCGAAGACAACAATTTTATTGCCACGTGTCCTGCCCATCAGCCGTTTCGGGTTTGTTTTGCTGGGCCCTTCGCACAAGATCTCGACTTCCTGCCCCACAAAAACCTCTGCGCGGCGTTTCGCCCATGTGTTAACTAGTTCGAGCAAATCACGATTTCGCGCTTCCTTTACAGCGTCTGGCACTTGTTGCTCGAGCCGTGCTGCGGGGGTGTCTTTCCGTTTGGAGTATTTAAAGATGAAGGCGTTGTCGAATCCAATTCGGTCAACAAGATCACGCGTCTTGCCGTAGTCATCATCGGTCTCTCCCGGGAAACCGACGATAACGTCGGTAGTAAGCGCGATCCTGGGCGAGACGAGACGAATCCGGTCAACGAGCTTCGCATACGTTTCCGCGGTATAAGTACGATGCATAGCTTTCAGGATGCGGTCGGATGCGGATTGCAATGGCAGATGAATATGTTCGGCCAGCTTTGGCAGCCGTCCAAACGCCTCGATGGAATCCTGTCGAAAACCGATAGGGTGCGGTGACGTAAACCGGATACGCTCAAGTCCGTCGATTTGGTGGACAGCTTCCAGCAATTGAACAAAAGGGCTTTTGCCATCCAATTTTCTGAATTCGTGGCGCCCGTACAGGTTAACGATCTGCCCTAGCAAAGTTACCTCCTTGACGCCCCGCCCGACCAGGGAGCGAACCTCATTGACAATCTCATGGATTGGCCTGCTACGTTCCTGACCACGTGTGTAAGGAACAATGCAAAACGTGCAGTGCATGTTGCAGCCTTGCATGATGGACACGAAAGCAGTCACCTGCCCCGTAGCGAGTAAATGATCGCGAATGGTGCTCTGCGAGTCCTCTTCGTCGTCGATGTCAACGATGGAGAAGCGGACGTCGTCCATCGGGCGCGCCAGTTTTCGTTCCAGCACCTGGTCAACATATTCTGCGACACGATGAAATTTCTGGGTCCCGACGACGATGTCGAGATGCGGTACATCTTTAAGAAGGGATGAACCCCGGCTTTGTGCCATACACCCCAAAAACCCATAGACAACCGGTCGATTCCGAAATTGT
>Ga0306923_10007629_pt1 | contig 10804 bp, 9 predicted proteins | sample sta12Can44000108_FD_203841 | JGI IMG/M metagenome (GOLD analysis project Ga0306923, IMG submission 203841) | Lab enrichment of tropical soil microbial communities from Luquillo Experimental Forest, Puerto Rico - statanox.12C.anox.44.000.108 (v2)... | ecosystem: Environmental > Terrestrial > Soil...
GCTGCCCAGCAGAATGTTCCCTGATTCCAGTTGAACTTCGCGGCAGATCTTTCGCGTGATGACGTCGTTATCGCCAGTCAAGACCTTCACTTGAACGCCCTTGCGGGCCAGCGCAGCGATTGCTTCACGGGCGGTCTCCTTCGGCGGATCGAGAAAGGCAACATAGCCAAGCAACGTCAAGTCAGCTTCGTCCGGAACCGAATATGTAGTCTGTGAGGGGAGCATCTCCTTATACGCCACGGCGACAACCCGGAAGCCGTCTGAATTGAGCGCGACTGTCTCCGATTTTGCGGTTTCAAAATGGCTTTCGTCGAGCCGGCCGACCTCTCCGTCCAGGCAATAACTCGAACAGACGGCAAAGATTTCCTCCACAGCTCCCTTGCAAATCAGGAGATGCGTACCGTCCTCGCGCGCGACCACGACCGAAAGGCGGCGGCGAGTAAAATCGAAGGGAATTTCATCGACCTTCGAATATCCGCCGATCCCCAGTTTTTGTTTGAGCTCAGCATGTTCGAGCACGGCCTTGTCGAGCAGATTTCTCAATCCAGATTGGAAGTGGCTGTTGAGAAAGGCGTAATGAAGCACCCGCTCCGAGTCCCGACCCTCAATATCGATGTGCCGCTTGAGGATGACCCGATCTTGCGTCAGCGTGCCCGTTTTGTCGGTGCACAGCACATCCATGGCGCCAAAGTTTTGAATAGCGTTGAGACGTTTGACGATGACCTTCTTGCGCGACATCGCAATCGCGCCCTTGGCGAGATTGACCGTCACGATCATCGGCAGCATTTCTGGCGTCAGGCCGACCGCCACGGCCACGGCGAACAGCAATGCCTCAAGCCAATCGTGCTTCGTAAGGCCGTTGATGAGAAAAACGGCAGGCACCATGACGAGCATGAAACGGATCATCAGCCAGGTAAATTTGTTGATGCCGAGATCAAAGGCCGTCGGAACGCGCCGACCAGTGATCTCATGCGCAAGTTGGCCAAAGAAGGTGCGCATGCCCGTGCGTAGAATCACGCCGGTGCCGTAGCCGGACACGACGTTTGCGCCCATGAAACAGAGGTTAGGCAGCTCGAATGCCTCCTCACGGTCGACGACCCCTCTTTGGGCATGTTTTTCGGAGGGCATCGATTCTCCGGTGAGGGCGGACTGATTGACGAAGAGATCCTTGGCTTCGAGCAGACGCAGATCGGCTGGTATCATGTCTCCGGCGGCAAGCCGGACAACGTCACCGGGCACGAGGCAATCGATCGGAACCTCGACGAACGGGTCGTCCAGCGGGCTTGGGTCGCGTCTGACGCTGGCGGTGGTGTGAACCATGGCGCGAAGCCGCGCCGCCGCCTCATTCGACCGGTGTTCCTGGATAAACGCGGTCGTGATGGCGAGCGCCACCATCGTCGCAATCACTGCGGCCGCGCGAAGATCGCCAAGAAAGTAGGACACTCCTGCCAGCGTCAGCAGCAGGGCGTTTAGCGGATTTCGTGAACGATTCCAGATCTCCTCGGGGATCGTCGGCTTGCGTTCCCGCGCGACCAGATTGGGCCCGTATTTCTTCTGCCGTCCGGCTGCCTCGGTCGCAGATAGTCCTTCCAAACTGGATCCCAGGCTCGCGCAAGCCTCGGCAGGCTGGAGTTGGCTGATCGCGGCAAGCTCACCGTCGTGGACGGCTAATACAGCTCCAAGACGATAATCCTCCTTTATCCGGTTCGACCAAAGATTCATGAGCAGTTTTTCAGGCCTTGGAGCAAACGTGTGATTTGCACAAAAAGAACATTATCCGTCTGGGGATAGCTGCTGTTGACGAAGGTCAACAGCAGAGCCACGAACGGTCCGCATCAGGCGCTATTGATCCAGATCAATCGCAATTGCGACAGGAAACTGCGTTCGACCGCGAATTTCCGTCCTGTTTTGATGCGAGAATTGGCGGCGACGGCTGCCCAGGCCGGATATTTTGAGGGTGGACCAGGGGACCGACAATGTCACGGACTCAGTCGATCGGTCGGTCGGCTTCAGAATGATTAGTTGAGTTATCTGAACCTCGATTCACGAAACGAGTGCGGCAAGTACATCATGGTCGAATTTGATCGGATCGTCGCGATGGGAAGCCCCTAAGGAGTTTTTGATCGGTGATGTATTTTTGAAGCGCCGAGATGATCGCTTGCTCGATCTCTGGGGCGGGGACCCGTGAGACCGTGGGATTCTGCACTGAAGAGCAGTGCGAGGAGTTCTTTCAGGCCCGAACGGCACTCGCGCTCGGCTATGCTTCGCGGAAAGCCTTCGTCAAATTGACGTGCCTGATTGAGGATGTCCGTTTAGGTGTCTCTAAATTAAGTTGCGGTGCCTTCGAGCCGGACTTCGCCGAGATCGGCTACAACCTTATCCGCACCATGCTTGAGTAGCTCCAGCGTGCGCGCTGCGGATCCGACGCCGATGACAAGTCCGAAATTGCCTGAGCGAGCGGCTTCGACGCCTGCCGTCGCATCCTCGAACACGGCCGTCCGCGGAGGAGATGCGTTGAGACGCCGTGCGGCTTCCAGAAACATGTCAGGAGCAGGCTTCCCAGCAAGGCCCAGTCGGTCAAGATCGATGCCATCGACTCGTGCATCGAATAGTGCTGTCAAACCGCCAGCGTGCAGAATTTCCGCGCAATGATGGCTCGATGAGGCGATGCCCGTGCGCATGCCGCATCTCCTCCCGGAGAAGGGGTTCGGCAGGGGCGGACACGTGTACCCCTTCGCGTGTCAGTAGCTCCGCAAAATAGTGATCTTTGCGGCTGGCGAGCCCTTGAGCGGTTCCCTGGTCTGCCTGGTCCCCCGGTGCTCCCGTCGGGACGGTCATGCCTCGCGCCGCGAGGAAACTCGCCACGCCAGCGAGGCGCGGTTTACCGTCGACATAGCGACGGTAGTCATTCTCAAGGTCGAAGGGCACGAATGTCCTGTCCGTCTCGGTCACTCGTCGGGCTAGAAACTCGTCGAACAGCTGCTTCCACGCCCGGGCATGGATCGAAGCCGTCTGCGTGATCACGCCATCCAGGTCGAAGATGAGCGCCTCAAAACGCCGCACATCTATGATGACCATGGCCAGTACCATCGATCACCGTCACGGTCCACACGGAGCACGATCATAGGACAAGTGGTGTCGCAGATAACGCGTTGCATTGTCCGGGCACGACCGGGTTCCAGCGCGCCGCGCCAGCCCAGAACGATGAGGTCGCTCTCCCGCGCGAAGTCGACGATGGCTGCGCCGGCCTCTCCTTGGGCCATTGCGAGACGTATCTCGGTTCCGCCCCTTGCGCCGCCGACCGCGCACAGCCGCGCAAGAAATTCCTGCACCCATGCTGGCCACTCATGCTGGGGCTGATCGACATAGCGCGGCGAGACCAATGTCCCGGGCTCAGTGGGCGTCTCAGCGCCCGGCGTCGCAACGTGCAGCACGACGAGCTCCGCCGCAGCCTTTAATGCAAGGTCTGTTGCGGGACCTATCGTCGCGGCACTCGTCGGGGTGCCGTCATGCGGGACGAGCAGCTGATGCAGCGTCCATCGTTTGCGTCCCCGAGCCGGAGGTACGAGGACCACCGGGCAGGGCGCTGCGCGGAGAACTGCTGCTGCCACACTGCCAAGCGCGCGCCACCGGAGATCTGTCCGAATCTGCGGGCACATCACGATGATGGCGGCATGGCGTTCTCCGGCCACTTTGACGATTGCCGCCGCAGCCGCACCGGGCCGATGTTCGATTATGAGACCAGGCACATCTTCGCCTGAGAGTTTCATGCGCTGGACGAGCGCGTCGGGCGTTAGAGCATCATCGCTAACATGAAGAAGCGCGACCGTGGCATGCAGCAATTCAGCAAAACCGCGTGCCACCGGTATCGCCGCCGTCGCATGAACGGAGCCGTCAAGAGGAACCAGCACAGTTTTCGCGGACGTCATTGCCCGATCTCCCAATTAGCCCAGCCCGACCCGTTTTCATGAAAAACGGCGTGTTGGCCGCCGCGAATACGACAAGCGGGTCCGTCGAGCACACCGACAGTCAATTCATCACCCCGCTCGATGGCCACTTCGATCCGCCTCGGATCGGCTTGCAAGCGTACACGCAGCAAGCGGCCTCGCCATTTCAGCGGGAACGCCATTTCGGACCAGCCTGGAAGCAGATGTGGGTCAAGGACAATGCCATTTTCACGCACGCGCAGGCCCGCAACACCGAACACCGCTGCCTGCCAGAGGGCGCCAAGTGCGCCCATATGCACGCCGCCCGCCGCATTGCCCATGTTGTTCGCCAAGTCGATCTCTGCAGCTTGGCGAAAATAGGCTTGTGCCAGGGTTCGATCATTGAGCCGGGCAGCGACGAGGGCATGAAGAGCTGGGCTTAGCGAGCTGCCATGTCCGGTACGAGGCTCGTAATAGCGGAAGTTCGCCTCATGCACTGCAAATGGCCATTTTTCCCACAGTAGTACGCTCAGGGCCACCACGTCCGCCTGCTTGATCGCCTTGGAGCGGCGGATGCGTTCCGGTCCAAGGCACGTATCAATAGGGGTGGCACTGCCGCGGTGCGCAGCTACATCGATCTCTTCGAGCTCAAAGTAGCCGGCAAACTGCTCGAAGAGCTTGGTTGCGGGATCGAACCCGGTCACTAGCGCCCCCGCCAGTGCACGCCAGGTTGTGGGCTCCTTTCCGCTAAGGTGAAGGTCGGTGCACAGCTGCCGACAGTCGGCGGCTCGCTCACGCTGCAGGATCTCGACGGTATCGGCGGCGCTTTCGAGATTGAAAATCGCCATGGCGTTGGTGAACGCATTGTCGTCAACCGTTTCGTGATACTCATCAGGACCGATCACTTGCCGGATGTGGGCGCGACCGTCAGACTCGACTTGCGCCCGGCTCACCCAGAAGCGTGCCGTCTCCACAAGGATTTTGGCGCCTGCTTCCAGCATGAAGGAGTCGTCTCCTGACGCTCGCCAGTACTGCCAGACAGCGTATGCAATATCGGCGCTGATGTGATGTTCTCGGTCCCCCGTAAGGATCGTTATAACGCGACCATCTGGCAGGATGGCGCTCCGCGGGGTTGCCTCATCGCCAGTATCGGCCGATTCCCACGCATACAAGGCTCCTTCATAAGCTCGCTCCTTGGCTTTGCGCTGCGCCCCACCCAGGGTGTAATAGCGATACATGAGAAGAGCCCGTGCCGTCGGAGGGTCGGTGAGAATATAGAACGGCAGCATGTAGATCTCGGTATCCCAGAACACATGCCCGCGGTACGCCTCTCCAGTCAGACCGCGCGCACCGACCGAAACATGCTCGTCGGCAGAATTGGCCGCCGCGATCAGATGATAGGTCGCAAAGCGGAGCGCGCGTTGAGCCTCGTCGTCTCCGACGATCCGAATTTCAGCCTCTTCCCATCGACGGCGCCACGCGTCGACATGTGACACCGCTGCCGTTCGAAAGCCATGAACGCCTACCGAGGCGAGGTGATCCCGCGCCGCCCTCGCAGGATTCGCAACGTCGCGTGAGGCGAAGATGGTGAAGATCCGATCGAACCGTACAGTTTCGCCTAAGGTTGTCTTCCATGACCATCGCTCCACACGGCCGTCTGGTCCTGTCTCATAACGCGGCAGCACCCCGATAGAACTATGAATCTCCGATATTGTGGCGATTCCGATCTCGTTGCCAGACACGCCCATGAGCAAGGCGCCAGACTCGGTGACGACCTGTTCGACGTCTTTGGCCGCGGCGTTTGAAGGAAAAAGCCGTGCCGCGAGGTTGATCGTCCCGGCATAGTTCTCAGCCGTTATCGCCACCGATTGGAGGAACACATGCCGATCGGCGAGGGAGGTCAGCTCGAGATATATCACTCGAGTGACGCGGCCGCTTGAGTCTTGCTGACGCCATTCCCGCCATAGAACGCCCTGCCGGAGGTCAAGTTGCCTTCGATGCGCAAGCACGCGACCTGCCTCAAGCGACAATCGCTCTTCTTCCACCTTCAGTTCGATGTGCGACAAATCCGGGAGCACGGCGAGTCTCGGCCCGAGACCTCCATCCATAATAAAAAGTCCGGCCACCAAGGTCGAAGGGTGCGAAAATCTGGTGCCCTCGGCGATTGACGCCCTTACGCCGAGATAACCGTTGCTAACAGCAAAGAGCGACTCGATCTCGCGCTCTCGCGCCGGATTCACGCCATCTTCAACCAGCAGCCAACCCGGATCGGCAGTCGGTAAAAGGATGAAATCGCTTGTTTGGGTCAGGCAATTCCACACCGCCATCTGACCTGCTTTGTCGAACGACCGCTGTAACTCACGCCTTTCGCTGCACCGGCATATTGATCTCGATCAACCGGATTGCCGGCGTGTTCTCGCAGGGCGAAGGCCGGAATTGAGCCAGGTCAAAAATATCTCGCCAGCCGGTGGTGCTTAGATTGCCCCGCTTCATGAGCGCGCACCGCCGAGGCTTTATGGTGGCACGGAACGCGTCGTTTCGTTCTTGACTGAGGAGCTCGTGCACCAGGGACGTGACGTTACCCTGTTCGCCAGCGGCGATTCTCAGACATCGGCCAAGCTCGTCCGATGTTGTGACATGGCGTTACGCTTCAATCCTGCGGTGCGCGATTCCTTGCCTTACCACTTGATCATATTGGACGAGGTCCGCCGCAGGATCGACCAATTCGACATTCTTCACTTTCACGTTGATTTAGTCTAATTCACGCTCCGTTGCTGCGCGACCTTGCTGATCAGACTCTTACTACGCGGCACGGTCGATCGGACCTGCCGGATCTTGCGCCTTTCTGCGGCCTTTCGCGACCTTCCACTCGCCTCGATCTCGAACAATGGCGGCGCAGCTGCCCTGCTGTTTCCTATCGACTGGCCTGAGCCATTCGCAATGCAGTCATTCAGGAGCACGGCGACGGCTGCGTTGAAATATCTGTCGTGGATCCAGCCTGCACCCTTGGAACGATCAACCACGTTGAGATGATTTCGATCGCCCAAGAGCTGCAGTCGCTGGTGCGAAAGTTCATGGACGACATGAGTCGGTTCGCCAATTCCATCGTGCTGCATAATGGGATTGTCTTGGTCCACGCGTTAAGAAGCGGCAGCTAGCATTTCTTGGGATGCAGCACCCGCCCGAGCAGCGAGAAAACGCGATCGCCGCTCTTATCGCATGACGCGGCGCGCGGGGAAGACACGATGCCGATCAACGCCACAGTGCCGGACTTGGCGACTACTCGGCAGTCTCCGCGCGCAGGCGGGCGGTAATCCCGGCGATAATCTGCATCGACGCGCCGATAGCCCAAGCTAGCAGGACGGCGACCGCTCCGCGGGGACGAGCCACCTCATCAGCGATGATGCTGGCGACGGCAATCACAGCAGCGACCGCGGTAAGGAACGTGCCGCCAGCGCTGAGAAGTTCCACGGCATCCGCCTTGGATCCAAGTCTACGCAATGGCAGCTCTCTCAGCTTCTCCGGAGGCGGAGGTAGATCGATGCCGAGATAGAAACCAGCCGCGCCGTAAATCATCATGGCGAGGATCACACCGACCGAGCTGATCAGGTTGAAATCAGACCTGGCGATATGGGCAGCGACAAACAGGCCGCAGGAACCGCCAGTCAGAGCAAGCCCGGTTCGCTCTACGACATGTGCGAACCGGCTGAGAGGGGAACGCGTGTGCCAGCTCTGGCTGCGCTTGACCATATGCATCCTATAAGAGGTCCAGAGCAACTTTCTATTGACCAATATCAAAATATTCCGAAAGGCCGCTCGAACTGCAGCTGCTGTCCGATCTGCTGTGGTCCGCTTTCGGCATCAATCGTCCGGCCACTGGCGATCGCACCGCGCCGTACGGCATGTCATGGTCAGCATCTCAATCCGCTCACTTATGAAGTTGACGCCCTGCGCTTTGGCGAATGTTGAATCTGAGTATGGCTTGATATTCAATTGCGGCGTGTTGGCTGCAGTGGCGATCCTGCTTGTCGCCATCGCATCGAAAATGTATGCGCGGATGGCTAATTGAATGAACGTCATTTTCGCTCGCTATTGTTGTCGCTGCCGGATTTTCGGTGAGTTATCGCTCGTACCAGCCCACTAGCGTTGCCTCTGTGATCGCAAACTTGCGTGCCTCTCGCTCGATATCGCGGCAGGACGCATTGGGCGGTGCTAAAGTGTGATCTGCGGAAAGAGCAAGCAGACGGAAATGATAGTGGTGCGGCCCATGTCCTCGTGGCGGACACGGGCCGCCGTAGCCTGTCTTGCGAAAATCGTTGGCCGCCTGCTTCATTTTCGTGTCCCGCGCGGTATTCTCCGCAAATTCGGTGACATTTGGCGGTATGTCGTAGACCGCCCAATGGTGCCAAGTGCCTGCCGGAGCGTCAGGATCATCGCAGAGCAAGACAAAGCTCCGCGTCCCCTCCGGCGCGTCGGACCATTGTAGGGGCGGCGAAAGGTTTTCCCCGTCGCAGGTAAAACGTTGCGGGATTGCCGCTCCATCGGGAAAGGCGCTTGAGACGAGTTTCATGGCTTTCTCCATAGCCAGCAGACATCGGCTTGGGCTTAACCTACCAGCGTTCCAAATAACAATTTAGGGCCTGCCGGCGCTTCGAACGACTTCTTTGCTTAGGTGCGGCACCGCGACCACCTCCGAGCTACTCGCACCTAGTGCGCTCTAGGCAAGCGCACGACAAAGGTCGTGCCGTTTGGTTCGTTCGGTTCGACCGATAGCATCCCCCCGTGGCTTTGGACGATGCCGTGACAGATGGAAAGGCCGATACCCATCCCCTTGTCCTTCGTCGTGACGAACGGCTGAAATAAACGCTCCTTGACCTCGGGTGCCAGGCCTGGGCCGGTATCAGAAATTCTCACCACCACTTCTTGGGAAAGGTCATCGATTTCAGTTGAGATCGTCAGAATGCGTTCTGAAAAGTGCTCCTCCATCGCTTCAATCGCGTTCCGCGCGATGTTCAGTATCACTTGGCCGATCTGGATCTTGTCTGCAAGAATACTCTTAACACCGGGAGCAAACTGCACGCGCGCGGTAACTCCGCGCACCGCGGCATCCACGAGTGCCAGCTTGAGTATTTGCTCGACGATTTCATCGATATTCTCGACGCGCAAATCTGATTCACGCCTCACGGCGAAGTCGCGGAGTCGACGCATAATCTCGCCGGCTCGGCTCGTTTGTTCGCGCGCTTTGCCGAGCGCAACGGCGACATTTTGGGGAGCCGCGAAATCTGAAAGCAGCCGGGCTATTCCCCCGAGGTAGCTATTGATCGCGCTTAGCGGCTGGCTGAGTTCATGCGTTATCGCTGCCGCCATTTGTCCCATCGTCCCCAGCCGGGCAGCATGCAACAATTCAGATTGCAACTCTAAGAGCTGTTTTTGAGCGGCCCTCTGCTCGGTAATATCACGAGCAATCTTTGAGGCACCTACAATGCGTCCACCTCGATCGCGAATAGGTGAGACAGTGAGGGATACTGCAATCGTCCGGCCATCTTTCCGAACTCGCTCAGTTTCGAAGTGATCGATTCGTTCTCCTCGCCGGAGCCTTCCGAGAATTTCCTCCCCCTCCAAGATACGATGAGGCGGGATCAACAGCGTGACTGCTTTCCCGCATATCTCGGCCGCCTCGTAGCCGAACATCCGCTGAGCCGCCCTGTTCCAGCTGGTGATGATGCCGTCCAAAGTTTTGCCGACGATCGCATCATCTGAAGACTCAACGATGCTAGCCAAGTAGGCTCGCGCTACCTCCTCGGTCTCGTTGTGGACTTCGGTAACCTGCCGACCTCTCTCGTCATCGCGCCAGAGGGACCAATGGCTGGCAATGACAACTTGGCTTCCGTTGCGCTTACGATGCAATAACTCGCCTCTCCATTGTCCGGTATCGAAGAGCGTCTCCTCGATCTCCTTTAGCGAGCGCGGAAATTCCGTCTTAAGAATCTTATGGGAGACACGGCCCACCACGTCAGCGGAGCTAAAGCCGTACAATCGTTCCAGGCCTGGCCCCCAATAATTTATTGTTCCGTCAGGATCGCGGACCATGGTCCAGAGCACGCGGATCGAAGTCAAGCAGACGAGAGCTTGTGCGCTTGCGAGAAGTTCTAGCCCGGGATTTGGAAGTAGGACCGGGGCGCTTGACCATCGAGGAACTCCGACCCACGGAGGCATAAGCATACCGGAGTCTGATTTAAGCTTGAAGTGGTCTATCTCGAATAATCTTGCCGTCCGATCGGCCTGAACGCGCCGCTGCCTATCGACGTCCGAATTTGATCTAGGTCATTGAGGAAAAACCCAAAGCGCATTGTCCTTTTATGATGAGTGATGATGCGCGGCATTATGCGTTGCCAAAGCTTTGCCCGGTGTGCGGCATGGCTATGGTAGGAAAGGCAAAACCGTCGTCGGGGAAGAAGATCAACTATTTTGAGTGCCCAAATTGTAGTCTGGTTATCGATTACTCGGGATCGCAAAGCTCGTCACGAGACCGACAAGAGAACTGAGAACAGCCTGACTGTTGCAGTGCAATTTCTCGCGACCAGCGCTCCTTGCTGGAGGTCTCTGTTGGTAAGGCGATCCAATCTGTGGGCAAGAATGGAGCCGGCGACTGCTGTCAGCCCGTCGTGAGCGTTCGAGTCTGCGTCGCTATTGATCCAACCGAACCAAGCACCGAGGCCCTCACGGTGGAAACCGAAAGGACTTCTCCGCTCTTTGGATGAATTTTTGCTTGCTCTTGCGATAGCCCGGAGGCCTCTTCCGTCCGACCCTCCGCAACCGTTTGAGGTCACGGAGGTCGCCCAAGGCTCCGTGGACTCGTTTGGCGGTTTCGGAAAACT
>Ga0306923_10007632_pt1 | contig 10802 bp, 9 predicted proteins | sample sta12Can44000108_FD_203841 | JGI IMG/M metagenome (GOLD analysis project Ga0306923, IMG submission 203841) | Lab enrichment of tropical soil microbial communities from Luquillo Experimental Forest, Puerto Rico - statanox.12C.anox.44.000.108 (v2)... | ecosystem: Environmental > Terrestrial > Soil...
GCAGCGTTTACCCAAGGCGAGGAGGGCACGCTACGACGGCCTCTTTCGAAAACCTTGAGACTTTGAAAGCCGAACCGCCTTCGAACTTGATCGTGACATGGGCACGTCGTCGTGCGGAATCTCACGTCAAGCCACGCGGCAGGGTGCGAACCGAGCTCACCGAGTCAGCGGAACTGGAAGTTCGAATCCATTCCCCTCCAGCGAAGAGCCAACGAACTTTCGGTTCCTCTTAAAACGACGCCCGTTGTTCGATCGCATGATCTGTTTGCTATCGAGGGCCCGAAGAAGTGCTCGTGTTCGTCGCGGCGGCCGGTCCCAGGTCCGTCGTGATGACGGACAAAATCATCGGCTGCCCGCACGAAGAAGGCATCGATTACCAAGGGCCAACCTGCCCCGTGTGCCCATTCTGGGCCGGACGCGATCGTTGGAGCGGAGAGCGCTCACACTGGTGCCCTCGTTGAAGGCCTCGGCCCAATTCCGATGGGGTGCGCTTCTCGCACGACCGGCGCTCTCCAAGAAATAGAATCGCGGCTAGGCAATCCTGTGCGCCGGGCAACTCGTTGTCACGTCGAGAGTCGTGCAGCGGCTGCTGTCCTCACGCACCGCAGTGGTGTTTCCTCGGCCGAATCACATCGGCGGCTTGATGCCGTCCTTCTCCACATAAAGGCGCGTGCTCGTGAGCGTGCCGTCATCATGCTTCGACGCGATCACGAATACCGCGGCGCCGAGCACCAAAAGGCTGTGGTCGCCCGTGGCGTTAGCGAAGATCGGGGTGGTCGGGTCAACCGTGTATTCGGATTCTGTGCCCTTGTAGCTGACTTTGACGACGTTGCCCTGCGGCGCCTGGGTAATTGTGCCGACCGTGGCATTGGTCATCACTGAATCGGGCTGGAGATCCCACGGGTATTGCCCCTCACCGGCGCCGCGCAGCGACTCGGGGAAAATGCGCACCTCGATCGCGTGTAGCTTGCCGTCAGTGCCCTTGATGCCGGTCGAGGCAATATAGTCGCCCGGTTTGATATCTCCGACGTTCTTCTTGACGAGGTAGGCGACGGCAACATTGTTGGCCAGCGCGATGGTCACGGTCTGGCCCTCGCGCGACTTGACCGTTAAGGCCTGGCCGTCGAGTTTCTCGACCGTGCCGCGGATGCGGGTGGGCGTGCCTTGTGAAGCCTGCTGGGCGCTGGCGGGCAAGATTAGCAGCGCGATCAACGCGCCGGCGAGTAGCAATTTCGTCATCATAGCGATACCTCCCTTGGTTCAATTGTTATGTCGCGAACCCTAACATGAACCGAGCTCGGCGTCTGTCGTGGCGCCCTCACTTTTTTGGTGAGCCCCGGTTCTGCACACCGTCCTAGCCGATGAGCAAGGCAGGATAGGCTGGGGGCGTTGTTCTTCATCAGCGCGACCCCAGAGTAGAGGGCGATGACCTTCCCTTTAACGTCAAGAACTCGAATTTGGCTTGTCCTTCAGTTGCATGGCCGGCATCATCGCTCCTCGGACACATGAAAGCCCGAATGACATCAGCACTGGAGGATTGCGACTCCAGCAACCAAGCGGCGAGAGGGCGGCCGCCTGCGCGCGATTGGCGCGGGGCTTCTGCTCGCCGCCGCCGCCTGCCGGTGTCCTTCTGGATCCATGGCGGTGCGCTCGTCACCGGCACCGGCGCCATCTACCACCCCTCGGTCATCGCGAATGCTCGTTAGCGGAGGCCGGGACATAGATGTTGAGGAAGAGGCAATCCTCGCTCTGCGGTGCGGTGCTACCGGGCTGCGGGCAGGCCGGCCCAGGAACGTCGGCGAGAGTCGTTCCCGGCAGTGACGTCGGCACGCCAGACCATCTCCAGGGCACGAGCTCCGCGCTTGTATTCGTCACTGGCGTAACCGGCATCGCCAAACACCACCTGGTCAGTCTCGCGCAGCAAATTGGCCAATTCGCTGATGTCGGCTCGATTGGCGGCGGTTACCCTCACGCTATGCACCGTCCCGCTGTCGACATCCGCGCCGATGTGGATTTTCATGCCGAAGTACCACTGATTGCTCCTCTTGGTCTGGTGCATGAGATGATGGGCGGCGGAGAGAAATTGTTTAATCTGCGTCAATGGCTCATGCGCGCCCCCGCGGGTTTTGGCCAGATCGGATGACGGCCACATCTGGTCGTCCATGCCGGAGACTAGCTGAACCGGACCGCGGATCTTCTCGACCGGAATTGTTGCGTGCTCGACCGCCAGAGGATCACGGAGCTGGCTTCGGTAGAAGGGCGTAAATGGCACCGGACGTCCCGGTTCGCCGGTCGGCTCGGGATCGCTAGTGGTGTTGTTCTCCTGGAGATAGGATCAGGCCAAATCAGCTCACGTGGACCACTGCCTAAGCTCAATGTGATAGCCGTTGGGGTCGCAGATCTCCGCCCGCGAGTAAGTCTCGCGAACTTTCGGGCCCCAGACGATTTCCACACCCTTGGTCCTCAGATAGTCGGCCGCCTTCTGCATGTCGTCGACTTCGAGCGCGATCATGCGGTAGCCGAGATGCTCATTCTGCGGAGCCGGATCGATAGCAGCGCCCTCATAAGAGATCAGCTCGACGACGGTCCCGCCGAGATCCAGGTATACGAGGTCAATCGGCACACCCAACCCCGAGCGCTCGATCCGGTCACGGGCTTTCACTGAGAAGCCCAGCACTTCGGTATAGAACTTCTCCGTTCGATCAGGCTGGTCGGTGACGATCTCGACGTGGTCGATCCTCTTGAAGATCATTCTCTCCCGCTCCTTCGCTGACCGAGATCACCAAGCTCAATTCGAGGCGAGGAGCAGGATACCCCGACACATGTCAGCCGTCTCCTCGGAAGCGCGGGCGCGGCCATCCACGCCGTAAATTGGGCCTCTGTTCGTGAGCGCGCCAAGCCTGGAGATGTCGTCGGGATCGACTGTTGTCCCCTTAGTGAGAGCGCCCTGACACTCGACCGAAGCGCGGGGTCAGCAGCAACTTCGCCCCTGAGCCCACAGAAAGATTAGGGTCGCCACGAGGCCAAGAGCACTTCGCCCAGCATGGAGGGCGCCCCACCGCTCGAGCATGCGGCGAGTTTCAGCCGTGCATTTGGGGCTCCGCCGCCTAGAGGAACCAAAAGTTCGCAGACTTGCCGGTGGAGGGAAATGGATGCGAACTTCCCGTACGCGGTGCGATGAATCTGGTTTTCGCCCCTTTGGGGAATTGGTTTCGGCCGAGCGAGATTGCGCCAATTATATTCGTGCGGCACTCTTTAAGTGATGCGAGGATCCCAACGACAAAACCACGCTTCGTCGTCGGTGCTAGGGCCGTCATCCGGAACTTCGTCACCGTCATCGATCGGCGCACCGTCTCCGGCGCGTGTTACCCTCCCAAGCGACCTCTCGGGATCGCTCAAATACCTGGACGACGCCCAACTTAACCGGCTGCTCGAGGCCGTTACCGAGAGATCAATCGCCGAAATCAAGGCGGTCCTAAGAGCGACACCGCTGCGGCTGCAGCAACCACCGCATCGTCACGAGGCCAAACTACGACCACCCGCAATATCAAGATCACGGGGATTGAGAAGATTCCGGAAGGAACAGCAAATCTCATTCGCGCGTCGTTCAAGGCGGGAGTGAAGGTTGCGGACATCGCCCGCGCTTTTCGAATGTCTCGATTCGTGGTAAATCGCGTTCTGATAGGCTAATCGCAGCACAATCCGCCACGCGCAGATCGGCGCCCTCGGCGACCAGCTCGCGGCCGGCCATCGCGTAATCGGCGCGGTTGCGCGTTTGCATTGCAAGTGCTGACCCTTGCGGCCGGCCAGTGCGTGCCGTGGCATTACCACACGAGATCAGCGACAGCTTCGTTTGTCTTGAGAGGCCGATAGTGGTGGAGACACGCGCACCGCGCCACGTCTATCGTCTCCTGCCGGGCGAGCGATGCGCAATCCCGCCTAAGACCGCGCATTACGTGCACGGCGAGGCCGACGGCGCGTGCAGGTTTCTCATCGTGCAAGGTCGTGGGCGTGTACGACTTCATTGCGGTCGGTGGATGAGCTAGGCTCCCTCGCGCTGCCCCGCGTGCGAGCGGTCGCCCACTCGCCCGGACCGCCTGAGAGCGTCGGCAGACTCGGCGAGAGCCTCGACCACCTGCCCCGATCGCAAACCGAAACGCGACGCGCGCTCGGTCAGACAGAGCTGCATGCCATACCCCGAGCACACCCGTCGGTGGCCGTTGGGGTTCAGCTTATGATGCCGTTGGCCCCGAGCGCGTTGATCGCGGAAATCAGCATCGAGACCGACACGGCGACGGCAAATTGTTGATAAAGCTGGCCGGTGATCCCAGGGATGAAAGCGGTCGGCACGAAAACCGAGAGCAGCACCAGCGTGATCGCAATGATCGGCGCAGTGACTTGCGACATCGCCTTTTCCGCCGCCTGCGCGGGGGTCAAATGGGGTTCCGTCTCGAGGACGCGCTCGACCGCCTCGACAACGACGATCGCATCGTCGACGACGATGCCGATCGCCAAAACCAGCGAAAGCAGCGAAATGGTATTGGCCGAGAAGCCGAGCGCCAACATCACGGCAAATGTGCCAACCAGGGCGACGGGCACGGCAATGATTGGGATCAATGTAGCTCGCAGACTGCCGAGAAAGATAAAGACGACGATACCGACAAGCACAAAGGCCTCGATCAGCGTCTTTCCCACCTTGTGGATCATCGCCGCGACAAAGACCGTCGTGTCGTACATCACCTCATAAGCGACATCTTCAGGGAGATCGGGCTCGAGCTCCTTCAGCGCTTTCTTGACACCGGCGGCCACGGCGACCGCATTGGCCCCGGGCGATTGGTTGATCGCGATGGCCTCGCCGGGTCGCCCGTTATAGCGAATCAGAGAATCGGCCGACTTCGAACCGAGCTCAGCGCGTGCAATGTCCTTGATGCGGACGACCCCGCCGTCGGGGGTCGCGCGAACGACAATATTATTGAACTCCTCGACCGTGGTCAGCCGCCCTTGCGTGGTTATGTTCAGCTGAAATTCGACCTCCGGGACCAGCGGCGCCGCGCCGACGCGGCCGACTGCGGCCTGGGTGTTCTGGGAGTTGATGGCTTTGACGACGTCGGCAGGGGTAATGTCGAGGCTCGCCATGCGGTCGAGGTTCAACCAGATCCGCATCGAGTATTCGAGATCGCCCCACTGCGTCGCCTCACCCACACCCGGCACCCGCCTCAGCGAGTCCACAATGTTGATTTTGGCGTAGTTCGACAGAAACAGAGCGTCGCGGGTCCCCTTCGGCGAATAAATCGCGACGACCTGCAACAGCGAGGTCGACTGTTTCCGGGTCGTGACGCCATTGCGCTGCACCTCGGGCGGCAGTTGCGCGAGCGCCTGGTTGACGCGGTTGGTGACATTGACTGTGTCGAGGTCCGGATCGCTTCCGACTTGAAAGGTCACCGTAAGCAGGTAGCTGCCGTCGCTGCCGGAGGTGGACCTCATATAGATCATTCGGTCGACGCCATTGACCTGAGCTTCGATCACTTGGGCGACGCTCTCTTCCACGGCTGCGGCAGATGCGCCGGGATAGATGGTGCTCACCGTGACCTGCGGCGGCACAATATCGGGAAATTGCGCGACCGGAAGCGCGCCCAGCGCGATCACGCCGGCGATCACAATGACGATCGCAATGACGATCGCGAGCCGAGGGCGGTGAATGAAGACGGAGGAAATCATTGTGGTCTCCGCCTCGGTCAACCGGCCGGTGACGATGCGAGCTGAGGCGCGACGGTGATGCCCGCCCTGATCCGCTGCTGTCCCTGAACCACGACGCGCTCACCCGCCTCAATCCCTTCATTGACGACGGCAAATCCGTCGCGGACGGTGCCGAGACTGACCCGGCGTTGCTCCACTTTGTTATCCTGGCCGACGACAAATACATATGAACCGCTCTGGTCGACGGCGGTGGCGGATTGCGGGATCACGACGACCTTGTCGCCGCCCTTTTCTTCGATGATCACGCGGACCGTTTGGCCGCTAGTGAGAATGTCGTCGGGATTGGGAAACATCGCCCGAACCGTCTGACCATCGGTTCGCGGGTTGACTTGGACATCGAGGAAATCGATGCGCCCCTTCTCGTTGTATAGCGAGCCGTCGGCCAGTCTGACGCGGGCTCGTACCTTTCCGGTCGGGTCGGTTTCACGGGCATCGAGCAACTCGCGCTGCGTTTCGGAGAAGAGCACCTGCATCGGGTCGTCTTTGACGACCGTTGCGAGCACGTCGCTGTCGGGCCCGATCAAATTGCCGGGCGAAACCGCCGCCCTTCCGATGCGCCCGCTGATTGGCGTCTTGATCTCGGTGTAGGAGAGCCGGATCTCCGCATCGCGTAGGTTCGCCTCGGCCTCCATGACCGCGGCTTTGGCCTGACCCTGCTCCGCCCTGCGCTCGTCCACCTTCGCGAGCTCGATATTGCCCCTGGGCGCAAGCTCGACCGCGCGCCGCAATTGCTGCTCGGCGTTGACAAGCCTCGCCTGCGCCGAGGCCAGCTGGGCCTTGCGCTGGTCGACCGCGGCTTCGAACGGTTCTTTCTCGATCGTGAAGACGACCTGGCCCTCTTTGACATCATCGCCGTCCTTGAACAGGCGAGGGCCGAGAAAACCCTGCACGCGCGCCCGCAGATCGACCTTTTCGAGCGCCTCGGCCCGCCCGATGAATTCTGCCTGTTTCGCGAACGACCGCAGTTCGGCCGGCTGGACCAGCACGGCCGGCGGCGGGGCCGCCTGCTGGGCCTCCGCAGGAACACCACAAAGAATCAGAAGCGCCGAGGCAAAGCCGAAAGAAAAAAAGCCAGCCCTCATCACACCCCTCCGTTTCCTCGCCTGCGCGGAGGCTCACCCCTGTGCGGCCCCCTCTCAGCTGCTGCTCGGATCAATGCGGGGAGGGGATGCTCAATCCGAGCTGCCGCGTTCGTCGATCGCTAGCTCGTCGGTCCCCAGGGTGCGCTACGAAAAGCGAATAGCGGAAACGAAAAACGCATTTCTTTTGGGATTAGCCCGGTATCCGCGAGGAAACCGGCCCGCTGCTAGGCTCCGAAGGCACCCAGCTGCTTGCTATCCGGCGAGGTTGAGCCGCCTCTCCCGCAGCATTTCCGACGGATAAACACCGTATTTGCGCCGGAAGGACTGGGCGAACCGGGTCGGGCTGCTAAAGCCATACTCGGCGGCTATGTGAGCCAGCGAATCCGTCCGGCCGGCGCGCAGCAGCTCGGTTCGCGCGTGTTCCAGCCGGGCTTGCTGCAACACGCGCATCGGGGTCGTGCCACGAAAACGCTGAAACGCAATTTGCAACGCGCGAACGCTGCATCCCGCTGCCTCGGCGATCTCCGTGATGGTCAGCGGCGTGCCGGCATTAGCCTGCATGAACAACTCGGCCCTCTTCACATTGCCCGGAGCTGCAGCCGCCTTCTGACGCCCCAACCTCTCCGTGTAATTATGCGGCAGACCGAGCAGCAGACAGGTCGCTAGGTTCTCCTCGAATGAGCGGATCGCGATTTCGTTCATCAACAGCGTATCGGGGGCTTCGAGCTCGGTGAACAGGAAGTCGAACATGCGGCGGATCGTAGCGCCAGCGCCACGCGTCTGATCGAACATTGGCCTGAATGCGATAGTTTCGATTTTCTGCCCGTCGAGCAGAGCCTCGAGCTTCTGGTGGAGGAGCGCGGTCGGCAGCCGAAGAAGGAGCCGGCTTTGACCGCTCGCTGTAGCGCGGAGTCCAGGCTCGCCCCTATAGATATACCCCATAGTGGCATCGCCGGTTTCCGGTTCATGCATTCCGGGGAAGACTAACTGGCTCGCGCCCCGCTCGATCATTGAGATCGCAAAAACGTCGACCCCGGGCGGGCCTATCGTCATCCGCGTCGCCTGGCTGTTGGTGATGCGGGACAAGCCCAGCGCGCCAATATTGGCGAAGGAAAACTCGGTGCGGTAACTTTCCGGCTCGATCCGAAAGCGCCGTTGGTCCAGAGGTTCCCACTCCTGAGAACTGAAGTTGTGCTCGGTGAGTACGAGCTGTTGACTTGGGGGAAGGTTCTCCCAAACCGCTTGGGGAATCCGGTGGGGGTCGCCCACTTCGATCTTAGTGAAATATCCGGGCATGCTGTCGAACTCAGTCATCCCGTCCTTGCCGCTGCCGGGTCGGACAGTCGTCACCGCACAGCATGCGTGTCGCCCTCAAAAGCTGAAAAACGGCCGGCTAAACCTTTGGCCGCATCCCCATAACAGCACGCCGCCCCGATTCTCGGCAAAATTGCGATGAGACGCAAGATCTTGTTTTTAGTTAACGCGGTCGGCGTGGTCACTCCGCCCAGGCTCGCGCGCCCCACGCGATGGGCGCGCCCAAATGCGCGGCATCCAATCGACCGATGCCGCGAGCCGCAACCTTGGCGCTCAATACGACCTTGGCATGCCGAGCACGTGCTGGCCGATATAGGCGAGGATCAGATTGGTCGAGATCGGCGCTGTCTGATAGAGGCGGATCTCGCGCCATTTGCGCTCGATGTCGTATTCGCGGGCAAAGGCAAAGCCGCTATAGGTCGTCATTGTCGCTTCAGCGCATGCCACCCGCTTCAGACGCCAGCAGCTTGGCCATATTGGCGCTATTCGAAGCTTGCGGAAGACCAATTGCGCGATCTCCGGGTGCGCTCGCTAATCGTCGCCGGGATAATGACCGACCAGTGCGTCGAGAGCACGGTGCGCGACCCTTGCGATCTAGGCTATCCCGTTACGGTCGTCACCGACGCCTGCACGACCAGCAGCGCCGAGCGCCACGCTCAGTCGCCGATCGGCATCCGCGGTTATTGCCGCCGGCGCACCGTCGCCCAACTGCTGGCCGAGATCACGGCGGTGACGGCGGAGCATTGACTGACCCGCGAGCCGACGCAGTCCCCCCGGACTAGCAGTCTATGCGTCGGGTTAGGCCGGCTCTTTTATATGCGTGGCCGCTTCAGACGCAGCGCTTCGAAATCGCTCATCACCGAAGCGCGCGTTCTTCATAAAGCCCTCGTGCCCCGCGCCGTCGCCGGCGAAATAACCTCAGTCATCAGCCGGTTTTCGAACCAGAATTCGATGACGTGAAGAATGGCTACTGCCTCGCATATGCGAGCCAAGGTTCACCGAGATCGAGACGGCTGGCAACCATCTCGAGCGGTCATCCGGTAGGGCGGCGGACACAAACTTAAGGCAGACGGGCTTCCGCGGTCTGGTGCCCCGGCATGCTCAATGGCCTGTAACTGCGCCTTTCGCTGCTCAGCATCGGCGTTATATCGGATTGTATTCTCCGTATCGATTGTCTGCCTCGCCTGAAGATCCGGTGCCGGCGGTGGTGGTGGTGACGGTGACGATGGCGGATAGTAAACGTCATTGCAAACCTGCACGTACCGGCCCGAATTCCAATCCCACACATCGCGACACACGGACTGACCACGACCCTGTGCCTGAAGAGTTGCTGCCGGAGCCATTAGAGCCACCACTGCCGCAAAACGCAGAGAGAACGCTGCGATGCTACCGTTCATGACCTACCTCCATATCAAGACGCCACCCCCTCGGAATGACAACATAACCACTTCAGAGCCAGTTATCATCCGTCATCGCCGCGACTAGTGTTGCCGGCTAACAGAATGTTCGGACCGGGTTACTGGTTTGGCGGATTTGGCGGACGCGTACTAAGCTCGAACCTTGGTGCTTCTTGGATTGACACCTCTATTGTGCCGCGGCACAATAGCCCGTCGGTTGCCGGCGGTTCGCTACGAAAAGCGAACCGGGGAAACGAAAAACGCATTTTACGGAATAAGCGACGCTACTGACAGGCATGACCGGCCCGTTCGCCTGGCCTAGAGGCGGCCAGCCGCTAGTGCTCAGCCTCAGGCACGGGATTCACATGGTCGTCATGGCCGGGTTTGACCCGGTCCACGCTCAGTGGCATGGCCGTGCCGGTTTCCCTGGATGCCCGGACCAAGTTCGGGCATGACGGTTGAAGAGCAGTAATGAATCATCCAAATGGGCCAGAACACTAGCTATCCGGCGAAGGTGTCGCGTCTGTCCCGCAGCATTTTCGATGGGTAGGCGCCGTATTTGCGCCGGAACGACTGGGCGAACCGGGTCGGGCTGCTAAAGCCATACTCAGCAGCGATCCGGGCCAGTGATTGCCTCTGGTCGGCGCACGATATCTCAGTTCGCGCCTGTTCCAACCGGGCCTGCTGCAATACCCGCATGGGAGTGGTCCCGCGGAAACGCTGAAACGCGATTTGCAGCGCACGAACACTACATCCGGCCGCCTCGGCGATGTCGGCAATAGTCAGCGGCATTCCGGCATTGGCGCGCATGAATGCCTCGGCCCGGCGCACATTGCCGGGAGCGGCGGCCGCCTTCTGCCGGCCCAACCTCTCAGTGTAGTTGTGCGGCAGACCAAGCAACAGACAAAGCGCCAGGTTTCCCTCCAACGAGCGGATCGCGATTTGGCCCGTCAACAGCGTATCCGGGTGTTCGAGTTCGGCGAACAGGAAGTCGAACATGCGGCGGATCGTAGCGCCAGCGCCACGCGTCTGATCGAACATCGGCCTGAATGCGATAGTCTCGATTTTCTGTCCGTCGAGCAGAGCCTTGAGCTTCTGGTGGAGGAGCGCGGTCGGCAGCCGAAGAACGAGCCGGCTTTGACCGCTCGCTATGGCGCGAAGTCCAGGCTCGCCCCTATAGATATACCCATAGTCGCATTGCCGGTTTCCGGTTCATGCATTCCGGGGAAGATCAACTGGCTCGCACCGTGCT
>Ga0306923_10007638_pt1 | contig 10798 bp, 6 predicted proteins | sample sta12Can44000108_FD_203841 | JGI IMG/M metagenome (GOLD analysis project Ga0306923, IMG submission 203841) | Lab enrichment of tropical soil microbial communities from Luquillo Experimental Forest, Puerto Rico - statanox.12C.anox.44.000.108 (v2)... | ecosystem: Environmental > Terrestrial > Soil...
CATCGTCTTACCGTCGGCGGCGCGGTGCTCGACCCGGTATTCGAAACGAGTCTCCGCCGCATCGAGAGGGACCAGCCGCTCGATCTGATGCTGCAGGATCTGCCGCAGCGACCGCTCGGCAGAGAGAGGCAGATCGATGCCGGTCTCGAAGATCAGGGTGCGGTCGAGCCCGATCGTGACCGCGTCGCCGCGGCGCCCGGATCTGATCGCCGATTGCAGCGCAGCCTCCGACGACCACAGGATCGCGTCGCCGGCGCCGATCTTCAGCACCGCATCGGGTGTTTCGTTTCCGCCGAGAAGACCTACCCACCGGCGCGGCAGCATCTGCGTCAGTTCGGCAAGCCACCATGCCACGGCGTGACGGAGGAGCCGGCCGAGACCGGCCGCCGGCGGGGACAGCGATGCGATCGTCATCGGATCCTGCGGCAGGCGAGGGTGGCGGGATCAAAGAGGCAGGCGCTGTTCATCGCAGCCCTGGGCTCGACCAGCAGGTCGGGCCAATCCGGCGCGGACGGGCTGTCCCGCTCGAGATGGACCCGGACGAGGTCTGGCAGCCTTCCGCGGCCAGACCACTGGGATTGCCACATTGGCGCGCCTCCCCCCGCGGCGGGGCCGAAATACTCGAAATTGATCGAACGCACATGATCGAGAAGCTTGACCTGGCTTTCGGGCAACGGCGCTCCCGTCGCTGCCGAGGGCAGATCCAGCCGCCAACCCAGGACGAGCATCCGGGGGCGCTCGCCGCCTGCAAGAAAAAACCGCATCTGCGCCGTGATACCGGCGCCAATGGCCTGCGGCAGCGGCGCCAGCAGTGCCAGCCTCTCGGCAGCCCCGTCAAAAGCAATGGTTCGGTCGCTCGGATCCGCCGACGCAAATGCCGGATAGGCCGCGGAGATCGCGTGGCGCAGAACATCTTCGACCGCCCATTGATCGGCGGCCTCGATGGCCCGGTCGTCGACCTTCGCCCAAGCCCGCGCCGCCAGCCTCAACCCCCCAAAGATCAGCGTCGTCAGAAGGCCGAGCAGTGTCAAGGCGATCAGCAGCTCGACGAGCGTAAAACCCGCCGCGCGCTCGCGCGCCCGGCCGGTCATCGATTGCCGTCGGCGAGGCCGAGCCGGATCGTCTGCAACTGAATCCGCCGCTCCTCTCGTCCCTCGCGCCAACCGACCTCGACCGCGACCTGATGGCCAAGAAGCCCGCCGGCCGCGGATCCAAAGGGAGTTATCGTGACCTTCCAGGCAAAGCCGCCCGCCGACCGGCCGTCGGTTTCGCCGTCTTGCAGCGGGATATCGTGGCCGATCCGCGCCAACTCCGAGCGCGCGCGGAGGACCGCTCGCTCCTCGTATCCGTCGCGGTCGAGCAAATAAGCGCCGCCCGAGAATGCCCGGAATGCAAAGCCGAAGGTAATTGCGAGTATAGCGAGCGCTACCAGGACTTCGATCAAAGTGAAGCCGGCGCAGCGGCGCTCAGTCATGCCGTTCCACCCGTCCGGTCAGCCAGTCGACCACGATCGAAGCCGACAGATTTCCGTGGCGTAAACGGATCGTGCCCCCGCTGGCGCTGCCGTCGGCAAAAAATCGGATGCGAAAAGGTGGATCGGCGGGACCGATCGCGATCGTTGTGAAACCGACCGCGCTTACCACCTGCGGAAGCGCGTGTGTCTCGCTGCCGGCCGAGGTGCGATAGACCCGAGCCACCGGGTCGAGGATGAGTTCGGTCGGGTCCTGGCGTCGCATCGCCTGTTCGTGGAGCCCGCGAAGCGCCGCCACCATGTCATCTGCCGCGGCGTGCAGCCGCACCCTCGGCAGCGCCGACACGATGTTCGGCACGGCGATCATCGCCAGGCCGATAATCCCCAACACCACAAGCAGCTCAACCAGGGTAAAGCCCGGCGCCGCGGCGCAGCCTGGCGGCTTCTGGACAGGCGGCCGCTGCACGATTGCCTCGCTACAGCGCCAGGTCGTTGATGCTGATCATTGCCGTCATTACCGCGACGATGATCAGTGCGATGATTGCGCCCATCGCGATCGTTATCGCCGGAACCAGCAGCGCGATCAGGCGCTGTACCGCGCGCTCGACCTCCTCGTCGTAAATCTCGGCGATTTCGGCGAGCATCTCGTCGAGCCTGCCGGTTTCTTCGCCGATATGGATCAGCTGGATCGACAGGCGCGGAAACTGTCCGGTGCGCGACAGCGGCGCCGACAAGCCTTCGCCCTCCTTGAACCGCGTCGCCACGGTCTCGACGGTGTGAGCGATGACCCGGTTGCCGATCGTTGCACCGGAGAGCGCGAGCGCCCGCGGCGCCGGCACGCCGTTCGACAACAGCACACCAAGGGTTCGGGCAAAGCGCGCGATCTCGAATTTCCGGGCGAGGTCGCCGGCGAGCGGTAATGCCAGGACGAGGCGGTCGCGGCCGTTTGCGATCGCTGGACGCTGCAGCAGCTGCCGTCCCGCGAGACCGGCCGCCGCGATTGCGAGCAGAACCATCCACCACGCCTCGCGCAACCCGTCGCCAAGCGTCATGACGATGCGCGTGCTGGTCGGCAGCCGAGCCCCCGCCTGTTCGAACAACGGAGCGAATTGCGGCAGCACAACGGTCAGCACCAGCGCCACCGACAGCGCGGCTACGACGACGAGTATCGCCGGGTAAATCAGCGCCGAGGCGATTTTCTGCCGGTTCGCCTCAGAGCGGGCGAGAAAATCGGCGAGGCGGGCCAACACCGGCGGCAGTGCGCCGCCCTCTTCGCCGGCGCGGACCATGCTGACATAGGCCGGCGGGAACGCGTTGGGCTGGGCGGCCAGCGACTCGGCGAGGCCGGCGCCGTCGCGCACTCGCTCCAAGGCGCCGCGCACTGCCGCGCCCGAGCGCTTGTCCGCGGCGAGGCTCGCCAATATCTCGAGGGCTCGGTCGAGCGGCAGTCCGGCTTTGAGCAGCCGCGAAAGCTGTTGAGTCAATAGCGCGAGGCCGCCGGGTCGAAGGCTGCGCCCGGCATAAAGACGCCGCCCGAGCGCCGGGCGCTTTAGCACCCGCTCCTCGACAGCATCGATCGGCATCAGCGCCTGATCGTGCAGGCGCTCGATGATCGCCGCGGAGTCGGGGCCGTCGAGTTCGCCGGCGACAATTTCTCCAGTGGGGGAAAGGGCGCGGTATTGAAAGCGCGGCATCGAGTTCAGACGTCGCGGGTCACGCGAATGACCTCTTCCAAGGTGGTCATCCCCGCCAAAGCCTTGCCGATCCCATGCGCATACATCGTCCGCATGCCGCCGCGCACCGCCTCGGCTTGGATCTCGCGCGCATCGGCATGGCGCAGGATCAGCGGATGGATCGCTTCGGTCACCGCCATCAGTTCGAGGATCATCGTCCGCCCGCGGTATCCGGTGCCCGCACAAAAATCGCAGCTGCCCGGCCGGTACAGGGTCGGTCCGGCCCCGGTCGCGGCGCCGCCAAGGCCAAGCCGCTCGCACAGTACCGCCGAGGGGCGGTAGGCGATGCGGCACTGGCAAAGCCGCCGCACCAAGCGCTGGCCGAGGACGGCATTGACCGTCGAGGTCAACAGGTAGTCTTCGATGCCCATATCGAGCAGCCGGGTGATTGCGCCGGCGGCGTCGTTGGTATGCACCGTCGACAATACGAGATGCCCGGTCAGGGCCGCCTGCACCGCGATCTGCGCGGTTTCAAGATCACGGATTTCACCGATCATCATGATGTCGGGGTCCTGCCGCAGAAAGCTGCGCAGGGCACTGGCAAAGGTCAGCCCGATCTGCGGCCGCACCTGCACCTGGTTGACGCCTTCGAGCAGGTATTCGACCGGGTCTTCCACAGTCAATATCTTGCTTTCCGCACGGTTCAGCACGGTCAGTGCGGTGTATAGCGTCGTCGTCTTGCCGCTGCCGGTCGGGCCGGTGACGAGGACGATGCCGTGCGGACGCTGCAGCACGTCAAGAAACGCGGGCAGGACATCGTCGTCGAAACCGAGCGCGGCAAAGTCGAGCGCCAGAGAGCCGCGGTCGAGGATGCGCAATACGACGCTCTCGCCGTGGATCGCCGGCGTCGTCGACATCCGGAAATCGATCTCCTTGCCGCGGATAGCCAGGCGGATGCGCCCGTCCTGCGCGAGACGCCGCTCGGCGATGTTGAGCTTTGCCATAATCTTGAGGCGCGAGACGATCGCACTTTTCAGACGTGCCGGCGGCGCGTCGATCTCGCGCAAGACACCGTCGATGCGGTAGCGCAGGCGCAGCCGGCTTTCGCCGGCTTCCAGGTGGATGTCGGAGGCGCGCATCTCCACAGCGCGAGAGATCAGCGCGTTGACGAGGCGGATCACCGGGGCCTCGCTCGCCAGGTCCCTGAGCCGCTCGAGATCCTCGTCACGGTCCTCGTCGTCGCGCTCGCCGGCCGCGTCATAGATCCGCTCGATCGCCGAGCGGCCCTCGCCATAGAGCCGTTCATAGGCGGCCTCGATATCGACCGGCGCGGCAACCCTGCGGCAGACCGGCTTGTCGAGGGCGAATTCGAGCGCCCGAACCGCCGCGTCGTCCAATGGATCGGCCATCGCCACGGTCAGCGCCTCGGCGGTATCCGTGAGCGGGATCATTCGTGTCTGCTTCAGGAACGCGCGCCGGACGCGGTCGGCGGCGACCGGCTCGGGCGGGAATTCGGCTGCGCTGACCACCGGCGAGCCGATCACCTCGGCGTAGGCGTCGGCGAGGTCTCGCTCGGAGACGAGGCCGAGCTTGGCGGCGATATGATCGAGCCGCTCGCCGCTTTCCACCTCGAGCCGCCGAACCCGTTCGAGGGCAGCGCCCGAGAGCAGCCCGCTTTGGGCTAGCACCCGCGCGACGTTCGGCTGGTCACTCGCCATGACCACCGCATCGTATCATCTGCCCGCAGCCCAGTCGTCGGTTGCGGCAACATTCCGTAACTTGTGGAGCGGCGTGCCGCTTAGGGGACCGGACAGGTATCCGCCGTGGGTGGCAACGTGCTCGGAAACTTCGGATAGTAGCACGATGTCGGGGCCGAGCCTGGAGGCAACATCTTGGTGAAGGCGTTATTGTCGGGCGGCAGACTAGTCCGCTCAAACTGCGTCGTAAAATCGGGTTTTCCGGTCTTGGGCTCGCCCACCATCGGGAATACGGTAGGCGCCGGCCGATGCGGCGACGGGTTGGCGAGCGTCGCGTCCGCCTGAAAGAACGTGGCGGACGGCAGGGTAAAGGTAAACCCGAGGCAGCCTTTGTCAGGACAGTCGAGATCCTTGACCGCCCATTGCGCGCATACTTTCTCCGCCTCTGCCACCAGATCCGGGTTGGCCAGCGCCGCGGAGCTGTTCTTATAGTCCGGGTTGACGATGCACCTGCTCCCGATCGGCTGGCAGAAGGTGCGGGGCTGGCACAGCCCGTTGGCCGGGGTCGGGGCCAGAAGATCCGAGACACCGCTGAAGTCGACGGTGACCGTTACAATTCCGGTGGTGGCGACTTGGCTCGTGTCCGCTGTCAAGAAACTGGTTCCGGTATATGGATTGCCCTTGAGCGGATTTGATGCGCCTGCAGCCGGAATCGGCACCTGTACCGGTTTAATGCTGCCGTTCATCGGATCCTTGCCGATATAAATCTGGTAGCTCTGCTTGGTTTGCGGCTTCGCGTAGAGAAAGAAGACGGTGTAGGTCTCGCCGGGCCGGAACTCATTGACGTTTTTGGTAATGGATGTGGTCGGGCCGCCCTGCTGGTTGAAATTCTCGGCCCGTTGCACGCTGGCCGGCACCGTCGTGTCGAGGTAATAAGTTCCATAATTGACGGTCAGGGTCTCGCGGGTGGCGATAGATGCGCCGGCCATGCGTATAAACGGCCACCGGCATTTCGGCGTAGTCTGATCCTTGTCGCACCCGTTGGCGATCCACTGCACCCATTCCCGCGTCGGCGGTACCACCGGTTTGATGTTCGGATCACCCTGGCCGGCCAAAAATTGCCGGTACAGCGGCACGCCGTAGCAGGACGGGTTGGCACAATCCAGGCTCCAAATGTCGACTGGCATTGCTCCCCCCGTCGTTTCCACCGGGTGGGTCACGACGGTCGCGATGTAGTCGTAAGGGCTGGTCTTTGCGGTAACCGGCGCATCCCTTGTGCTCGGTTTCATGCACGCGTTGGCCGGGTCGCCGTTGGGGCCGATGATCGACCGGCACTCCGGCGTCTCGACCGGCGCGGTAAAGAAATCATCGTCGTTGACCGATATCGTCTGCTTGAGCGGGTTCGGCGGCGTGGTCTGCGGCAAGGAGTTGCTGAGACCGGTCAAGGTACCGTCGTCGTCGTTCAGTTCGGTCTGTCGGTCTATGCCGCTAAAGGCGTTGAAAGCGTCGGGTGGAGGAAAACAGTAAACATTCTGCGCCTTGGTCTGGTCGGTGATGTAGGTCCCGCCCTGGCCAAAATCGGCGGGCGTGCCGGTCACCCCATCGGGCGCCTTGAAAATCGGGTCGACCACGTAATGGCGCATCGCGACATTGTCGAAGAACAGGTTTGTCGTGTGAAACGCCGGTGGGTAGTAGAACCCATTTGGCTGTTTCCAGGCGATGGCGGCATTCGGCAGATAGCAGTTCCCGGTGGCGGGGTCCTTGGTCAAGCCTATGGCGTTGCCGTTGCCGTAGATGCACCCTTCGTTGTAGCCGGCTGGGCACAGCGTCGTTGTAGTGTCGAGATAGACGTCGGAATCCTGATAGGCTGGGCCATCATAGATATTATTCATCCGCTGATTAACAAAGAAAGCGCCGAACGGGATGCTGATGCCGTTCCCGGCGTTCAGGCAATAGGCCGGCACTCCTTGCGTTCCTGTCAGCTCCTGGCATATCGCAGTCTTATCGAGCTTCTTGCTCAGATCGTTATAGGGACCGGAATCCTCGGCAAACGAGTGGGCCATATCGCGCTGTGGCTGGGTATGCCCGATGAAAAAAGTATTCCGGGCCAATGCCCAATATCCTTGAATTTCCGAGGAGTGGGTGAAGTCCCCACCGCTGACAAAGGTCAGCGCGCCCTGCTGAACATCGGACAGCACGCTGTTGTCGAGCAGATACCAGACCGGACGCAACCATACCGCCGAGACGTTGCCTTGGGCCCAGTTGAACGCCGAGGTGTAATGGTCGAGCACGACCACCTCGCACGGTTCCTGGGCGCTCGGGTTCGTCGTGCCGTCGGCGCAGACCTGGACTTTGCTGCAGTCATAAGCCGGGAAGCTCCCTATCGGAGTTGGGGCGATCGGGCATTGCGTCGGAAAACGCGCTCCAAAGGTATGCGGATAATATTTGTCCGCCAGGAGATTCGGCTTAGAGTAGTTTTGGTCCGGTGGCGGCAGGGGTTCGCGGATCGGAGCAGGGGCAAAGCTCATGGTTTCTTTTGCAGTCGGCAGGTTGGGCGGCGTCGTGTCGAAGGGAATGAAGCCGTTGCACTCCGGCGCATCGGCGGTCGTCTGAAACGACATCATCGCTGAGGTGCAATAGTTCTTGTAGAATGATTTGAGCGGCGTCGCCCCGGCCAAGCTGTTGTTGCGCTGCATCCCGGCATAGCCGAAATGGCCGGCGCCGTCGTCCCATTTCATATGCCCGCCGATGTTGTTCCCGTTCGCCACCACATCGGGCACATCGCTGTTCTCCATCGGAATGAACCAATAGCTCACCCCGCAGGCCGCAGCCCCGGCCGCCATGTTCCCCTGGAAATTGTTCCACCCGTTGGTTATCCAGAACATCGTCGGATACTCATTGTCCGAGCGATAGGGAAGCCCAGGATTTGCAACATTAGGAGACGGAAACTTTACGATCGTGTTGTCCGTGTTGTCCGACAATATTCCCGGGATGCTGCGCGGATTCTCTTCCAGGTTGTTGATCGCCGCGCGGGCAAGGATGCCGATGTCGGAATAGAAGTTGTTGTCGGTCTCGGTCCCATCTTCGAGGTAATAGCCGTGCCCGATCGACTTGAAGCCGACATTGCGCTGCAAGGTCACTCCCTGGGTCGAATGCAGCACGTACCAGCGGGTCATCGAGTCGTTGACCGCGGAATCCTTGATATAGGTGCGGTTGGGGGCGAAGGGGCTCGGCACCAGACGCGTCTTGTGAAAATGGATCGGGTAATGTCCGATCTTGCCGCCCTGGCCGAGCCATTGCAGCTCGACCCCGTCGACCTGAACCTCCCGGAACCCCTGGCGGAAAATCGTGTGCCCGCCGAAGGAGTAATTTGCCGGCATCATATCGAAGGTTTGCCCGACTGTGTCGCCGCCCGAGACGATGCGAACGTTGCGCGTCAGCAACGCAACCGCGGCCCGGGTCTCGGCGCCCTTTTGAATCAGCGAGAGATCCATGCCGGCTTTGACGAGCCGGGTTTGCGCGCTCCCCAACCGGTCTTCCAGCGGAAATCGCGTGCCGCGGTGAAGGAAGCGGGCGGCCGGTTCGAAATGAACCGTGACCCCGTCCCGATCTATAGAGGTAATCGTGAATGTTTCGGAATGGGTGGGAATATAATCGGTCGTGGTAACGACAATCTGGTCGAGGTCCATGCTGTTCGGCGGCGGGGACTTGTCGCCCTCCCGCCACCACCGGTTGCCAACCGCGGTGCTGTCCATGCCTGGTTCTGCGAGCTTCAAGGTCGTTTGGCCCGGGCTCAAGTCGCTACCCAAGCGTATCCAACTCACCCCCGCATTGGTGTGGGCGGCATCGACATTGGTTGCCGGCGTCCCCTTATAGCCGTGGATCCGCAATGTCGCGCCAAAGGACACCGCCAATGTCTTATAGCCGAAATAGCCGACCAGCCCATCAGCCGATGAATTCCCGCACCTGCCGTCCATCCATACCACCGGCACCATAGGCGTGCTGTTGTTGCACAGCCCGTCGCCGTAAAGCGGGCCGTATTGATAGAAATAATCCGAAACGGTGGTCGGCAGTCCGGGGATGCAGTTCTGTCCGGTCAATTTGGCGGTGCCGCAACCGGGGATTACCGATTTTCCGTTGTTGCCCCATACCGACAACGGAATCCCGCATGGCCCGCTCCCTTGGGTTTTGCAGAGCACTCCCTGGCCCTGATTCTTGGACGGATCCATGCCTTTGCTGAGATCGTTTCCGTAAAGATAGATCGTCAGGAACCCACCATTGCTGCCATATGGGTTGGCAGCGCCAACTATCAGCGAGCTGTTGTATTCGACGATGATCGATGTTGCCCAGAATGCAACCTGCGTGTTCGGCGCAGGCGGCTCCGCCGCAGGCGGCTCCGCGAACGTTAGAGTTCCGCCATCGTAAATATTTACCTGCCCAAAATAATAATTACCGGCTTGATTTATGATACAATTGCCGGTCACCGTCAGCTCAGGCTGCTGACCGGGAGCATTGCCGCCGCCCATTCGGATCATATTCGGATTGATCACTTCGGGGTTGGTCGGTGTACCTCCGGCGCACGTATCGGCCCAGGCTGGCGCGGCCATTTGGAACGCCGCCATCAATCCGAGCAGCAGCAAGATACCCGACCGCGGCGACGTCATCGCCGTCCGCGCACCGCGCAAACGGAAAGCGGCCCCGAGAATCCGCATGTTCGCCCTCCATTGGCGGAACTGACCGCCGTCGACGCGACCGCGCGTGCCCGTCCGATCAGGAACTATCCGATCGGACGGTCGCTACCCTACTGCCAACGGAGGTACGTTCGCTCGCGTTACAAAGCTTGGGCTTTCCGCCAGTCGCCGGCGACCACTTTCATTCTACGACGCGCGGTCACGGCAGGAGTGTCAGCCGTGCCAAAATTCTACCGAAGCGTCAATAGCGGCGTCAAGCGGATGCCGTCGGTCATTGCCAAAGCCAATGACTGCATTACTCGCAATTTTAGCAGGCCCACTCTTCATTCAAGGGCTGGCGTCGTTGATCCGATACGCCCGAGCTGCGGTGTCATGGAACAAGGCCGCCCGTTCGGCAGCCGAATACCCAGTGGAAAACCGCTTGAATGCGTTGAACAAGACGGGGTGTGAAAAGGAAACCTTATCCACCGGAAAGTTGCTTTCGAACATGCACCGGCCGGGGCCGAACTGCTCGACACAATATGTCATCAGCGGAGCCATGGACTTGGCCAATTCTTCCGAGCCGATCGGCTTCTCGCGAGTGTGCCAGTCGAAACCCAGCCGCGGCATACCGATGCCGCCCAGCTTGAGGTTGACGTTGGGACACGCCGCCACGGTGGCGATGCCGCTGCGCCAGGTTGCCAGCACTTCGTCGTCCCTCCCACCATACGGACCGGCCCGGTTCAAGCCGCCGAGATGGTTCAAAATGATCGTCAGATTGGGCACCGCCCTGGCAAAATCCGCCAGTTCGGGCAATTGCGGAAAACATACCCCGGTGTCGAGAGAGAGGCCCATCCCGGCCAGCACTTTGGCTCCGGCGCGGTATTCGGCCGTAGCCAGCACCCCTTCCTTTTCCCGGTTCCCTACCTCGGGATGCCGGTCCCAGGTAACCGTGTGCCGGATCCCGCGAAACCGGTTTGGGCTGGCGGCTTGCAATGCCTCCAGCACCGGCTTGACCCGATCCCCGAGCTTCAGGTCGGCATGACCGATGATGGCCGCAGCCGCCCGGCACGGGCCATAGAGCCCGGTGGCGCTGGCCGCGGCCAGGCCCTGGACGAATTCAACCTCGCCGACCGGGCGCAACTCCACCGGCCCATCCGGCCGGTACATGGACCTTGCCTCGATAAAGACGGTGGAGCGAACATTGTGGCCGCGGCTGACATCGGCAGCCAACTCGTGAAGAAGATAGCGCTGGTAGGGGACGCGCTCCGACCGAAAGTCCCAGAA
>Ga0306923_10007641_pt1 | contig 10795 bp, 10 predicted proteins | sample sta12Can44000108_FD_203841 | JGI IMG/M metagenome (GOLD analysis project Ga0306923, IMG submission 203841) | Lab enrichment of tropical soil microbial communities from Luquillo Experimental Forest, Puerto Rico - statanox.12C.anox.44.000.108 (v2)... | ecosystem: Environmental > Terrestrial >...
CGACGACGGACCCGTCACCGGCCTCCGCGGCGTCGATCGCCGCCCCGGCCTGCGGGGTCTCGATCACGAGGGTCACCACCATGCCGGGCAGCACCACGCCCGACTCGAGCGGCAGCATCGGCAGGGACTGCGTCACGATGAGCTCTCTCCTTCGTTGCTCCGAGCAGGTACAACGAACGCGGGTGCGTCGGGATTCCCGTGTGGCACGAGCCCAGGCCCGGGCCGGATCGTCGTGGTCGCCGCTCTGGGGCGCCGGGACGGCGCGGAGCCTCAGCCGGTGCGGCGGGGCCGCGGCACGAGCTCTCCGCCGCAGTTCGGGCACCGCTGGGAGAGGGTCGCCGCGCACGCCGCGCAGAACGTGCACTCGAAGCTGCAGATGGCGGCCGCGCCGGCCATCTCGAGCGCGGCGGCGCACCGCTCGCAGCCCCCTCGCATCTCGAGCACGCCGGCCTCCGCTCGCCGCTCCGCCCTCGATCCTGCCATCGCGCGCCGTGCGGGCGTCGCGTCGGATCACTCGGTGCGCGCTCCAGGTGTCCGGGCACCCGTCGCGGTCGCGACGGATCAGCGCGGCTCCGTCACGGCGCGACGGTGGCGGCGTAGATCTGGTCGGTCCGCGCCCGAAGCGCGCTCCCCCAGGTGAGGACGATCGGCGAGCCGTGGCTCCCGAGCCGCCCTCCCGGCACGGCGGCGATCCCGAAGGTGTCCCCGGGCCACACCGAGGAGTTCCCGAAGGCCGGCGAGACGCGGAGCGCGCTCGGCTGCAGCCACCCGTGCGCGATCGAGTAGGTCCGCACGAACGTGGCGTACCCCTTCGGCGTCGGCGTCTGCCACGCGACGTCGGCCAGCCCCCGGCCCACCCCCACGGGCTCCACAAGCTGCTCCGTGTCGATCGTCGGCGACGTCACGCGGATCGGCCTGCTCCACTGGGACCCGCCCTTGGTCGAGCTCACGAGCCACCCGATGTCGTGGTGCGCCGACTGCGTGTCCCAGGTCGCGTACAGGTTGCCGGCGCTGTCGGTACCGAGCGCTCCGTCGATCCACCACTCCGTCAGCGACACCGTGCCCGCCGACGGTCCCAGCTTGATCGGCGTGGACCACGTGGCGCCGCCGTCGCGCGAGCGGGTGAAGTACTCGTGGCCAGGGCTCAGCGCGTCCGTCGTCGCCTGCGTCGGGAACGCCTGGAAGAGCACGTCGATGGTGCCGTTCGGCTGGACGAGGATCGGCGCGAGGTCCGCTCCGCCGAGCGGGAAGTGCGGGCTGATCGGTGCCACGGCGCTCCAGGTCTTGCCGCCATCGGTCGAGGTCTGGAGGACGGCGTTGAGGTCCCCGGCCGTGAACGAGCAGCTGCCGATCGGCGAGCAGACGAACTTCAGCGCCGAGGCGCTCGGGCCGTAGTCCCACGTGACATAGACGGTGCCGCTCGGCGCGACGGCGACGAAGTCACGGTCCCCCCAGTTGCCGTTCGGGTCGGACGTGGCGGGCACCGGCAACGAGACGCTCTGCGGGAACGTCCGCCCCTGGTCCGAGGAGACGTCCACGACGGGCGCGCTGAGCGTGTCGGTCCGGTGCATGAACGTCGCGTAGACGAGCCCGGTTCGTGAGACCGTGATCGCCGGGTCCCACGAGAAGTTGGTGCAGCCGCTGGACGAGCAGCTCGTGTTCTGGGAGCCGGGCAGCGTGATCGAAGGGCCGAAGACCCGGCCGCCGTCGGTCGATCTCGCGAACCCGATCCCGCCGCACCCGATCCACTCGACGTAGACGTTGCTTCCGCTCAGCGCCTCCTCGACCTCGGCGTTCGAGCCGCCGCAGGTGGAGACCTGGACCGCGCGGGTGATCGAGGCAAGGGCGGCGTGCCCACCCGTCGAGGCGCTCGCGACAGCGAGCGGCACGAGCGAGCCCACGATCACGGCGCCGGCGGCGAGCGCGCCCCCGCGAAGACCTCGCACCTGGACCTCCCACGCCGGAGCGACTCGCCTGTCCGCGAGGGCTGCACGGTAGCGCGAGCGCCGAGGTGCGACCGGTCGCCGACGGCGACGAGCACGGCCCCCTGAGCCGGACCGCCGCGGTGTGTGACAGTGTCGGGCGAGACCGAGCGACGGGGGGATCGGTGGACGGGATCTGCAGCGGTCGCATCGTCGTGGTGACGGGCGCGGGGACCGGGATCGGGCGCGAGCACGCGCTGGCGTTCGCGCGACACGGCGCCGACCTCGTGGTCAACGACCTCGGTGGCGCCGTCGACGGGACCGGTGCGTCGATCGGGCCCGCGAGCGAGGTGGTCGACCAGATCCGGGCCCTCGGCGGTCGCGCGATCGTCAACGGGGACGACGTCGCCGACGAGGCCGGGGCGGAGCGGCTGGTGGGCGCGGCGGTCGAGGAGTTCGGCCGGCTCGACGTGCTGGTGAACAACGCGGGGATCCTGCGCGACCGCATGCTCGTGAACATGACCTACGACGAGTGGGACGGGGTGATCCGCGTCCACCTCCGGGGCACCTTCGGCCCGATGCACGTGGCCGCGCGACACTGGCGTGAGCGCTCGAAGGCCGGCGAGACGGTCGACGGGCGGATCATCAACACCACGTCGGCATCCGGCATCTACGGCAACGTCGGCCAGACCAACTACGGGGCGGCGAAGGCGGGCATCGCCGCCCTCACGATCATCGCGGCCAAGGAGCTCGCCCGGTACGGCGTCACCGTCAACGCCATCGCGCCCGCCGCCGCCACCCGGATGACGATCCCGCTCAACCCCTCGGCCGCCGACCCGCTCCCCGAGGGGGTCTTCGACCCGAGGTCGCCGGCCAACATCGCGCCGCTCGTCGTGTGGCTCGGCAGCACCCGGTCGGCGGCGGTCACCGGGCGGGTCTTCAACGTCCGCGGCGGGCGGATCAGCGTGGCGGAGGGGTGGCGCGCGGGGCCGGGGATCGACGGGCAGCGCGCGTGGGACCCCTGGGAGCTGGATGAGCTGGTGCCCGACCTCGTGGCCCGCGCGCAGCCGAACGCGCCGATGAGCGGGGTGCCCGAGCCGGTCGACGCCGGGTAGCCGTGGCGCTCGACCTGAAGGCGATAGGCGCGGTGGGCGAGCCGGTCGAGCGCTCGTGGTCGTCCACGGACGCCCTCCTCTACGCGGTCGCCGTGGGGGCCGGCGCCGACCCGCTCGCCGAGCTCGCGTTCACGACCGAGAACACCGCCGGCGTCGCCCAGCAGGTGCTGCCGTCGTTCGGCGTCGTGCTCGCGCAGGGGGCCGCCTCGGTCCTCCGCCGCATCGGGCCGTTCAACCCGGCGATGCTCGTGCACGCCGAGCAGCGCATCGAGCTCGCGGGCCCGATCCCTCCCCAAGGTGCCGTCACGGTCACGGCGACGCTGGTGGAGATCGCGGACAAGCGCTCCGGTGCGCTCGTCGTCACCGAGTCGAGCGCCGTCGACGGGTCGGGCGCGACGTGCTTCACGACGCGCAGCGGGATGTTCATCCGAGGCGAGGGCGGGTTCGCGTCTGGCTCGCCGGCGGCGCCGACGGCCACCGCGAGCGCGAGCGCGACGCCCGTGCCAGCGCGCCCGCCCGACCACGCCGTGACCCAGGCCACGCTCCCGCAGCAAGCGCTGCTCTACCGGCTCTGCGGGGACCGGAACCCCCTGCACGCGGACCCGGCGTTCGCGGCGGCGGGCGGGTTCGACCGGCCGATCCTCCACGGCCTCTGCACCTACGGGTTCGCGGGACGCGCGCTCCTCCACGCCCTGTGCGGGTCGGATCCTGCCCGGTTCCGAGGGATGGCCGGTCGGTTCAGCCGCCCCGTCGTGCCCGGGCAGACGCTCACCACGCGCATCTGGGTCGAGTCGGGCGGCGAGGCGCGGTTCCAGACCCAGACCGAGGACGGCACCGTCGTGATCGACCGGGGGTGGTGCGCGTTCGGCTGAGGACCGCGGGATGGGTCGCTCAGCCCAGGTACGTCGCGTGCGGGCTCACGGTCCGTGCGCCGCACCCGTGGTGCCCGGCGAGCCCGAACCCGTCCTCCCCGACGGTGTCGCGCGTGCACGACTCCCAGTACCAGTACCAAAGCCGGTAGACCGGGCGCCTGTAGGTGATCGTGACCCGGAAGTGGACGTGGTCCCCGGTGACCGTCGGCGCGGAGACCTTCCCGGGCACCAGGTGGTAGGTGGTGGCTGCTGGCGCCGCGCCGCCGCTCCAGGGCACGACGTCGAGGTAGAGGAACTGGTGCTTCGCCTTCTCGACCGGGATCGCCGGCCTCGGGACGACCGAGACCAGGTTGATGTGGATCGTGCACGCCGTCACGGAGCAGCTCTCGCTGTTGGAGGCGCTCGACCAGCTCGTGGCGTAGACGGGGAGCGCGCTCGAGACGGCCTCGGGCGTCGTCGACGTCGACGTCGCGAAGATCTCGACCTCGTACCGCGTCTCGAGGTCGGGCGCGACCCGGAACGTGAACGGTGCCGATGACCCGGTCACCACGAGGGGGAGGGTCTGCAACGGGGACATCGGGGCGCGGAAGGGGAACGCGCTGGCGGTCAGCGTCGCGACCGCACCGGTCGCGACCTCGCTCGCGGTCCCCGAGATCGTGGCGGTCGTGTAGCCGGTGTGCCCGAAGGTCACCCAGACCTCCCCGGTGACGACGGCGTTGTGGCTCGACGCCTTGGCGGTCACGCTGGGCGACCCGGTCGCCCCGCCCACCGACTGCAGCGCGAGCACGGCCGTGAGCGCGAGCGTCCCGACGATCGCACCCCGGCGAGCTCGGACCCGCATGGCACCTCCCTCCGAGCCGTCGCAGTGTAGGGCCGGTCGTTATCCTTCGGCGGTGCGCGCCCGGAAACCGACAGCACCGTGACCGCGGTGCATGCAGATGGGCGGTCGCTGCGCGGCGCGGCCGCGATCGTCGGCGTGGCTGACGACGTCTCCCCCACCGGCGAGCTCTCGCTGCACGGGCCCGCCCTCGAGGCCGCGGTGATCAGGAGCGCGCTCGACGACTGCGGGCTGACGCTCGCCGACGTCGACGGCGTCTGCCACAGCGCCTCCTCGATCCAGCTCGCCGAGTACCTCGGGATCCACCCGCGGTACACGGACTCGACGAACACCGGTGGCTCGAGCTTCCAGGTCCACGCGGAGCACGCAGCGGCCGCGATCGCCGCGGGGCTCTGCGACGTGGTCGTCGGGGTGTACGCGGCGACGCCCCGGTCCGACCGCGCCAACGGGCGGTCCGACGGACCGCGTCGTGCCCCCGCGGACGCCATGCTCGAGTGGGAGCTCCCCTACGGGCTGCGCCAACCGATGGGGGCGTACGCGCTCGCCGCCAGCCGCCACATGCACGAGTTCGGGACCACCCCCGAGCAGCTCGCGGAGATCGCCGTGAGCGCTCGCGCGTGGGCGACCATGAACGAGCGTGCGCGCTACCAGACCCCGATCACCGTCGAGGACGTGCTGGCGTCACCCATGGAGTCGACGCCGCTGCACCGGCTGGACTGCTGCCTCGTGACCGACGGCGCCGGCGCCTTCGTGATGACCTCGGCGGAGCGCGCGCGCTCGCTGCGCAAGCCACCTGTCTACGTGATAGGCGCGGCGACCTGCCACGACCACCTGATGATCTCCCAGATGCCCGACCTCACGACGACCCCCGGCGTCGTCTCGGGCGCCGCCGCATTCGCGCAGGCCGGCGTCTCACCCGACGACGTCGACGTGCTCATGGGCTACGACAGCTTCACGATCACCGCGCTGCTGCACCTCGAGGACCTCGGGTTCTGCGCCAAGGGCGAGGGCGGGCCGTTCGCCGAGGGCGGTCGGCTCGGCCCGGGCGGCGCACTCCCTATGAACACGAACGGCGGGGGGCTCTCCTACACGCACCCCGGCATGTACGGGATGTTCCTCATCGTCGAGGCGGTCCACCAGCTCCGGGGCGAGTGCGGGAAGCGCCAGGTCGCGGGCGCCGAGGTCGCGGTCGCCCACGGCTCCGGGATGGTGCTCTCGTGCATGTCGACGCTCGTCCTCGGGGCGGAGGCGGCGCGGTGAGCCCGGACCGCCTCGAGCCACCGGTGTCGGCGCTCACCTCGCCGTTCTGGGACGCGACGAGGGAGCAGCGGCTGGTCCTGCAGTGGTGCGTGGAGTGCGATCGACCGGTCTTCTACCCGCGCGAGGTCTGCCCGGTCTGCCTCGGGACGGCGCTCGAGTGGCGGGAGAGCCCCGGCGGGGGCAGGGTCTACGCGGTGACCGTGGAGCACCGCGCCCAGCAGCCGGGCCTCGCGGGCTGGGCGCCGTACGCGGTGGCCCTCGTCGAGCTGGACGAGGGGGTGCGCATGCTCACCAACGTGATCGGGATCGAGCCGGACCGCGTCGCGATCGGCCAGCGCGTGGCGATCGCGTGGGAACCGCTCCCCGACGGCCGGCACCTGCCGGTCTTCGAGCCGCGCGAGGGGCCGTGACGCGGCCGCTCTCGGCGTGGGCCGCCGAGCGCCCCGACGGCCTCGCGGTCGCCGGCGAGCGCGGCACGCGCACCTTCGCCGAGCTCGACCGGGCGGCCAACCGGGTGGCGCGCGCGCTCCGCACGCACGGCGTCGGCGCGGGCGACGGCGTGGCCCTCCTGTGCGGCAACCGGCCCGAGTTCGCCGAGGTCTACTTCGCCTGCCAGCGCGCGGGCCTGCGCCTCACGCCAATCAACTGGCACCTCTCCGCCGACGAGGTGGCGTACATCGTGGAGGACTGCGAGGCCTCCGCGCTCGTCGCCGACGCCGCGGTCGCCGAGCACGACGTCGCGGCGCACGCCGGGTCCCGCAACCGCGCGGTGCTCGCGGTCGGTGGCGCGCTGCCGGGCTCCATCGAGTACGAGTCGGCCGTGGCCGCGCACGACGCCGGCCCGCTCGAGGACGCCGCGGCGGGGTCGACGATGCTCTACACGTCTGGGACGACCGGCCGGCCGAAGGGGGTGTACCGCCGGACCCCGCCGTCGACCGCGCTCGCCAACGTGAACCTGGGCGGGTACGCCGAGGACGGTGGTGACGTGCACCTGTGCACCGGGCCGCTGTACCACGCTGCGCCGCTGGCGTTCTCTCTCGCGGTGCCGATCTCGTGGGGCGCGACGGTCGTCGTGATGGACAGCTTCGACGCCGAGCGGGCGCTGCGGCACATCGAGGGCGAGCGCGTGACCCACACCCACATGGTCCCGACGATGTTCCACCGACTGCTCTCGCTGCCGGAGGAGACAAGGACGCGCACCGACGTCTCGTCCTTGCGCCACGTGCTCCACGGCGCGGCGCCGTGCCCGGTCTCGGTCAAGCGCCGGATGCTCGAGTGGGTCGGCCCGATCGTCTGGGAGTACTACGCGGCGACCGAGGGGGTCGGCAGCTTCGTCGACCCGGCCACCTGGCTCGCGCACCCCGGCACGGTCGGCCGCCCGATCACGCCGGACCAGGTGCGGATCGGCGACGAGTCCGGCAACCCGCTGCCCGTGGGCGAGACCGGCCTCATCTTCCTCAGGGCCCCACGCGAGGGGCGGTTCTCGTACTTCAAGGACGACGCCAAGACGCGCGACACCTACCGCGGCGAGTACTTCACGCTGGGCGACGTCGGGCACCTCGACGAGGAGGGGTTCCTCTTCCTCACCGACCGGACAGCGAACGTGATCATCTCCGGCGGGGTCAACATCTACCCGGCGGAGGTCGACGCGGTGCTGCTCGACCACCCTGCGGTCGCCGACGCGGCGACGATCGGCGTCCCCGACGAGGAGTGGGGGGAGTCAGTGCTCGCCGTCGTCGAGCTGCAGCGCGGGGTCGGCGCCACCGACGCGCTGGCGACCGAGCTCGTCGCGCACTGCAGGGCGCGGATCGCCCACTACAAGTGCCCGCGCGCCGTCGCGTTCGTCGACGCGCTGCCCCGCCAGGACAACGGCAAGGTCTACAAGGGGGTGCTGCGCGACCGGTTCCGCGCCGCCGCGGTCCCGGCGCCGACCGGGAGCATCGCGCCGTGAGCGACCCCGGCGTCGACGGCGCGGTGCGCGCGGAGCTCGGCGAGCTGGCCGAGTGGCTGGAGGCGAACTGGGACCCCGACCTCACCGTGGGCGCGTGGTGGGAGCGGCTCGGGATGGCCGGGTGGGCGCAGCCGATCCTCCCCCGAGACGCGTACGGGCGCGGCCTCTCCTTCGGGGACGCGCAGGCCGTCCTGCGCGCGATCGAGCGGTTCGGCGCGCTGGGACCGCCGATGGGGCTCGGTCTGCAGCTCGCGGCGCCCACCATCGCGGCGTGCGGGACCCGCGAGCAGGTCGAGCGGTTCGTGCCCGACATCGTGACCGGGCGCGCCGCGTGGTGCCAGCTGTTCAGCGAGCCCGGCGCGGGCTCCGACCTGGCGGGGCTCGCGACCCGGGCGGTGCGCGACGGCGAGACCTGGGTCGTGAACGGCCAGAAGGTCTGGACCTCAGGCGCCCAGCTCGCCGACATGGGCATGCTCCTCGCCCGCACGAACCCCGACGTGCCCAAGCACAGGGGGATCACGTGGCTCGCGATCGAGATGCGCCAGCCCGGGGTCGAGGTGCGGCCGCTGCGCGAGATGACGGGCAGCTCGCTCTTCAACGAGGTCTTCCTCACGGACGCGACCGTCGCCGACGACGCGCGGATCGGCGCGGTCGACGACGGGTGGCGGGTGGCCAACACCACGCTCACGTTCGAGCGGACCGGGATGGGTGCCGGCAGCGGCGCGCGCGGCGTGCCCGCCGCCCGACCCGGCACCGTCGCCGGCGACCTCTCGCTCCGGGCCGGCGACCTCGTCCCGGCTCGCCAGCACGACGAGCGACCGGTCGAGCTGGGCCGACCGTCGCCCGCGGGCGACCTCATCGCGCTCGCCCAGGCGCGGGGCCGGGCCGACGACCCGCTGATCCGCCAAGGGCTCGTCCGGCTGCACGTGCTGGGGGAGCTCGCGCGGCTGAACACGCTTCGGCTCCGTGCGGCCCGCGCCGCGGGTCGCGACGTGCCGGGGACGCCGAGCTTCACGAAGCTCTCGATGGCCGACGCGCTCCGGCTGCGCCGCGACCTCGGGCTCGCGCTGCTCGGGCCCGCCGGGACGCTGCACGCGTACACCGACGAGGAGCGCGACCGCCTGCTCGCCGCGACGGGCGCGGTGGTGCCGGCGATCACGCAGCAGGCGCTCGGCGCCCAGGCGCTCCCGATCTTCGGCGGGACCGACCAGATCCAGCGCAACATCATCGCCGAGCGGGTCCTCGGCCTCCCGAAGGAGCCCGGGGACCTGAGCCAGGTCCCGTTCTCGGCGCTGCCGAGGAACGCCTGACGCCGACCGGACCGGACCGCACGCCGCGGTGGGATCGGTGCGTCGACGTCGGGTCGCCGCGAGCCGCCCGCCCGACACGTGGTGGTTGGGGGTGCGCTCGCCTCGGTCGGGATGGCAGCATGGCCGTTCCGCCCGGCCCGACCCCCCGACCGACGAGGCGCCATGCTGACCCAGACCGAGGGACCCACCACGCACGAGGACGTCCCGGCGGCGCGTGCCGTGGACCTCGAGAAGATCTACGGCAGCGGACCGACCGCGGTGCGCGCGCTCGCCGGCGTGAACGTGACGTTCGGGCGCGGGCGGTTCACGGCCGTGATGGGGCCCTCCGGCTCGGGGAAGTCCACGCTGCTGCACTGCATGGCCGGCCTCGACCGGGCGACCTCGGGGCAGTCGTACGTCGGCGACGTCGAGATCGGCCAGCTCGACGACGCGGGGCTGACGCAGCTGCGCCGAGACCGCGTCGGCTTCGTCTTCCAGTCGTTCAACCTCGTGCCGACGCTCTCTGCAGGCGAGAACATCCGGCTCCCGCTCGACCTCGCGAGGACGAAGCCCGACGCAGAGTGGTTCGAGTTCCTCGTTGAGAAGCTCGGCATCACCGAGCAGCTCGGACGGCGCCCGGCCCAGCTCTCGGGCGGACAGCAGCAGCGCGTCGCGTGCGCGCGCGCCCTCGTCACCCGCCCGGACCTCGTGTTCGCCGACGAGCCGACCGGGAACCTCGACTCGAACTCGTCGGCCTCGATGCTCTCGTTCCTCAAGACCTCGGTCACCGAGCTCGGCCAGTCGATCGTGATGGTCACGCACGACCCCCGCGGCGCCTCGTACGCGGACCGGGTGCTCTTCCTCGCCGACGGCCTCGTCGTCGACGAGCTCGCGGCCCCGACGCCGGACTCGATCCTCGAGCGCATGCGGACCCTCGGGACCTGAGATGTGGCGCGTCACGCTCAACGGGCTGTGGTCCCACAAGCTGCGCCTCGCGCTGACCGCGATCGCGATCGTCCTCGGGGTCACGTTCATCACCGGCACCTACGTGCTGACCGACACGCTCCACCAGACGTTCACGACGCTGTTCAGCGGGATCTACAAGAACCTGAGCTTCCAGGTGCGCGGGGTCGCCCAGTTCACCGGGCAGTTCGGCGTGGCCGTGCGCAACCCCGTCCCCGAGTCGCTGCTCCCGGAGGTCCAGGCGGTGCCGGGGGTCGAGGCGGCCGCCGGCTCGGTGACGGGGTACGCGCAGTTCGTCTCGCACGCCGGAAAGGCGATCCAGACGGGCGGGGCGCCGACGATCGGGATCTCGTGGGACCCGAACCAGTCGATCTCGGAGCTGCGCATCGTGCAGGGTGCGCCGCCGACGACGCCGAACGAGGTGGTGATGGACGCCGGCACGGCACAGAAGGAGGGGTTCAAGGTCGGGGAGCCCGTTCACGTGCTGCTGCAGGGCCCGGCGAGGACGTTCACCATCTCGGGGATCGCGCAGTTCGGGACGGCCAACAACCTGGCGGGCGCGACGCTCGCCGCGTTCCAGCTCCC
>Ga0306923_10007642_pt1 | contig 10794 bp, 9 predicted proteins | sample sta12Can44000108_FD_203841 | JGI IMG/M metagenome (GOLD analysis project Ga0306923, IMG submission 203841) | Lab enrichment of tropical soil microbial communities from Luquillo Experimental Forest, Puerto Rico - statanox.12C.anox.44.000.108 (v2)... | ecosystem: Environmental > Terrestrial > Soil...
ATCGCCGATGGCGCGCTCGGGTTTCTGCGGCGCCGTTTTCAGCCCGCGACGCTTCAGATCGAGCAGCAGATCACGCCACGATTGTGAGCTCTCGCGCAGCCCGTCGGTGAAGCCGATGAGTTCCCTTCTTGCCCTCAGGCGTCGCGCCGATGATGACCAGGATGCACTGCGCCTGCTGCTCGAGCCGGGCCTCCAGATGGATGCCGTCGGCCCAGCAATAGACGTAGCGCTTTGCGTCGGCGACGCGCCAGGTCTGTCGGCATCGACCATCGTCCGCCTCAAGGTTTGCGATCCCGTTTTCGATCATTGTTATTGTTCCAAGCAAAGGGAGAATCCAACTCATCAATTCGCGCTATGGGGCACCAAGCCCGTCTGCGGGACCGGACTGCAGGTGACCCCCGCCATCAGGTCGAACCTCGGCGCACCCATCACCGAGACGGGAAGACCCGGTATCGGCACTATCCTACTGCGGAGCTATTTAGTTCAACAGATTTTATAAAGTATTCGCATGGGCGCGGCGCATCTTGGCAACTGGACCTAAACTCGACGGCTGACGTCACTTATGCACTTGACGAATGGCATGGGTGCGTATCCCGCATGTCTCCTGAAAAATAACCCCAAGTTTCTCAGCGGGATCCCTCGAAATTTGCCGCGTGATTGGCCGCCCAAGACACGCCCGTTCGGCTCAAATTTTTCTTGTCGCTCGGGGTAGAGCATGTCCCAACTTAATGGCTAATGACTCGGCTCCTTCCGAGAATTTGGCATACCTATTCTCCGATCGTGTCGAATAGGGGGAAAGCGACCTAAGCGTGCAATGAACTCAAACCAAATGGTCTGTCCGGAGTTTGACGGTCAGTCGTCCTCCGGTCAGCCCCTGAAAAGCGATGGAGGAATCCCTATGAAACGAAGCCTGTTGTCCTTCACGACAGCGCTGTTGACAACCACAGCCCTCAGTTGTGCGGCGGCGGCGGCAACCTGTGCGGTTCCCGCAGGCGTCGTGCTGCCGGACACCACCATCACAGCTGTCCAGTCTGTCCCGGCTGGTAGCTTTATGGGCCAAGACAATTTGCCAGCCTTCTGCCGCGTCACAGGTACATCGAAACGTACTCCCACATCAAATATCAATTTTGAAGTCTGGATGCCGTCATCCGAGTGGAACGGCCGATATGAGCAAGTCGGCAATGGCGGACTGGCCGGGTCAATCGTGTATTCGGGGATGGCGATCGCCCTCCGGGAAGGTTACGCGACCGCCAGCACGGATGATGGCACGGCTGGCGACATTCCAGGCTTTCTTACCGACTTCGACAAAGTGGCGGATTGGCGCGTTTACGCGGTCCACGAAACGGCGCAGAACGCCAAGGCGATCGTCCGGGCCGTCTACGGCAGGGCTGCCCATCATTCGTACTTCACCGGCTGCTCGAAGGGCGGCAGCGAGGCGACGTCAGAAATCCAGCGTTATCCCGACGAGTTCGACGGCCTCGTCGGCGGCGCGGCCGCCTTTAACGGCGTGAATAACCAGGTGGACACGATCTGGCACATCGTCCAGGTGAACGGGTCAGCGGCAAACACGACCCCTGTCCTCGCGGAAGGTCCACTTACCATTTTGCACAACGCGGTAATCAAGGCCTGCGGCCGCCAGGACGGCGGCATACCTTCGGATATTTACCTCAATGACCCTCAGGACTGCCATTTCGATCCCGGCGTGCTGCAGTGCAAGGCGGGCCAAGATCCCAGCACTTGCCTCACCGCGGATCAGGTTCAAGCCGCCCAAAACCTTTATGCCGGGCCACTTAATCCGAGCACGGGCGAGCGGTTCTATCCCGGAGTGCCACGAGGTCAGGAGGCTCCGCCCGGCACGAACACCCTCACGAGCGGTAATCTTTATGGCTGGCAGGGCTGGAGCCCTATTCCTCCTCCCGGGTTCTGGGTCGGCGGCTCGCTTACCGCGCCGACTGTTGGCAATCTCCTGGGCAACCCGAACTTCGGTTACGCGGATTTCTTCACTTTCGATTTCGACAAGGATACCGCGACTCTCCAGGCCAAATACGGGTCCGTCTATAACAATATCGACCCGGATCTTCGGCCGTTCCAGTCACACGGTGGCAAAACGATTTTTTATCAGGGATGGGGCGACGTCCTCGTCAATCCCGTACAGCAGATCGATTACTACAACTCAGTCGTCCGAAACCAGGGCAGCCTGAGAAAGACGCGGGATTTCTATCGTCTCTTTATGGCTCCAGGTATGGGTCACTGCTTCGATGGCCCCGGCCCGAACGTCTTCAATGGTGCAAACAATCCGGGAAACCCGGTTGATGCGCAGGATGACGTCGTCGCGGCTGTGGTCCGCTGGGTTGAGCAGGGAATCGCGCCGGACAAAATCATTGCATCTCATTTCACGAATGGCGTGGTCGATACCTCGCGTCCGCTGTGCCCTTATCCCGAGGTGGCAGTACATAAGGCGGCCGGTAGCACGAGCGATGCCAGCAACTTCGTATGTGTTGGAGATCTGGAACAAGCGGGTCAATAAGCTAATCCGGAGGGTGGGGATCGACGGGCCTGGCCGCTTGGTCCCCGCCGATCACGCCCATGCTTCAACGCCCGCCCCGTGCTTTGAGGCTGAATCAGTGAGCGTCTGCTGGACTGAACGAGGGGGCGATACCTGCGGTAACATTAAATTTCGCAGAGGCGACTGGTGAACAGCGGTCATCCTCCAGCCCGCCGTCCGCCTGCTGTCGGCGACATAGCACCGGACTGCGTATTACCACAACTCAACGGCACGACCGTCAATCTGCGTGAGGATGCGATCGCGGGAAACCCCATTGTGCTCGTCTTTTGTCCCAAAGCCGCCCCGTCTGCCGCGCAAGCAATTTCTGAGTTCAGCGCGCGCTACGACGCCTTTAAAGCTGCAGGCGCACGACTTTTCGCGGTAACGCCTGAACGAGCCAAGCAAGTGGTCAATGAGGAGACCCCTTTTTCGATCTTGTTTGATCGCAAGCAAGACGTTTTTCGGACCTTTGGGGCGACGCCGGACACTACAACCACAATCGTGCTACGGCCGAACCACCATGTGATCGCCATCCTCAAGGGCGCGGCCAGGGCCCAGACGCATGATGCTCTCGCGGTTGTGGAGAGGTTAGCAGCGGAACGTAAGCCCACGCGAATGGCGATGCATCCGCCCGTCCTGATTGTGCCCGACGTGTTGAGTCGGGAAGATTGCCGGCGGCTGATCACCATTTACGATACGCGCGGCGCGTTGATCCCGCATGGTCCCGGTCTCGATCATTTGGCCGGATCCGACTACAAAATGAGCATTCCGGAGCACTCGCGCCGAGATCGCATCGACCACGTCATCTTTGACAAGGACACCTCTACCTTCCTCGATCGGCGTCTTGCCACCCGGCTGTTTCCGGAAATCGCTAAGGCGTTTCACTATCATATCACGCGTTATGAAAGATTGCGCATAGGGCGCTACGAGGGGCACCGAGGTGGAAAGTTGCATGGCCATCGAGACATCGACGCAACCACTCCATACCGCCGCTTCGCCATGTCGCTGAATTTGAACACTGAGGAATTTACGGGCGGTGAACTCCGGTTTCCCGAGTTTGGCGATCAGCGCTACCGGCCGGACAGCGGCGCTGCCATCGTCTTTTCCTCGGCGCTGTTGCACGAGGCGCTGGAGGTCGAGAGCGGACGCCGGCTGGTTCTCCTGGCGTTCCTGTTTGGCGAATATTAGCCAGAATTTCCGATTCAGCTTTTTGCACCAGCTAACGGAATATGGGTCTCGAAACGACGCAGATTAGCTTATTAGGAAAAATGTGTTTTGTCCATGCAGCAGTACAGATCAAGGAGGGAACAATGGCGCGCTTAGAGGGTATCATCGCTCGGGTGGGGACGTTTGAATGGATACTAGTTGAGAGCTTGCCAGCGTTCGCTTCTCGTGCTCGCAACTTCGCAGCCGTCCTGATTGCATCGGCGTTACTATCGAGCGTCGCCGCAGCGCAGGTACCGGAAGTAATCGGTCCCATTCCAGCAGTAGGGCCGCCCGGCACCGACCTAACCCACAATTATCCGCAACTCGCGTCTGCACCGAACTTCGATCTGTCCTCACGCGGCTATATCGAGGAGGAATTTTTCTTCCAAGGCGCCGCGACGCAATACCAGGTTCCGCCCATTGTCAATGGCCGCGTGACGTCCACTGGCGATGCGACCGTGCAGTCCACTGGGAATCCGTACAAGACCCGGATGCTCGTCCGGCGGCCAGCAAATCCGGACAATTTTAACGGTGTTGTTCTTGTCGAATGGGTCAATGTGACCTCGGGCTATAACCTGGACGCAAACTGGGAGTTCTCGCGTGATTATCTGACGCGCGCAGGCTATGCCTGGGTCGGAGTATCGGCACAGCGAGTCGGCGTTCAGCAGCCGCCGTACGGGCTTACGGCTTGGAGCCCAACGCGCTACGGTACGCTCGACGTTACCGTTGGCGGCAAGATCACCGACGATTCGTTGTCGTACGACATCTACTCTCAGGCGGGGCGGGCGATCCGCACGAACCGCAGGCTGCTTGGCGGGCTCAAGCCGGAGATGGTGCTGGCTATTGGGGTGTCGCAATCGTCATTTTACCTAATGTCATATTACAACTCAATCCAACGGCTGGCTCACGATGTCTATGACGGCTTCATGTTGGTTGTCGGTTCGGGCGGACCGTTCCGTACAGATTTGAAGACCAAGCTGTTCCGGATCAACACGGAAACTGAAATCCTCCTGGGTCTATTGGAGCCTCAGGCCGACTCCGCTGTTCTCCGGTCGTGGGAGATCGCCGGTTCATCCCACGTGAACTATTGGCCGCAGATGTTCCGCCAGGGCCTTGTCGCGCGCGACGAGCTGGCCCCGTTCGTGTTCACGTGCGACGAGCCGCCCCTCAGTCACGTCCACAATGAGTACGTCCTGAACGCCGGCTACGAGCACCTCGCCAACTGGGTCGCGGGCCGCGAGCAACCGCCGACCGCGCCGCTGATCGAAACGACGGGCCCGTCAACATCACCCACGATTCCGCGCGACCAGAACGGGCTCGCGTTCGGCGGCGTCCGGCTAGCGGACGTCGATGTGCCGATCGCGACCAACACTGGCGCCAACTCGGGGCCAGTGTTCTGCGTTCTATATGGGAGCCACCTGCCCTTTAGCCCAGATAAACTGAGCTCGCTTTACCCAAGCCATGACTCGTATGTCGACGCCGTGAGCCAGGTAACGCGTAGGAACCTGAAGGGTGGTTTCATCCTGAAGGAGGACGCGGAACAGACTATCAGCGACGCAACCAACTCACCCCTGGGGACAGCAGTGTCCTTGCCGATTCCGTGATCCTGGGCCTGGCACCGCTGGTGTAGGGATAAATACCGGCAGCAGATTGGGTCGTGGGCGTTTTCCACAACTGCCCGCCGCCAGGTTTCGGGTAGTAGCTCTGGGTCGATCCCGCGACGCCGGTATGGGCATTCTGCCTCGGCAGAACGGCACCGTAGTACGGCGATGGCGGCGTGTTGGCATCAGGCGGCAATGTCGACACCGACTGCGCATTCGCGATGCTGGCAAAACCGACCAGCAAACCCACACTCGGAAGTTGACCTAACCAAGCTGACCATAACAATTCCAACTGTAACCGGCGCCCGTGATCATATCGGGGATCGACAGATCCCGATATTTTCGGCAGGACTTCGTCGACATCGGCGAGCGTTTCGCGCAGCTGATCGAACGCATATGCGGCATATGGCCAGTTCTGTTCGTTCCCGTGGAGACCGAGCGACCGAGCTTGATGTGGCGCGGCTGCACGAACGCGGTCATCAGGTCGCCGAGGGCGGCAGTGTGTTGCGCGGTAGAGAGGTTCGGAATGGCGAATCTATTGCCGTCGCAATCGCCATGATCAATCGATACGGTCTGTTTATGACTTGTGGCTCAACGTATTCGCTTTTCTCAGTCGCTGGACAACAGCGCGCTGACGCGCGATGAGGACTGTCTCCGTTTTTTCTCGAGATTACGATACTTTGAGCTCGATTTTTCGCGGCTTTGCAGTTTCCGCTTTGGGCAAAACGAGGTGTAAGACACCATCCTTGAGCGTTGCTTCGATCCGATCGCGGTTTATGTTCTCGGACAGTGTGAAAACCCGCTCGTAATCACCATCCGCATATTCATTGTAGACGCGTTGGTAACCAGTGTGCCCCTGTCCGGCATTGCGGCCGCGGATCGTTAGTACGCGCCGTTCGAGCGTGATATCTACCCCGTCGGGAGCAACACCCGGCATTTCGGCCAGCACAACGATATTGTCTCGCGTCTCATAGATGTCGGCGGGTGGGACGAATACTGGACGATCGGGCGTCCGCTCGCGGGTTCCCGTCGTAGCTGGTGTCCGTTGGTCTGTCCCTTTGACTTCTTGGGCCATGACTTCTTCCTTCCACTGGTGTCAAGGAGCGCGGATCTCAATCTTTTTCGGGCGGTCCGCTTCTAACCGCTCCAGCTCGACTTCGAGGACGCCGTTATTGAACCGCGCCTGGACCTTGTCTGGATCGATCCGGAAGGGCAACTGGACCGCTCGCGAGAAGCTGCCGTAGCTGCGCTCGCGGCGTTGCCAATTGCCGTCTTCCTGTTGGTGTCTTGGTTCCCGCTTACCCTCTAGTGTCAATACGTCGTCTTGCAGGTTAAGCGTCACGTCGTCGCGGGTTACACCCGGCAGTTCGGCGGTCACAACGACGCTGTTGTCGCCCAGCCAAATGTTGATGGGCGGGAAATCGCGCGCCGTCGCAAAGCCGACTCCCGAAAACAACCGGTTCATTTCGCTCTGCATGCGCCGCATCTCGGCGAAAGAATCGAAACCCATACGCGGAAAATTTGAAAGCGCCATGATTTCACCTTCTCTGCATGTTCAACCTGGTATCTTCACCCTGACGCATGTGCCGCCGCGGTCGTGTGGGTTCCTTTGCCAGGGCATAGGCGATTAATGGTTGACGCTAAACGGTGTACTGGTACCGCTTAACAAACGCGAATTCTCACCAGCCGATCCGGGACACCGAGCTCGCGAGGACCAAATGCGCTGCTACGCTCGACCGATGAGAGGTGTTCCGCCACAAGCTTCTGAACCGGCGCATCCGGAGTGATTGTGATCACGTTCGTCTCTAATATCTATCCGCGCATCGGAGCCCTCCCGTATTGCCGCCAGTTGGATACCCCTCCCTGCGCCGGTGGGCATTGATCCAAATCAACAGGCTGGCCGGTATCCACAGGGGCAGCGGGTGACCGTCCGGGATTGTTGCGCAAGAGTGTCGCGCTGCCTCTCCTGGCTCCAGTGTTGGTCGAATGACCGCCGACACTAAGCCGGTCGGGCCGGGTCAATCAAAAGACTGTCGTCCTTCGAGTGCGGATACAGGCGCGTCGTGTCGAACTGGCAGATGGTGCCGACCGCTCGTGGCGACACCAAGCCTTAAGGATGGGTGGCCGCTCCTCTGGAGGAATTTCAATGAGCGTGATTGGTTGTGATCGACTCCGATTGTAGATCGAGGATGCGGCGCAGCGCCGATATCTGGACGGTTAGGTTAGCCTCCTCGACGGTCGAGCCACCCCAGACCGCGTCGATGATTTCGCTTTTGGACACCAGCTTGCCCGGTTGCTCGACGAGCAGCCCGAGCAAATCGAGAGCGCGCGAACCGATCGAGACAGCCGAGCGATTACCGGCCGCGTCCAGCCGGAACAGTTCGCGATCGCCGTGATGAAAGCGAAAGCCTTCGAACAGGAATATGTCGGTCGAGCTGCGCCGGTCCATACGCCCGGGTCCAGGCAACACCAGTAACCACAAGGGATAGCAAGACGGCCCAGGGCGGGCCAGCCTGGCGTTTTGCATTCGTTTTGGAAAGGTTTTGGAAGATTTTGGATCGGCTTTGTGGCGCCCGGGCTATCACAGACGTAATAGCGTCCGGTTCGACCCGGGCGGACATGACGATGACCCAGGACAACGGGCCGGCTTCCATGGATGACTGGAAGCGTGTCGAGCCAGCCAGATCATCATTCGCGCGAGCGACGGTGTATCAACCCTGCACGGCAGGATCAGTCGGCTTTACCTCCGGACCGAAGATTGCGCATTTCGACCGGGTCGAATGGCTGACTTTGGACCAGTTTTCGGCGATGGCCGCGCTGCGCAACGGGGAGATCGATTGGTGGGAGCTGCCGCCGACCGACCTCGTAGAACAACTTGCCCATACCGGCGATGTTGCCGTGATTTCGCAGTACGCGACGGCAATGGGCGTCCTGCGCTTCAACCATCTGCATCCGCCCTTCGATAACGCGGCGGTGCGGCAGGCTTTGCTTGGCGCGGTCGATCAAGCCGAGGCAATGACCGCGGTCGCCGGCACCGATCGCGCTTTCTGGCACGACGGCATCGGCCTGTTTCCCGCGGGAACGCCGTTTGCCAACGATGCCGGGATCGAAGTTTTGCGCGGCCCGCGCGATTACCCGGCGGTTCGTCAGGCGCTGGCCAGTGCCGGTTATAACGGCGAAACGGTCGTTGTCGTCGCCCCAACCGATGTCCAACCGATCCATGCGCTTGGGCTCGCGGGGACCGACCAGCTGCGCCGCGCCGGCATGGCGTTGCTGGTATCGGCCGGAAACTCGTTTGCACACTTTGTCAAAGCCGTAGTTTTGATGGCACAGTGGCGGTACGAAGAGGCTATCCCTGAGCTTGAGACGGTGATCGCCGCCGATCCCAACTTGGCGAGGGCCTACGCGGCTCTCGGCTGGTGCAAGATGATGACGGGTCTGATAGACGAGGCGATCCCCCTCGAGGAGAGAGCCATTCGGCTCAGTCCGCGCGATCTCTATATCGGCATTTGGTATTGGCGGATTGGAGTCGTGCATCTGCTCCAATCCCGCACCGACGAAGCGATCGTCTGGCTCGAAAAGGCGCGAGTCGTGATGCCCGGATACGCGCTGCACCACGCCTGGCTTGCTGCCGCTCTCGCCATCACACCGCGAAGCAGCCGGGTAATACGTCGAGCAGATCTTTGCGATAGGCGGTAAATTGCCAGTATTCGCCCATCGGAATGTAGGGCACGTCCTGCCACAGCTGCATCTGAAGCTCGACACAGATCCGCCGCTGCTCGTCGAGGGCACCGGCCTCCAACCAGGCGGCCCGCAGGGCTTCGATGCGCGGGCTAGTCGGCCAGCCGTTGAAGGCCGCCAACCCGTCTGCCCGGATCATGGGATTGCCGTAAGGGTTGGTGTTCGGGAGCGATCGGTCGACAAGCCCAAAAAATGCGTTCCAGCCGCCCTTGTCCGGCGCCGCCTGATTCTGCCGCTTGCGGGACGCGGCGGCCTGTTCCATCTCCTGCAAGTCCACATTCGATCGGCGAGGTTCCGGCTCTTCGCGAGCTTGCCGATGGGTCGGCTGTCGTGGCGCAAACCCGGTGCTGATCGCACCAATGCTCGATGCGGTAACGACGCATCAGGGCGAACTCGCCGACGAATTCTAGCCGCGACCGCGGCTGATCGCGACTCACGCCGGCACGATGCAATGCTGCGGGCGATCGGTCTGTCAAGCCGCGCCGCGACACTCAAAAATTTGGCAGCGGCGGCCAAAACCCTAGCCCAGATCGAGGCGCCGAGCGCCGGGACTGGCGGCAAAAAGGGCAAGCCATGGCAGCGGCCTTGACAGCCGGGAAGGACAGCGATTGGGGCGACGACTTATAGCTACCCGCTAGCGCTGTTTCTAGGAATTGACTGCTCGGGTTGTGCCCGATCGGACGGTGGCTGTGCAACGCTTGGAGACAGCTCAGAGCTACACGCGAAGGCGCGGTTCCAATCGAAATGGTTGATTTGAGCGCCCTGATATCACTGCTGACTGACTTGCGAATTGGTGTGACACCTCGCACCGTTTTCACGGTGGATATGCAGTTCTTCCGCGAATACGGAGCACCTGAGTAGCAATAGGAATTCCGCCTCATCTACGACCTTGTGGAACCCGAACAGTTCATCCTTGTCGTACCGCGGCCATTATCATCCCGCACATCTGCTCGACCACGGCAGGGGACAAGTTGCCTGTCGCAGTCAACTTCAGTCCACCGGTTTCGGCTGCTCGCCGAAAGCAAGTTTAGTCCATTGGCCGTGACCGCAGATCCGGAGATTTCCGCATCGTCGAGATCGGGTTCGAGGCGGATCGCCTGGTTACTAGCCGAGGGTTCGTGACGAAGAGCATTCAGGCTGTTGAATTCGAGCGCTGTCCAGGCCGGTTCGACGCCGTTGAGCCATCGACAGACCTCGGGATTTTCAAGGAATCCTGGTGCGACCATACCTCGTCTGAGACGCTTCCTCGGAGTTGACCGCTACCGGATTGGCTCAATGGCGCACCGATTGCACAGTCGCGGCTAATGGGCAATTGGCATCAGGTTTCCGCCGCTGTAAGCGCCTGCTTCAATATGCCGACCGCTGGAAGCATCAAACCCGTTTGCAGCAACATCTGATATGTCGTGCAGGCATGTTGTTGAGCGGCTTCCCACAAAAACAGCGCATTCTCGAAGGCATTGGGCTCCATGCGACCTCGGTGCGCACCAGAAGGAGTGATGATGGCGCCGGATAGTTCGATTGCGCTACCTAATGCAATCTCCCCAAGTTGGCAATATTTCCCAGCCACGGCTGTTTCGGCGCGGCCAATGATCCTGATGATGTCTGGGGGGCAGGAGACGAGAGGTGGGTAATAAGTCTCGACTGTGTCGAGGCTTGCCCAAGCATTGGGTACCACATCCAGGCTGTTGAAAAATCGGAAAG
>Ga0306923_10007644_pt1 | contig 10794 bp, 9 predicted proteins | sample sta12Can44000108_FD_203841 | JGI IMG/M metagenome (GOLD analysis project Ga0306923, IMG submission 203841) | Lab enrichment of tropical soil microbial communities from Luquillo Experimental Forest, Puerto Rico - statanox.12C.anox.44.000.108 (v2)... | ecosystem: Environmental > Terrestrial > Soil...
TGCTCGGAATGGCGGGCGGTGGACCTGGCTGGCCACCTGCGGTGCGTCGCCGACGACTACCACGAGTACCTCGACGACGCCCCGGCCAGCCGGCTCGCCCGGCTGCTGGCCACCGACGCGCCCGCCGACTCGCTCGCCCGCAAGCTGGCCCGGCAGAACTCGGCCGAACTCGCCGCGCTGCCGGACGCCCCGGGCCCCGATCACATCGCGGCGTTCGCCGAGTCGGCCCGGAGTTACGGCCGGCGGCTCCCGCCCTCGTGGCACCTGCCGCACCACAGGTACCGGGGGACCGAGATCACGGTGGGCGCGATGGCGGGCGCGGCCTGCGCCGAGTGGCACCTGCACGCGTGGGACCTGGCCCGCTCACTCGGGAAGGACTACCGTCCCGCCGACCCCGAGCTCGTGCTGGCCGCCTGGCGGAGCGGCACGCCCCAGCTGTGGTCCGTGCTCACTGCCGAGCCGCCCGGCGACGATCCCTGGTACTCCCTGCTCCTCGCGTCGGGGCGCGATCCGGGCTGGGTTCAGCTGTGAGAGTCTTTCGTTCGTGACCTTTGACGTAACTCGCGTGCGAGCGGCGTACCCGGCCCTGAACGACGGCTATGCCTACCTGGACGGCGCGGCCGGCACCCAGATGCCTTCGGCGGTTATCGAGGCGATCGCGGAGACCTATCGTGCGGGGATCGGCAACATGGGGGGCGCATTCCCCGCCAGCGCCCGCGCCACCGGCATCGTGGCCGAGTGCCGCCGGGCCCTGGCCGACTTGACCGGCGGCGATCCGCGGGGGGTGATCCTGGGGCCGAACATGACCACGCTCACCTACCGGCTCGCAGACACCCTGTCCCGGAACTGGGGCCCGGCGGACGAGGTGGTCGTGTCCCGGCTCGATCACGACGCCAATATCAGGCCCTGGGTGCAGGCTGCCGCGCGCAGTGGCGCCACGGTGCGGTGGGCCGAAGTCGACGTGTCGGCCGCGGAACTCCCCGCCGCCCAGTACGCCGACCTGCTGTCCGAGCGCACCCGGCTGGTCGCGGTCACCGCGGCGAGCAACATCGTCGGCACCAGGCCGGACCTGGCGGCCATCGCCGCCGCGGCGCACGAGGTCGGCGTGCTGTGCTACGTCGACGGCGTGCACGCCACCCCGCATGTGCCGGTCGACGTGTCGGCCCTCGGCGCCGACTTCTACGCCACCAGCGCCTACAAGTGGTCCGGACCGCACATCGGTGCCGTGATCGCCGACCCGGCGCTGCTCGAGACCCTGCACCCGGACAAGCTGGCGCCCGCCCCGGCTGGCGTGCCCGGCCGGTTCGAGCGGGGCACCGCGGCGTTCGCCGACCTGGCCGGGGTGATCGCAGCCGTCGATCACCTGGCCGGCCTGGATCCGGCCGCCGCCGGCAGCAGGCGGGAGCAGGTGCTGGCCTCCATGGCCGCGGTAGAACAATACGAAGGGCAGCTGTTCGCCCAGCTGCTCGACGGCCTGGCCTCGATGCGGCACGTCACCCTGTACGGCAAGGCGGCCCGGCGCGCGCCGACCGCCTTCTTTACTGTGGCCGGATACGCCCCCCATCACGTCGCGGACCGGCTCGCGGCCCGCAAGGTCAACGTGTGGCACGGCGACAACTACGCGTGGGAACTGACCGGCGCGTTCGGCCTGCGCGAGGCCGGCGGCGGCGTCCGCGCCGGGCTCGTCCACTACAACGACGAGGCCGAGGTCGACCGGCTGCTGTCCGCCGTCGCGGAGTTGGCGTAGGACCGCGCGGGCTGCTGTCCGCCGTCGCGGAGTTGGCGTAGGACCGCGCGGGCTGCTGTCCGCTGTCGCGGAGTTGGCGTCCGACGGCGTACGCTGAAAGTAGTTCCGTCCGGGGACGGGGAGTTGGACGCGTCGCGGAGGCGATTGCGATGACGGCGCTCGGCAGCCTGCTGGCCATGCTGGCCGCACTGCTGCGCGACCTCGCCCAGCTCGCGGCGGGCCCCACCGGCCTGATCGGGCCAATAGCGACCGCGCTGGCCGCGACCGTCCTGGCCGGAGCCATGCTCGCGGTCGTGCTGGCCCTGCTCACCTCGGTGGCCGGCGTCTCCCGCACCGCCGCCGTCCTGCCACAGGTCCGCCGCGCCCGCGCGCTGCGGGAGAAGTCCTGGCGGGCGGCGTTCTTGCGTCAGCGCGACCCCGACGCGGCGGGCCGGACCAGACCCAGAGCACCATCGGCGGCCCCAGCGGCCGCCACTTCCCGCTGACCTACCCGCCGAAGGCTCGGGGGTTCGAGGGATCGTCCCCCGGGGGTACGCGGATACCGCGGCCGCTTCCAGCACCTCATCCGTCCCAGCTGGAAGGCCGTTTCTCATGACCAGTTTCCTTGGCGTCCCGGTGGACGCCGCCTACCACCTCGTCTCCGGATTCACCAGTTTCCTGACTCCCGCCCTGGGCGGCGTGGCCGCGGTGGCCGCGATCGTCCTGTTCACCGTGGCCGTCCGGCTCGTCCTGATGCCGCTCAGCCTGCGTGGGCTCCGCGGCCAGGCCGCCGCGGCCCGGCTGGCGCCGCAACTGCAGGCCCTGCGCAAGCGGTACGCCAAGCAGCCCGAACGGCTGCAGCGCGAGATGGCTGCGCTGTACAAGCGGGAAGGCACTTCCATGTTCGCCGGCTTCACGCCGTTCTTGCTCCAGTGGCCGCTGGTGTCCGTCATCTACTTGCTGTTCCGCTCGACACAGATCGGCGGGAAGCCGAACACCCTGCTCACCCGCGACCTGTTCGGCGTGCCGCTCGGCAGCCACTGGCTGGACGGGGCCGGGCCGGTGAGCATACATGGCCTGGTGTTCCTCGGCGTCTTCGCGCTCCTGGCCGGTCTGAGCTGGCTGTCCGTCCGTCTAGGACAGTGGATGTCGGCTCAGCAGGCCGGGACCGACGGGGCCAATGTGCCGGGTGGTGCATTCATCCGCGTGCTCCCGTACATGACCGTGGTGATCGCCGCGTTCGTGCCGCTCGCCGCCGGGATCTACTTGCTCGTCTCCACGGGCTGGGCCCTGGCCGAGCGGAACTTCTTCTGGCGGACCGGCCGCATCTCCGCCGCACCACCGAGCCCGCCGAAGGGCGCCGCGGTCAGCCGGGCCTCCGGAAGCCGCTGATCACCGATCGGCCAGCGCCTCGGCCAGGGTGCGCGGAGCCCGGCCGGTGACGACCCGGACTCCGTCGTGAACCTGGGCGGCGTAGCCGTTCTGGCCAGAACGGCGGTAGTCCTGGTACAGCTCGATGAGGGCGTCTGCCATCCAGCGCGGAACGCCCGCGCCGAGCATGGCGCTACGGGCGGTCCGATCGTCTACCGGGACGTACTGGACCGGGCGGCCGAGGTGGGCGGCTAGCAACTCGCAGCACTCGGCGGTGGTCAGCGCCTGCGGCCCGGTCAGGTCGTACGCCCGGCCCGCGTGCCCGTCCTCGGTCAGCACCCGGGCCGCCACGGCCGCGACGTCGCGGGCGTCGACCATGCTGATCCTGGCGTCGTCGGCCGGTGCGTAGTAGTTGCCGTCGGGGCCGATGGTCGGCGGCCACAAGCTGGTCACGTTGTGCATGTACATGTTCGGGCGCAGGATCGTCCAGGGTATCCCCGATGCCTCCAGGTGGGAGTCGGCCTGGCCATGGTGGCGGACGAACGAGGCCGGCGACCTGGGGTCGGCGCCGAGGATAGAGCTGGCGACCAGGTGGCCGACGCCCGCGCGGGAGGCCGCGTCAATGGCGTTGCGGTACCAGGCCGTCTCATCGTGGTGAGCCGGCCCGAGCAGGAACACCTTGTCCACTCCGTCCATAGCCTGGTCGAGCGTGGCCGGCTTGGCCAGGTCCCCGTACACCGTGTCCACGCCTTCTTCGGTCGGCTCGGCGGTTCGCACCAGGACCCGTACCGCTGACCCGTCGGCCCGGAGCAGGCGGATGAGTTCCCGTCCGGTTCTGCTGCCCCCGCCGATGACGAGTATCACGTGCGTCCTCCTCGGAAACGATGGTTGACCGCCGCGGTCAGACGGTGCCGCCGTTGACGCGGATAACTTGGGCTGTGATCCAGCGGGCGGTGTCGCTGGCGACGAAGGCGACTACGTCTGCGATCTCCGCCGGACGGCCGAGCCTGCCGAACGCGCTCATCGCCTCCAGGCTGGCCAGGAACTCCGCGGACTTGCCGGTCCGGTAGGTCTCGGTCTCGGTCGCACCCGGACTGATCGCGTTGACCGTGATCCGGCGGGGGCCGAACTCCTTGGCCAGGATCCGGGTGAACTGCTCGATGGCTCCCTTGGTGCTGTCGTACAGCGAGTACCCGGGCAGCATCAGCCCAGTGGTGGCCGAGCTGATCGTGATGATCCTGCCGCCGTCGGCCAAGTGCTGCCAGGCGAGTTTCATGCCGTGGAACACGCCCTTGACGTTGACCGCGTAGCTCAGGTCGAACTCGGCCTCGGTCAGCTCGGCGAAGGGCTTGGTGATGGCGACCGCGGCGTTGCTGACCAGGATGTTCCAGCCACCGTAGACGGCCAGCATCTGCTCGACCATCGCCTGGTACTCGGTCCCGCTCGAGACGTCGGCCGCGATCGCCGCGGCCGTCCCCCCGGCGGCCTCGATCTCGGCGACCACCTTGTCCGCTGCTTCACCGGTGTGGTTGTGGTTGACCACCACGGTGGCGCCGGCCGCGGCCAGCGCGAGCGCGATGGCGTGACCGATCCCGATGGCGGCCCCGGTGACCAGCGCGGTCTTGCCAGTCAGCGACGGGGTCTGGCTCATTCGAACCAGTAGTCCAGCGTGACGTCGGCGGCCTGACCGAGCTTGGCGGTGAATCCGCCCTCGCCGCGCAGCCCGGCCAGACCGCCGGTGCCCGATCCGGGGATGACGAACCAGGTACCGCTGACCACGCTGCCGTCCACAGTGCCGGCGTCCTGCAGCAGGAATGTGCCGCTCCGGTCGGCGATCGACCCCGATACCCGTTCGATGCCGACAAAGCTGGCCGAACCGTCGCCGCGGATCGCCTGCAGGAAGCGGACCACGCCCTCTCCTTCGATGTCGCCGTGGAACGCCTCGGTGACGTGAATCTCCACCAGGTCTGTCCCGCCACCGGAGTTCTCGTACGTCTCCGGCTCGTAGGTGTGCACCTCGATCTTCGCGGTGGCGCGGGTCCTCTGGTCCGAGCTCAACGGGTCCTCCCTGATCGCATGGTGCCCGGGCCACCCAGGCCAGGGCCTGCGGTCAGCCTGCCCCTGATCCGGTACCGCTTTCAGTACCACTTGCCGTCGCGCTGAGCGCTTCTGTCACCCGGATCCGTTCGGCCAGCAGCCCCAGGCCGCGATGGAGACGGCGGTAGAAGGTCGTGCGAGGCAGGCCCAGTCGTTCCGCTATGACCTCGTGGCTGCCCACCCGTTTGACGTAGTAGGAACCGAGCAGTGCGGCCGCCTCCCGGTCACGAGGCGGCCCGCTGTCCCGCAATTCGCCCAGGAGCCGCAGCAGCAGCCCGCGGAGCCCGGACGCGAGGTCGGCGCCCTGATCAAGGCAACGCAGCCGGACCAGCGGGCTCCGCGTCAGGCTGGCGGGCCGATACAGGTCCTCGAGTGCCAGCTTGACCTGCCCGACGAGAGCGTCGTCCGGCATCAGGTCCAGCAGCGATTCGTGCTGGGGCAGGTTGAGCGAGCGCTGGACCCAGGACGGGAATCCGCGGACCCCGTAGTCGAGGATCCACTCCTCGGCCGGCGGCTCGGCCGACGGCATCTCACTTCCGGTCAGCCGACGGGACATTCCGAGCGAGATGGCGGTCGCCTCGAACGGCGAATCGTGCGGCATCAGCACGTAACTGCGCGAAACCGAAGGAGCACGGACATGCCGGTTGGTGAAGGTGGCGAAGCGCAGCGCCGGCTCGGCCGACCGGTGGCTCTCCAAGGCCACCGTCCCGACAATCAGGAACGCGGGCGGCTTGTCCGACGGCGCACGCCGGATCGCGGCCGCCTCGTCGGCCGGGAGGGCAGAGAAATAGCCGCCGCGGGCGCTGGCCACCATCGCCCAGGTCTCCCGGTGCAGCGGGAGTGAATAGCTGTACGCAACCACCCGGTCCTCAGCGGTGGCGACGACGAACCAGTCCATGGCCACGGCGAAATCCGCCCTGAGCTCGCGCAGCATCTGGTCCGGGCGCCAGCCGAAGTTGTGCGTTCCGGCACGGCACACCCGCTCGAGCTCGGCCAGGTCACTCTCGCGGGCCGGACGCAGGCAGACACCGCGGTCAATGGCGTCGGCGAAAAAGCGGCGCGGGCCGACCGTCTCGCCCACGAGATGCAGCAGTTCGGGCACCACGTGCTGGCGGTCAGCGTCGGCCGGGCGGCCCAGCAGGTGTTCCGCCGCCCGGCGGCGCAACCGGGTATACCGTTCCGGCGCGCGCCAGCGCAGTTCGGCCGAGACGGTCTGCCGGACCACGTCGTGCATGCGGGCACCGGTCGCCGTCAGCCGGACCACGCTCAGGTCGCACAGCGCGTCAAAGGTTTCCGCCCGGACGCGTCCCACCATGGCCGTCAGCAGTTCCTCATCAAAGGTGCGGACGAGCGAGGCGGCCTGGAACAGCTCACGTACCTCTGAGCGCTGCAATTCGCGGCTCATCCGCGCGATGAGTGACCTGGCGATCATCCCGGGAACACCTGGATCGGCCAGGCCGCTGTCGGCGCCGGACCGGTACACCTCCGCCGCGACGCACAACAGCAACGGACAACCGCCAGCCAGGTCCACGATCGCGCTCACGGCGTCGGTGTCAGTCACGCCGAGGTGGGCGAGTAGCCTCCGCGCCTGGTCGTCCGGCAACTCGGCCAGCACGATCTCGTCCACGAGCGTGCGCCAGCCCGCCGACGGCACGCCCGTGAGAGGTGAGGACCGGCCGCTCAGCAAAACCAGCACGCGGCCATGCAGCTCGGGCAGAAAGCGCCCCCAGAACTGCTCTTCGACATCGCCCATCTCCTCGAACGTGTCAAATACCAGCAGCAATGGCCTGTCTGGCCGCGCGGATGCCCGGCCCTGGATAGCCGGGGCCGAGGCCGCCCGTACGGCATCAAGCAGTCCGGGGAAGGTGTGCGGGAAGTCGCGGCTATCGATGATCGCCACGTCCGCCGCGTCGTGGTCGCGGCATGCTCGCTCGAGCGCGTATACGAAGGCCGTCTTGCCGACTCCCGGCGGACCCGTCAGCGAGACGACGCCCGGCAGCCGGTCCGGCGTGGCCAAGGTCGCCAGTATCGTGTCCAGCTCGGCCTGGCGACCCTGGAAGACCACGGCCTCGGCGGTCTCGACCCGTCTGCCCAGCCCGTCTCCTCGCCACCGCGAGCGCGCACCCAGGGCGGCATCAGCCCCCGTGACCCGCATACGCCTATCGTAGGATTCGATCGATCGTAGGCAACCGCAAATATGGCCGGCTTCAGGCCCGGCCGTGACCCGCAGCGTCGCGGGCCACGGCCGGGATGCCGCGAGCTGCCGCTGCGCGGGCCGGAGCGCAGTCGGCGTTGCTCACGACAGGATCACGAGGCTGGCTGCGGCGGCCCCTGCCAGAAGCGAAGACCGTTCCTCACCGCAGGCAGCCTTCTCCGGCCAGTGGGGACACCTATCCATCACCCTGAACGGCCCGGGCGTCAGCGCGGTTCAGCACCGCCGGTGATCAGAGGCCGGAGCAGCCGGGCCGGGGGCGAGCCATGCCCCAGCATGCGGTCGTGCACCTCCCGGTCAGCCAGGCCCGCATCCGCGGCCCGGAGCGCGGCAGCCAGGTCCGAGACTTCGGTGTAGCCGACGTAGTAGGTCGACAGCTGCGCGGAGGTGAGCAGCGCCCGGCGCCACTTGCCGGCCGCCTCGCCCTCCTCCTGGTAGCCGCGTTCGGTCATCAGGGCCATCGCCTCGGCCTCGGTCATGCCGTGGCCGTGGATGCGGGCGTCCAGGATGGCATTGATGATCGTGCGCAGCTTCATCTTGAGCTGTTGCATCCTGACCGCCCGGGGATCGCCGTCGCCGGGGTAACCCTGCTCGGCCATGATGCGCTCGGCGTAGACCGCCCATCCCTCGACGAACGACCCTGACCGCAGCGCGGCCCGGATCGCGGTCCGCGAGCCCGCGAATCGCCGGGAGTGCTGAAGCTGCAGGTAGTGACCGGGCATCGCCTCGTGGACCATCAGGTCGTGCACCATGTGCCGGTTGTACTCGCGGTAGAACGAGATGACCCGCTCCGGCGTCCAGTCGGCCGGCGTGGGCGAGACGGCGATGAACGTGGCCAGCGGCGCGGGTTCGAGCGGGCCGGGGGAGTCGCAGTAGGCGACGGCCACGCCCCGGTCGATCTCCGGCATCGCGATCACCTCGACCGGATCGTCGTAGACCGTGACCAGGCGGCGGTCGGTCACGAAGGCGATCTGGGCGGCCAGAGCGTCCCGGCAGAAGCCGAGGATGGTCCCATCATCTGGCCCGTCCTGCGCCAGCCGGTCGAGTACCTGCCGTACGACCGGCGGGCCGGGCGCCGCGGCCGCGGCCATCGACGCGGAGAGCGACGCGATCTGCTCGCTGATCCGGTCCAGGTCGGCCTGGGCCCGGGTCAGGATGGCATCCGCGTCGGCGGCCGCGCTCAGGGTGAGCGAGAGCTTGCGGGCGAATAGCTCGGGCCCGATCCGCGGGTTCCGGTCACCGTCCGGTCCCGGCGCCGCGGAGGACAGGCGCGCGGACAGCCAGGCCCGGTGCTCGGCCAGGGCCTCGAGCGCGGCCGGGCGGACCTCGGCGAGCCGCGCGCCGCACTCCGGCGCCGCCGCGAGCGCCTCCTCGATCTGGTCGCCGACCAGCGCGATCGTGCCGTCGAACTGCCCGAGGGCGGTTTCCAGGTGCACCCTGGGCATGGCGCCGAGCTGCCGCCGAGCCTCGGCCAGTACGGCGGGAACCTCGGCCAGCCGCCCGGCCACCGAGGCGAGCCGGTCGGGCAGCGGAGCGAAATCCCGGGCCAGTAGCTGGTAGATGGCCCGGCCCGGGTTGGCCAGCAGCGGATTCCAGGTGTGTTCGGCCAGTTCGTCGATCTCGAACATCCGCCGGGCCACGCTGTCGGCCATCATCGCGGCGTCGACCCGGTACTCAGCCGTCAGCGAACCGCGATCCAGCGCGTCCAGCCGGGCCGCCCAGCCGTCCAGGCCGCGCCGCTCGTCGGCGAGGGCCGCGGCGGACGGGTCGGCCAGACGGTTGTCGAACCGGTGATCGCCCAGGCCGGTGGCCAGCTCCGGATGCCGTTCCGCCCGGTCATCGAGATACTCGCCCGCCAACCTCGCGAACTCCAGATCGGGCCCCGATTCCTCGCCGTCCATCGAGCCTCCGTTCATCGCGCCAGACACTTGCCTAACGGTAACGAATAAGACGAAGGCGGCTGGCTGGCGGCGGCGGGCCCGGCGTGGCGGATACCGGTACTGGTGCCTGGTCCTGGTGCGGACCGCGCTACCTCAGCCGTCCCGGCTGCCCGTCCTGTCCCATTTCATTTCCGCGGTGGATTCGGGCTTGGCGGTGGATTAGTGGCGCCCAGGCACAAACCAATCAACCATGAAGCCCGAATCCTCCACGATAATTTCCGCTTCGCGGAATGTACGAGCGAATCACGTGGCGGATGAGGCGCTCGTGCCCGATGAGTAGCCAACGAATCGTGCACCTGACCCGCACCGCCGCGCGGACGGCTGGGCCGGCCCCGGGGGAGCCCGTACCTAACGCGAGGGCGGGTACCACGGACCGTTCAGTCTAAAAAGCTCTTTCGGCCGAACGGAGCCTGGTTCCTCACGCTGGCCGCGTGCACGCGTCCCGTGGTCGAACGGCCCCTGGTCCCTCGAGCCGGCCGCGTGCCCGCGTCCCGTGGTCGAACGGCCCCTGGTTCCTCGAGCCGGCCGCGTGCCCGCGTCCCGTGGCCGAACGGCCCTGGTTCCTCACGCCGGCCGCGTGCACGCGTCCCGTGGCCGAATGGAGCCTGGTTTCCCAGCAGGCCCTCGTGCCCGCGTCCCGCGGCCGAACGGCCCCTGGTTCCTCGAGCCCCCCAAGCCCGGTTTCCCCGCGGCCTCTTGTAGTTGTATGGCTTGCCATGTAATATACATGGCAAGCCATTTATACGGGAGGCGCTCATGTCCAGGCCGATGCTCGTCCGCGTTCATCTCGCCGCCGCCGTCGGAGCGGTCGCGGTCATCGTGGCGTTCCTGACCTCCAGCGCGATTACCGAATTGGTCGGAACCCCGGCCGAGGTCCGCCTGCTGCGGCACGGCATCATGCTCGGGCTGCCGCTGCTGATCGCCTGCCTGGCCACCGTGGCGCTGACCGGCCGCCGTCTGGGCGGGAAATCCCGGGCTCCGGTGGTGCGCCGCAAGCGGCGCCGTACGCAGCTGATCGCCGCGGTGGGACTGGTGGTGCTGGTTCCCTGTGCGGTCGTGCTCAACTACCAGGCCATGCCGGCCTTGGAAATCACCGAGCTCGCGGCCGGCGGGCTGAACCTGGCCCTGCTCGTGCTGAACGTCCGCGACGGCCGCGCCCTGGCCCGGCGGCGCCGCGCGGCCAGGCCGCCCAGGCCTGCCCGGGCCACGGCTCGGCCAATGGTAAACACTGAAGCATGACCATCAGGCCGCTGCGGCCGGCGTCCTCCGTCGGCTACCAGGTCAACCGGCTGGCCCGGCTGTTCGAGGTCGCCCTGCGCGAGCGGATCGCCGCCTATGGCGTGGTGCCCGGGCAGTTTCCAGCCCTGCTGGCCCTGTTCGAGCAGGACGGGCGGACCCAGCGCGAGCTATGCGAGGTGGCCAGCGTCGATCAGTCCACCATGGCCAAG